>Ga0068858_100006460_pt1 | contig 11413 bp, 13 predicted proteins | sample KBSSwiS12_FD_66589 | JGI IMG/M metagenome (GOLD analysis project Ga0068858, IMG submission 66589) | Switchgrass rhizosphere microbial communities from Kellogg Biological Station, Michigan, USA - KBS Switchgrass S1-2 | ecosystem: Host-associated > Plants > Roots > Rhizosphere > Soil ... | reverse complement strand
CTCGCCCGCCTGCAGCAGGTGGCCGACGCCGCGGCGGAGCTCGATGCGCTCGCGGCCCTGGCGGCCTCCGCCGAGCTCCTGGGCCTCGTGCGCCCGCGCTTCACCCCCGAGGATCGCGTCGACATCGCCGAGGGCCGGCACCTGGTGGTCGAGAGCCAGGTGGACGACTTCATCCCCAACGACACGAGCCTCAGCCGCTCGCGCCAGCTGCTGCTCATCACGGGCCCGAACATGGGAGGCAAGTCGACCTACATGCGCCAGGTCGCGCAGATCGTGCTGCTCGCGCATTGCGGCGCCTTCGTGCCGGCGAAGTCGGCCGTGATCGGCCCCGTCGACCGCATCTTCACGCGCATCGGTGCCGCGGACGATCTCGCGGGCGGGCGCTCCACGTTCATGGTGGAGATGACCGAGGCGGCGTCGATCCTGAACAACGCGACGCCGAGGAGCCTCGTGCTGGTCGACGAGATCGGGCGCGGCACCTCGACCTTCGACGGCCTCGCCCTCGCGTACGCCATCGCGCGAGCGCTCGCCGAGACCGTTCGCTGCTACACGCTCTTCGCCACGCACTACTTCGAGCTCACGCAGCTCGAGGGCGCGATACCGACGGTCGCCAACGTGCACCTCGATGCGGTGGAGCATCGCGACCGGATCGTGTTCCTGCACCGCCTCGAGAGCGGCCCCGCGGATCGCTCGTACGGGATCCATGTCGCGCACCTCGCGGGAATCCCGAAGGACGTCGTGCGCGCGGCGCGCAAGCACCTGGCCGAGCTGGAGAAGCACCTGCGGCCGGCGTCCTCGCAGCCCGACCTCTTCGCCGCCGGCGCGAAACCGGAGGACGCGCCGAAGGAGGACGCCCTGCGCGAGGCGCTCGGCGCGCTCAAGCCCGACGAGATGGCGCCGCGCGAGGCGCTGGAAGCTCTCTATCGCCTGAAGGGCCTCGCCGATGAATAGGATCGCCGCTGCCGCGCTGGCACTCCTGCTCGCGGGTTGCGCCGCGAAGCCGCCGCAACCGGACGCCTTCGTCTTCGGCGTGCTGGGCGATACGCCGTACACCGCGCGCGAGGAAACCGAGTTCCTCGGCATGATCGAGCGCATCAACCACGAGCCCCTCGCCTTCTCGATCCACGTGGGAGACATCAAGGGCTCGGGCACGTGCAGCGACGAGCTCTTCCGCCGGCGCCTGGCGCAGTTCGACAGCTTCAAGGCGCCGCTCATCTACACGCCGGGCGACAACGAGTGGACCGACTGCCGCCGCAAGCACATGGGCGCGGGCGATCCCATCGAGACGCTCGGACGGCTGCGCAAGGTCTTCTTCGCCGAGCCGCACTCCCTGGGCGCCACGCGCATCGACACCGCGATGCAGGCCACGTGTGAGGTTCCGCCGCCTGCGGGCTGCGGCTGCGCCTATCCCGAGAACCGCCGCTGGACCCACGGGCACATCGTCTTCACCACGCTCAACGTGCCGGGCAGCGACAACAACGTGGGGTACGACAAGGCGAACGACGAGGAGGCGCGCTGCCGCGATGCCGCGAACGCACGCTGGCTCGACCAGGCGGCGGCCGAGGCGGCCGCGCCCGGCATGCGCGCGCTGGTGATCGCGATCCAGGCGAACGTCTGGGATTCGAAGAAGCCGGTTTACGACGCGCTGCGCAAGCACATCGAAGCGGTCTACACGAAGCTCGACAAGCCGGTGCTCTTCATCCACGGCGACACGCACATGTACCGCGTCGACTATCCGTTCGGCGTGCCGGTGCGCCGCCTCGAGACCTACGGAAGTCCCTTCGTGGGATGGGTACGCGTGACGGTGGATCCGTCGAAGCCCGAGCTCTTCACCTTCGAGCCCCAGCTCTACCGCCTCGTCCCGCCGGGCTAGCGGCTAGCCGGGGTGCACGCCGAAGTCGCCGTGCGCGTGGCCGTGCTTCATCTCCTCGCGGGTGGCTGGGCGGATCTCGCGCACGGCGCACTTGAACCACAGGCGCTCGCCCGCGTAGGGATGGTTGGCGTCGACCACGACGGAGTCTTCGGTGACGTCGGTGACCGTGTAGATCTGGCCTTCGGCGTCTTCGTCGTCGCCCGCCTCGCCGGGCACGCCCTCGAACTGCATGCCGACCTCGACGGTCTCAGGGAAGCGCCCGCGCGGCTCGACGCGCAACAGCTCCGCGTCGTACTCGCCGAATGCGTCCTCCGGCTCGAGCGTGATGCTCAACTCGTGGCCGACGTCCTTGCCCTCGAGTGCGGCCTCCACCTTGGGAAAGATGCCGCCGAAGCCGCCGTGCAGGTAGGCCATGCGCGCGCTGTCGGCCTCCAGCACCTCGCCGTCGCGGTCGCGCAGCTCGTAGTCGAGCGTCACGACCTTGCCGCGGTCAATTGGCATGGACCTTCTGCATCTCCTTGCAGGCCTTCAGCACCTCGTTCACGTGCGCGCGCGGGTTCACGTCCTGCAGGATGTGCCGCACCACGCCCTTCTTGTCGATCACGAAGGTGGAGCGCAGCAGGCAGCACTTGGTGTGGCCGTCGACGATCTTCTCCTGGATCACGTCGTAGAGGCGGCATACCTCTTCTTCCGTGTCGGCGAGGAGCTGCACGGTGAGGCCGTGCTCGTCGCGGAACGCCTGGTGCGAGAGCACATCGTCGCGCGACACGCCGAAGACGATGGTGTCGAGCTTCTTGAATTCGTTCTCGCGGTCGGAGAAGCCGATCGCCTGGATGGTGCACCCGGGCGTGCCGTCCTTCGGGTAGAAATAGAGGACGACGTTCTTCTTTCCCCGATAGCTCGAGAGATCCATGATCTCCATGCTGGCGTCAGGGAGCTGGAATGACGGAGCTGGTTGTCCTACGTGTAGCATTGGCACCCGCTTGTCGCTCGACAGTCGAATCGATTCTAGCCCATTTTGATGCCACGCAAGCACGCCGCGCCCGTCGAAATATCCACGTTCATGAAACGGCATTGGCAGCGCAAGCCGCTGCTGGTGCGTGCTGCGTTCCCGCGTTTCGAGGATCCCCTTTCCCCCCGTGAAATCCTCGGGTTCGCGGGCTCGCCGGACGTGCAGTCGCGCCTCGTGCGCCGCCGCGGTGCGCGCTGGAGCCTCGAGCACGGGCCGTTCGCCGCAGCGAAATTCCGCAACCTTCCGAAGCGCGACTGGACGGTGCTGGTCCAGGATACGAACCACCTGTCGCCGGCGGCCGACCGCCTGCTGCGGCGCTTCGACTTCATCCCGCACGCGCGCATCGACGACGTGATGGTGAGCTACGCCGTGCCCGGGGGCTCGGTGGGCCCGCACGTCGACTCTTATGATGTGTTTCTGTTGCAAGGACGTGGCAGGCGGCGCTGGCAAGTCTCGCGCCAGCGCGACCACGCCTTCGTTCCGGGCCTGCCGCTCAAGATCCTCGCGCGCTTCGAGCCCGACGAGGAGTGGGTGCTCGAGGCGGGCGACATGCTCTACCTGCCGCCGGGCGTCGCGCACTACGGCGTCGCGGAAACGGAATGCCTTACCTGGTCCATCGGGTTCCGCGCGCCCACCGACGTGGAGCTCGCCCGCAGCCTGCTCGACGCGCACCACGACGATCTCGACCTCGCCGGCCAGTACGGCGATCCGGGAGCGCACGCGACTCGCCACCCGGGAGAGATCCCGGCGCGCATGCTGGCCCGCGCCGCCGACGTCGCGGCCCGGATCCGGTGGACGCCGTCGCGGCTGCGCGAGTACGCCGGCCGCTTCCTCACCGAGCCCAAGGCGCACGTGTTCTTCGAGCCGCCGGCGCGCCCGCTCGCCCGCGACGCTTTCGGCCGCCGCGCCGCCCGCGAGGGGCTCTCGCTCGACCCTCGCGCGCGCCTTGCCTTTTCTGGCACGATATTCTTCATGAACGGGGAAACCGCGGCCGTTCCGGCCGCGGCGCGTCCCGTCGCGCGATCCCTGGCCGACCGCCGCCGCCTGGCGCCGCCCGTGAAAGCGCCCGCGGCATTCTGGGAAGCGGCGCACGCGTGGTACCTGCAGGGCTTCGTGCACTTGGGAGGGGAACCATGAGCGAATCCGACGTCGCACCGAAACCGGGCTACCGTCCGCTGGCCGGCATCGCCGAGACCAACGAGGCCATCGACGAGGTGATCGCGAGCGCCGAGCGCACCATCAAGGTCTTCGACATCTCGCTGTCGAACCGCGGGTTCAACTCGCCGCTGCGCGCCGATCGCCTGCGCCAGTTCTTCGTCGCCGGGCGCACCCACCGGCTCTATATCGCGCTGCACAACACGGAGCTGCTGGAGCGTGAGTCCCCGCGCCTGCTGCAGCTGCTGCGCCAGTTCCCGATGTCGATCGAGATCCATCGCACGCTGGCCCAGGCGCGCAACGCCATGGACCCCTTCATCGTGGCGGACGACCACAGCGTGTGGCACCAGCTGCATTACGAGCAGCAGCGCGCGGTCGTGGCGATCCATTCGCCGCAGGACGCGATCCCCATCGCGCAGCGCTTCGACGAGATCTGGGAGCTATCCGAGCCCGCCGTCTCCTCGACGACCCTCGGACTCTAGGACTTTCTGGCTGCGCATTAAAGACGGGAACACGGAGGACACGGAGAAGCTCAGAGGACACGGAGAAAAGCAAAACCTCTTGAATATCGTGCCCAGGGTCGTATTGGACACGAACGCCATCAGGGTTTGGTTTTTCCGTGTCCTCCGTGCTTCTCCGTGTCCTCCGTGTTCCCGTCTTTAGTTCAGGCGTCGCGCCAGGCGAAGCCGTCCTGCTGGTCGGCGACGCCGATCCAGCTCTCCTCGCAGCCCGCAGCGACAGCCAGCGCCGCGCGCGCGAGCGCGGGCGTGTTGTTCTGCTGCGAGAGGTGTGCGGCGATGAGGTGGCGCAGGCGCGAGCGGTCGAGGCACTCCACCAGGTGGCGCGCGGCGATGTTGTCGAGGTGGCCGAAGCGGCCGGCGACGCGTTGCTTCAACGGAACCGGATACGGGCCCGACATCAGCAGGTCGATGTCGTGGTTGCACTCGATCACCAGCGCCGTGCAACGCGTGAGCTTGTCGACCACGTGCTGGGTGACGCAGCCCAGGTCGGTGACCACGCCCAACCGGGCGTCGCCGTCGGAAAACGCGTACTGCACCGGCTCGCGCGCGTCGTGGGGAACGGGAAATTGCTCGACCGCGACGTCGCCGATCGAGAACGCGGTGTGCGAATCGATGAGGCGCACCAGCACCGCGGGAAAGCCCTCGGGGAGCCACTGCGCGGTGCCGCGCGTGAGATGGACCGGGATCGCGTGCTTCCTGGCGAATGCGGCCACGCCACCCAGGTGGTCGTCGTGCTCGTGGGTCACGACGATGCCGGCGAGGTCGGAGGGCGCGAGGCCCACGCGCTCGAGGCGCGCCTTGGTCTCGGCGATCGAGAACCCGCAGTCCATCATGACCCGCGTGCTCCCGTTCTCCACCACCAGCGCGTTGCCCGAGCTGCCGCTTCCCAAACTGGTGAAACGCATCTACTTTCCGAAGGCGTTCATCGGCAGCGACGCTGTCCGATGCAACGGCGCTGCACTTATTTCAGTTGTTCGTAGAGCAGCCCCAGGATCTTCTTGCCGGTGGACGAGCTCTCGGCGGTGCCCTGGGAGTTCTGCACCTGGACCTGCGACATGCTGGCGCCGGCATCGCTCACCTGGATGCGGTATTGCGGCGTCGGGCCCTTGGGCGTGGACTTCCAGAACTTGAGCTTCTCGGTCCACGACTCGCTCTTCGAGGCGTCGCCCTGGCGGTCCACTTCCGGATCCACGTAGCGCACGAAGAAAATGCCCTTGGAGCGGTCGCGGTCCTCGACGGTGAAGCCCACGCGGTCGAGTGCCAGGCCCACGCGGCGCCACGCACGGTCGAAGCTGTCGTTCACGACGAGCGGGCCCGCGCCGGAGTTCTCGAGCACGGCGTTCTTGCTCTCGGACGCCGTGGGCGTGGGCTGCGCGCCCGAACGCACCGGCGCCGGCGCCTTCGCCGCCGCGGCCGCCACCTGCTGCTCGGCGACGCCGAACTTCACCAGCATGCGCGAGAGCATCTCGGCCTCGAGGTCGCGGTCGGCTTCGCGCGACTGCCACACCGTGCGGTCCTGGTTGTTGTTGGTGTAGACCTCTTCGACGTTGCGGTTGCTCACGAAGATCTCGGTCGTGCCGGGCTCCGCGCCCTTCTCGAGGCGCGTGCGGAACTTGTCGCGGCGCGGCGTCGACCACAGCGACGGCAGCACCTTGCCCACGGTGCGGCGCACGATGTCCTGGGGGATCTTCGACTTGTCGTCCAGCCAGTCGGTCTCCATGATCCCGGTGTTGGGCTCCTCGCGAAAGAGCGGGTAGCCGTTCTCGATCCAGAAGTCGCGCACCACCGGCCAGATCTTGTCGGGATCGCCCTTCACCACCAGCCAGCGCTGGTCGCCGTAGCGCTCCATGCGGGCGCCGTCGATCTTCGGCAGCACCGTGTTCGAGGAGACGCCGGCGGCCGCGGGCGCCGTGCCCTGGGTGCCGACGCCCTTCTGGTACTGCGAATAGGTCGTCTGCGTGCGCGGATCGGGAATCGCGTAGCGGTCGTCCATCGTGGGCGCCGTGAGCTCGGGCGGCACCTCGAGGGGCTGCGCCGCGCGCGCCTGGGCGCCCTTGTACTCGGTGGACTTGCTGCCGCCGAACCAACTGCAGCCGGCGGCAAGCGCGGCCACGGCGAGGGCGAGCACGATTCGTTGCAGTTGCATCATGGGTATGGCGGTCCTTGTCAGAGGCAGCCGGCGGCGCGCAGCGCGCCGGCGACGGTTTCGTGGTGCGCCGCGGCGAGCGGCGTGAGCGGAAGGCGGATGCCCTCGGCGATGCGGCCCATGCGATGCAGCGCCCACTTCACCGGGATGGGATTGGTTTCGACGAACAGGTGCTTGTGCAGCGGGATCAGCTTGTTGTTGGCGGCGATGGCTCGTGCCGAGTCGCCGGCGCGGGCCGCGGCGCACATCCCGCTCATGAGGCGCGGGGCCACGTTGGCGGTGACCGAGATCACGCCGTGGGCGCCCAGCTGCATGTAGGCGAGCGCGCTCGCGTCGTCGCCCGACAGGATCGAGAAGCCCTTCGGCACGCGCGCGAGGAGCTCCGCGCCGCGCTCCATGCTGGCGGTCGCGTCCTTGATGCCGACGATGTTCTTCACCTCGGAGAGCCGCAACACCGTGTCGTTCGACATGTCCGCGATGGTGCGAGTGGGCACGTTGTACAGGATCATCGGGATGTCGGCCGATTCCGCGATCGCCTTGAAGTGGCGATACAGCCCTTCCTGCGTGGGCTTGTTGTAGTACGGCACGACGGAGAGCGTGTAAGCGGCGCCCGCCTTGGCGGCGAAGCGGTTGAGCTCGATCGCTTCCCGGGTGGAGTTGCCGCCCGCGCCCGCGACGACGGGAACGCGGCCCGCGGCGAACTTCACCGCGCTCTCGATGAGCTGGCAGTGCTCGGGGACGTCGACGGTGGGCGACTCGCCGGTGGTGCCGACGATCACGATGCCGTTGGTGCCTTCATCGACATGCCAGTCGATGAGGCTCTTCAGTCGCGGCAGGTCGAGGGCACCGTCGGCGGCCATCGGCGTGACGATGGCGACGAGACTTCCGGAAAGCATGCGTTGGGGGACGGCGGAAAAAGGCTGATTTTACATCAGGATGACGGCATCTCCCGCCGGGCGCACAGCCGCTGGACGGCGGCGGGCCGGGGGTCGTCCACCACCAGGTCCTCGAAGGCGACGACGCGCAGCTTGCCGCGCACCGCGTCGATGAGCTCGCCCGGCGCCAGCAGGAAGGCGGGATTGGAGGGCTTGCCGAAGCGCTCGTTGCCGTGGGCGAAAGTCTCGTAGATGAGCACGCCTCCCGGATCGAGGGAATCGGCCAGCACCGGCAGGAGCGGCCGGTGCAGGTAGTTCGTGACCACGATGCCGTCGAAGCGCCGGCCCGCGTAGGGCCACGGGCCCGCCTCGATGTCGGCCTCGCGCAGGCTCACGTTGGCCGGCGGGCCGGCGAAGAGCGCGGCGTCGCGATCCACGGCATCGACCTCGAAGCCGAGCCGCGCGAGCAGCCGGGCGTGGCGGCCGGCGCCGCACGCGACGTCGAGCACCGCTCCACCGGGCCGGATCCATGGGATCCATCGCTGCACCCAGGCGCTGGGCGGGGAATCGGGATGCGGTTCCATGGGTGCCTTATCATGCCGCATGCGCAAGCTCCTTCGCTGGATCGTCCTCGGGCTCGTCGGCCTCGTACTGCTCGGCGGAGTCGTTTTCGCAGGCGCCGTCTGGATGGGCGAGCGCAAGCGCGAGCGCGTCGTCGACGTGCGCGTGGTGCCGATCCCATTTGCGAACGACGCCGCGGCGCTGCGCCAGGGAAAGTACCTGTTCGAATCGCGCGGCTGCAGCGAGTGCCACGGCAACAACGGCGCGGGCCGCGTGGTGGTCGATGCGCCCAACGGCTTCTTCGTTCGCACTCCGAACATCACGCGCGGCGAGGGCGGGCCCGCCGCCGCCTATGGCGAGGCCGACTGGGTGCGCGCCATCCGCCATGGCGTCAACCCGAAGGGCCGCGCGCTGCTGGTGATGCCCTGCGAGGACTACAACCGCCTCACCGACGCGGACGTGGCCGCCATCGTGGCCTACGCGCGAAGCCTGCCGCCCGTGAGCGGCGGGAGGGCGGAATTGCGCATGCCGCTGCTGATCAAGGCGCTCTACGGGGCCGGCGTGATCCCCGACGCGGCGCAGAAGATCGACCATCGACTGCCGCCCGCGCAGCCCGTCGCGGCGGCGGTGAGCGTCGAGCACGGCGCCTACGTCGCCAACATGTGCGTGGGCTGCCATGGCGAGCACCTCTCCGGCGGCGCGATTCCAGGCGGCCCTCCCGAGTGGCCGCCCGCGGCCAACCTCACGCCGGGCGCCGGCAGCGCCATGGTCCGCTACGACACGCCCGAGCGGTTCATCGCGATGATGCGCAGCGGCAAGCGCCCCGACGGCAGCGCCATCGACAAGGCGATGCCGTTCGCCACGCTGGGCGCGATGAACGACACCGACCTGCAGGCGACCTACGCGTACCTGCGGACGATCCCCGCGCGGGAGGCAGGCAGGCGCTGATGGAGCCGTTGCAAGTGGAAGAGCCGACCCTGGCGCTGCAGGATTCGTACCGCGGGCTGGTGCGCGAGTTCATCGAGGCCGGCGAGCCGCTCGTCCCGTTCACGCTCGAGTTCGCCCACGACGACTTCGCGGCTTTCGTCGAACGCCTCGCCGCGTGCTCGCGTGGCGAGGGACTGCCCCCGGGATTCGTGCCGCATACGACCTTGTGGCTCGTGCGCGACGGCCGCGACGTGCTCGGCGTCTCCAACCTGCGGCACCGGCTCACGCCGGGCCTGCGCGTCGAGGGCGGAAACATCGGCTACGGCGTGCGCCCCAGCGCGCGGCGCCGCGGTCATGCGACGCGCCTGCTGCGCGGCACGCTCGAGCGCGCGCGCGCTGTAGGGCTCGACCGGGCGCTGCTCACCTGCGCGAAGGGCAACGCGGGCTCCGTCGGGACGATCCGCAATTGCGGCGGCGTGTTCGACTCGGAGGAATTCATTCCCGCGCGCAACGAGATCGTGCAGCGCTACTGGATCGACCTGCGATGAGCTCGGTACCCGAGCCGATCGAGGTGTCGCCCTGGTCGCCGATGTGGCCGGTCACGTTCGAGATCGAACGCGAGCGCCTGGAGCAGGTTTTCGGCGGCAGCGTACGCCTCGAGCACATCGGCGCCACCGCCATCGACGGAATGGGCGGACGGCCGATCGTGGACATCCTCCTGGGCGCGCCCGACCTCGCCCTCGTGGAGGCGCGCATCCCGGAGCTGGTGGCGGGCGGCTACCGCAACCTCACCGAGGTCGAGATGGCCGCACCCCAACGGCGCTTCCTCGTGAAGACCCACGGGCACCCGGGCCATTTCCACCTCCACGCGGTGGCGCTCGAGTCGCCGTTCTGGAAGCAGACGATCGCGTTCCGCAACGTGCTGCGCGCCGCTCCCACGCTCGCCGAGGAATACATGAAGGCGAAGCGGCGGATCCTCACGCGCTATCCCAGCGACCGCGCCAAGTACACCGAGGCGAAGAGCGCCTTCATCAAGTCGGTGCTGGAGAAGGCGCCGTGAGCCGCGCGATGCGCGAGCTCGCCGGCGTCGACGCCCGCCGCTTCCGTGAGGAGGTGGCCTCGCGCTACGAGCCCGCCGTGCTGCGCGGCGTAGTCTCGGACTGGCCGGCGGTGCGGGCCTTTCGCGAATCGCCCGCGGTGTTCTGCACCTACCTCGCGAAGCGCGACTCGGGCTCCCCGGTCGACGCGCTGCGCATGCCGCCCAGCGCCAAGGGGCGCGTGTTCTACAACGAGAACCTCACCGCGTTCAACTTCACGCGCGAGCGCCTCGCCATCACCGAGGTGGTCGAACGCATCGTGAAGTACGCCGGCATGCAGAACCCGCCCGCGATGGCGGCGCAGAGCGCGCTCATCGCCGATTGCCTGCCCGCCATGGCGCAGGAGAACGTCCTGCCCCTGCTGGATCCCTCGGTGCGCCCGCGCATCTGGCTGGGCTCGGCGGCCGTCACGCCCGCGCACTTCGACGAGTCGAGCAACGTGGCCTGCGTGGTGGCCGGGCGCCGTCGCTTCACGCTGCTTGCGCCCGCGCAGGTCGCCAACCTCTACATCGGGCCGCTCGACTTCGCGCCCACCGGCACGCCGCTCTCGCTGGTGGACTTCCGCTCGCCGGACTACGCGCGCTTTCCGAAATTCAAGGAGGCCATGGAGCACGCGCTGGTGGCCGAGCTCGAGCCGGGGGACGCGATCTACATCCCGCCGCTCTGGTGGCACCACGTGGAATCGCTCGAGCGCCTGAACGCGCTCGTGAACTACTGGTGGAAGGGGCCGCCGGACGCGCCGAAGGACGCCCCGAGCGCCTTCGCCGCGCTCCACGAATGCCTCAAGGCCTTCAAGGACGCCACGCCCGAGCAGCGCGCCGCGTGGGGCGCGATCTTCGCGGAGTTCGTCTTCCGCGAGAAGCGCTAGGCGATCGCCCGCGCGGCCGCCGGCGCCACCTGCCGGATGCCCATCTCGCGCAGCACCTCGCCCACCGCCGAGACGACGTTGCGCATCTCGTTCGCGTCGATGGCGCCGATGCACCCGACGCGGAAGGTCTCGACCTGGGTGAGCTTGCCCGGATAGAGCACGTAGCCGCGGGCCTTCACCTTCTCGTAGAAGGCCTTGAAGGCGTAGCTCGGATCGGACGGGGCGTGGAAGGTCACGATCACCGGCGCCTGCAGCTCGCGCGGCAGGAACGTGCGCAAACCCAGGGCCGCCATGCCGTCGATGAGCGTCTCGCAGTTCTTGCGGTAGCGCGCGCCGCGCGCGGCCTGCCCGCCCTCGGCCTTGAACTGGTCGAGCGCG
>Ga0068858_100006457_pt1 | contig 11418 bp, 12 predicted proteins | sample KBSSwiS12_FD_66589 | JGI IMG/M metagenome (GOLD analysis project Ga0068858, IMG submission 66589) | Switchgrass rhizosphere microbial communities from Kellogg Biological Station, Michigan, USA - KBS Switchgrass S1-2 | ecosystem: Host-associated > Plants > Roots > Rhizosphere > Soil ... | reverse complement strand
TTTCGGGTGGCATGAAGCAAATGCTGGCGCTCTCCTGCGCCCTGGTGCACGAGCCGAAGCTGCTGTTTCTCGATGAACCGACTTCGGGGCTGGATCCGGTGCATCGCCAGCAGATCTGGGACCTGCTCTACGACCTGAGCCACCAAGGCACGACGATCTTTGTGACCACGCATTACATGGATGAGGCGGAGCGCTGCACCGAGGTGGGCTTTCTGCACCAGGGGCGGCTGCTGGCCAAAGAGTCGCCACTCGGGCTGAAGCAGCATTTCAAGGGGCAACTGCTGGAGATGCAGATCGAACCGGTGATGGAGGGGCTGGCGCAGATGCGTAGCGTGCCGGGGATTCTGGGAGTCGCGTTGCGCAGCGGGCGGATTCGGATTTACTCCGCAGAATCCGAGCGGCTGGTCGCGGAGTGGACGAAGCAGTGGCCCTTCGCCGGGCTGACGTGGCTCGGGCATTCGTGGGCCGCGCCGGACATGGAAGACGTATTCAAGGCGTACTCGCAGGGCTATGCCGCCATCCTGGAGGGCGCAGTATCATGACCCTCGCCGCCATTTTCCGCTCCACGGCGAGCGTCGCGAAAAAGGAATTCCTGCACATCCTGCGGGATTGGCGCGTGCTCGTCCTGATCCTGTCGCTGCCGCCGGCCTTCACGCTGCTCCTGGGCCATGCCTTTGAGGAGACGGCCACGACGGATGCGCCGGCGCTGTTGCGCGATTCCGACCAGAGCGACGAAAGCCGCCAACTGGTGGAGAAGCTGCGGGCGAACAAGACCTTTGCCTGGCGCGAGTGGACGCCGGATGCTTCGGGCAATGTGAACCTGCTGAAAGCGGGTGCGCTGATCGCGGTGGAGATTCCCCCGCATTGGGGGAGCAGCCTCAACAACGGCGACCCGCTGCCGCTGCACCTGACACTCGACGGCATCGACACGAACACGGCGCCGCAGTTGCGCGGGGCGATCCAGGAAGACCTCGGGCAATTCCAACTCGATTCGCGGCAGGCGATGATCGACGACCTGCCGGATGATGTTCTCGAGTTGGGAAAAAAGATTCCGGAGCCGGTGCGCAAGCGGTTCGTCTCGGCGATGTCGCCGTGGACGGTGGAGAGCAAGATCCTCTACAACCCGGATCTGAAGTTCATCGATTTCGTGATGCCGGGAATCGTGGGTTTGATCCTGCAACTGCTGACCGTGACGCTCACGGCCTGCACGATCGCGCGGGAGCGTGAGTCGGGCACGCTGGCGCAACTGCTGGTGAGCCCGCTGAGCCGTAACCAGATCGTCGCGGGGAAAGTGTTTCCGCACCTCATCGTTTCGATCCTGTTGATCGCCGCGACTTTGGCGACGGGGTACTTTCACTTCCATGTGATATATCGGTCGCCGGTGCTCACGGCGGTGCTGTGCCTGCTCTTTCTACTGTGTTCGCTGGGCACCGGGCTGTTGATCTCCGCGTTTTGCCAGACGCAGACGCAGGCGATTCAATTTGCGGTCTTCTATTTGTTCCCAGTGTTTCCGCTCTCGGGGGCGTTTGCACCGCTGGACCAATTGCCTCCCGGCATCCGCACGCTCTCGCAGGCGTTTCCGCTCACCCATTTTTGCCACGCATTTCGTATGGTCAGCCTCGGGCAGGTGGGCGTTTCGTCGGTCATCGGCGACCTCGTCTTTTTGGGAATCGGGGCGGTAGTGACGTGCTTTGGCGCGGCGCTGCTCTTGCGCCGGATTCAGGACTGAGCGCGTTTACACGTCGCAGATACCGACGGCTTGCTTGAGCGACGCGAGGACATCGGGGCGCGCGGGGATGAACTCCTGCGCGACGTGGCCGGTGTGGCCGGTCTCGACGACGGCTTTCATGATGGCCGCGTAGTTGAGCTCCTGAGTTTCATCGATCTCGTGGCGGCCGGGGACACCGCCGGTGTGATAGTGGGCGAAGTACTCGTGACTCTTGCGGATGGTGGCGATGACGTCGCCCTCCATGATCTGCATGTGATAGATATCGTAGAGGAGCCGGAAGTTTGGCGAGCCGACCTGCTTGCAGAGCTCGATGCCCCAGGCGCTCTTGTCGCACATGTAATCGGCATGATTGACGCGGCTGTTGAGGAGTTCCATGCAGAGGACGACGTTTTTCTTTTCGCAGAGCGACATGAGGCGCTTGAGGCCTTCGGCGCAGTTCTTGAGGCCGGTTTCGTCGTCCATGCCATCGCGATTTCCCGAGAAGCAAATGAGGTTCTTGAATCCGGCGGCGGCCACGGCGGCGATCTGCGGCTCGTAGGCCTGGACGAGCAGGTCGTGATGTTCCTTGCGGTTGAAGGCGCGGGGGATGGGGCCGAGGTCTTTTCCGTCGGGACCCTTGATGGAGGGGTTGCTGGTCATCGCGCAGACCAGGCCGAATTTCTGGAGGGTCGGGTAATCGGCCGGCTGGAGCAGATCGATCGACGTGAGACCCATGTCTTTTCCCGCTGAGCAAAGATCTTCGAGGCTGGTCTTGGGATAGCACCACTTGCAGACGGAGTGATGGATGTGCCCTTTCATGCCGGAGATGGCGTCCGCGGCTTCTAGGCGCTGACGCAAGGCGGCTACGGAAAGAGCGGCCAGGGTGCCGGATTGGAGAAATGAACGGCGGGAAACGGAGGGAGTCATGGCGGAGATCATACGCAGCGAAAAGGGCACTGTCATGCCGGGAATGAGGAGCTCTTCTATTTCGCGCCGGGGGGGAGTCGTCCGCTAATGGACGAGACAAAAAAGGACTAGGAAAGGGCAAACGGCGCGGAGCGGCGAATCGCGTGCGACCTAAGGTAGTGCTGCCTCGCATACCATGGCTGATCACGAACATCCCACGCCCGAAAGTCGCGCCGAAGCCGTCGTCAAGCTCCGGGCAGCGCCGGTTTGCATTGCCTGCGGGACAGATTTTTCGGAAGGCGCGATGCAGGCGGTGGAAGTGGCGGCGAACCTGGCCAAGTGCCTGGATGAGCCACTGTTGTTGATCCATGGTGCGGACCCGAAACTGCGGCAGAATCTTCCCGAGGCACTGCACGAATCGATCTGTGCCTATGCACAGGAACAATTGCAGAATGAGGCGGATCGACTGCGTTCGCTGGAAGTGCCATTGCGGAAAGCATTTCGCTCGGGTGAACCCGGGGCGATGGTGCTGGCGGAAGCAGCGGAAGAACAGGCGAGGCTGCTGGTGCTCGGCGGGATCAAGGGCCGCGCCGGTGCCGGCGAGCTGTGCAGCCGGATGGTTGAGCAGGTCGCGGAAGCGGCACCGATCCCCACGCTGATGGTGCGCGATGCCGCGCCGCTGTTGCGCTGGACGCGCGGCGAGCGGCGATTGCGGGTCTTTGTCGGGGCGGATTTTTCGGCGGCGTCCCAGGCGGCGCTGCGGTGGGTGGACTGGCTGCGGCAGATCGGGCCATGCGATGTGATCGTGGCGGTCCTCGAGCCTGGACCGCAGCCCCCCGCGGCCACGGATGGATATCCGGCGACGCTGGTGGACGACATGGCGCTGGAAAGCCAGAAGGTGCAGGAGCGGTTCTTCCGGCAGCTTGTGCAGACGCTGCTGGGGCGGGCGCATGTCCGCGTGCGGTTTGAGTATGACTTGGGGCGTTCGGATGCCCATCTCATCCAACTGGCGATAGCGGAACGGGCGGATTTGCTGGTCTTCGGCACGGATTCGCACGCCGGGGCCCGCAGGTTTGATTATCATCCGGTGTCGAGGGGGCTGCTCCGCTATGCGCCGTTCAATATCGCGTGCGTGCCGGGGCCGCCGGTCGATGACGCGAGCAAATTCCCCGCTGCGACCATGCCATCAACCGAACTACGAACTCATGAACGCTGAAACGATCGAAACAACCGGTGCGGCCAGCCGCGATATCGAGGGGTGCACGCTCCGCGACGAAGCGGTAAAACCGAACTCGCGCATCCAAATCAAGAACATCCTCGTGCCGGTGGATTTCTCGGAATTGTCCTTCAAGTCGTTGCAATACGCGATCCCGCTAGCGCAGCAATTCGGAGCGAAATTGACCGTGCTCTATGTGCTGGAGCCGCTGTCCTATGTACCGGAATTGCCGTACGGGGTGCCGCTGCCGCCGGATCCCGCAGAAGAGATCCGGGAGGAGCTGAAGGCGCTGTGCAAAGCCCGGATCCCGGCCGATGTCCCGGTCCAGACGGCGATCAGCGAGGATTTTGCCCATGCGGGAGTGATCGAGGCGGCACGGTCGATGTGTGCCGATCTGATTATCACGACGACACATGGCCGGACGGGCCTCAGTCACCTGCTGATGGGCAGCACGGTGGAGAAGATCGTGCGGCAGGCGCCTTGCCCGGTGCTGGTGTTGAGCGAGCGGGAACACGAATTTGTGTGATCGGGGGGGCGGCGGCATAGGTTGCGTTTGCGATCGAAGCGTTAGCATAGTGACGACGATGCGGCCGCGATCGATCCAAGAGCGCTCGGTGTCGGTGCCGGTCCGGCTGATGAAAGCGGCGCAACTGGCGACGCCGGAGTTGTTTTCCTTTCTGTCGAGCTCGGACCAGGGCCTGACTCAGGAGGTGGCTGAGGCGCGACCGGCGGAGCACGGACCGAACGCGGTCGCGGAAGAGGAGGGCCGGGGAGCGATGCGAAAATTTTTTGCGCTCGCTGCGCAATCCGCTCGTGATCTTGCTGAGTGTCCTGGCGGTCGTACGAGATGGGGTGGAGCGGGAGATACCACTGAGCGACGTGGTGCCGGGCGACATCATCTGCCTGCCGGCAGGCGACATGGTGCCGGCGGACGTGCGGCTCTTCGCGGTGAAAGATTTGTTCGTCTCGCAATCCACGCTCACGGGAGAATCGTTGCCGGCCGAGAAACACGCGGGGGTGGAAGCACGGAGGGACGTCGCGCCCTAGGCGTATCTTGGGTTCACGCGGCTGCCGGCTTTGTACTGGCCGTTCCTATTCGGGGCCGCCCTCGGCCATGTCCTGCTGACCCAGGTGGTGAAGAGCTGGCTGGCGCGGAAGCGGTGGCTCTAGGACTGTCTAACTCTCGCCGCCGGCCTGCGGTTTCGGACTTTCGGCCCAACGGATGGCTTGATGTACGAGCTCCGAGGAACTGGTGAGGCCGAGCTTATCTTTGATGTGACCGCGATGGACGGCAACGGTCTTGTGGCTGAGATGGAGTTGATCGGCGATTTCCTTGGTGGACTTGCCCTGCCCAATAAGCTGGAAGACGTCGAATTCGCGATCGGTCAAACTTTGCACCGGTGATTGCGAGCCACGCGGTTGCGGAGAGGAGAAGACCTTCAGGATCTTGGCGGCCATGGCGGGGCTGACGCTGATTTCCCCGGCCAGCACGTGGCGCATGGCCTCGAGCATTTTTTCGCTGCCGGCTTCCTTCATGAGGTAGCCGCGCGCTCCGGCGCGCAACGCGCGTTCGGCGTAGAAACTTTCGTCGTGCATCGAGTAGACGAACACGGGGAGATCCGGATTCATCGCCGTAAGATCCTTGATCAGTTCCAGCCCGCTGCGCTTGGGCAGGGTGATATCGGTGATGACCAGATCGGGCTTGCAACGGGGAATCTCACTGATGGCCTCTTCCGCGCTTTTCGCGCCGCCGCAACACATGAATCCCGGCTCGCTATCGATCAGACGGCCCATGCCGTCGCGCATCATGGGATGGTCATCGACGAGGAAAACCCGCTTGCGCGGCGGTTCCTTGCGGATGCTTTTGGCCGCGGGTTTGGCGGTCGGACGCGAGCGTTTGACGGGTTTGGATTTCACGAGGGTTTAGGCAAAGAACAGACCACACGGACCCCTTTCCCAGAAGTGGAATGAACGTCCAAATGGGCACCGATCAAGCGGGCGCGGTGCTGCATGACTTGCATGCCCATTCCCGCCTTTTTGGATTTGCTGCGGGGTAGACCGCGCCCGGTATCTTCGATGGTGAGCTCGATATGCGGGCCGTGGTCGGAAAGGCCGAGATGTATTTGTTTGGGCGCGGCGTGCTTGAGCGAATTGGTGACCGCTTCCTGGGCAATCCGGTAGAGATTCCCCACGATGGTGTCGTCCTTGATCTTGACCGGCTGCGGACATTGGAAATCGCACGGTGTTCCTGCCGAGGAGGCCATTTGCGCCAGCTCCTCGAGGGCGTGCATAAGGCCCTCGCCATCGCCAGCCATGGGCGACAGGCCGTGGGCCAGTTCGCGGGTCTGGGTGACCGCACGCCGGATGTATTTGGTGATTTCCCAGGCGGATTTTGCCTGCCGCGGGGCCACGACTTTCAATTCGCGCGCGAGGGTGTGGGTCATCAACTCGAGGGCGGTAAGTTGCTGGCCGAGACTGTCATGCAGCTCGCGCCCGAATTGGCGGCGCTCCTCAAAGGCGATCTCGAGGACCTTGCGTTCGAGACGGCGCGGTTCCGAGACATCGTGGACGAAACCAAAAACTTCATCCTGGTCGTCGCGCAGGGAAACTTCGACTTCGACCGAGGCACCGTCCCGGCGGCGGAGTTGAGTGAAACAACGGGTGGCCCCACCGGGGTCGAGGTTCGAAACATGCTCCTCGACGCCATGTTGAAAGACGACGGTTTCAGATTTAAAAATATTCCTTCCGAGCAAGTCCTTCGGGGCGTAGCCGAGCATTTCGCAGAGCGCGCCGTTGAGCTCGAGCAGCCGTCCATCCCTTTTGAAGCGGAGGAATCCGTCGAGCGCGGTCTGAATCACGTGCTCGAGGCGCTCTTCCCGCAGGCGGATCGACTCATTGGCCTCGGCCAGTTTTCTTTCGCGCTCCACGATGGTGAGCGCGCGCCGCACGATGCTGGGCAGAAGTTCCAGCATGCCGGCGTCCTTCATCACGTAATCGAGCGCGCCTTGTTTCATCACGTCCACTGCGGTCCGTTCATCACCATGGCCGGTGACGACAATGAAGGGGAAATCGCGACCGTCCTTACGCAGGCGCTCGACCAGGACGGTGGCCGGAAAATCAATCAACTTCAGGTCGAGCAGCAGGAGGTCCGCCGATTCCCGGCTCAGCCACTGGTAAGCTTCTTCTCCGTTGGGAAATGCTTCCACTTCGTATCCCTCCCGCCGGAGGACATCGGCCATGAGAAAGAGCAGACCTTCCTCATCATCCGCGATGAGCAAACGCGTGGCTTTCTTCGGAGGAGTGCCGGGCACGGTCAGGATTGCGGGTTGAACCGCGGCAACTGAAGCAGCGCCACAAACATGCCGAGCTTGGCGATGGCGGCGGCGAAGCTCTCGTACGAGACGGGTTTGTGCATATACACATTGCAGCCCAAGTCGTGGCAGCGGTCGACCTCCCGGGGATCGTCGGTCGTGGTGAGAATGATGACCGGCAGCTTGTGAAGTTCCGGATCCGCCTTGATGTGTCGGAGCACGGCGACGCCGTCCACTTTTGGCATACGAATGTCCAGAAGCAGCAAATAGGGACGATTGCGATCAAAGCGGGGTTCCTGGGTCTTGCCGGTCAGAAAATCGAGAATTTCCTGGCCATCGCAGAAGCGCAGGAACGGCGTGTTGACGCCGGCGCGCCGCAAGTTGTCTTCGACCAGGAAAGCGTGGCCGTCGTCGTCGTCGGCGATGAGGATGGTGGGGATTTCGCTCATGCTGTTGTTCGTTATATCGGCTCGGTCAAGCAGTGGCAATGGCCGGCAGCGAAACGAAAAACCGGGTGCCCACACCGGGGCGGGAATCCAGCCAGATACGTCCCTGCTGCCGTTCCAGGGCGCGCTGGGCGATGGAAAGCCCCAGGCCTTCTCCCTGGGTCTTCTTTGGGTCCAGCCGATGGAAGAGCTCAAACACCTTTGGCTGATGTTCGGTGGCGATGCCGATCCCGTTGTCCTCCACGCAGTAGATCGCCTGGCCACTCTCGACGCGTCCGGTAATCGCGATGTGGCAGGACCGGTCCTTGGCGCGATACTTCAGGGCGTTGTCGATCAAGTTGGAGAAAACCTGCCCGATGAGTGTCGGATCGCCTTTGCAATTTGGAAGATCTTCCACCGTGACGTCCGCTCCCGCTTCCTCGGTTTGGAACTTCAGGGCCTGGGCGGCGCCGGTGACAAGCTTGTTCATCTGGATCGATTGAATTTGCAGGACCACCCGTCCAAGGCGGGAGAACCGCAGGAAGCCGGTGAGCAGCATGTCCATCTTCGTGACCCCCGCTTCGATGAAATGCAATGCCCGCGGAATGTCGGTCTCAAAGAGGCGCTTCACATCGGGATCCTCGACCGACTTGAGCTTTTCCTTGAGCTGGCCGCAGGCGCGCACGAGCGCATTGCCAAATCCCTGGACATTGAGCAGTGGGGAACGGAGATCGTGCGAAACAACATAGACGACGGTTTCGAGCTCCTTGTTCTTCGCGGCCAATTCCTCAGCGAGGAACTTGAGGCGCAATTCGTCTTCCTTGCGCTGGGTAATATCGGTGCGAATGGCGACGTACTGGCGGGGGCGGCCCTTGGCGTCAAGAAACGGATAGATTGTCGTATCCACCCAATAGTAAGTGCCGTCCTTCGCACGATTCTTGATCTCGGCCTTCCAGACTTTCCCGCTGGCGATCGTTTTCCAGAGGTCGGTGAAGAATGTTTTCGGATGATAGCCGGAATTGATGATCCGGTGGTCCTGCCCAATCAATTCCTCGCGCGAGTATTTGGAGATCTCGCAGAACTTGTCGTTGACCGAAGTGATGCGGCCGGCGGCATCGGTGATAGCGACAATCGAATGCGCATCGAGGGCGGCCTTGATATCGACCAGCTCGCGCGCGACCTCCGTGGAGTCGACCACGGGGATTTCAGTCTTGGAGGAAGTGGAGCTCATGATGCAGCGGGGGCCTGGGCGAATACGGAGACGAAGGCAATGCTATCGCCCCTGCCAATGGCCGGTGATCTCGATGGGCGTTCCGGGCTCCACCCAATCGAAAAACTGTTTGGCTGGGTTGCCGTTGTCGAGCGGCACACGAATGCAGCCATGCGAAGCGGGCGAGTGGGGAACGGAGCTGAAACCATGGATAAAGACATTGCCGTTGACTTGCACGCTGTAGGGCATCGGAGCGTTCTGAAAGAGCTTCGAATAGTGCATGCGATCCTTTTCGCCGGCGTTGAACTGGCCGTTGGGCGTGGACTTGTCCCATTTGCCGGTGCTGACCCGGGTCTCCAGGATGAGACGATCACCTTCATAAGCGCGCAGGATTTGCTTAGTCTTGTCGATCTCGACATGTTTGGAGGCGACGGCGGGCGCTGCGGGCTGCTGCGCGACTGCGGTTAGCGCAGCGATAAAGAATACGAGGAAAGACCATCGGCGCATCGCTCATCTTATGAGGGTGAGGACGGCACGCGGTCGAACGAATTGTTTCCTAGGCGGCGCAGGCGAGAGGCAAATGCGTGCGGTAGGTCGTCGGCGATTCGCCGTTCAGCTTCTTGAACACGCGGTTGAAGTGGGTGAGTGACTGGAAGCCGACTTCGTACGCCACTTCGCTGACCCGCATGTGCGGCTTGAGCAATTGTTCCTTGGCCTTTTCGACGCGCACCCGGCTCAGATACTCCGTGAAGCTCAGGCCGGTGGCTTTCTTGAACTGCTTGCAGAAGTAGAACGTGCTCATGTGCGCGGCCTGCGCGACCGTGGTGAGCGAGAGTTCCTCGGCGTGGTGAGCATTGATGAATTCGCGCGCCCGGGAGATATTTGGCGATTCGGTATTTTCACTGCGGAAGACAATCTGATGCGCCACCATGGAGAGGTGCTGGGCGAAAATCTGGAGGAGCTTGAGCACGGCTTCGTAACGCTTGGGCGAGAAGACGCGCGACTGGAAATACGCTTCCCGGAGCTTGACCGTGTCGATCTTGATGCCGAGCTTTTCCAATTGCCGGGCGATACGGGAAAAGTTTTGCGCGGTCGGTTGGTGCGGGAGCACTTCGCCGGTGCGCAGAAAGCCGACGAGCTGGTCGCCGGCACGCAACGGGACGGCGGTCTCGTTAAGACCGGCGAAGCAGGTTACGGTGCGGGCTTCATTCTGTGCGGTCTTGGTGAGTTCATCCTGGGTTTGCAGGCAGGCGGCACAGGCCTTGTTCTGTTTGGCCAGCAGGGCGCAGAAGGGATTCTCGTGGCGGCGTCCCCGGTGGGCGAGGTGCCAGTCTTCGATCGGGCTGAGCTGGAGCGGCAGGCCGGTGGTTTCGTTGAAGGCGCGTTCGTAGTCCTTGTAAACTTCGGATCGACTCAGGCGTTCCAAGACGGCATTGTTGGTATCGGTGATGTTCATGGGATCGGTGAGAGTTGGAGGTTTCGGAAGTTTGGAGTGGCTGCGGTGGTGTGATGACGATGGCGATCCTAGACCCACAAACTGCGGCCACCAATTGGGTGGAGGTCGATGCCTCACCGGGACTGCCAGCCGATGGCATCTAGGAAAAAGTCCTAGGTCGCGTGTGCACAAATTCCCGTGCGGGAAAGCAAGGGAAGGCAAGTCTTGCGCAATGGCTGGTGAGCACGACCCAACGCGATGCGGCATGCTGGCGACGTTGATGAAACACGAATCCTTGCCTCACAAACCCACGCCGCCCGCGAGTTGCGGCAAATGCCGCGACTGCACTTGCGCGACACACGCCGCCGAGAAGCCCGTGCCATCGACGCCCCCTGTCTTTCCCACCCCGATACCCCCCAAAAGCGAGCCGACGCCGACGAAACCATGAACGTACTCCTGCTCACGGTTTTCATCGGCGTCGTGCTGGTGCTCTTCTTCGTCGCCATGTTTCTGCGCGAAGTGGCGGACCCCCGGGGGGCGAGTGAACGCGACGCGCTCCTTCCCCTCGCCGTCGAGAAGCCGCACCGCACCGCCGCCAAGCCGCAGGACGTCACTTCCGCACCCTCGAGACTTTTATGAGCAACCGCACCGCAACCAAAACCGTTATCGAGTTCGATGACCAATCCGTTCGCTACTTCATGGTGGCCGCCATCTCATGGGGTCTCGTGGCCATGCTCGTCGGGGTCATCATCGCCACCCAACTGGCCTTCTGGCAGGTCAATTTCAATACGCAGTACGTGACCTTTGGGCGCCTTCGCCCGCTGCACACGAATGCGGCGATCTTCGCTTTCGTCGGCAACATGATGTTTGCCGGCATCTACTACTCGCTACAGCGCCTGGTGAAGGCGCGGCTTGCTTCCAGTTTCCTGACGTGGATCCATTTCTGGGGCTGGCAGGCGATCATTGTGGCCGCGGCGATCACCCTTCCGCTCGGGCTCACCCGGGGGAAGGAATACGCGGAATTGATCTGGCCGATTAATATCGCAGTCGCGGTGATCTGGGTGGTCTTCGCGGTGAATTTCTTTTGGACCATCGCGCGCCGCAACGAGCCGTCGCTCTACGTGGCCATCTGGTTCTACATCGCGACGATCATCACGGTGGCGATGCTCTACATCGTCAATCACCTCTCGCTGCCCACGAGCTTCAC
>Ga0068858_100006456_pt1 | contig 11418 bp, 12 predicted proteins | sample KBSSwiS12_FD_66589 | JGI IMG/M metagenome (GOLD analysis project Ga0068858, IMG submission 66589) | Switchgrass rhizosphere microbial communities from Kellogg Biological Station, Michigan, USA - KBS Switchgrass S1-2 | ecosystem: Host-associated > Plants > Roots > Rhizosphere > Soil ... | reverse complement strand
ATGTTCCCCTAGAGATTGCCTTGCAGTACTCGATGGCGATCTCCCTGAAGCGGATTGCCGACATCCTTACCAAACCAGATGGACTCAAAGCCCATTTGGACATTATTGCCAATCACCCGATGAACCATTATGGTGAGTCCTTCTCAGAGGCAATCCAGAACGCCATCGTTCGTGGTAAGAATGGTATAAACTACTAATGGCGAACATTGAGGCGCTACGCCCTTTCCAGGAAGAGGACCTCCCATTCTTTGCCAAGGTTAAAAAGAGCCTTATGCTCTACGAGCCGAGGATGGGTAAGACGGTTGAGACCTGCAAGATCATTGCTGAAGACCCTGAATGTAATGTCATATTGATAGCATGTTCTAAGAATGCACTGTCTACGTGGCTCGATCACCTAGAGACATGGTTCAAGCACATTAACCCTACGTACTCCATTGAGATCCGGTTGGTCCGTGGAAAGAATAGTGCGGCGGCGGCAACGAGAAAAGGGATTTGGAATACTCCGCGGAAGGCCGATGTTACGGTTTATCTTGTTACATACGCAGCCCTGATTAATGATTCCAAGAATGCCAGCATCCCCAAGTGGTTGATCTTCGATACCGTCATCGCTGATGAGTTCCACAGAGCACTGCAGAACCGTAACAATAAGTCCTCTGAGCTCTTCCGACATCTGGTGAGACGGGCTAAACGGTTTCATCCATTGAGCGGTACATCCGTAGGTAAGTTAGGACCTGCAGATCTCTGGTGTGTCCTTAACATGTGTAATCCTGTTGAGTTCTCATCCTACTGGACGTTTGTACAGCGGTATTGCTGGGTTGTAGAGGGTGTCTTCGGTATGGAGATCACTGGGGTTAAAGATCCTGTCAACTGGAAGCTGACTTTGCATAGATATGCTAGGGTGAGAGATAGAGCTACACATGCTCCTCAGATGCCAAAGGTCCAAAGGGATCTACTCTGGGTGTCGATGGATACAGGCCAGAACAAGTTCTATTCCCAGATGGAGAAGGATCAGGTTACGATAACACCAGATGGGAAGCTACACGTAGCAATTAACTCCTTGGAGGAGTTTGTTCGGAAACGTCAGATATTGACATGCCCAGCTATTCTTGACCCTTCCCTCGGAATGGGTGCAGCATTTGAAGACCTCGTCGAGAAGATGGAAGAAGCAAGGGAGGATAAGGATGAAAGTGGGTACCACATCGCGATATTCACGGCCTACAAGAAAGCAATCGAACCGTGGAAACGCTACCTCGAGGAGAAAGGCTTCCCAGTACAACTTCTACATGGAGGCTTGGAACCAGAAGACCTTAATCTGCGCATTGCTACCTTCCGGCAGAATAAGGGTGTCATTATTTGCACTACCAAGTTTGCTCAGGCGTTCTCGCTTACACCGGCTATCCAATGCTTCCACATCGGCTGGGAGTTCAATCCTAACGAGAATAAGCAGGCAGAGGATCGGTTAGTACCACAGCAGGGAGACTTCAACATTAACTCCTGGTACTATGCTTATAACAACACCGAAGATGTCTTCTATGCAGATCGAGTCACTCAGCGGGCAGAGTTCATTCACCGTACTCTAGGTAACACCACCGAACAGGCTGAAGCGATCCTAGAGGACTATCACAACAACAACCAAGATGGGATACCTTACTGATGGCCACACAGAATTATGTCGTCTCGGATAGCGCTCTAGAGTTCTGGTTGAAGGCACTCAACGCTCATACCTTCTACCCCTCCACCTTAACCCATACCGAATACCAAGCAGTCATCGAGGAGCTGATCGCATCTCGTAAGGTACATAGGGCAGCGTTGAGGTTAGCGTCTAAGTGGAGTACCCGTAGCCAACAGGTTGATATTGACGACTTCTATGCCGAGATCAATGCAGTCTGTGAGGCAGTCGATACTGTTCCAAAGTTCCCGATCCTATGAAGATCCCATCCAAACCACCCATCAAGCCCGAAGTACCTACAAAGGTCATCCGCATTACGGATGTGAAGAAGAAACGGCTCGAGAATAAATCGTCCAAAAGTGACCCTAAAGATTCCCCTTGAGCATATATAAAAATTGAGCTATATTTGTATGATTGATTCACATGCCAAATATGGCAGAGGCCACAAATAAATGCACCCAGATGACGATGCAGAATGGGATCCGAATAAGTATGCCTTCGATCCTAGACCTGGCGACGAACCTTCATTCTCCTGGTTTGCAGTAGAGAATACTCCCAAAGAGAAGATAGCCGTCATCCGTACCTCAGACCGTATCACGTTTAGACGGTGCCGTAGGAAGTGGGCTTGGTCTAGTCACCTACGGGGGAATCTCGGAGCGAAGGAAGGACAGAGCCCATTGTGGGTTGGTAGCGGCTTTCACTTCGCATTGGAGGACTTCCATGGTCTTAAACAGTTCGCGACTCCCTCCGACGCTTTTAGAGCTTATGTCGACGCAACCAGACGAAATGCTAAGTCCAAGTTTACCCTCCCAGCAAGTTGGGCAGACGATGCAGAACTCGCATGTGGAATGTTGGACTATTACTCGGAGCAGTGGCTTGCCAACCGAGACCATCTCAAAACATTTGTCTGGAATGGTATCCCACAGGTTGAGGTCAATTTTAGAGTCGACATACCGTTCGATGCTAAGAAATGGGGGTATGACAGAGTCGTATATAGCGGAACCTTGGACAGAGTCGCAATCGACGACAATGGACAGCTCTGGATTGTTGAGTACAAGACTGCCAAGCAGATCCAGACGCTACACCTCTCAAATGACTCCCAGGTCTCTTCCTACTGTTGGGCAGGAAACCTCCTCTATGGACAACCCATCGCTGGAGTCATATATCAACAGCATCGGAAAGACCTACCTAAAGAACCTAAGGTACTTGGGAATGGACGTCTTAGTACGGACAAGAGACAGCTCATTACTCATTCTGCACTCAGATCACAAATCCTGAACATCTATGGCTCGATCGATAAGACCCCACTTGACTATGTGGATCTCCTGAACTATCTGGCCACACAGGAAACTCCCCGTAAGGATAAGTTCATCCAACGGGATTACATTCAGCGCAATGAACACCAAGCGGTTGCCGAGGGTGTCAAGATTATGATGGAGGTGGAAGAGATGTTGAATCCCGATCTTCCGCTGTACCCGAATCCTGACAGAACTTGTGCGTTCATGTGTTCATTCAACGGTTCATGTGTGTCAATGGACGATGGCTCCGATTGGCAGTATGAACTGGATATCATGACACAGCCCAGAGAAGCCGTGTATGATACTTGGCGCGACAAGTTGAATTATCCCAAACCAGTTAAAGCAGAGGTAGAACATGGCTGAGGTAACGGCTTCAATGCCGCCACCCAATGGACAGGCAATTCCAACACCAGCAGCGGCTCCGGGAGATCCTTCCAAGACGCTAGGGAGCATCAAGGTAGTTGGTGCACCATTCCAGATCACCACACACCAAGAACGTGATCGGTGGTTGAAGGCTCTGTTCTATGCTCGTCATGGTATCGGCAAGACGGAACTGGCGGGCTCTTCAGTTGACGTCCCTGAGATGCGGGATGTGCTGTATCTGGACTTGGAACGTGGTGGCGAGACCTTCGATGACAACCCGCGCATCAAGAACGTGGACAAGTTATATCGGGTAGCAGTCAATACGTTCACTGCTGTAGCACACATTCAGGAGTTCCTGAAAGCCTACTGTGCAGCTCGAGACGCTGGTAACGTTGTACAGATGCGAAAGCTGTACGCGCTGGTATCGGGGACGGAAGTGGAGAATCCTCCGCAGTTCAGGACTGTAATTGTTGATTCCCTTTCTGAACTGGATGCGTACTGTACATACCAGGTGTTGAAGATCAACATCGAGGGCAATGAGATCGGCGACGACATCGACACGGCGGGCTGGCCAGAGTTCCGGAAGAACTTTGAGATGATGAAGCTCATGGTTCGGGCATATCGCGATCTGCCGATGAATGTGCTTTTCATTGCTGCCGAGTCGTACACTCAGGACGAGCAAAAGAAGTACCACTATTCTCCTGCCTTAACTGGCAAGCTGAGCACCCAAGTACAGGGCTTCGTCGACATCGTGGGGTATTTGGTGGCTGGACAAGCCTCTGAAGCTGAACCTGAAGCTCCTCGTCGTCTGTACGTACAGCCGATTGCTGGTGGTCCGAAGTTCGATGCCAAGAACCGTAAGAGCGTGTACCGTCAGCCGTTCTTCGACAATCCCAACATGGCATTGATCATGAAGGGTGTTGGCTTGGCTAAGTGAGATTCCCATTAGCGTGGGATAAGGAACGTGAGGCCGGCACGTTAGTACCTCGGCAAGAGTAATGGAAACCAAAAAGGAAATTGTTATGGCCGATTCTGCAAATCCGAATGATCTCTCGGACGAAGACTACAGCTCCGCAGTATTTGAGCAGGGTGGTTCTCTTGTCATCAACCTCTCTGGGGTGCAGGAACTCAAGTTCGAGCTCATCCCGAAGGGTATCTATGACGCGAACATCGACTCGGTCGAGTTCAAGAAGTCCAAGAACTCCGGTGCTTGGATGTACGAGTTCGTTGTCGAGCTCGAGGGTGGTCAGTATGACAAGCGGAAGCTGTTCACCTACGCTTCCTTCAGCCAGAAGGCTCTGCGTGGTACGAAGGCTACCCTGATGCGTATCGATCCCGTCATCTTTGCGGGTGAATTCGATCCGGCGAAACTTGCCTCGGAGGGCACTTTGCTCGGCAAGAAGATCCGTGTCAAGATCGGTCATGACGAGTACAACGGCGAACAGGTTTCCCGTATCTCGCAGATCTTGGCGGCGGCGGGTACTGAGGCAGCGGCAGCGGGTGGGACTTCAGGTGGTGGATTCTTCAGCTCCTAATAACCCGAAACCTCCTCTACCTATCGAGCAGGTTATCAATCGGAAGTTCGTCACACTTAGGCAACTATCTAAGATCCTAGGAGTAACGTACCAAACTGCGCGGAGGTATGTAACGGCTACCGATGGTAAGCCCGCACAACTAAAGGCAGTCTGGGTTGGTGGACAGTGCAGAATCTACGAGGAGGACCTTAGGGTATTCTTGGAGCAGGGAAGCCGTCGCTAACCACATCGAACAGTAGGCGGAGGCTAACAACCTTCGCCTACTCTGTTATTCCACCCCTCATCCGAACATTCATACATAAGGATCCGTAAATGCAGCGCAAAGCTTTTGTCCTCCTATCTGGAGGCCTTGATTCCACAACCTGCCTCTACAAGGCTATCTACGACTACGCCCCTCCCGATCTTCGGGAAGTATGGCAGCCGTCGAGTCCACACTTCATCGGGCCCTTCGAGACTTGGATCAATCTTAGGCCGACTGAAGACTATGAGATTGAATGGGTTGAAGCGGTATCGATCGACTATGGCCAGCGGCACAAGAAGGAGATGGACTATGCCAAGAGGACTTGTGATCGCCTTGGCATTAAGCATACTATTCTGGATGTTGGTAAGCTTCTGGGTGGTGCCTCCGTTATGCTCTCTGCGGATTCGGTGGGATCAGTGGCGGTTCCCGATATTTCATACAATGACATTAAAGGGGTGTCTCCTACCTATGTCCCCTTCCGAAACGGACTGATGTTAAGCGCTTTGACAGCGCACGCTCAGAAGTACGTCAATGAGCAGATTGCGGATCGAGTCGAAGTGGGTTTGCAGGAATCTGACTTCAAGGAGATTGGGGAGGCAAATGAATACTTCACCAACCGAGCGAAAGATCTCTGCGGTATATACTTTGGGGCGCACAGTGAGGATGCACAGAATTGGGCATACCCGGATTGCACCCCCGAATTTATCGGCGCAATGGCGAACGCTATCTATATCGGATCCTATATGTCAATCCGACTACATACGCCTCTTGAATGGCTTACCAAGGGAGAAACCGTTTCCATGGGAACCAAACTTGGTGTACCTTATGGGGATACCTGGTCTTGCTACAAAGGTGAGACTCTGCATTGTGGCGTATGTCCCACCTGTCGTGCGCGTAAGGCGGCGTTCGCGGAAGCTGGTGTAGAAGACCCGACAGAGTATGCATCATGAGGGTCCGTCTCTTAGCTTCATCAGACACACTCTTAGGTGTCCAAGAGACCGTCTTCGATGGCATTATCCCTGACTATCGATTCGCTCCGGACGTCATTACCATTAATGGACAACAGACCTATAAGTTCTCCTACCAGATTCGTGAGGGTGATGAGTTCGTTGGGATCTATCGAGCTGTACCATCGCACAACATTGTTGTAACCGCACCTACTACTTCAGTTCCGCAAGAGGTAAGCAATGAGCACTGACCCGAATTTGAGGTACCAGAGCAGTAAGACCTACACTCATAGTGTAGGCCTATCTTGTGCTTTTCGTCAGTGGCGTGCTCAGTCACACTGTAGGTACATTCATGGCTACGCCTTGAAGGTAGAAGTAGTCTTCGAGGGCGATTTGGACGAGCGTAACTGGGTGATGGACTTCGGCGGTCTCAAGCCGTTGAAGCAGCACCTCGAGTATATGTTCGACCACACCTTAGTAGTCGCTGAGGATGATCCGAACATTATGCAGTTTTCGTACCTTAGTGAGGCGGGACTTGCAGATGTCCGATACTTGCCGGATGTTGGCTGCGAGAAATTTGCCGAGTATATTTTCCACTGGTGCGACAGTAACTACGTACGATCTCCCTCACAGCCCAATTGGCCATTAGTGCAATCGGTTCAAGTGTGGGAACACGAGGGCAACTCTGCAAAGGTAATCCGCAAATGACTGACTCACCCGAGGAAGAAGCTGTACTAGATAAGGAGGCAAAGGACTATGCCGCATACCAAGCACGGATGGAGGCCAAAAAGATCCCGCTCGTGGAGCTATTCGGACCGACAGTACAAGGTGAAGGCAGTGTCATCGGACAGCAGACCTATTTCCTTAGGTTTGGTCTCTGTGACTATCTTTGCACTATGTGTGATAGTCTCCATGCTGTTATACCTGCACAGGTGAAAGCCAATGCAGAATGGTTGACACAGGCTCAGATCTTCGAGAAGGTATCTGCCTTCCATAAGCCCAACTCGACCAACTGGATTACGTACAGTGGCGGCAACCCGTTGGTACATGATCTGTCAGCCCTCACCGAAGGGTTGAAGAACGAAGGCTGGAAGATCAACGTCGAGACCCAAGGTACACGATATCATCCCTGGCTACAGATGATGGACTCGATTACCATCTCACCAAAGGGTCCTGGAATGGGTGAAGTGACTCACCTAGATGTCTTGGATAAGTTCATCTACCAAGTCATGAACGATGGACAAGCCTTTGGTGTACCCAACGCCAGTCTGAAGATCGTTGCCTTCGATCAACGTGACTTAGACTTTGCTGCGGACATCTTCGAGCGGTATCAGAAGTACATCCCATACGACAACTGTTACCTTTCCCTCGGTAACCCGCAACCACCGGATCCAGTTGCAGATCGTGGTAAGACCTTTACCATCGAAGACGTCTGGATGTGGAAGCAGGATCTTCTTGACCAGTACAAGTTGCTGTTCGAGGATATCCAGACGCACCGAATTCTCTCCCAGGTGAAGTTCTTGCCGCAGTGGCATGCCTTCGTATGGGGTAACGGACAGGGGCACTAAATGGCCGACGAAGTTGATACCACGACTGACATAGAGATCAAAGACGACAAGGATCTCGAGAACATCGCTGCAGAGATCGGTGAGGAACTGATGGAAATGGCAGATGCTGCTCAAATGAACGATCTGGACGATGCTCTAGCCGCATATGGCGAAGCAGCCAAGCGGATGGAAGCGATCCGTATATACCTATCAACCAAATAACGGGGACACCAATGCAATTCGCACCTGTTGCGCCAATTCATATCCTTGAAGCATTTGAGACCTACAAACAGCTCGGGGACTACCACCTCTTGTTGGCCCACGATGTGGTAAAGCATCCGGATGAGTATCGTAAGCTCTTCGGTATGCGCACTCGTCAGATGACAGTCATCTTGGACAACTCTGTGGTGGAACTCAAAGAAGCTGTCAGCCTTGATATGGTCTTGGAAGCTGCTGCGATTTGTCAGCCGACAGTCATTGTCTTGCCTGATGTGTACGAGAAGCAGCAGGAGACTATCGAAGCCTGTGACGAAGCTCGTAAGACCTGGAAGTATCCGTTGGATAAGCTCCTGGGTGTTGGGAACTGGACGTTCATGTATGTCCCACAGGGTACGAACTTGCCCAACCTGATCTATTGCGCACAGTTCTTCAGCAGTGATGAGACTATTGGTTGGTGGGGCGTACCACGTAATGCGGCCGACAATATTGGTTCGCGGATACAGGTCAGTCAGTTGATGCATATGCTCAATCCAACTAGGAAAATGCATCTGTTGGGGTTCTCCAACAACATCATGGACGACATGCTTACCGCATCTCAGAACCTGAATGGTATGATACAGGGTATCGACTCTGCAGTACCGATTCGGATCGCATCTCTTGGGCTGCCTGTCCTAATGGTGTATGAACAGGGATTGCCACCTAGAGGTGATTGGTGGGACAATCCCGACACCAAGTATGTCGCTCTGATGAGCGAGAACCTTAAACGGATACGCACCCTCCTCAACCCTTACGTACCCTTCTCGGGTGAATATGGAATAGCTGCCATGAGTATGGAGAAGCAACTTGAGACGCTTCTTCCCAAAGCGGCTCGTGCTGCACGATGAACCAAGTCTCACCAACAGGACAGAGGATGGTCTTTGGGAAAGGTCCTAAGGACTCTCCATTCGTGATTGTGGGGGAAGCCCCTGGTGGTGAAGAAGTCAAAGCCGGAGAGCCCTTTGTTGGGCCCTCTGGTATGGTTTTACAAGCCGCTCTTGACCAGCTACCAAAAGGTTCATATCCCGAACCATACTATACCAATGTCTCAAAGGTGAGGTTGGGGAACAATAAGACTCCAGCCTTCTTGGGTAAGATTGCCCAGGAGAATAGGGAAGCCCTCTTAGCGGAGATAACTGCACATCCACGTAAGATCGTCCTGGCGATGGGTGGTGTTGCGTTAATGTCTCTGTTGGGGCAATACGACCTTAAGATCACCAAGCATAGAGGCCAATTCTATCCTGGTGTGATTGGTGAGACCGGTTTGTTGGCATCGCTACATCCGGCTTACCTCTTGAGAGGTGGTGGGAGCTTTCGCCAGTTCAAGAGCGATGTGGCATATGCGATGCAGATGGCTCAAGGGAAGCCACCACATCCTTACAGTCAACCAACCTACAAAGCAATGGAGAGTCCAGATGACGTTGCGGCGTTCATCGAGAAGGTCAGAGCGTTACCCCCAGGGTCAGTGGTCGCAGGTGACTTGGAAACATCTGGTTTTAGTGCCGTTGGTGATCATATACTGTGCGGTGGTTTTTCTGTTGACGGTAAGCATGTAGATACCTTCTGGCACAAGAAGACTGGTGTTCCGTCTAACTGGGATGTTCTAGAGTGTCTAGCACCATTGTGGGAGATCAAGCACGTTAGGTTTGTTTGGCATAACGGCAAGTTCGACGTCAAGTTCTTCCAAGCCGAAGGTGTCAATCAACCAGCTAGAGTCGACGATGATACCATGCTCATGTCCTACGCTCTGGACGAGACTCGTGGTATCCACGACTTGGAACAAGTATCGGCAGACTGGATTGGTTCCCCAAGCTGGAAGAACATCCTAGACGCACACAAGAAGAAGAAAGCCAGCTACGACGTAATACCTCCGGACATCCTTGAGAAGTATATGGCGTATGACATCGCCAATACTTGGAATCTCGTTCCGGTGATGCGCCCGTTAATAGAAGCGGACAAAGGATCAAAGCGCCTATACAACAAGACACTGATACCTGCTAGTGCGTACCTAGCGGATATTGAAACGCATGGTATGATGATCGACCATGCACGTGTTAAGGAGAATGCTCGGGTCATCGGGACTCAGATGAATGGGCTCGCAGAGCAGATCGTCAAGATCGCCAATGATAGGAGCCCTGGCAGATATACAGCTAAGCTGTGTAACTCACCCAAGCAGTTGTCTGAGCTGCTCTTTGATGACCTGATGATCATCTCCAAGGATCGTGGTACCGGAGACGACATCCTAGACAAGCTACCCCAGTACGACGAGAATAATGAGAAGCATAAGGTCATTATGCTGCTTCGTAAATACCGTAAGGTAATGAAGCTGCATTCGACCTACATACGACCCTTTCTGCCTAAGGATGTGACGAACAAGAAGGCAAAGGAGTCAATGGTACAGAAGGACGGTAGAGTCCACTGTACTTACCTAATCCACGGAACTGCTACGGGTCGTCTCTCCTCCAGAGACCCTAACATGCAGAACATCCCACGAGATCCGATCGTTAAGGGACAATTCGTAGCTCCTCCTGGAAGGATGCTTATCGAAGTCGACCTTAACCAAGCCGAATTGAGGTCGTTGGCGTGTCTCTCAGGTGATCCGGATCTGTGCGAGATTTATCTCAACCCGAAGGGTAAGGGATTGCATGAGGTCGTTAGGGCGGAAATCTTCGGTCATGTGGAAGACTGGGATGCCAAGACACTCCAGAAGTACATGGACAGATGGTATCTGACTGAGGAGACGCGGTTCAACCCCGAGACTGGTGAAGACCGTATTCTCAAAGAGCAGAAGATGCGTGCTAAGAACGTGAACTTCGGTATCATCTACGGCATTACCAAACATGGATTGGCAGAACAAACCGAGGATACTCCGGATGAAGCTCAACGCATGTTGGATGCTTGGGCAAAGAAGTTCCCAGTAGCCTGGAACTTCATCAACCTGTGTCGGAATGCTCCGTTACATGGCATGAACATCGTTACAGCATTCGGACATAAGAAGCGGTTCGGAATTGTTACAGAGGCCACACTCAACAACATCCAGAACGAAGCTGCAAACTTTCCCCACCAGTCAACAGCTGCCCAGATCACACTACACGGCGGAATACGAACATACGAACAGCTTAGGGAGTATGACTCCTACTTTGTCAACACCGTTCATGATAGCAACATCATCGAATGTCCGCTGGATCCTGTCGTTGCCGATAAAGTGTCGATGATCGTAAAGCAGGAGATGGAACAAGTTCCAATCGACTGGGGTATTACGCGGATCCCGTTTATTGCTGAGCGAGAGTTCGGTACTAGATGGGGTTCCCTGACTTCGAAGGAAAAGTTCTGGCAAGCTCAGGGGTGGGCGATGGAGGCATGATCTGGAACAGATAGTCCTTAATTTGGACACTTGCTTTGACCCGCGGAAATATGGGATAATAAGAGATAGGCTGGAGAACACTATGCACACCATTGAACCTACGAGCGGTGACGATGATCCGTCATTGGAACTTAAGACCCAAGTATATTGGAATATGAGCCTATCATTTAATGGGCGCTCACAAATACCCATCACCACG
>Ga0068858_100006451_pt1 | contig 11421 bp, 4 predicted proteins | sample KBSSwiS12_FD_66589 | JGI IMG/M metagenome (GOLD analysis project Ga0068858, IMG submission 66589) | Switchgrass rhizosphere microbial communities from Kellogg Biological Station, Michigan, USA - KBS Switchgrass S1-2 | ecosystem: Host-associated > Plants > Roots > Rhizosphere > Soil ... | reverse complement strand
GCCGCCGACAGGGTCACGGCGAATTCCCGGAACAGGCGGCCCGCCTGACCGCCCATGAACAGCAGCGGGATGAACACCGCCACCAGGCTCACGCTGATCGAGAGCACGGTGAATCCCACCTCGCGCGCGCCCAGCAGGGCGGCCTTGAAACGGTCCATGCCGGCTTCGAGGTGGCGCGCGGTGTTCTCCAGCACGACGATGGCGTCGTCGACCACGAAGCCCGTGGCCACCGTCAGCGCCATCAGGCTCAGGTTGTTGATCGAGAACCCCAGCAGATACATAGCGCCGAAGGTCCCGAGCAGCGAGACGATGGTGGCCACGGCGGGGATCACCGTCGCCCGGGCGGTGCGCAGGAAGGCGCTGACCACCAGGATCACCAGCACCACCGAAATCAGCAGGGTGATCTCGATCTCGTGCAGCGAGGCGCGGATGGAGACGGTGGCGTCCGAGGACACCTGCACCTTGATGTCGCCGGGCAGCTCCTGGGCCAACGCCGGCAGCTCGGCGCGGATTGCGTCCACGGTGCGGATGACGTTGGCGCCCGCCTGCTGGGTGACCAGCACGACGATCGCCGGCTTGCCGTTGAACAGGCCCAGCGTGCGGACGTCCTGCACCCCGTCGCTGACGCTGGCCACGTCCTTCAGCCGGACCGGCGCGCCGTTGCGCCAGGCGATCACCAGGTCCTGGTAGTCGGCCGCGCGGTGACCCGGCTCGGGAGTGTAGATCTGCAGGCGCTGGCCGCCCGCCTCGACGGCGCCCTTGGGACGGTCGGCGCTGGCGGCCTGGATGGCGGCGCGGACATCCTCGCCCGACAGGCCGTAGGCGTTCAACGCATAGGGCGAGAGTTCGACCCGGACGGCGGGCAGCGACGAGCCGCCGATCTCCACCTCGCCCACACCGTCGATCTGCGACAGGCGCTGCTGCAGGATATTGCTGGCGGCGTCGTAGATCTGGCCGGGGCTTCGGGTCTCCGAGGTCAGCGCCAGGATGATCACCGGCATGGCCGCGGCGCTGCGCTTGCGATAGGTCGGGTTCTGACGAAGGCTCGCCGGCAGATCCGACCGCGCGGCGTTGATCGCCGCCTGCACCTCGCGCGCCGCCTGGTCGATGTTCTTCGTCAGGTCGAATTGCAGGCTGATGTTGGTCGAGCCGGTGGAGCTGGACGAGGTGACCTCGTTGATGCCGGAGATCACCGCCAGGCGCCGTTCCAGCGGGGTGGCCACGCTGGAGGCCATGGTCGCGGGGCTGGCGCCGGCGAGCCGGGCGTTCACCGAGATCGCCGGGAAGTCGACGTTGGGCAACGGCGCCACCGGAAGCACGAAGAAGGCCGCTACGCCCGCCAGCGCCAGGCCGAGGGTCAACAGCACGGTGGCGATGGGACGTCGGATGAAGGGGGCCGACAGGTTCACGGCGCCGGCCTCGGTTCGGCCTCGCCCTCGGCGGCGCCGGTCGCCCGCTTGCTCGGTGCGAGCCGGTCGAACCACAGATAGATCACCGGCGTGGTGAAGACGGTCAGCAGCTGACTGACGATCAGCCCGCCGAAGATCGCCACGCCCAGCGGCCGGCGCAGCTCCGCGCCCTCGCCCAGGCCGATCATCAGCGGCACCGCGGCGAACAGCGCCGCCATGGTGGTCATCAGGATGGGACGGAACCGCAGCAAGGCCGCCTGGTGGATGGCCTCACGCGGGCTCTTTCCACCCTGGCGCTCCGCGTCGATGGCGAAGTCGATCATCATGATCGCGTTCTTCTTCACGATGCCGATCAGCAGGATCAGGCCGATGACGGCGATCACGCCGAGCTCATGGCCGGTGAGCAGGAGCGCCAGCAAAGCGCCCGCCCCCGCCGAGGGCAGGGTGGAGAGGATGGTCAGCGGGTGGATGTAGCTCTCGTAGAGCACGCCCAGCACGATATAGACGCACACCACCGCCGCCAGGATCAGCCAAAGCTGGTTGGCGAGCGAGGTCTGGTAGGCGCCCGCCGCGCCCAGGAAGTTCATCTGCACCGCCGACGGCAGGCCCGCCGACCGGGCGGCCTTGCGCACCGCGTCCACCGCCGCGCCGAGCGAGACGCCCGGCGCGGTGTCGAAGCCCACGGTGGCGGCGGGGAACTGGGCCACGTGGGTGACCTGCAGCGGCGCATCGATCTGGCGGATCGTCGCCAGGGCCGAGAGAGGGGTCGAGCCGCCGCCTTGGGTGGGGACCTGGATCAGCCCCAGCCCCCCCGGCGTGGAGGCCAGGCCCGGCTGCGCTTCGAGGATCACGCGATGCTGGCTTGTCTCGGTGAAGATGGTCGAGACGATCCGCTGGCCGAAGGCCGAATAGAGCACGTCGTCGATGGCCGCGGAGCTGACGCCCAGCCGCGCGGCGGTGTCGCGGTCGATGTCCACCAGTATGGCCGGCGCGGTCGCCTGGGCGTCGGTGACGACATTGGCCAGCTTGCGGCTCTTGGACATCTCGGCCGCCAGCCTGTCCGCCCATTCCTTCACCTGGGCGGTGTCGGCGCCCTCGAGCGAGACCCGGTGCTGGGTCGGACCCAGCTCGGCGTCGATGGTCAGGTCCTGGGTGGGCTGCAGATAGAGGGTCACGCCCGGCACGCGCGCCGCCGCGGCCTTGAGCCTGGCCATCAACCGGTCCTGGGAGCCGTGGCCGGGCTTCAGCTCGATCAGCATCTGGCCGGTGTGCAGCATGGCGTTGGCCGAGGCGTCGACGCCCACCAGCGAACTCAGGTCCTTGACCGCCGGGTCCTTGAGGATCTCGTCGGCCACCGCGCTCTGGAGCTGGCTCATGCGCGAGAAGGACACGTCCTGGGCGGCCCTCACCTGGGCGCGGATCTGGCCGGTGTCCTGGACCGGAAACAGCCCCTTGGGGATCACCAAGTAGAGCAGCACGGTGAGCGCCAGGGTGGCGATGGCCGCCAACAGGGTCGCCCGCTGGCGGTCCAAGACCCAGGTCAGTCCCTGGTCGTAGCGGGCGAGCAGCCGCTCGTAGAGCGCCTGGGCGCGGCTCCCGACAGCGCCCTGCGGGACTTCGCTTTCCGGCTTCAGCCAGCGGGCCGCCAGCATGGGCGTCAGGGTCAGCGAGACGACCGCCGAGATCAGTATGGTGATGGCGAGCGTGACGGCGAACTCTCGGAACAGCCGGCCCACCACCTCCTGCATGAACAGCAGCGGGATCAGGACGGCGATCAGGGACACCGTCAGCGAGATGATGGTGAAGCCGATCTGACGGGCGCCGTTCAAGGCCGCGGCGAAGGGGCTCTCGCCCTCCTCCACGTGGCGGGAAATGTTCTCCAGCATGACGATGGCGTCGTCGACCACGAAGCCGGTGGCGATGGTCAGCGCCATCAGCGACAGGTTGTTCAGGCTGTAGCCCAGCAGATAGGTCACCCCCAGCGTGCCGATCAGCGAGACCGGCACGGCCAGGCTTGCGATGGCTGTGGCGCGCAGGCTGTGCAGGAAGAGGAAGATCACCGCCACCACCAGGGCGACGGCGAGCAGCAGCTCCAGCTCCACGTGGTGCACGCTGGCGCGGATGCCCAGGGTTCGGTCGGACAGCACCGCCACCTTCACCGAGGCGGGCAGGCCGGCGGTCAGCTGGGGAAGCTGGCGCTTGATGGCGTCCACCGTCTTGATGACGTTGGCGCCGGGCTGGCGCTGCACGTTGACGACGATGGCCGGCGTCATGTTCGCCCAGGCCGCCAGGCGCACGTTCTCGGCCGAGTTCACCACCTGGCTCACGTCGGACAGGCGAATGGCGGCGCCGTTGCGGTAGGCGACGACCAGGCTCTTGTAGTCGTCCGCCGTGAGAAGCTGGTCGTTGGCGTTGATGGCGTAGGCGCGCAGCGGCCCGTCGATGGACCCCTTGGCGGCGTTGGCGTTGGCGGCGGAGATGGCGCTGCGCACCGCGTCCATGCCCAGGCCGCGAGCCGCCAGGGCCTGGGTGTCCACCTGGATGCGGACCGCCGGCCGCTGGCCGCCGCTGAGCGTCACGAGCCCCACTCCGGAAGCCTGGCTGATCTTCTGGGCCAGCTGGGTGTTCACCAGGTTCTGCACGTCGGGCAATGGCAGGGTGTCGGAGGTCACCGCCAGCGTCAGGATCGGGGCGTCGGCCGGGTTCACCTTGGCGTAGACCGGCGGCGCCGGCAGGTCGGCGGGCAGCAGGGCGCCGCCAGCGTTGATCGCCGCCTGCACCTCCTGCTCCGCCACGTCGAGAGAGACGGAGAGATCGAACTGCAGGGTGACGGTGGAGGCGCCGGCGGAGCTGACCGCGCTCATCCGCTGCAGGCCCGGCATCTGGCCGAGCTGCCGCTCGAGCGGCGCGGTCACGGTCTGGGCCATGACGTCGGGGCTGGCGCCCGGATACAGGGTCTGGACCTGGATGGTCGGGTAATCCACCTCCGGCAGCGCCGACAGCGGCATCAGCCGCAGGCCCACCAAGCCCGCGAGCACGATCGCCACCATCAGCAGCGAGGTGGCGATCGGTCGAAGGATGAAGGGCCGGGACGGGCCCCCGCCAGGAGGCGCGGCCGCCGCCGGCGAAGCCTCGTTGGGCTCGGACATCAGCCGGGGCCCTGGCCGCCGCCCGGCCCGCGCCGCGGCATGCGTGCGATGGCGTCACGGCAGGCGGAGCCGGCCTCGGCCGCCTTCTCGCGAAGGCAGGCGAAAGCCTCGCGTCCCTCCTGCCCGGGGCACAGGCGCTGCATGTCGGCGGCGCAGGCCTGCCGCATCGCCTGGCGCGCCGCCATCATCTCCGGGGACGGACGCCAGCCGCCGGGGGCTTGCGTCGCGGGAGGCGGGGCCGGCGCCGGAGCGCCGTCCTCGGCGCGCGGCGGCGGAGTCGTGGCGGGCGTTTCGGTCCCGCCGCTCGGAGTCCGGTCGGGCTCAGCGGCGCCGCCTCGAGCCTCCTGGGCCTGGCTGCCTTGCGCCTGCCGCCCGCGCCAGCCACCGCCCTCGCCGCGGCGTCGGCCGCCACGGGTCTGACCGGGCAGCAGGATGCGGCCGCCTTCGGTCAGCCGGTCGCCGCCCTCGGTGACCACCCGCTCGCCGGCGGACAGCCCCGACAGGATCACCACCTGGGTCGACGTGGTCGGGCCGCGCTTCACGGCCCGCTGAGTGACGGTCTGGCCGGGCCGCACGATCCACACGAAGTCGCCGTTCGGACCGGTGCGCAGGGCCGGCAGCGGCACGACCACCGCATTGTGCTGGGTCGCCAGCGTCAGGCGGACGTTGACGAACTGGTTGGGGAACAGCGCGCCGTCGGCGTTGGCGAACCGCGCCTTGGCCCGCACCGTGCCGGTCGTCGGGTCGACCTGGTTGTCCAGGGTGGAGAAGGTTCCCGTGGCCAGCACCGCCGAGCGGTTGCGGTCCATGGCCTGCACCGCAAGCATGGCCCTGGCCGAGCGGCGCCAAATCTCCGGAGCCTGGTCCTGCGGCACGGTGAAGGTGACGTCGATCGGCGAGACCTGGGTCTGAACCACCAGGCCGTTGGCGTCGCCGGCCGAGATGACATTGCCCACGTCCACCGCGCGCAGGCCCAGCCGGCCGGTGATCGGCGCGGTCACATGGGCGTCGCCGAGGTTGATCCTCGCCGTCCCCACCGCCGCACGGTCCGAAAGCACGACCCCCTCGAGCTGCTTCACCGTGGCCGCCTGGGTGTCGACTTCCTGGCGGGCGATGGAGTCCTGCGCCAGCAGGGTGCGGTAGCGCTGCAGCGTCAGTCGGGCGTTGGCGAGCTGGGCCTCGTCGCGGGCGAGCTGTCCGCGCGCCTGCATCAGCGCCATCTCCAGCGGCTTGGGGTCGATGACCGCGAGCGTCTGGCCGCGCTTGGCGATCTGACCCTCGCGGAAGCGGATCTCGACGATTTCGCCCGAGACCTGCGGCCGCACCGTCACCGTCGCCGCCGACGTCACCGTCCCCAGGGCGTCCAGCGTGACGGGAACGTCCGCCACCGTCGCCACGGCCACGCCCACCGTGGTCGGCGGCCGCGCGCCGCGCCGGCCAAAGCCGCCCTCCGACCCGGCGTTCCTGGCGTTGTGCGCGAGATGCCACGCGCCCCAAACGGCGAGGGCCAGGAGGATCAGGACCAGAAGCGCGATCCAGGGCCGCTTCGAGGAGATCTGCGAGAAGCGAGCGAAACGCGACTTTGCGGCCCCGGCCATTCGGCCTCCTTGGAAAGAGCCCCGCGGGGCTAGAGCTGATTAGAACGTGGCGGGTCAACCATTCCGGCGCTTGTTTGGCCAACGCTTGAGACGGTCTGGAGAACAAATAGCGCCATCAGCGCCGTCGCGCAGACCTGGAAGGCGTCGTGATCAGAGGGTCCGCGCCCAAGGCCTCGTAGAGGGTCGCCAGGTTCTGCGCCCGCGTCAGGCGCGCCGTCGCCAGGCTCTGCCGCGCGGCGTAGAGCGTCCGCTGGGCCACCAGGGTGCTTAGGAACGGCTCGACGCCCGCGCGGTAGCGGGCGATCTCGAGATCGTAGCCGGTCGTGGCGGCGGCGAGCAGGTCGCGCTGCGCGGCGAGCTGGGCCTCCATAGTGCCGCGGCGCGCGAGCGCGTCGGCCACGTCGCGGAACGCCGACTGGATCGCCGATTGGTAACCCGCCACCGCCTGGCGGCGCTGCGCCTGCGCCCCGGCCAGGCCGGCCACGAGCCCCCCTCCCCGGAAGATGGGCGCCGAAGCCGCGCCTTCCGCCGCCCAGGTGGAGCGCCCGCTGTCGAACAGGGTCGAAAGCGCCGGACTGGCGACGCCGGCCAGGCCGGTGAGGCTGACCGTGGGGAAGAAGGCCGCCCGGGCCGCGCCGATCTCGGCGTTGGCGGCGCGCAACAGGTGCTCGGCGGCGACCACGTCGGGCCGGCGCAGCAGGATGCGGCTGTCCAGGCCCGCCGGGACCTCGGCCACCAGGCCGTCGACGGCCTCTATGCCGGAGGGCAGCGCCGCGTCCGCGATGGGGCCGCCGACCAGCAGCTCCAGGGCGTTGCGATCCTGGGCGACCTGGGTGAGCCGCTGCTCGCGGTCCGAGCGCGCCTGGTCGAGCAGGGTCTCGGCCTGGGTCAGGTCGGTCCGCGGCGCCACACCGCCTTGGAGCCTGGCCCGCGTCAGCGCCACCGTGCGCTCGGCGCTGGCGACGGTGTCGGTCGAGACGACCAGCAAGGAGCGGTCTGCGGCCAGCGCAAAATAGGCTCGGGCGACCTCCGCGGCCAGGGTCAGGCGCGCGCCGCGCGCATTCTCCGCGGTCGCCAGATATTGCTCGAACGCCGAACGGCTCAGGCTCCGTAGCCGGCCGAACAGGTCGATCTCGAAGCTGGCCAGCGACAGGTCGGCCTGGTGCATGCGCTCGGCGCCGGCTCCGGCGCCGCTCAGGCCCGAGGCTGCGCCGCTGCGGCTTTCCACGGCGCTGAAGCCCGCCTCCAGGTGCGGCAGCAGGTCGGCCCGCCGCACGCGGTAGCGCGCCCGCGCGAGCTCCACGTTTTCCAGCGCCGCGCGGAGGTCCTGGTTGTCGCTCAGCGCACGCTCGATCAGGCCCGCCAGCTGCGGGTCGCGGAAGACCTCGCGGTAGCTGAGCGCCGACGGCTGGGCGGACCCGGCCTGCGGATAGGCCGGTCCGGTCGGCCAGGCCGAGGGGACGGCCGGCGCCGGTCGCACGTCGGGCGGCGCCAGGGTGCAGCCGCTTAGCGTCGCGGCCGCCAAGGCGAGAGCCAGGCGGCGCTTCACGCCGCAGCCGCCTCGGCCCTGGGTCCGAAGAACCGCCGCACCAGGACGTAGAACATCGGCACGAAGAAGATGGCGAGCGCCGTGGCCGTCAGCATGCCGCCGATCACCGCCGTGCCGATGGCGATGCGGCTCTTGGCGCCGGCGCCGGTGGCGATCGCCAGGGGCAGCACGCCGAAGATGAACGCCAGGCTGGTCATCAAGATCGGCCGCAGGCGCACCCGGGCGCCCTCCATGGCGGCCTCGATCGCGCTCAAGCCCTGCTTCTCCGCGGCGACCGCGAACTGGATGATCAGGATGGCGTTCTTGGTCGCCAACCCCATGGTCGTCAGCAGGCCGACCTGGAAATAGACGTCGTTGCCGAGCCCGCGGAGCGTCACCGCCAAGGTCGCGCCGATGAGGCCGAGCGGGATGATCAGGATCGCGGCCAATGGGATCGACCAGCTTTCGTAGAGCGCCGCCAGGCAGAGGAACACGACCAGCAGCGACACGCCGTAGAGGAACGGCGCCTGACCGCCCGACACGCGCTCCTGATAGGAGAGACCGCTCCAGGCGACCCCCAGCCCCCCCACCTTGTGGACGATCTCCTCCATGCGCTTCATCGCCTCGCCGGTGGTGCGCCCCGGCGCCGCGTCGCCCTGCACCTCGTAGGACGAGATCCCGTTGAACCGCGAAAGGCTTATGGGAGAGCGGGACCAGCTGACGTCGGCGAAACCCGACAAGGGGGCCATGGTCCCGTTCGAGGTGCGCACGAACCACGCGCTGAGGTCCTCGGGGCGACTGCGGAACGGCGCGTCGCCCTGTACGTAGACCCGCTTCACGCGATTCCTGTCGATGAAGTCGTTTACGTAGGAACCACCCCAGGCGGTGGTGATGGTGGCGTTGGCGTCGTCCGCCTTCACCCCCAGCGCTCCGGCCTTGTCGCGTTGGAAATCGACCTGCAACGCGGGCCGGTCCTCCAGCAGATTGAGACGCACCGCGGCGAGGTCCGGATCGTCCTGAGCCTCGGCGACGACCTCGTCCGCCTTGGCCTTGAAGGCGGTTCGCGAGAGCCCCGACGAGTTGAGCAGTTCGATGGTGAAGCCGCTCGACAGGCCAAGCCCGCGCGCGGGTGGCGGATTGAGCACGAAGACCTGGGCGTCGCGCAGCTCGGCCGGCAACGCCTTGTTGGCCCTCGCCGCGATCGCCTCGGCGCCGCCTTCCCGGCCCTTCCGCTCGTTCCAGGGCTTATAGTCCATGAAGCCCCGGGCGGCGTTCTGTGCGGTGCCCTGGGGGCTTGCGCCGACCACCATGTAGACGCCGTCGACATTGTCCTTCTCGTAGCGCGCGAAGTAGCGCTCGACGGCGACCGCCGCGTCCAGGGTCTTCTGCATCGGCGTGCCGGCCGGAAGCGTCAGCTGGATACGCGCGAAGCCCTGGTCCTCCTGCGGAAGGAAGCCGGTGGGAAGGCGGCCGAAAAGCGCCGCCAGGAGCACGCAGATCACGCCATAGACGATCAGCGGCATGCGTCGGTGTTCCGCGACGCGTCGGACCGCCTGCCCATACTGCAGGGCGGTCTGGTGGAACCAGCGATTGAACGCGCCGCCATAGCGCCGCAGGAACTGGTCGAGCGCACCATGCTCGGTCGTCGCCGCGTGCGGCTTCAGCAGATGCGCGGTGAGCGCCGGCGAAAGCACCAGCGCAACCAGCACCGAGAGCGCCATGGACGAGACGATGGTGATGGAGAACTGGCGATAGATCACCCCCACCGACCCGCCGAAGAAGGCCATCGGCAGGAACACCGCCGACAGCACCATGGCGATGGCGATCAGCGCCGTCTGCACCTGATCCATGGAGATGATCGTCGCATCCCGGGCCGACATGCCGGGGTTCTCGCTCATCACCCGCTCGACGTTTTCGACGACGACGATGGCGTCATCGACGAGCAGGCCGATGGACAGCACCATGGCGAAGAGGGTCAGCACATTGATGCTACAGCCGGTGACCGCCAGCACGCCGAACGTGCCGAGCAGCACCACAGGCACGGCGATCGCGGGCACCAAGGTGGCCCGCCAGCTCTGCAGGAAGACGAACATGACGACGACGACGAGGAAGATCGCCTCGAAGAGCGTCTCCATCACCTCGCGCACCGAGACCTTGATGAAGGCTGTCGTGTCGTTGGGATAGGCGACCTTGTAGCCCGGCGGCAGACCGGCCTTAAGCCGATCGACCGTTTTCATGAGGAGCTCCTTGGTCTTGAGCGCGTCGGCCCCCGGGGCGAGGCTCACGCTCAGGGCGGCGCCCGGATGGCCTTTCCCCCGGCTGATGGAGCCGAAGTTCTCGGCGCCGATTTGCACCCTCGCCACCTGTCCAAGCGTCACGCGCGAGCCGTCGGGCATGACCTTGAGGTCGATCGCCTCGAACTGCTGGGGCATCGAAAGTCGCGACTGCGCCGTGACGGTGGCGTTCAGCGCCTGGCCCGCTACGGCGGGCTGGCCCCCGAGCTCTCCTGCGGGGATCAGGGCGTTCTGCGCCTTGAGCGCCGAGATGACGTCCGACGGCATGAGGCTGAAGCTGGCCAGCTTGTAGGGGTCCAACCATATTCTCATGGCGTTCTGCGAGCCGAACGAGGGTGCGTCGCCTACGCCGGGAATGCGTCCGATGGTCTCCTGGAAATCGGAGATCATAAGGTCGTTGATCTCCTGGCTGGAGGCGCGGTCGGTCTCGTCATAGAGCGCCACCGCGGTCAGGAGGTCCGGATTGGACTTGGTGACCGTCACCCCCTGCTGCTGGACCTCCTGGGGAAGCCGCGGCAACGCCTGCTGCACCTTGTTCTGCACCTGGACCTGGGCGAAGTCCGGGTTCACCCCCTTGTCCACGGTGACGTTGATGGTCAGCGACCCGGCGGAGTTCGAGACCGACTGGAAATAGAGCAGGCCGTCCAAGCCGGTGAGCTGCTGCTCGATCACCTGGGTGACGCTGGACTCCAAAACCTCGGCGGAGGCGCCCGGATAGTTGGCGCGGATGTTCACCTGCAGCGGCGCGATGTCCGGATATTGCTCCACCGCCAGCCCGGCCACTCCGAACGCGCCGGCCATCATGATCAGCAGGGCGATCACCCACGCGAAGACCGGGCGATCGATGAAGATGCGCGAGATCATCCCCCGTCAGCCTTTCGCGCGGCTCGGCGATTGCGGCGGGGAACCGGCCGGGACGGGCCGGATTTTCGACCCGGGCCTTAACTTGCCCAGACCCTCGGAGATCACCTTGTCGCCCGGCGCCAGGCCCTGGGTGACCAGCCACTTGTCGCCGATGGTCCGCTCGGCGCGGATAATCCGCGGAACCGCCGTGTTCCCCGGGCCGACCAGAAGCACGCTCGCCTCGCCTGCCGCCGTGCGGGAGACCGCCTGTTGCGGGACCAATATGCCGTTGGGCGCCACTGCCTGGACCAGGCGTGCGCGAACGAACATGCCGGGCAGCAGAAGGCCGTCGGGATTGGGGAAGCGCGCGCGCAGCGTCACCGAGCCCGTGGTCGGGTCCACCAGCGCCTCGGAGAACTCCAGCCGTCCGGCCAGCGGGTAGGCCATGCCGCTTTCAAGCATCAGGCGGACCGGACTGGAGACTGGCGCGATCCCGCCTCGCGCGAGCTGTTGGCGCAGGGCTACGAGTTCGGCGCTGGACTGCTGGATGTCGACGAAGATCGGATCCAGCCGTTGGATCGAAGTCAGCGCCGCGGCCTG
>Ga0068858_100006447_pt1 | contig 11423 bp, 9 predicted proteins | sample KBSSwiS12_FD_66589 | JGI IMG/M metagenome (GOLD analysis project Ga0068858, IMG submission 66589) | Switchgrass rhizosphere microbial communities from Kellogg Biological Station, Michigan, USA - KBS Switchgrass S1-2 | ecosystem: Host-associated > Plants > Roots > Rhizosphere > Soil ... | reverse complement strand
ATACCAGCCAGTGGGATGCGCGCGAAGCGAACAACATGGCGCACATCAACCTGACGCGCGACGCCGACGCGGTGCTCGTCGCGCCGGCGAGCGCCGATTTCGTCGCCAAGCTGCTGCACGGCCGCGCCGACGACCTGCTCTCGCTGCTGTGCCTGGCGCGGCCGATCGAACGCTGCCGGCTGCTGGTCGCGCCGGCGATGAACCGCGAGATGTGGGCGCATCCGGCGACGCAGCGCAACTTCGCGCAGCTCGCGGCCGACGGCGCGACCGTGCTCGGCCCGGCGAGCGGCGACCAGGCGTGCGGCGAGATCGGCGACGGCCGCATGCTCGAGCCCGAGGAGCTCCTCGAGGAGGTCATCGCGTTCTTCCAGCCCAAGCTGCTCGCGGGTCGCAGCGTCCTCGTCACCGCGGGGCCGACGTTCGAGCCGATCGATCCCGTGCGCGGACTGACGAACCGCTCGAGCGGCAAGATGGGTTTCGCGATCGCGCGCGCCGCCGCCGAGGCGGGCGCCGACGTCACGCTCGTCGCCGGTCCGGTCGCGCTCGCGACGCCGCGGCGCGTCCGCCGCATCGACGTCACGAGCGCGGTCGAGATGCACGCCGCGGTGATGGCCGAAGTCGCGGCGAGCGACGTCTTCGTCGCCACCGCGGCGGTCGCCGACTGGCGCGTCGCCGACGTCGCCAAGGACAAGATCAAGAAGGTCGAAGGCGGCGGCACGCCGACCTTCGCGTTCGTCGAGAACCCGGACATCCTCGCCGGCGTCGCCGCGCTGGCGAAGCCGCCGTTCTGCGTCGGCTTCGCCGCCGAGAGCGGCGACCTGCTCGCCAACGCGAGCGCCAAGCGGCGGCGCAAGAACGTGCCGCTGATCGTCGCCAACCTCGGCCCGGCGACGTTCGGCCGCGACGACAACGCGCTGACGCTGATCGACGCCGACGGCGCGCGCGAGCTGCCGCGCGCGTCCAAGCTCGAGCTCGCGCGCCGCCTCGTCGCCGAGATCGCGGCGCGGGTCGGTGCGGCGAAGCAGCCGACTGCAGCGACGACGTCGCCGGCCTGGACGTCATGACGCACGTCGACGTCCGCATCCTCGACGAGCGCATCGCCGATCGCCTGCCGGCGTACGCGACCGCGGGCAGCGCCGGCCTCGACCTGCGTGCATGCATCGACGCTGCCGTCGTGCTCGCGCCGGGCGCCGCCGAGCTGATTCCGACCGGAATCGCGATCCACATCGGCGATCCCGGCCACGCCGCGATGATCCTGCCGCGCTCCGGGCTCGGCCACAAGCACGGCATCGTGCTCGGCAACCTCGTCGGCCTGATCGACTCCGATTACCAGGGGCCGCTGATGGTGAGCTGCTGGAACCGGAGCCAGGCGCCGTTCACGATCGAGCCGTTCGAGCGCATCGCGCAGCTCGTCGTCGTTCCGGTCGTGCAGGCCGAATTCCGCGTCGTCGCATCGTTCGACGCCAGCGCGCGCGGCAGCGGCGGGTTCGGCTCGACCGGTCGCGGCTGACCGTGCGCGCAACCCGCGCCCGGGCGAAGGCCGTGGCGCTGCGCGTGATCGCGAGCAGGCGGTCACGCCGACGCCGGTCGACTGACCCTCAGGGACACCCGGCAGGCATCACAATCTCGGCGCCATGCACAAGCAGCTGATCGTCGGCGTCGTCGCCGCCGTCGCCGTCGTCGTCGGCGGCTGGCTGCTCGTGCGCGGCAAGGACGAGGCGGCACAGGATGGCGCGGCGCCGGCGGCCGCCGCCACCGCTGCGAGCGGACCGCCGGTCAGCGTCACGACCGTGCTCGTGCAGAAGCGCGACGTCGACGTGATGCTCGAGGCGACCGGGACGGTGCAGTCGATCAACAGCGTCGACGTGCGGCCGCAGATCGCGAGCGTCATCACCAAGGTGCACATCAAGGAAGGGCAGTTCGTCCGCGCCGGCGATCCGCTCTTCACGCTCGACGCGCGCAACGACGAGGTCAACGTCGCCAAGGCGCAGGCGCAGCTCGCCAAGGACCAGGCCGCGCTCGCCGACGCCGAGCGGCAGCTCGCGCGCAGCCGCGACCTGTTCGCGCAGAACTTCGTCTCGCAGGGTGCGATCGACACCAACCAGACCCTCGTCGACTCGCAGCGCGCCGTCGTCGCCGCCGACCGCGCCGCGATCGCCGCGGCGCAGGTCGGGCTCTCGTACACGCGGATCGTCGCGCCGACGGCCGGGCGCGCCGGCGCCGTCAACGTCTATCCCGGCAGCCTGGTCCAGCCGACCGGCGGCGCGCTCGTCACCATCACCCAGCTCGATCCGATCGCGGTCGCGTTCAGCGTGCCGCAGCGCAACCTCAACGACGCGCTTGTGGCCTTGCGCGGCGGTGGCGGCACGGTGACCGCGGTCGTGCCGGACAGCGGCACGAAGCTCGTCGGCAAGCTCCAGTTCATCGACAACAGCGTCGACCAGGCGTCGGGAACGGTGCGCGCCAAGGCCGAGTTCGCGAACAAGGAAGAGCGCCTCTGGCCGGGTGCCTTCGTCGTCATCCGCCTCGCGGTGCAGACGCTGCGCGGCGCGAGCGTGCTGCCGCAAGCGGCGATCATCCAGAGCCCGCGCGGCAAGATCGTCTACGCGGTCGACGCCGCCGGCAAGGCGATCCCGCGTCCGATCGAGGTCGTCTACGCGAGCGGCGAGGACGCTGCGGTCACCGGCGTCGCGCCCGGCGAGCGGATCGTCCTCGAAGGTCGTCAGAACCTGCGCCCGGGCGCGATGGTCGTCGAGCGCGTGGCGGGCGAGGGCGGTCCGCCGCGCGGCCGCCGCGGCGGCGCGTCGACACCGGCGTCGGGAGCGGGCAATTCGATGCCGGCGGGCGCGTCGGGCGCGGTCGCGGTGCGCGCCAGCACGGCCTGAGCGCCGAGGCGAAGCGATGAACCTCTCCGAGCTCTTCATCCGCCGGCCGGTGCTCACGGTGCTGCTCAACGCCGCGATCGTCGTCGCCGGCGTGATCGCCTTCGGCAAGATTCCGGTCGCGGCGCTGCCGAGCTACAACACGCCGGTCATCAACGTCTCGGCGCAGCTGCCCGGCGCGAGCCCGGAGACGATGGCGACCTCGGTCGCGCTGCAGCTCGAAAAGCAGTTCCAGACGATCCCCGGCCTCAACGTCATCAGCTCGACCAACACGCTCGGCCTGACTTCGGTGACGCTCGAGTTCGAGCAGGGCCGCGACATCGACGCCGCGGCGGTCGACGTCCAGGCGGCGCTGCTGCGCGCGCAGCGCACGCTGCCGATCGAGATGACGATCCCGCCGTCGTACCGCAAGGTCAATCCGGCCGACGCGCCGGTGCTGTTCCTCGCGATGACGTCGCCGTCGCTCAGCCTCTCCGACCTCAACGACTACGCCGAGCACCTGATCTCGCCGACGCTGTCGACGCTCGACGGCGTCGCCCAGGTCGGCATCTTCGGCCAGAAGCGCTTTGCCGTCCGCGTCCGCGTCCAGCCCGACGCGCTCGCGGCGCGCAACATCAGCCTCGACGAGCTGACGAAAGCGCTGAGCGCGGCGAACGCCAACACGCCGGTCGGAACGCTCGAGGGGCCGGCGCAGACGCTGACGCTGCAGGCCAACCGGCAGCTCCGCAACGCCGCCGAGTTCGCCGAGCTCATCGTCAGCAACAAGGGCGGCAACACGGTCCGGCTGAAGGAAGTCGCCTCGGTCGAGGACAGCTTCGAGACCGTGAAGACGGCGGCGTCGTTCAACGGCGAGACGTCGATCTCGCTCGCCGTCTACCGGCAGCCCGACGCCAACACCGTCAAGGTCGTCGACGCCGTTCGCGCCAAGCTCGGCGCCTTCCAGTCGCAGCTGCCGAGCTCGGTGCGGCTGTCGGCGGTCAACGACCGCTCGGTGTCGATCCGCGACGCGCTGCACGACGTCACGCTGACGATGATGGGCACGATCGCGCTCGTCGTCCTCGTCATCTTCCTGTTCCTGCGCCGCTTCGTCGCCACCGTGATCCCGACGATGTCGCTGCCGGTGTCGCTGCTCGGGGCGATCGCGCTGCTCTGGGGCTTCGGCTACACGATCGACAACATCTCGCTGCTCGGCCTCACGCTCGCGGTCGGCCTCGTCGTCGACGACGCGATCGTCATGCTCGAGAACATCATGCGCCACGTCGAGAACGGCGAGCCGCCGTTCCAGGCGGCGCTGCGCGGCTCGCGCGAGGTCGGCTTCACGATCCTCTCGATCTCGAGCTCGCTGGTCGCGGTGTTCATCCCGATCTTCTTCATGCCGGGCGTGATCGGCCTGCTCTTCCACGAGTTCGCGGTCATCGTCGGGCTGGCGATCGTCGCCTCCGCGTTCGTCTCGCTGACGCTGGTGCCGCTGCTCGCCAGCCGCTTCCTCACCGACGAGGCGCATGCGCGGCATCGACCGGGCGCGCTGGTGCGCTCGTTCGAGCGCGGCTTTCAGGCGCTGCTCGGCGCCTACACGCGCTCGCTCGACCTGGCGCTGCGGCACCGCACCGTCGTGCTGCTCGTCGCGTTGCTGACGTTCGTCGCGACGGCGTGGCTGTTCGTGACGATCCCCAAGGGGTTCTTTCCCGAGGAGGACATCGGCCAGATCCGCATCTCGACCGAGGCCGCCGAGGACATCTCGTTCCCGGCGATGGTCGCGCTGCAGAACCGCGTCGTCGACGTGCTGCGCGCCGATCCTGCCGTCGGCAGCATCAACTCGTTCAACGGCGCCGGCGGCCCGAATTCGTCCCAGAACGTCGGCCGCCTCTTCATCAACCTCAAGCCGCGCAGCGAGCGGCCGCCGATGAAGCTCGTCATCGAGGGCTTGCGCAAGAAGTTCCGCGAGCTGCCCGGGATCAGCGTCTACATGCAGCCGATCCAGAACCTGCAGCTCGGCGGGCGGCCGAGCAAGGCGCAGTACCAGTACATCCTGCAGAGCGTGCAGACCGGCGAGCTCAACGACTGGGCGGTCAGGCTCCAGGAGCTGATGCGCGCCGACGGCAAGTTCCGCGACGTGACGAGCGACTCGCAATTGCGCGGCCTGCAGGCTTCGCTCCGGATCGACCGCGACCGCGCCAACATGCTCGGCGTCGCCATCGACAGCATCCGCTCTGCGCTCTACAGCGCGTTCGGCGAGCGCCAGGTCTCGACGATCTACACGCCCGCCGACAGCTACCAGGTGATCATGGAGGTCGCGCCCGGCGCCAAGCAGGACGAGAGCGCGCTCGCCAACATCTACGTCCGCTCGTCGAGCGGGACGCTGGTGCCGCTGTCGAGCTTCGCCACGGTCGACCGCACGGTCGGGCCGACGTCGATCAACCACGTCGGCCAACTGCAGGCGGTGACCGTCTCGTTCAACCTGGCGCCGGGGACCGCGCTCGGCGACGCCACCGCGGCGATCGAGCGCTACCGCGACCAGCTGCGCATGCCGGCGTCGGTCATCACCAGCTATGGCGGCGACGCCGCGGTGTTCAAGAGCTCGCAGGGCAGCCAGTTGATCCTGATCGTCTCGGCGCTGCTCGTCATCTACGTCCTGCTCGGCGTGCTCTACGAGAGCTACATCCACCCGCTGACGATCCTTGCCGGCCTGCCGTCGGCGGCGGTCGGCGCGCTCATCACGCTGCGGCTGTTCGGCCTCGACCTGACCTTGATCGCGACGATCGGCATCCTGTTGCTGATCGGCATCGTCAAGAAGAACGCGATCATGATGATCGACTTCGCGCTCGACGCGCAGCGCACGCAGGGCATGGCGCCGAGGGATGCGATCCACGAGGCGTGCGTGCTGCGCTTCCGGCCGATCATGATGACGACGCTCGCTGCGCTCATGGGCGCGCTGCCGATCGCGCTCGGGCTCGGCGCCGGCGCCGAGCTGCGTCAGCCGCTCGGTCTTGCGGTCGTCGGCGGCCTCGTCTTCTCGCAGGCGATCACGCTCTACATCACGCCGGTGATCTATCTCGCGCTCGACCGCTTCAGCGGCAAGGGGCCGGTGACGACGCCGGAGGTCGCATCGGTGCGTCCGGTCGCGGACTCCGCCGAATAGCGGCGCGTCGCCGTCAGTGGAGCTGCCGCCCGCCGGGCCCGCCCGGCGCGACGGAGAGCGCGCCGAACTCGCTAGGGCCGACGCTGCCGGCCTCGATCTCTTCGTCGGTCGCCTCGCGCACGTCGCGGACGACGATCGACAGCCTGAGCGCGATGCCGGCGAGCGGATGGTTGCCGTCGAGGACGACGTGGTCGGGATAGACCTCGGTGACGGTGTAGATCGCGTCGTCGGGCAGATCGGGAGTCGCCGCTCCGGGCGGCGGCCCTTCGAACTGCATGCCGGCGTCGACGACGCCTTCGGGAAAGATGTCGCGCGACTCGAAGAAGACGAGGTCGGCGTCGTACTCGCCGAACGCGTGCTCGGGCTCGAGATGCAGCGTCGTCTCGTAGCCGGGGCCGTGGCCGGCGAGCGCCTCCTCGACTTTCTCGAGCAGGTCGTCGCCGCCGAAGAAGAACTCGACCGGCTCGCGCAACTCGTCGATCTCGCTGCCCTGGGCATCGGCGAGCCGCCACGTCAGGCTGACGACGCAGGGAGCGGCGATCTCCATCGATCGATGATCGCACAATGCCACATGGATCCTGACCGGCCGCTGACTCTCCTCGGCGGCTTGTCGGCTTCGTCGTTCCTGCGCCGGCACTGGCAGAAGCGGCCGCTCGTCGTCCGCAACGCGTTGCCCGGCGCGCTCGCCGGCGTCGACCGCGAGCGGCTGTTCGCGCTGGCGGCGAGCGAAGGCGTCGAGTCGCGGCTCGTCGTGCGCTCCGGCGCGCGCTGGTCGCTGCGCCACGGCCCGATCGCGGCCGAGGCGCTGCCGGTGCGCAGCAGGCGCTGGACGCTGCTCGTGCAAGGCGTCGACCTCCACGACGACGACGCCCACCGGCTGCTGCGCCGGTTCCGCTTCGTCCCCGACGCGCGTCTCGACGACGTCATGTGCTCGTGGGCTGCCGACGGCGGCGGCGTCGGCCCGCACGTCGATTCGTACGACGTTTTCCTGCTGCAGACCACCGGCCGCAGGCGCTGGCGCGTCGGCCGTGTCGGCCGCGCGCGGCTGCGCGACGACGTGCCGCTGAGGATGCTTGCCGACTTCGTGCCGAGCGACGAATGGCTGCTCGGGCCCGGCGACATGCTCTACCTGCCTCCGGGCTGGGGACACGACGGCGTCGCGGTCGGCGAATGCATCACGGCGTCGATCGGCTTTCGCGCGCCGGCGGCCGCCGAGCTCGCCGCGGCGTTGCTCGAGCGCATCGCCGACGACGCGCGCGACCGCGCCGCTGCGACGGGCGGCAGCGGCTCGACCCGCTACGGCGACGCCGGCGCCGAGCCGGTCAGCCATCCGGCGCGCCTGCCGCGCGAGCTGCTCGGCTTCGCCGACGCCGCGCTCGATCGTGCGCTCGCCGACGTCGAGCTGCGCGCGCGCGCGCTCGGCGAAGTGCTGAGCGAGCCGAAGCCGGGAACGTGGTTCGCGCGCGGTGCGGCTCGGCTCGGCGGGCGCGGCGTCGCGCTCGACCGCCGGACGCGCATGCTCTACGACGATCGCTTCGTCTTCGTCAACGGCGAAGCGATCCGCGCCACCGGCGCCGACGCGACCCTGATGCGGCGCCTCGCCGACGAGCGCCGTCTCGATGCCAAAAGCGTCGCACAGGCGAGTGCCGTCGCGCGCGGATTGCTGGCAGAGTGGCTGCGCGCCGGCTGGTGCATCCAGCCCTCGCACCGCTTCGACGACAGGACACCGACATGACCGCCGACCACATCGTTCCGATCGCTTCGCGCGCCGAGTTCGGCGACGCGATCCGCGCCTCGTTCGCGCTCGCCGCCGATGACGGCGCGAGCGAGATCGTCTGCGTCGACGCCGACTTCGCGGACTGGCCGCTCAACGACCGCGCCGTCATCGAGACGCTGACGGCGTGGATCGGTTCGCGCAGGAGCTTCCTTCTCTTCGGCCACAGCTTCGACGAGCTCGCGCGTCGTCAGTCGCGCTTCGTCGAGTGGCGACGGCAGTGGGGCCACGCGGTGCACTGCCGCAGCGATCCCGAGCTCGAGGCGGCGCAGCTGCCGACGATCGTGCTCGTGCCCGGAGTCACCTGCGTTCGCCTCGTCGACCGCGTCCAGCACCGCGGCACGGTGTCGAACCGGGGCGTCGAACTCGCCGAATGCCGGGAAGCCGTTGACGCGCTTTTGCAACGTTCGGTCGAGGCCTTCCCGGTCACTACCCTCGGGCTTTAGGGAAACCATGTAGGCTGCCTATAATCGTCGGTTAGGCACTGGAATCGCCCGCGCGATCCATGTCTTGCGGACGATGGGGCTCTTCGCCAGAAGGTTCCCACACACACCGGTGAGTCGAACTTCAATATCGAGGAGAAACATGAAAACCACCCTGCTGATGGTGACCTTGGCCGCCGCCGTTTCGTTTGCTGCCTGCAGCAAGAAGGAAGAGACGACGACCACCACGACGACGACGCCGCCGGCCGCGACGACCACGCCGCCGTCGACGACGACCGTGGTGACGACTCCGCCGGCCGACACGAGCGCGGCCTCCGCCGCGGTGGGCTCGGCGATGTCCGCCGCGTCGTCGGCGATGGACGCCGCGCAATCAGCGACCGCAGCGGCGTCCGCCGCGATGAACGCCGCGTCGAAGTAGGAACGACGCCCGCGCGAAACAGAAAGCCGCCTCCGGGCGGCTTTTTCGTGGTCGATCGTGGCGCTGTCAGCCGACCTGCAGCCAGGGACAGCCGAGCAGCGGGTCGGCGATGACGACGTCCTCCGGCCGGCTCCCCCAGCACGCGGCGAGCGCGCTGCGCACGATCTCGGGACGGTTGTTCTCGCGGCTGAGGTGCGCGCCGACGAGCTGGCGAAGCCCGGCGGCGACTCCCTGCGCGAGCAGCTCGACGGCCGTCGAGTTGCTGAGATGGCCGTAGCGGCCGCCGATCCGCGCCTTCAGCGACGGCGGATAGCGCGATTCGGCGAGCATCTCCTCGTCGTGGTTGCACTCGAGGACGAGGGCATCGACGCCGCGGACGCCGTCGAGCATGTGCTCGGTGATCGAGCCGAGGTCGGTGAGGACGCCGAGCGATGCGTTGCCGTCGCTGCAGCGCAGCTGCAGCGGTTCGGCGGCGTCGTGGGCGACGGTGAAGGGATGGAGCTCGAGGTCACCGAGCGCGACCTTCTCGCCGTCGCGGACGAAGCCGAGCCGCTCGGGCACCGCCTGCTCGCCGATCGCGCGCCAGGTGCCGCGGCTCATCCAGACCGCGAGCCGGTGCTTCTCGGCGAACGCGATCGCGCAGCCGACGTGGTCGCTGTGCTCGTGGGTGACGAAGACGGCGTCGAGGTCGGCGGGAGCGAGCCCGGCGCGGGCCAGCCGCAGCTCGAGCTCCTTCAGCGAGAAGCCGGCGTCGACGAGAAGGCGGGTCGTCGTGATCCCGCCAGAGCCTTCGACGACGGTGGCGTTGCCGGTGCTGCCGCTGCCGAGGCTGCAGAAGCGGATCACGCCAGCGCTTTCCGTTCCTCGCTCGCTAGCGCAGGTCTTCGAGAAGCAGGCTCGCGATGCGGCGGCCGTTCTCGGTCGTGTCCGGACGGCCTTGCGAATCGAGGACGGCGACGGTGCTCGACTGCCCCTCGGACGTCACCTTGACGCGGTACTTCGCGAGGCCGCCGTCGTCGCCCTTCTTCTTGCCGAAGCTGAACATGCGGCTCAGGAAGTTCGGCTCCTCGCGGCCGGCGTACGCCGGGTCGACGTAGCGGACGAAGTACAGGCCCTGGCCGCGGTCGCGATCCTCGACCGTGAAGCCGGTGCGATCGAGGGCGATGCCGACCCGACGCCAGGCGCGGTCGAAGCCGTCGTCGAGCTGCAGCGTCGGCGCCGGCGAGCCGACGACGAGCCGGGCGCGCGGCGGCCCGGCCGACGCCGCCGACGCCGCGGCGACGGTCGCCTTGGCGGACTCCTCGCGCGCGCCGAGCTTGACCATCAGCCGCGACAGGAACGTCGCTTCGAGCTGGGGATCCGCGGGCCGCGGCTGCCAGACGGTCGCGTCCTTGCGGTCGCCGACGTAGACCTCCGACATGCCTCGGTGCGTGATGAAGATGTCGCTGCCGGCGGCGGTGCGCTCGACCCGGGTCGTGAACTTGTCGAGCTCGCCGGTCGAGTACGCCGAATCGATCAGCTTGCCGATCGTGTTGCGCACGACGTCGTTCGGCAGCTTGGCGCGGTTCTCCGCCCAGTCGGTCTCGACGACGCCGGTCTCCGGCCGATCCTGGACGAGGTTGAAACCGTTGTCCTTCCAGAACGCACGCACCTGCGGATAGACCTGCTCGGGCGTCAGCGTCGTGCTGAGCCAGCGCTCGTTGCCGAGCCGCTCGATCTTGAAGTCGCCGACCGCCTGCGGCGCGATCACCGCGACCATCGTCGGCGCCGACGCCGACGCCGCCGGGGCGGCGGCCTGCGTCTGGAACGTCGACGCGCTGATCGTTCCGTTCGCCTGCTGGTAGCGCGTCTCCTTGGCGAGCTGCGTCAGGTCCGGCGGCACCTCGAGGCCGGCAGGACGCGTCGTCGTGCTCGAGCGGTAGTCGACCTTGTCGCCGGCGAGAAAGTTGTCGACCGACGAGCAGCCGGCGAGGAGGGCGAGGCCCGCCAGCATGGCGAGGCAGCGCGGTTGGAACGGAATCACTCTCGAAGTCTCCATCGATGGCGCTGCAGCTTCGGGGCGCAGCGTGCTGTCGTTCAGCGCGGCCGGCGGCGGCTCACCCGATCCGCGCCTCGCGCATCGCGGCGGCGACGACCGCCTGGCCGGCTTCGCTCAGCGGCGTGATCGGCAGGCGCACGGTCGCGCCGCAGCGGCCGAGCTGCGAAAGCGCCCACTTGGTCGGCGCCGGGCTGGGCTCGACGAAGAGCGCCTGGTGCAACGCGAAGAGCTGCAGCTGCTGCCGTGCGGTGTCGCGGGCGTTGCCGGCGAGCGCTGTCGCGCACAACGCCTGCACCGCGCGCGGCGCGACGTTGGCGGTGACGCTGACGCTGCCGTGGCCGCCGAGCAGCATCAGCGCCGCGGCGGAGTCGTCGTTGCCCGAGTACACGGCGAAGCCCTCGGGAGCGCGGCGCAGGATGGCGCTGCCGCGGGCGATGTCGCCGGTGGCCTCCTTGATGCCGACGACCCCGGGCACCTGCGTCAGGCGCAGCACGGTCTCGACCTGCATGTCGGCGACGGTCCGCGACGGCACGTTGTAGACGACCATCGGGATGTCGACCGCTTCGGCGACGGCGACGAAGTGGCGGTAGATGCCCTCCTGCGAAGGCTTGTTGTAGTAGGGCACGACCGAAAGCGTGCAGTCGGCGCCGACCCTGAGCGCGAAGCGCGACAGCTCGATCGCCTCGGCGGTCGAGTTGCCGCCCGTCCCCGCCATGACCGGAACGCGGC
>Ga0068858_100006444_pt1 | contig 11425 bp, 12 predicted proteins | sample KBSSwiS12_FD_66589 | JGI IMG/M metagenome (GOLD analysis project Ga0068858, IMG submission 66589) | Switchgrass rhizosphere microbial communities from Kellogg Biological Station, Michigan, USA - KBS Switchgrass S1-2 | ecosystem: Host-associated > Plants > Roots > Rhizosphere > Soil ... | reverse complement strand
TGCTGCCCATGACGAGCGTGTATCCATCCGGCGGACTTTTCGCGAGCTGGCGCGTACCGATCGTGCCGCCGGCTCCGGGACGGTTCTCGACGATGATCTGTTGGCCCAATGTGCGGCTCATCGTTTCCGCGAGGATACGGGCGATCACGTCGTTGCCGCCCCCGGGCGCCTGCGGAACGATCAGCGTGATCGGACGCACTGGATAATCCGCCGCTACTGCCGATGCCGCCGGTTGCAATGCAACCCCGGCAATGGCGGCCGCGATCATCATCCATTGCTTCATCGAAGCTTCTCCACCAGCGGTTGGCCGGAGCGCGTGCGAGCCGGATCATTCAATCAATCGGCAGTCGGAGCAAGAGCCCCACTTGATAGCCGCCGCGCGGCAGTGCAATTGCTTGCGGCGAGTTTCACGGGAGGGCGGAATGGCAAGTGAGGATGTCGCGCGCGTGCACCGGGAGGCGATCATCGTGGAAGGGCACCGCGATATGTTCGAGATGAATTATCTCGCCGCCAAGGGACAGCAGTATCCGGTGTTGAACGTCACGCTGCCGCGGCTCAAGCGCGCCAACATCTCCACGACCTTCTATGCCATCTCCGGCGACAGCCTGACACACGCGAATGGGACCTATCGCTTCTTGCATGCGGCGTTGCAGAACATCGACGCCTTGCGCACGGAAATGGCAGCGTCGCAGGGCCAGATGAAACTGATCCTGCATCGCGACATCATCTGTGCCAATTCCTCGCAGGCCAAGGGCCGCGTGGAGCGGGCGAACGGGACGCTGCAGGACCGCCTGGTGAAGGAGATGCGGCTGCGCGACATCGACACGGTGGCGGCCGGCAATGCGTTCTTGCCGACGTTCATGGCAGACTACAATGCCCGCTTCGCCAAGCCGCCGTTTGACGAGCGAGACCTCCATCGTCCGCTCGCTGGCGATGACGATCTCGATGACGCCTTTGCCTGGAAGGAGGATCGCACGGTCTCCAAAAATCTGACGCTGCAATACGACCAGGTGCTGTTTATCTTGGAGCCGAACGAGATCACATGATCCTTGGCCTGCAAGCGGGTCATGGTCCTCGATTATCCTGATGGCCGATTTGCGATCCGGCACAATGGCGTGGACCTCCCTTATCGGACCTTCGACAAGCGGCCGCAGGTCAATCAGGCTGCCATCGTCGAGAACAAGCGCCTTGGTCCGGTGCTTGCCTACATCGCCGAGAAGCAGAAGGAGCTGGACATGTCGCGGTCGGCCAAGGCACCGCGGCGACGTGGCCAGCGCAATCACATGTTCAAGGTCGGATAGCGCGGAGCAAGGCCCTTCAACCCCGAAACCAGGAAAGGCGGCTACCCTTCACCCCAAAACAGTGACATTTGTAACTGGCGCAAAAAGTGACTTCTCTAAATGGCGCCGACACAGCCGGTCAGTCTTGAGATACGCAAGTGCCTATTCCAGTTTCCTACAGACCCAGAGGGAGTATAGTTGCGGATGCGCGCTGTCGTTTGCCTGCTCGCCGTCCTCTTCTCTGCCGCCACGAGTTCCGCCGTCGCGCAGGAAAAGCACTTGATTGACCCGATGCTTCCCGGCTCACTCAATCCCAGGCCCCTGCCGCCGCTGAAAAATCCGGACGCACTGTCAACGCCGGCCAAAGAACTGTTCGCGCGCAAATTGACGCCGTCTCCCGGACCGCCGCGCTCGATCGGCGGCGATTTCGACGGCTGCCTCGCCGGCGCCGTGTCGCTGCCGATCACTGGGCCGACCTGGCAAGTCATGCGGCCGTCGCGTAACCGCAACTGGGGCAATCCGCAACTCATTCGCTTCATCGAACGGTTTGCCACGAACGCAACAAAGGTTGGCTGGAACGGTCTTTTGGTTGGCGACATGTCTCAGCCGCGCGGCGGGCCGATGCTTTCTGAGCACACCAGCCATCAAATCGGCCTCGACGTCGATATTTGGTTTGCGCGGATGCCAGACCACGTGCAAAGCCGCGAGGAGCGCGAGTTCGGCTCGGCCACCGATGTGGTCGCGCCCGATCTGCGCGACGTTGATCCGAAAGTGTGGACCCACAGACATACTGCGCTCCTCCGAACGGCTGCGGAGGATCCGGTGGTCGTCCGCATCTTAGTCAATGCCGCGATCAAGAAGGCGCTGTGCCGCGAGGCCGGAGCTGATCGCACCTGGCTTTACAAGGTGCGTCCCTGGTATGGTCACGCCGAGCATTTTCATGTCCAAATCGCCTGTCCGGCAGACAGTGCGGAATGCAAGCCGCCAGCACCGCCGCTCCCAAGCGACGGCTGCGGTAGCGAGCTTGACTTCTGGTTCAAGGAATCGACGCTGCATCCGCGGCAGCGCAAACCGAGACCGGTTTTGACGCTGGCCGGATTGCCCCCCGCGTGCAAGCAGATCGTCAAAGCGCCGTGATTGTCGATGTCCGGATTCCCCGTGCAATTGTTTTGATTTTTTGGCCCCCACCGGGAATGTGGGTGTGGGTGGCCCAAAAATCGCGTTATAATTTTTTGCCCGCGCCCCCCCACTCAACACCGCAATATTCGCGAAACGACCGACAAGTATCGTCGATGACTTGAATATTTGATTTTAAATCAACTCTCGGCGATTCCGTACACCTAGGGGATTTTGAAGCACAAGAATCTTGTTATGATTTTTTTGCCCCCCGCCCCCTACCAATTCGAGAGTGCGGGGGTGAAAAAAGCAAGAAAAACGATTCATCCGCATCTGAGCGCCTTGATTGATTGTTTGATGGCGCGCGACATCATTCGTCGCCGGGGACACCATAGCTCGGTGCTTCATCCGGGTTGAGGGCGCGCTGAACGTAGGCGTCCAGCTGCGGCTTATAGATGCCCCAAAGCGTTGCGATCGCCTCGATCGGGCAATCCTGCGTCCAATCGCACCGCAAATCGGCGATTGGCCAGCTCACGCGATCCACGATCTTGAGGCCGGCCGAATGGATCGGGCCAGCTTCTCCGCCGGCAGCCAAGCCGGCGCGCATCGCGGCAATCAGGCGATCGCCCAAATGGCCGGAGCTCGCGAGAAAGCCGTCTACGACCGCCTGCGGCACACGGTCATTGGCCAGCAGATTGCCGCCAGAAGCGACGTCTTCGGCATGGGCTTGCGCCCAGATGCCGAGGCAATTTCGTCCTGAATGAATGGCCGTCTGACCCCGCTGATCGACCGCGAGCAACTGCCGATAGTCCATGAACTGGCCGCGCCTCTGGATTTCCGCGATCGCAGCCTCGGCGCTCATGGCGCTCTGCATGAGGTCGAGAGCGAGCGGACCAAGCGAAGGGTCCGTCACATTCTGTGAGGCCACGGCGCCGACACCTGCCCGGGCATAGGCACAGCGGGCAGCGACCGCCGGCGACGACGAGGCTACCGCGATGCCGAACATACCGGTTTCTCGACAGCGGACGACCAGCGAGAAGGTCATGGAATAAGTTTCCGTTCGCTCCGACGTTTGCTCCGGCGTTCAGTCCGGAATGACGGCCGTGCCGTCGATTTCGACCAGCCACTCGGGTCGGGCCAGCGCCTGGACCACGAGGCCCGTTGAAACCGGATGCACGCCTTTGATGTATTCGCCCATCGTGCGGTACACGGCTTCGCGGTGGCGAATATCGGTGATGTACACCACGATCTTGACGAGATGCTCCATCTTGCCGCCGGCTTCCTCGATGAGCTGGCGCATATTCTGCATGACCTTGTGGGTCTGCTCGACCGGATCATGACTGTCGATGCTCACGGCGTCGTCGAGGTTCTGGGCGCACTGCCCGCGCAGCCAGACGGTCTTTCCCCCTTGCGTCACCACCGCCTGGGCCAGATCATTATCGAGCCTCTGCTCCGGATATGTGTGCTTGGTGTTGAACTTGCGAATTCGTCTGTGGGCCATTCGAGCCACCATGATATCGTGCGTTAAAGACAGGAAGCCGCACGGCGGCAGGCACCGGCATTCCAGGGTTTTCCGCACAGCGGGCAGCTTGCATCATTCCCGGGAAGGCAGCGCGTCATCGTCGGCGGGATGCGGCTTCGTGATAGGCCATATAGTTGCGCTGGATGGTGATCTGGTCCGCGAGATACTTGGCATCGTGCCAGACGCCCCAGATGAAACTCGATCCTCGCCGTGATTGCCAGGGCAGCCCCAGAAAATAAATTCCCGGCTCTGCCGAGACGCCACGCTGATGCCTTGGCCTGCCCTTCTCGTCGAAAGTGTCGACGTTGAGCCAGCTGTAGTCTGTCGTGAAACCGGTCGCCCAGATGATGGTTGCAATGCCCGCGCCGGCGAGGTCGAGCGAAAGGATGGGGTTCTTCACGCAGTCCGCGTCCCGCACGGTACGGCGCGCTTGCGGCTCTTCGGGCAATTCGAGACCATTTCGTGCGACATAGGCGTCGGCTTCGTCCAGCACGGAGAGCAAATTCGCGTCTCCCTTCCCGAGGTTTTGGAGGAGGTCCGGCGCAAACCTCATGACGCCGCGACTGCAGCCCTCGGTGCGGCCGAGGAGAGTCATCCCCTTCGTCGCCAGCAGGCGAAAATCGATCGTATGCCCGCCGTGCGCTCCGCTCACTGCAATCGTCACGTGCTCCTTTCCGACCTCCCGGGCAGCCGCATCCCACTTCCCAAGAACGCCCAGCCACCAGCAGTAGTCGCGCCCACGGTACGCGCGCGGCGGACGCTCGTGCGGCCCCACCGACAGGAAGACCTTCCGTCCCGCTTCGAAAAGCTCTTCGGCGATCTGGGTTCCGGAGGAGCCTGAGCCGACGATCAGCACTGCGCCATGGGGAAGTTGCGCGGGGTTGCGGTATGCGGTCGAGTGCATCTGCAGCACGCCTGTCTCGGCGGGCACCATGGCGGGCACGTTCGGGCGCTGGAACGCGCCGGTCGCGGCCACGACTCTGTCGGCCTCGATCGCCCCCGTAGACGTCTCAACACGGAAGCCGCGCTGCCCGACCTTCCTGTCGACCTTCAAAACCTCGACTCCGCACCGGACAGGCGCCGCAATCTTCTTCGCGTAAGCCACCAGATAGTCTGCAACGGTGTCCTTAAGTGGAAAATCGTCTGGCCTAACGCTCTTGTCGACATCGCCGAAGGTGAGACCGGGAAAGCGGTCGTGCCACGCGGGACCATTCATCACCAGCGAGTCCCATCTCGCTGAGCGCCAGCGCTCAGCGACCCGGTTCCGCTCGAGAACGAGGTGAGGCACGCCGTTCACGCTCAGATGTTCGCTCATGGCGATGCCGGCCTGCCCGCCGCCCACAACAAGTGTATCTATCTTCTCAACCGGCATGCCCCACTCCACCGTGATTAAACGAACGCCTTTGGTCCGGCTGTTACTTACAAATTAGCACCTACCGTCCTTAAAGACGCTGATCTACGCCTGCCCAAGGACCAACGAAAGCTATGCCTCGATTGGGCCGCAGATGAGTTGACCCGACAAATCACCCGGCGGCGACAGAGGTTTCACTAAGGCAAGCACAACGATGAGTAAGCTGGTTTCGCCGAAACCTTTGCGGAAGGTGGCCGCCATCTGTGCATATTCCCAGGACGATCCGCCGTTGAGAAATCCGATCATCGGGCATTGCCGTGTGCTGCGCGCGGGCCGCCAGCGGCTACGCCACCCACCGCCGCACCGCCCAGCAGATATTCCCGGTGCCGGAAGAGACGCTCGCGATTGAGCACAGCGACTTCCCGAAACATTGGCCGCGCATTGGCGGCATGGATTTCGGTTGGGATCATCCCTTTGCGGCGGTTGAGCTGGTATGGGATCGCGACACCGACACCGTCTATGTAACCAAGTCTTACCGCGTCCGCGAGATGACAGCCGTTATTCACGCTGCAGCGCTCAGGCTTTGGGGCAAGAACCTTCCCTGGGCTTGGCCGCGCGATGGGCGCAGAGAGACGGCGCCGGCAAGCCGTTGGCCGATCAGTACCAGGCGCAAGGCCTCGAGATGCTCGGCGTGCACGCCCAATTCGACGATGGCTCGGTCGAGGCCGGTCTCGCGGACATGCTGATTCGGATGGAGAGTGGGCGTTTCAAGGTTTTCAAGCACCTTACCGATTGGTTCGACGAATACCGGCTCTATCACCGCAAGGATGGGAGGGTGCACAAGGAGGGTGATGACCTTATGAGCGCCACGCGCTACGCGGTGGTGATGCTTGCGTTACGCGAAGACGGATATCCCACCCAAGCCGCGCTCGATCAGATTAGGTCGCGGCGGGTGGATGGCGGGGTGACGCAAATAATGATGGCGGCGTACCTGCGGTCCCAACCATGGACGAGCGCCGGCGGGGGGGCGAAGCGAAACGGAACGGGACATGACGTTTCGGGCAGCCGCGGAACGCGCCATACAGGCGCGTCGGCGTCCCATTGCTTTCGAGAACGTGCCGGACACAGTGCGGACACGAGCGCCGCACGAGGACCCTGCGGATTTCGGGCTCGAACCGATTAAGAGATAGAAGTATCTGATTTTTCGCCGCTTTTGGTGGCCGCGGCCGGACTCGAACCGGCACTCCGGTTTCCCAGAAGCAGATTTTAAGTCTGCTGTGTCTACCGTTCCACCACGCGGCCAGCGCGCACGCGTTCTAGCACCGCTGGCGCACGCAAGTCGGATCTACCAGACTTGCGCCACTTTAAGTGCCGATTTCGGGGCGCATGAGGCGACTTCACTCCTTCAGTGCGTGGCCCCAGACGCTTTCCCAGTCCTGGCCGCCGAGATCGGTGACGCGGCCGTCGCGCTCGTGGAATTTGTTCGGGATCTGGAACATCGCGAGCATCAGCCCGCCCTCGGGCGTCCAGGCGACATGGCGACTGCCCTCCTCGCGCCAGACGAATTCGCCGGGCTTGACCTCGAGCCCCGCCGCCGGCCCCTCCTTGTCCACGAGCTTGCCCTCGAGCACGTAGGTCTGCTCGATCTTGACGTGCTCGTGGTCGGGAAGGATCGCACCCGGCTCGAACCGCATCAGCGCGGTGACGAGGCCGGTCGCAGGATCGAACAGCAGCGTCTTGACCTCGCAGCCGGGAAAGCGCGTCTTCTGCCATTCCATGTTGGCGGGGCGCACGACGTGCGAATGCTGGTCGGCTGATTTTTGCGCCTGCGGCGTGACAGCATCCATGACAGATCCTCCTGCGGTCGCGATGTCGGGGCCGTGTCTCGCCCGATCCTAGCCGAACGAGCGGCTAGTGTCCCGATTCCGAAGTTCGCAAACCCGCGCGGCACCCGCTGATGCGAGCTTCGGAAGCAAAGGGACACTAGCACCTTTGTCACTCTCGTGCGGGCCTGGATTTGAAGTTCCTAAACGAGCCTGCGGCTACAATGATAGGAACTTCAAATCCGCCGCACTAGCGCGCCGCTATAATTCGCCGTCCCGTATCGGGGGCACGAAAGCGAGCCCGGTGTCCCACGGAAAATAAATCCAAGTGTCCTGCGACACCTCCGTGATGAATGTGTCGACCATCGGCCGGCCCATGGGCTTGGCGTACACCGTGGCGAAATGCGCCTCGGGCAGGAGCTCTCGCACCACCTTCGCGGTCTTGCCGGTGTCGACGAGATCGTCGACGATCAACACGCCCTTGCCGCGGCCGCCGCCGATTCCCACGATAGTGCCCGCAACATCCTTGAGCACTTTGAGCTCGCCCTGGAGGACATGGTTGTAGCTCGCGACGCACACGGTCTCGATGAGCCGGATGCCGAGCTCGCGCGCCACGATGGCCGCGGGCACCAGGCCGCCCCTGGTCACGCACACGATGGCCTGAAACGGTCCCGCGCCGGCGAGCCGCCAGGCTAGCGCGCGGGCATCACGGTGGAACTGGTCCCAGCCCACCGGAAAGGCTTTCTGTGGTTGCGGCTGCGGTTGCGAAAGCGGTTGCGCCATGAGCTTCCCTCGCCGGCTGGAACAGCCTGGGCGCTCGACAGCGTTCGCCGCCGAAAGCGCGCCATTCCATAGGCCAAAGCGGGCGGCGATTCCAGATTGCGTCGACGGGGCTCAAAAAATGCGGGGGAAATCCGCCCTCGGGACCGTTCTGATCGGGGGACCGGTCCGGGTACTCGCGTTCGGTGGAAGCATCTTGCTCAACGCGATGCCGCCGCCCGGTTCGATGCCGTTGCTCGCCCCATCAACGGATGCCGTAGCTGGCGAATTCGTCGGCGATGCCTGGGTGAATCCCTTTCGCCGCCGCGATGTCCCCATTGCCGCCGGCGGCGTTGCCGACCCGCAACTTGGCTATGCCGCGTCCGTAAAGCGACGAAGCATGCCTTGGATCGATCTTCAGCGCCGCGTCGTAATCGGCAATGGCATTGCTCGCCTGGCCCATCTTCAGGTTGACGAAGCCGCGACTGTCGTGGGCATCCAGATAGCGGGGACGAACCTCCAATGCGTTGTCGCAATCCTTCAGCGCCGGCTGCAATTCGCCGATCATCGCGCGCGCCCAGCAGCGGTTGTTGAGCGCCTCGGGGTCCCTGGGATTGAGCCGAAGGACTTCGTCGAAATCCCTGACCGCACGTGTGAATTCGCCGCGCTGGGCGTAGAGCTGGCCGCGCTTGTAGTAGGCAACGGCATCCCCGGGATTGAGCCGGATCTTGGTGTCGAGCTCCTTGATCACGGGGTCGTCCGCGCGACCGGCCGGAGCAGCGGGAGGCGCCAATTTTGCAATCTGGTCACGCGCCATGTCGGCGTAGCGGCCGGACGGATATCTGGCGACGAAATCCTCCCAGCCCTTTCTGGTGCCGACGCGTTCGGCGGATTGGTAATCGCGGCGGGCGTTGGCGTCCGGATCGGGTGGCGGCGACGCGGGCTTTTTTTCCTCGACCACGGGCGGCGGAATCGCAGGCTTTTTCTCGGCCTCGACCACGGGCGGCGCCGGGTCGGGGGCCACGCGCGCGGCCGTCGCGAACGAGAAATCCTCGACCAGCGAAGAGGAAAACCATGGGACCTGCTCGCCCTGGGACGAACGCGACACTCCGACAAGGGTGCGATTGAAGGCCTCTTCGATCCTGCCGGGGCCGCGAATTTCCTTGATCAGTTCGCTGATGAAGATCGGACGATCGCCATCGCGAGCAACGGCGCCTGGTGCTGCGGCGTACATGACGACCGTCCCCTTCGGGACGATGACGGGGGCAAGCCCGCCGGCAACGGCGCGGAAGCGGCGCTCGAAGGGATTTCTCCGCGAAGCGTCGAGAATAGCGATCTTGACGCCAGCGCCGCGCTTGTTCATCTCGGCCAGGAGCAGGTCGAAACTGTACCCGTCACGCCGCACGTCGGCTTCGGTCCAGATCTGCGCATTCACCGGAATGACGTAAGTCTGCCGGTCGGACTGGATGCCGTAGCCGCTGAAAAAAAGCAGCGCAGTGGAGCCGGGCTTGATCTTGCCGTAAAAGCGATCGATCGCCGCACGCATGGCCTCTTTGGTGAGGTTCTCGCCAATGTCGACGTCGAAACCGGTCCGCCGCAGTTCGTCAGCCAGCGAGCGCACGTTGTTGACCGGGTCCCTCAATGGCGCTTCGGCATCGGGATAAGCGGCGTTGCCGATCAACAGCGCGACTCGCGTATCGCTTTGCTGCGCCGAAACCGGGAGGATGCCAGCAAGGCACGTCCAGAGGACGAGCAGGATGAGGCGGGGATTCATGTACGCCATCGCGTGTTCCTCATCGTCCCCAATGCATCATACCCAATGCATCATACATGGCCGTCGCGCGCGGGGCCTTTCTTGCCGGGCAACGCGCCGGCCGATGACCGCATCCAAAAAAGCGAGGCAAATCATAGCGGCTCGACCAAGCTCGGGCAATTGTCAGCAGTCACGCGGACCAAGTCCCTGTTCTTTCCTCGCTCCGGCAATGAGCTAAATGAGTCTAATCAGAACTTATGTGACCATCATCACAGTCGCCTAGGACGCGGTTGTGTAGCGTGTCTCACATACCGGTCCGGCTCGTCCGGCCATCGCACCTCCAGCTTGCGTGAACGGCAAGCCGAGGCGCCAGAAGAACTGGGAGAGGAACATGTCGGCGCATTACAGGACGCTCAAGATCAATCTGGCTTGCATCATGCTGGCTGCCGGTCTCGCCCTGCCCGCAGGGCTCGGCATTGGCTTGGCCGCGGAGCAGCCTTCCCCGGAAGATATCATCAGGGCGTTGCAGCCCGCGCGGATCACGCGGGGGCTTACCGCATCGCCCGGCGACGCAGCCCGCAGGGCGGAGGAAGCCCGCTTCGTGAACACCTTGCGCAACCGGCCCACCCGTTCGCTCACCACCGCTGAGCGCGACCAGATCGTTTCGATCGCCCAGAAGCGGCCGAGCATCGATCTTGAAGTCAACTTCGAATACAACTCCGACGCGATCGGGCCGAAGGCGACGCCGCAGGTCACGGCGCTCGGCCAGGCGCTCTCGAGCGCCGACCTGAAGGGCAGTACCTTCATCGTGGCCGGGCACACCGACGGCAAGGGTGGCGACGCCTATAACCAGGGCCTGTCCGAGCGCCGCGCCGATGCGGTCAAGCGTTTCCTGCTGGAGAAATACGGTATCGAGGCCGGCAGCCTGGTGACGGTGGGCTACGGCAAGAGCCAGCTGAAAAATACATCCGATCCGCTCGCGGGCGACAATCGCCGGGTTCAGGTCATCAACGCGAGCGACAAATAGCGGGTTGGATATCGCGCCAGCTCCACCAGGCTTGGCAATTGTGGGTTTCATTCTGAGGAGATGAAGAATGCGACTCCGTTCCCCCGAACATCGCGAACCCGGCGAGAACACCTCGACGGTCATGGAATTGGTGGCGGCAGCGCTGCTGTTCTCGGCAATGGGCGCGGCAGCCGGACCTGCCCATTCGGCAACGCAGGAGATTGCCGCCGATGTGGGCCACGTGGAGGATGTAAGCGGGCGAGTGGTGGCCTTCTCGCAGGGAAAGCCGACCTTGCTCGACGCGCTCGACGTCATCAGCGACCGGACAAGGCTGGATCTGCAGGCGAACAGCGAGTTGCGGCTCTGCCATTACCCCACCAGCAAGCTTGTGACGTTGAAAGGACCGCTGCGCGCGTCGATCTCGCGCGACGGCGTGACGGTCGAGAACAGCAAGGTGGTCGTCGCCGCCACCGGCTCGTGCGTGGCCCCCGTGGTCTCGACTTTCCAAGGCGGCATCGTTTCCCGCGGCACCGGCGTGAAGACGACGAACGTGCCGCTGCAGCCGAACATCAAGGTGGTCAACCGCGGGACGCAACCGATCCGCAAGATCGCGCTCTGGGATGGCGACGCGCAAAAACTCCTGCTCACATTCGAGCGCGATGCGGCGCGGCCCATGCTCGATGAAGGCCAGTCCTATCTTCTGGTCGTCGAACGCAACGACGGCAGCGAATTCAAGATGATGCTCAAGGCAAGCGCGGTGACCCGAGCCGAACCCCTGATCGTCCTGCTGCGGTAGGCAGGCCGAATCAGGAGGC
>Ga0068858_100006443_pt1 | contig 11433 bp, 9 predicted proteins | sample KBSSwiS12_FD_66589 | JGI IMG/M metagenome (GOLD analysis project Ga0068858, IMG submission 66589) | Switchgrass rhizosphere microbial communities from Kellogg Biological Station, Michigan, USA - KBS Switchgrass S1-2 | ecosystem: Host-associated > Plants > Roots > Rhizosphere > Soil ... | reverse complement strand
TGGGTTACCGACGCCGAATATATCCAAACGTCCGGGTTCCCACGAGCTAACTGATGGGGATGATATTATAGCTCCTCCTAATTTGTTCCAAGCTCTCCAGCCCCCTGCGGAGTCAAACCACTTCTGCCAAATGGCCCCATCGTTACCGCGAGAGAAGACGTCTATTCTGCCGCTGTCCCAGCTTACAGAAGTTGGTGCTATAGCAGTTGTTAAGCCTCCAGCATTAAAACCTAAGGTTTCCCAGCCGTGCCAGCCTGTAGTATCGAACCAGTAATGTTGCAGATCCCCACCATTGCCATTAGCAAATATATCTAGACGCCCAATTTCCCAGGAGCTTACGCTTGGTGCCGAAGCTATAGGCCCACCGAGTCTTGTCCAACCACGCCAACCCCCGGCTGCATCAAACCACTTCTGCCACAAGTTACCATCGCTACCGCGTACAAAAATATCTATTCTGTCCTGTCCCCAACTTATGGCCGTTGGACTACCAGTAATAGTTACATTTGGAGCGGGTCTGCCTAGCGCTTCAGGGCCTTGCCAAGCAGTTCCGTCAAACCAAAAGTGCCCAAGATCATTACTAGAATTTACATAAAATACATCGAGTCTGTTTGCGGCCCAAGAACTTACTGTTGGGGTTGATGATATGGGTACGTTAAGAGAATTCCAATCTCTCCAGCCGCCTGCGGAGTCAAACCACTTCTGCCACAAGTTACCATCGCTACCGCGTACAAAGTTATCTACACGATTCGCTCCCCAGCTAATCGATGTAGGACTACCCGTTATGTTAACGGTTATTGCTGACCCAAACCAATCATTGAAAATGCGCCAATAGTTTCGGTTGCCGTAGGCGCTACAACTATCGCCTAAACCATACATATTATTTAGTGCTGCCTGATTTGGCTGGTAAGGAGTGTAGGTGTAGAGAGCAGCAGTAGCTGAGTTTTCTATATTGACGCTTGAACTACCGCAGGCAGTAGCCGGGCTGAACTGGATGCTATTTATGCCAACCTTTTTGTAGGGCCACCAAGGCTGGGTCATGTTATCTAGGTAATACCGAAATAATGCGGCTGACTCAGATATTTGAATTGAAAACCCGGAATAATTAGGGTCGCAGTTGGCGGTGCCGTTCGGCCCGCTGTCTGGACAGTGAGCTCCCATAGCATAGGTATATTGGGACTTAAATGGCCAGTCGTCTGTTGTTAATGGGCCTGCCGACTCCTTCTGTATGGTGACTAAAAGTACCTTAGGACTAATATTGTAAGTTTGGGCGGCGTCATAGATAAGGTTGGCAGCACTTTTTGCTCCTGTAGGTATGGCAGCGCCGCCATAGTTACTAGCAGGCACATCAGGACCAGGGTTAATCTTAGGGACTTCATAGTAATCTTTTAGGCAGGTGAACGGGCTAGGATTACTATGTGTTGCGCCATATTGGGCGCGCGTGCCTCCTCCAAACTCAGAAGTTCTTGTGCCGTTTGTGTCACACTGCCCAGGTATGCCATTGCCACCCGTTCCCACTTTTTGATTTAAAAAATTCTGTATGTCTGCGACAGACATACTATTTTTATTCGTAAACATCGCATTGTCGGTTATACGGCCCGGTCTCCAGTCCGCGGCAGTAACCGCATTTGCTATAGGGGATATTGAGCTGAAAATTATTAAAGTAGACAATGTTAGCATCAAACTGCTAAATAAATATGCGCGTTTCATTAATTTACCTCAAGTGTACTTGTATTGCTGGAGGATATGCCATTCTGAACCACAGTAACCGTTATATTCCATATGCCAGTTCCTAAGTTTGTTGTTGGAACACTAAAACCCGCACAAGTTGAGAATTGCGGCTGGAATATAACAGCCGCCGATCTAGTCTCAGTTTTTGAACCGTTGGTGATAGATAAGGTGCAGTTACCTGCCGAGACACCCTCCAGCTTAGTAGTGATAGTAACACTGCCATTGGTTTCCTGTTTGGAGGTGATGCCTACGGTTGTAGTAGTAGGAGCGGTCGTGGTTGGCGCGGTGCCTGGTTCTTTCGTACCAGTATCAGCATTGTTGGTAATGCTGTCTTCCTTTTTTTTGGCATTGATGTCGGAGGTTTGTTTAATTTCGGCGGCCGTTGGGCCTGAAGAAACAGACGGTTTTTGGTTGTGATGACGTAAATAAGCAGCAGCCAGCCCTACGGTAACTAAGACCAAAGCAACTATAAGGACAGGTTTAGCCTTGAAACCGTTTTTTGCCTTGGATTGATTGTATATTTTAGGATTTTTTGATATTTTCACGTATCTATAAAATACCATAAAAGCCACAAGCATTTCAACAAGATGTTGTAGGATTGGACCATTCTTGAAATTATAGTAATTTTTTTATAATTCTTGGTACGGTGGGGAGGCTTACTAGTAGATTAAGTTTTTTGTTTGCTGGTACGGTTATGATAATTCTAGGGTCCTCCTTGTCCATTCGTCTGTAAGTGATCCTTTCCCCAGATTTAATATCTTGGATTGTCGTAAAATCATTAAAGCTAATAGGCAGGGCTACTAGCGATTTTGTATCGCAGCGAATAATGGTAGTAAAACTCATGGATTCATACATATTATTAGTCGGACTTTGAATAGTACAAGGACCTCCCTTTATTAATTCTGTTTCCTTATCGTCATTAAACTTTTCGCCATATAGACTAGCTACTTCTAAACTTTTTAACTCGGCTCCGTCTTTATAGACGCGCGGCAAATATTCTCCAATGCCCATCATAGAACCAGTTCCAGTTTTCTGTTCCACAGGGGCTCTGTAGGAGAACTGGCGAGTAGTCGTGTACCCATGCTGGACTGTTTTAAAAACTGGCGATAGCAGCACGAAACTTCCAAGCCACACAATTGAGAAAATGTTCAAGAAAAGTTTATTGTTATAGCGTGTTGTCGCGTAAGCAATAAAAATAATCCCCAAAACTGTTATGTACGTTAGCAGCCGCCAAGGAAATTGCAAGAATTGCATAAATTTCAGATGTTCATAAAGTGTACCTGAAATCTTTAACTGCAGAAGTATGAAAATTGTCATACTTGCTAGCAAAAATACACCGAGTTTCCCTTTTAGTTTTCGGGTAAAGTGACCTAACTTGCTAAAAGAAAACAAATCGATTAGTAATCCCAGTAAAATAATAACTAAGGGGATTGTTATGCCGAAATCAATCTGAACAGTTAAGTCTGTGGAGGCATTGAGCCAAATGTAATGTGGATGTAAAAGATAATCATAAAAGGGGTGGAAGTTGCTGGAAGCAAGATATCCAGCCTGCGTGATTTTACTTGGATCATAGTATCGCAGGAACAGTTTTTCCAGGATGAGGAGTGGCAGTAAAAGAACCATTAATATCCCAACAGAAATTAGAGCAGGCTTGATGGTCCTATAAAAGCCTTCAAGTTTCTCTTTCATCAAGAATACTAAGTAGGCTATCGCTGCCGGTATTAAGCCAAATAAAGCGATAACATTGTGAGCATTAATTAGGAAAAACATAATAGGCGCAATTGAGTAAGAGAACTTCTTCTCTTTTAATAGTTTTAAACACCACCAGATGAGCCACGGCACAATCATCATAGCTGCAAATTCAGCCATATCATCCCTTACTAACCAGTTGGTAAAAGTATAGTTAGCAAATAGAATTGTCTGGGAAGCTAAAACTATAAAAATCTTATGTTCAGTCATTTTTCGCAGACAAAACCTCATTCCGTAAGTGCCTACTAGCATAAACAGACCAATACTCATCAAAATAGATAACTTAACTGAATTCGTAATTACTAAGGCAGTGCCCGAAATGTAATAAAAAGTCTTATGATAAAAAGTAGGTAAAGGGCTACCCATGCCATAAGCATCATCCGATGACCATATAGGAATAAAGTCCCCTTCCTTTATGTGCTTAGCATAGAGTTGTGTTTTGTTGTCAAAGTCCGTGCCATGTGGCCAACCAGCAGTTCTGATCGCAGGCAACATGCAGAAGAAAATTGCCAGTATTGTTGCTCCCAAGAACACCAGTTCAAACTTGTAGTATTTGTAGGTGATAATTTTTTGCTTAAATTTCTTTAGTTCTTTTTTCATAAGTATCAGAGTCCAAGTATACAAAATAAAATGCCAATGTGACATTACTTGTAGAATAACCAGCCTTTTATTACTATTACAGTAATGCTAAAAAAACATGCTCAGAGAACCTGGTTGGTTATGCGCCGTGATCCTGTGATGCTCACACTCCTTATTACTGCAGCATGTTACTTCTTTCTCTATTACCTGACGAACCCAATAAGACCAGGAGGCGTATTCCCTACTATATTTGGGCGGGCCGACTCATCCCCAGCTAATATAGGCTGGTATAATTTTTACGATCAGGGACAGTACTTAAGAGAGGCACACACACTTGCCAGCTTGAGATTTCATGAGCTATACCAAACCTATACCTATGGCATTGGTTACCCGCTGGTTGCGGTGCCTGCTATATGGTTAGGGTTCGGCAAGGACCCATTTGTATTCTTTAATTTCCTAGCTTTTATTTTTGCGATTTATGCCATTTATAAAGTTGCCTACAAATTGATTTCGCCAATTGCTGGACTACTGGCGGGATTTGGCTTGTTGTTTGCGACACCACTTATTCACTACACAGACCAGCCATGGAACAGCACAGTTTGTTTGGTAGTAATGTCTGTAGTCCTTTTAACTCTCACAGTAAAAACAGTAACAAAAAAACGTGCTTTCATTTTGGGACTGCTGGTTGCTTGGGCATTCGCAGCCCGCTATGTGGATGTGTTTTTCTTAGGCGCCCTAGCATTGGCAGCAGTATATCGTGGCTCATTTAAAGCACTCGCAAAACACGCACTTTATATTATTGCGGGCGGAATGATAATAATGATTCCTGTACTATACTCCCAATATAAAGTTTTCGGCTCACCATTTCGCACGCCGTACGTTAATCACCTGGGTATTGGTGGAGTTGATGGTAGTGACCAAGGTCTGCGGGCTTATAGTCTAAGAAGAGTACCCAAGGCAGCCTTAGCACTGTTTGTTAGCCCACGACTTGCTGGTGCACCCGATGGCGACAGAGGCTTGTTAATCGATTTCTTCTGGGCTTTATTGGCAATTCCTGGAGTAATATTGCTATTAAAGAAAAAGAATAATGTGGTCTTTTTTAGGACTTTACTTGTTGTTGGTTTCATAGCTTCAGTATTTTATTTATCATTCCGAGCAAGTACAGCGAGTTCACTAAAATATGGTGAGCTGCATTATTTTAAAATGTTCTGGCCTTGTCTAGCACTTATGGCAGCATCTTTTCTCGATTACATATTTGTTATGTCTAGACAAAAAACACTAGATACAGCTCGTAAAAAAGCGATTATTAAGGCAAAAACTAAGTAATTATTTTTTCATTGGTACAGTATCTTCAGGGTCAAGCAAAACGGCCGGTGTGCTGCCTTTGAAAATAAAAAACTTTGTCCAAAAGTAGTTCCAAAACATCACTACAGCAGAAGCTATTACCAGGCTAAATAAATTTGAGAGGTGCAGGTATCTAATCCCCGCTCCGTTGATGCCGGTAATAAGTAGAACACCACTCAAAGAACTGAGCTGAAAGTGAAAGAATTTTTTGCCGATTGATTTGGAGTGATGATTTACATTATTGTAAGTCCACTTTTCATGGAAGATAAAGTTAGATACCATACCACCTTCACTTCCTAAAAAGGTCGCCAAAAAATCATTTAGCGAACCAAAAATTGTAACTTTTAAAACCAGCGTTACTAAAAACCCAATAAAACCAACAATTCCGAAGCGCACAAAATCTACTTGAAGCAGCCCTTGTACTTTTTTCTTCCCCCATTCGTAAGATTTGGTCGTTTTCATAATCAATATGTAGTTTAGTTGAAGTATTGGAAATAAACCACAGTTCACCATGTTAAAATTAAAGTAAATTACATTAATGGAGCTCCTAGTGAAGACAAAAAAGCTGTCGATTGTCATACCGTGCTATAACGAAAAGAATACGATTGAGGAGATTCTTCGGGAAGTTATGGAAGTGAATCTTGGCTCTACCGAGAAAGAAATCTTGATTGTGGATGATGGCTCAAAAGATGGGACAAGGGACATCCTAGAAAGCTTAGGTAAAAAGAACAAAGCTATCAAGCTTTTGTTCCAAGAGGTAAATCAAGGCAAAGGGGCAGCTTTAAAACGAGGGATCATGGAGTCTACTGGTGATGTTTTGGTTATTCAAGACGCTGATTTAGAATACGATCCGAAAGATTATAAGCGCTTGCTCTACCCTATTGAACGTGGTCAGGCGGATGTGGTTTATGGTTCGAGATTTATCGGCGGCGAACCACATCGTATTATTTATTTTCGCAATCAGGTAGCCAACAAGTTCTTAACCTTTTTATCAAATGTGTTTACGGGCTTAAATCTTACCGACATGGAAACCTGCTACAAAATGATGCGTGGCGATTTAGCTCGCAAACTCGGGAAGGACCTGAAGGCACAGCGTTTTGGTTTTGAGCCTGAAATTACAGCCAGAATTTCAAAAAGCAAAGCTGCTGTATATGAAATTGGCATATCATATTACGGTCGTAGTAAAGAAGAAGGCAAAAAAATTGGCTTCCGGGATGGCCTAAAAGCGATATGGGAGATAATATACTTTAATATCTCGCTACATTAAGTGCTAAAAGTGGTAGGATAGGTGTTATAAGTTAATGGAGGGAAGATGAAAAAGACCGAATACGCGCGTATGGAAGAGCACGAAAAGAACTATTGGTGGCATCTCGGACGTTTGCGTATTATAAAGACCTATGTAACCCGGGCTCTCCAGGAAAAACAAAAAGTAAAAATTATGAATGTTGGCTGTGGTACCGGTGGGACTATCGACATGCTTGAGAAATTTGGGACGGTTGATAATGTTGATATTTCGGAGGATGCCATTAAATATATGAAACAAAATGGCTATACTCGTATCACCAAAGTTGACGATATTAAGCTACCCTTCAAGAACAAGAGCTACGATATGGTGGTCGCTTTTGATGTATTGGAGCATATAGAAAACCAAACCGGTGCCATGAAAGAATGGAACCGTATACTTAAGGATGATGGGGTCGTTGTTATTACCGTACCAGCATACCAATGGCTATGGAGCGATCACGATAAGTCACTTTACCACCAGCGCCGCTACACAACAGGCCGTATCAAACAGGTAGCAGCCGAGGGGGGCTTTAAGGTCGAGAAAAAATCCTATGCCATAGTATTCTCGCTGCCGATGGTAGTGGGGTTCCGTTACTTAAACAAAATAACCGGTAAAAAAGTTGATTCGGAAACATCATATGTTGAGGTGCCAAAATCGGTTAACTGGCTATTTAAACAGTTTTTGTATTTTGAAGCGTTCATGCACAATTTTGTTAAGTTCCCGTTCGGCACGACAGTAGTAACAATCCTAAGGAAAAAATAAATAAACTCGATGAAGCAAGTAAGCCCTGACCTTACCATTCTTATACCTGCGCTACGTGAAGAAAAGCGCATAGGTAAAACATTGGATGAATTGGCTTCATTATTAAAAAAAGATCCACTGCTTTCTAAAATTGAGGTTGAGGTGATTGTCTCATCTCCAAAATCAACTGATAAAACACATGAAGTCGTACGCAGTCGTACTAAAAAGTTTAAAAATCTACGGCTCTTAATGCCAGGCGCTCCATTAGGAAAAGGTCGTGATGTCCAATATGGTATGTTACGCTCCAAAGGCGAAGCAGTACTTTTTATGGACGCTGATTTAGCCACGCCACTATGGCACGTCTCGCAATTTTACAAAAACTATCTTAAGGGTGACGCAGAAATAATTATAGCCACCCGTAACTTGTTCAAGCACCACAAAAGCAGGCTCCGCCGGCTGCTTTCAAACACAGGCAATGCCTTATTTAGAATATCCAGCGGCGTTTGGGTTGAGGATTCACAGTGTGGTTTTAAAATGTTTTCTAAGAATTCCAACAAAATTTGTTTTTCCAGACTCACAATCATGAAATGGGGTTTTGACATGGAGGTACTTACCATCGCACGCGCCAACCATCTGGGTATTAAGACAATACGCATTAATGATTGGCAGCCTATTCCCGGTGGGCCTTTTGATGGTGGTAAATTTTTGCGTACCGCTTTTTCATCGCTTGCGGAACTATCGTACATTTTTATGAACCGCATTAAACGTACATATGTTGCCGACAAAAAGGTACCCAAGGAAGACTTACCTAAATGAAAATAGCGGTCATTGGCACAGGTTACGTAGGCTTGGTTACGGGCACCTGTTTTGCGGAAATGGGTAATACCGTGACCTGCGTAGATATTGATGAGGCTAAAGTTAGCATGATGAAAAAGGGGCGGGTACCAATTTACGAACCCGACCTTGAGAATATTTTCCGGCGCAATATAAATGAAAATCGTCTTAGTTTTACGACTAGCTTGGAAGAAGGGATTGAGGACGCGGAAATTATATTCCTGGCTCTGCCTACTCCCCCGGGAGATGATGGATCAGCAGACCTTTCATTTGTTTTAGGCGTAGCCGAAGAACTTGGAAAAATTCTCAAGCAGTACACGGTTATAATTGATAAAAGTACAGTACCAGTTGGTACGGCCGAACGCGTTAGAGAAGTTGTTGCCAAAAATGCCAAGGTTGATTTTGATGTGGCTTCAAATCCGGAATTTCTAAAAGAAGGTTTTGCTGTTAGTGATTTCATGAAACCCGACCGCGTTGTTATTGGCGCATCTTCTGAAAAAGCCCGCGCTTTGCTTGGTAAGCTTTATTCCCCATTTGTTACGGCCGATAATCCGATATTTTTCATGGATGAGCGTTCCGCTGAAATGACAAAATACGCCGCTAATGCTTTCTTGGCTACTAAAATTTCATTCATGAACGAGATAGCAAATTTGTGTGAAAAACTTGGAGCCAACGTTGATGCAGTCCGTTTGGGTATAGGCTCGGACCCACGTATTGGCTCACGTTTTCTAAATTCAGGCATTGGGTATGGGGGCAGCTGTTTTCCAAAAGACGTTATGGCTTTGCAGCACACGGCGCATCAAAATAACTATGACTTTAAAATTTTGCAGGCTGTCTCAATCGTGAATAATGTCCAAAAGCAGTTGTTAGTTACAAAAATTTCCAATTTTTATAAAGGCAACTTAAAAGGTAAAAAGTTTGCTCTATGGGGGCTAGCATTTAAACCTGATACCGACGATATCCGTGAGGCTCCTTCACTTGAAATTATTAAAGCCCTCACCAAGGCTGGCGCTAAAATTGTCGCATACGACCCCGAGGCAATGCCTAGCGTTAAAAAGCATGCAATGACTGACGGGTTGGGTTTTGAAGAAGATCAATACAGCGCGCTCAAAGGTGCAGACGCTTTAATTATCGCGACTGAATGGAGTGAATTCAAAACACCCAATTTTAAAACTATGAAAAATGCTCTTAAGAGTCCGGTGATTTTTGATGGGCGCAATCTTTATGATTTAGAGGAAATACGTAAGCAAGGATTTTATTATGAAAGCGTTGGGCGTGATGTCGTCGCCTAAATCCAAAATAATTTTAGTAACTGGTGGAGCTGGGCATGTTGGTTCACATATTATTGAAGAGCTGGTTAAAGACCTGCAGCATAAAGTAATATCACTCGACAACTATTTTAATGGCAGCGAAGATAATCACATTAAAGGTGCTGAATACCGCCACGGGCACACTAAGGATATTGATAAGCTTGTGCCTGAAACCCCTGATTTAGTCTTTCATTTGGGTGAATACGCCCGGATAGCGCCATCATTTGAAGATGTTTCGGAAGTTTATGATATGAATGTCACCGGTACTTTCGCCGTGGTTGAATTTTGCAGAAAACGCGGCGTTAAAAAGCTTGTATACGCAGGTTCAAGTACAAAATTTGCTGTGGAGGGTGACGGCCGCCACCAAAATCCTTATTCGTTCACCAAAGCTACTAATGTGGACTTAATAAACGACTATGGCCGTTGGTATAACCTTCCCTACGCGATTTGCTATTTCTATAATGCGTTTGGTCCCAGGGAAAAAGGAACCGGGAAATACGCGACATTAATTGCTAAGTTTGAACAGCAATATTTGAAAGGCGTCCCGTTAACTGTCGACCGGCCCGGTACGCAAAAGCGTAACTTTACCTATGTCAAAGATTTAGCCCGCGGTATAATTTTGGTTGCTGAAAAAGGCCAAGGCGATGGTTATTCATTGAATAATCCCAAGGCTTTTTCGGTTGTGGAAATAGCCAAAGCTTTTGGTGGTCCAATCAACTACTCAGACGGTTACCCGGGCAGAAAAGACTCGGGAGAACTTCCGGAAAAGGCCAAAGAAGAACTTGGCTGGGAAACCACAGTGGATGTAATAGATTATATCCATGATTTTACAAAAGAGCATAGCCGGAAAACTGCTGGACAGTAAAAATTTATTGATGTAATTAACTCAACCTCGGGGCAAATATCACTCTTATGCTGTTACACTAGTAACCGATGATTGTCGTTATTATTGCTGGAGGTTCGGGTACAAGGCTATGGCCTCTTTCGACCCATGATTACCCGAAACATCTGCTTAGTTTGATTAATGATAAGAGCCTGCTTCAAAATACCGTCGACCGGGTTTTACAGGTTACAAGTTCCGACAAAGTTATTGTCATACCTGAAATATCCCATGCGCATCATGTCGAAGAACAGCTTAAAAAAGATATAAAGAAAAATAACATTATCCCCGAACCAGGACGCCGCGGCACCGCTTCATGTTTCCTGCTTGGTCTGAGCGAAATTAAAAAACGTAAACTGGGCGACGAACCAATCCTCTTTTTATGGGCAGATCATCTTGTCCGCAATGCTGATGGGTTTGCCTCTACCATGCTTAAAGCCGGAGAAATTGCCGACACCGAGAAAAAACTAGTGTTTATCGGTGTGAACCCAACTTACCCATCAACAGGCTTTGGCTACATGGAACGTGATGGCAAGCTGAAGGACTGGCGTGATGCTTATAACTTAATGAGCTTTAAAGAAAAGCCGGCTAAAAAAACGGCCGAGCAATACATAGCTACGGGAAAGTATCTTTGGAATACAGGTTATTTAGTGGGTAATCTTTCAACGTTTGAGCGTGAGATGGCTGAGCAGTCTGAACGCCTACACGCGGATTATGAAAACCTTTGTGCCGCTAAAAATAAGGATGAAACCTACCTAGCCTTCCAGAGCGAATCGATTGACACGGCACTATCAGAGAAAGTTAAAGATGCCATCGTTGTAACCGGTAGCTTTGACTGGGCTGATGTTGGTTCGTTCAAAGACCTGCATGATATTAGTGCTAAGGACGACAACGGCAACCACATTAGAGGCGAAAAGATTGAGCTTGAAAATACTACAAATAGCTTCATTAGAAATGATACGGACGCAGCTATAGCTATCATT
>Ga0068858_100006442_pt1 | contig 11434 bp, 8 predicted proteins | sample KBSSwiS12_FD_66589 | JGI IMG/M metagenome (GOLD analysis project Ga0068858, IMG submission 66589) | Switchgrass rhizosphere microbial communities from Kellogg Biological Station, Michigan, USA - KBS Switchgrass S1-2 | ecosystem: Host-associated > Plants > Roots > Rhizosphere > Soil ... | reverse complement strand
TGCGTTTCCTCCGGTTTATCCGTGAGTTTGTTGAGGGTGAAGGCGTCGGCGCTCATGGTGGGCAGGCCCTTGAGCGTGGCGGCCATTCCACTGCGCAAACCGATCTGGATATCGACCGGGACATTTTCCCCGACGTAGAGATCACGCGTGGGCATTTGCATGCGCATGAACGCGGATCCGTTGGCGACCATGTGAGGAGCCGGCCCCGTTGCCTGAACAGGCGGTACGGGAAGTGAAGGAGCCAGATTTTGAGTTGGAGCGAAGGCCGGATTCGTTGCGACCTGCGAAGGGCTGCGTCCGGATCCGGCGCGGACATGGAGGGTTAATTTGCCGCCGGGGGCGTCTGCGGCAGGAATCGTATAGGTGCCCGGTGCTTGTGCGGTGACTTCATAGACGATGGTCGAGGTCGAATTGACGGACCCGTTGATGATTTCAATCTGGCTCGACTGGCTGACTGGCGTGAACTGAAGTCCGGACACGCTCGGCGGCGTGATGGCGTTACTGCCATTGCCGGAGGCGTTGACGGTCAATTCGGCTGCTTCGTCCGTGCCAATATCGGCGCGATCGAGTTGCATCGATACGGCGGCTTGCGCGCTGAGGGCGCTCATCCCGATGAACGCGGCGACAACTAGGGTGCGGGCAAAATGAGGAAGTGTTTTTTTCATATTACCAATCCTTGAGGGGTTGATCGTTCTGGTTGTTGGTGGCACCACTGCGGGCCAGGGGCGTTCCGGGGAGCGCCTTCTGCTCATCCTTGAGAGAATCGAGGAGTTGCCTGGCTTCCTGTTTGCTCATCTCGCCGGGAGCGCGCTGCTGGTCCTGGCCATTTTGAGCGACCTGCGATCCGTTGCCGTTGGGCTGTTGATCCTTCGGTTGGCTGCCCTGGGGTTGCTGACCTTGTGAGCCGTTGTTCGCCTGCTGGCCCTGCTGCTGATCGGGCTTGGTGCCGGAATTTTGGTCCTGCTGGTTGCCCTGATTTTGCGCAGTTTGGTTTTTATCAGGCTGCTGGCCGGCATCCTTCTGCGGGTTCTGTTGGCCCTGGCCTTGGTTGTTGGCCTGGTCCTTCTTGTCCTGGCCGTCCTTGGATTGATCCTGCTGGCCCGGTTGCTTTTGCTGATCGTTCTTCGCGACGTTCTTGTCGTTGGAATTCTGGCCGGACTTGCCTTGTTGATTCTGGTCGTTCTTTGACTGATCCTTGTTGTCCTGATTTTTATCGTCAGAACCCTGACCAGACTGGTTTTTCTGATCTTGCTTTTGATCTTTCTGGTTCTGCTGATTCTTTTGATCCTGATTTTGCTGTTGTTGCTGTTGCTTCTTCAACTCATCGAGTTTCTTCTGGACGAAGTCGCGGTTGTATTTGGCGTCGGCGTCGTCCTTGCGGAGCTGAAGTGCCGCATCGTACGACTTGATCGCTTGCTCCCAGGTCTTGATTGTCTCGTCGGCTTTCTCCTTTTCGGTTTTCTGGCCGGTGCGATAAAGGGTGTTGCCAAGGTTGTAGTAGGCATCCTGTTGTGCGGCGAGTTGTGCCGGATCGGCTGATTGTTGCTGGGCTCCCAGCGCCTTCTGGAAATCCTCAGCGGCTTGCGAATACTGGCCGGCTTTATAGGCAGCAGCGCCGGCATTGAATTGCAGCACGTTTTTATCCGGCTGCTTTTGCGCAGCGGCGGTGTAGTCCTTTTGGGCATTCGCATAATCACCTTTCTTATAAGCGGCTTCGGCAGTACCAGTCAGGGAGGCGTGCGCTTGCGAGGCGGGAGCGAGCACGAAGGCCAGGGCGAGCGCGGCGGCCACGGCGGTCTGGGCCATACGGCGCTTGGGCATCAGCGGCACGGGAGGCACGAGGCTGGCCTTGGAGCGCTTCACATTCCGGCGCGTGCCGATCATCAGGCTAGCAGCGAGAAGGGTGAGCGCGGCACCTAGCGGCCATTGAAACCGCTCGATGTATACCTTCTGTTGGCGCGAGGCCAGATCATGCTTCGTGAGCGGCGCGATAGAGGATTGGTAGATCTGGTCGAGACCCTGGCCTTGTGCACCGAGCGGGGCATAGGCGCCACCGGTTGCTTCCGCGATCGACTTGAGCGCTGCTTCATCGAGATGCGATTTGACATACTGACCGGACGCGTCCTTCACGAATCCGCCGCCGTTTTCGGCAGGGACGGGGATGAGGTCGCCGTTGGAGGTACCCACGCCCACGGTATAGATTTTCAGTCCCGACTGGGCGGCATCCTTGGCAGCGGCCACCGCGTTATCCTCGAGATCTTCGCCATCCGTGAGAAGGATCAGGATCTTGTCCGCAGCCGGGCGATTTTGCAGCGCGGTCTGGGCTTCATGGATGGCGCTGGCGATGTCGGTGCCCCCACGGGGAATCGTATTGGTATCGAGGGCATCGAGCGATTCGTTGAAGGCATCGTAGTCGAGCGTGATCGGGCATTGCAGGAAAGCGTTACCCGCGAAGGCCACGAGACCAACGCCATCGCCGTCGAGATGACCGACGAAGTCATCGATGGCGAGCTTGGCGCGGGTGAGACGATCCGGTTTGGCATCGGGAGTCAACATGCTCTTGGAGGTATCGACCGCGAAGAGGATTTCCACGCCTTTGCGTTTCACTTCTTCCCAGCGATAGCCAGCCTGGGGTCGGGCCAGTGCGACGAAGAGCAGGGCTACGCTTGCGGCGAAAAGACCGCGCTGCCAGTTGCGGCGCAATGTGGAGAACGAGGCGGTCAATTGAGAGTGAAGGTGGCTGGAGGCGAACGAGGCGAGCGCAGCGCGTTGGCGAGCGTCGTACCGGAGCCAGGTCCAGATCAGGATCCCGCAGGCGATCGCGCCGGCGAGCAACCAAAGGGGTTCAGCGAATTTCATAGGGATTGTTTGGGTTAAAGTTGATGAGTGGGGAAGTTAGGGAAGGCGGCGCAGCCGGGTTTGTTCGAGGAACGTTCCGAGACTCAGCAGAGCGAGCGCGGGCACGATGGCCCAGGCGAAGACATCCTTCACCTTTTCGAACTTGTGGACCTTGGCGGTCGTTTTCTCGAGGCTGTTGATTTGGGAGTAGATGCCCTGGAGCGAGTCGGTATCGGTGGCGCGGTAGAACTTGGCGCCGGTGGTGCCAGCGATTTTCTGGAGCAGATCCACATCGACGTCGGATTTGGTCATCACGATCTGCGTATTGCCCATGGCGTCCTTGACCGGCATGGGGATTTGGCCATCTGAGCCAGCCCCGATCGTGTAAACTTTCACGCCCATGGTCTTGGCGGCTTCGGCGGCTGCAGGGGGTGAAATTTTACCCGTGTTGTTGGCGCCGTCGGTGAGCAAGACGATGATCTTCGACTTGGAGGGGAGATTGCGCAGGCGGTTGGTAGCGGAGGCGATGGCCGAACCGATGGCGGTCCCGTCCTCGACGCCCATGTCACCGGCGACCTTGACCCGGTCGAGGTTTTGCAGGAGCCAGTCGTGATCAAGGGTGGGAGGGCTGACCAGGTAAGGAGCACCCGCGAAGGCGATGATGCCGATGCGGTCATTCGGGCGGGCTTCAATGAATTTTGAGACCACCGCTTTCACCACATCGATGCGGTTCACGGGTTGGTCGTTGACCTTGAAGTCGAGGGCCTGCATAGAACCGGAGACGTCGACGGCGAGCATGATATCGATGCCGCTCGCTTCGACTTCCGTGCGGCCATTCACAAATTGCGGACGGGCGAGCCCGACGATCACCAGCGCGGCGGCGGCGATCGGCAGGAAGCGGGTCCAGCGACCAAACCGGCTCCGGGTTTCGTTGGCGACTTTGCGAGCGATGGCGGTACTGGAATATTCCACCGCCGCGACGGTGCCGCGTCGTCCGCGCCAGATCAGGACCAGCGGGAGCAGAGCCAACAGGGCGAGCCATTCAGGTTGAAGGAAGCGGATCATATGCGTGAGAGGGTAAGGGTTGAGGTGTTGGTGTCAGCGGGGGTGGGAGTCGCGGTTGCCGGAGCAGCAGCCTTGGCGGTTTCCAGAACGAAGGTGCGGGCGCTGTCGTGCATCGATTTCATTTCCTCGACGGAAAGGACCCAGCGGGCGAACTTCGCCAGGTCGCAATGGCCGAGGAAGTCGCCAAGCAGTTCCTGGTGACGGGCCAGCAGGGCGTCGGAGGGTTCCACCAGGCCATGGAGGAATTCCTCCGTGGTCTGATGCGAAGCCAGCACGCTGAAGCGGGCCTCGATGTACTTGCGGACGATCTCGGAGACTTCGATGGAGAATTCGCGGGCGGTGTCCGGCTGCATGAGACGGAGGGCCTTTTGGAGTTTCTCCAGCGCGATTTCCGAGGCGGTCTTCGGGGCCATTTTCACGCGGCGATACCAGCGCCAGGTGGCATAGGCGAGCGCAGCCAAGGCCGCAGCTCCCACCGCTTCGATCACCCAGAGTTCAGGCGAGGGGACTACCTTGGGTCCGCGAATATCGCGGATATCCCCGGCAGTTGCGGTGGGGGCAGCAGCGGGTGCTCCAGCGGTCAGGCTCGGAGGGGCGGTGGGCGTAGTCGCTGGAGCGGTTTGCGCGTGCAAAGTTGTGGCCGCAAGGGTCGTCAGGCCTGCCACGAGGGCGATGGCCAATGCAGTACGGGTTAAAGTCGATTTCATGTTAGTGCTTCCTTTCGCGATTCTTGAAGAACCGTTGCAGTGCGGGGAGGTAAGGGGTGGCGGTGTCGAGCTCGAGAACATCGACCGCTTCCGAGCGGATTCCGTGGCGGACCTGCTGGCGGCGCTTCGCGACTTCAGCTTCGAAGTTTGAGCGGACTTCCGGATCGGTGGTGTCGAGCTCGATGATTTCGCCGGTCTCGGCGTCCTCGAGCGCGAGCATGCCGATGTCGGGCAGCGACCTTTCGCGGGCATCCTCAATATGGAGCGCAATCAGGTCGTGGCGCCGATTGGTCTGGCGCATCGCACGGCGGAGATCGGCCAGGGCGGCGTCCTGATCACCGTTTGCTTGGAAATCGGAGACGAGAAACACGATGGCGCGGCGATGCAGGATGTGATTGGCGAAGTCGAGCGCCTTGACCGTGTCGGTGCCACGCCCCTTCTGTTCAAAGAAGAGGATTTCGCGGACGACACGCATCACGTGACGGCGACCCTTTTTCGGCGGGATATATTCCTCGATGCCGTCGCTGTAGAGAATGAGACCGACCTTATCGTTATTCTTGATCGCGGAGAACGCGAGGACGCTGGCCATTTCGGCGGCGAGCTCGCGCTTGCTTTGCGCGGCGGAGCCGAAATTGCCCGAGGCACTGACATCCACGACGAGTAGGATGGTCAACTCGCGTTCCTCCGTGAACTTCTTCACGAAGGGACGTCCCGCACGGGCTGTGACGTTCCAATCGATGGTCCGGATTTCGTCACCGCCCACATATTCGCGGACTTCGTCGAAGTCGAGGCCCCGGCCCTTGAAGACCGAGTGATACTGGCCTGCCAGCGTATCGGTCACTTTGCGGCGGGTACGGACTTCGAGCTGCCGCATTTTTTTCATGATGGCTTTGGATCGTTCTGAGTTCATGGGGAGTCCCTTCGTGTTGAATTTTTCTGCGGATTACGGCACGGCGAGCGTGTCGAGGATCTTGCGGACCACGTCCTCGGTCGTGATGTTCTCGGCTTCGGCTTCGTAGCTCACCGCGATGCGATGGCGAAGGATGTCGGGGGCGATGTTCTTCACGTCCTGAGGTGTTACGTAGGCGCGACCGGCCAGGAAGGCGGAGGCGCGGGCGGCCAGGGTCAGGTTGATCGTTGCGCGGGGAGACGCGCCATATTCCAGGTAACCGTTGAGGTTGACGCCGGCGGCCTTGGGATCGCGCGTCGCCTGAACGATGTTGACGATGTACTCCTTGATCTTGTCGTCGATGTAGATCGAGTTGACCACATGGCGCGCGGCGAGAATTTCATCGGCGGGCACGACGGCGTTGACGCCCAGGGCGGGTTCGGTCGTGGCCATGGCTTCCAGGATCGCGCGTTCTTCGACGTGATTCGGGTAGCCGACGATGACTTTCATCATGAAGCGATCAAGCTGGGCTTCCGGCAGCGGATAGGTGCCTTCCTGCTCAAGCGGGTTTTGCGTTGCGAGCACGAGGAAGACCTCGGGCAGCGCGAACGTTTCGTCGCCGATGGTGACCTGCTTTTCCTGCATGGCCTCGAGCAGGGCGCTCTGGACCTTGGAGGGGGCGCGGTTGATTTCGTCCGCGAGAATCAAGTTGCTGAAGATCGGCCCGTGCTTGACCTTGAACTCGCCGGTCTGCGGATTGTAGATGGTGGTGCCGACAATATCGGCCGGAAGCATGTCCGGCGTGAATTGCAGACGCTTGAACTGGACGTTGATCGCGTTGGAAAGCGTCTTGAGCGCAAGCGTCTTGGCCAGGCCGGGGACGCCTTCAAGCAGGACGTGGCCGTTGGTGACCAGCGCGACCATCAGTCGATTGACCAAGTGCTTCTGGCCGACGATGACGCGACCGAGTTCCTGTTCGAGCGGCTGGACCCAGCCGGAATTTTCGCGGACAGCTTCCTGGATTTCGCGGATGACCGAATTGGGTCCGGTGACCGGGGCGGTATTTCGCGGCGGCGGGGTGTTGCGGGTGCGGGGTTGATATTTGACTTCGTCAAACTGCGGGGCTCCGGCTTCGTTGGCGGGTTCCGGCAGGGTGGCGGTGTTGCTCTCCGCGGATTGCGGAGTCCATACATTTAGTTTCATAGAGTGGTTGATCGTTGGGTTGTTGTTATCGACCAGTCTCGCGTCGTGCTGCCGGTCTCTTGTTGTAATAGACACGAGGCAGCTGGCCCGTTTCTGTCAGCCGGATTACAAGCCGTTAATGCAACTGGTAGCCCGTGCACTCCGTGCGCGGGACCGTCGCACGGAGTGCGACGGCTACCTCGGAAGGGAACCTAACGGTTGGAAAGCGGAAGGAAATCTGCCCATACTCGCGCATGCGAATTCTGGTGGTGGAAGATGACAGCAAGATTGCCTCGTTCGTGGCGAATGGCCTGAAGCAAAATGGCTTTGCCGTCGATGTCGCGAAAGATGGCGAAGAGGGCCTCGATCTGGCCACGAGCGTCACCTATGACGCAGCGGTACTGGATTTGATGCTGCCTCGCGTGGACGGATTGACCCTGCTGGCGTCGTTACGAAAAAAGAAAATCATGACACCGGTTTTGATTCTCAGCGCCAAGGCCACAGTTGATGATCGAATCAAGGGCCTGCAGGCGGGTGGAGATGATTATCTCACCAAGCCGTTTGTCTTTTCGGAATTATTGGCGCGTGTGCAGGCGCTGATTCGACGCGCGACGCATGCTACCGAGCCGACGACGCTTTCCTGCGGTGACCTTACCTTGGATTTGCTTTCGAAGGAAGTGACGCGCGGTCGTCAAAAGATTGAACTGCAGAGCAAGGAGTTCGCCTTGCTCGAAATGTTCTTGCGACATCCTGGCCGACCGGTCACCAAGACGATGATTCTCGAAGGCATCTGGGACTACAGCTACGAGCCGCAAACAAACGTCGTCGATGTACTGGTCAGTCGGCTGCGGGCCAAGATCGACAAGGATTTTGACGTTAAGCTCATCCACACCATGCGAGGCTTCGGCTATGTCCTCAAGGCTAACTAAACTCGCAGGTACGCTGGCGTTTCAGTTGAGCGCGTGGTACGTGGCCATCTTTACGTTCAGCGCGATCCTGCTGTTTGTTTTCTTTTACCTGCTTCTTTCCGCGACGGCAAAAAACAAGGACCATGAGATGATCCAGGCGCGCTTGAACGAGTGCGCCACCGTTTTTGGTTACGGCGGGGTGTCTGCGCTGCAGGAACTACTGAATCGCAGCGCGGAATCGGACAAGGCGAAGTCGCTTTTCATCCGGCTTTCGAGTCCCCACGGATCAGTTTTGTTGCTGACCGCGCCGGAGGATTGGATTCACCTCGATGCTTCTGGCAGGGAACCGGAAATCCCGTCCGGTCTCATATGGCTGCAAATCCCCAAGGATGATGAGTATGACTTTGTGGTTGCTTCCGAGCAGTTGGCGAGTGGTGTGATTCTGCAGGTTGGTCGCAGTTCCAATAGCCGGCAAGTCGTGCTCGATCCTTTTCGTCGGAGCTTCCTGACCATCATCGCGCCGATGCTGTTGCTCGGAGTCCTGGGCGGTATTTATCTCGCGCGCCGGGCCACGCGACCCGTGGATGAAATCGTCGCCACGGCTCGGACCATCATCGACACGGGCAACCTGTCGGCCCGGGTTCCTGCCAGTGTGAACCAAAGCGAGCTGGAGGAACTGGCGCATCAATTCAACCGCATGCTGGATAAAAATCAGTCGCTGATCAAAGGCATGCGGGAGGCGCTCGATAATGTCGCGCACGATCTGCGTACGCCGCTGACTCGCCTGCGGGGATCTGCAGAGGTGGCGATGCAGGCTTCAACCGATTCGGTTGCCCGCAATGCGCTGGCCGATTGCGTCGAAGAATCAGACCGCGTGCTGACGATGTTGTCGGCACTGATGAGCATCACCGAAGCTGAGGCGGGTGTCATGCATTTGAACCTGGAGAACACATCGATAACGGAAGTGCTGGCGAAGGCCATCGAGCTTTACGACCTGGTCGCGGAAGAAAAGATGATCACGGTGATGACCGATTTTCACGGCAAATGCGAGACAGTTGTCGACCCGATCCGCATGCGCCAGGTTTTTGCCAATCTTCTGGATAATGCTTTCAAGTACACGCCGGAGGGAGGACGTCTCAAGATCAGTTGCGCGGAGGAAGCGGACCAGATCGTGGTGCGATTTGTGGATAGCGGAATGGGTATACCTGTTTCTGAACAACCGCGTATTTGGGAGCGGTTGTATCGCGGGGATAAGAGCCGTTCGCAGCGCGGCCTCGGTCTCGGCTTGAGTCTGGTCAAGGCGATTGTCGAGGCCCACTACGGCAAGGTTGCTGTTCGCAGCGCGGCAGGTGAGGGCTCCGAATTTACGGTCTGGTTGCCCAAAAAAGCGCCGGTGTCCGTGGCAGGTTGAATCAACTCCGCACGGATTTTGACGTCATTCCAAAGCTGCGCCTCGATCCGCTCAATGCCGGTACGGCCCGTCAGCGTGGTGACGATGTGATGTGGTGCCCGGGCCAGTGTCGCACCCGACAACTCGCCCGGAAGTTTGGATTGGCAACGGATATCGAAGCTCTGATCGCCAGCCTGCATGGAGTAGTCGTAGGCGAGAAGATCGGGTCCAAAGAAAGGATCAAGGATATCGTGGAGTTTGCGGGAAACGCTTCCGTGAAACGGTGCCGGGCTGACATGGTCTTCCCACGTGAGACCGGGATCGGCGATGCACGGGACACGGGCGAGTCCAGTCGCGAAGAGGGCAAGCAGACTTTCGCCGGGACCTTCATAATCGATCGTGTAAAAGACATTCCCGGACAGAAACGCGATCAGTTGTGCGCCGTAACGACGGGAGCGAAGCCGAAATCGACCCATCTCGTCGAAATCGAGCAGGAGGGTTTCTTCACGCGCGAATTGATCGTCGATGAAGATGCGGTAACGATATTCGCCCGGCAGCCAGTTGCAAAAAAGGGCGTGAAGGGGTGGCAACGGAACGGGCATTGCAAGACGCGCACCTTCGTTTGGTTCTCCGGATGTGCGGTAAACTTGAGGAGCTCCGCCGGGACCGATCTCAATGAAATTTCTCAGACAAAACGGGCGTGTAGTTCCGCCGGGATAGGCGGTGTCCTGGACTTGTAGATGAAGATGAGGGACAGGAGAGCGGCCGGAATTTCCGCAGCTTCCAATCGGCTCGCCCGAGACGATGCGTTGTCCCACATAAACGAGGGGCGAATCCTGGCGAAGATGAGCGAGGAGAACATAGTAGCCTGACTCATTGTAAATGACGACATAGTTGCCCCAATTCTCTTCGGGATTATTTGCTCCGGGGAGGTTATCCGGTACATGCGCACGGACGGCTGCGATCACTCCTGCGCAAGGCGCAAGCACGAGTTTTTGAAAGGTATGGAAATCTTCCAGGGCGGTACCTGTTCCGACATGGCGCTGATTTTTCGGCATGATCTCGAAATCGAGGGCCCAGTTCCATGGGGCGCGATGAGTGAGCGATCCGTGAAATCCTTGCGTGATGACGCACTCATCCTTGAACGGGAGATCGAGGGCGGGCAACGCGATATCGGGAAAACGGGAAGCATTGAGCACCACGAACCGTCCCGCAGTTTCTGGGAGCATGCCGGGCGCAGGCGAGGGATGGAGGCCCATGGGGGAATGACGCTGCTTTAACGCGTAGACCAGAACGAGGACAACCAGATTGTAGGGCAATGCACTGGCGGGTAACCCGAAATAACGCAGCGCTGTGGCGAGAGCCAGCGTAACGAGTGCGCAAAGAAAAGTACCCGTCAGCGCCAAGAGCAGGCTCATTCGCGAAGGAGCAAAGTAGGCCGTACCCAATGCGATTCCACAGAGTAGAAAATTAAAGCCGCACCAGATGATGCCCTCGGGCCCCACGGGAAATCCCAGCAGGTTCATCGTGCCCATTCCGACACCTACCGATGCGGTGGCGATCAGAGCGGCAAGGGGCGAAGTGGACAGAAGCGCGGCCAACACCAGGAGACCTGCCAACGGATACGGTTCGAAAATCATCGCTCCGAAAATCTGAAAAAACGATTGGACGGAGCGCGGCAGGAAATCGAGATCGAGCCAGGGACCGAACGCCATCATCGGTGGTGTGGCTGGACCGGAAATCGAGAACGCGAGAAAATAGAGAACGTAGGCGAAGGTGATGGCAGGCAGGCTTTGCGCAGAGAGTCCCCAGTGCTGGCTGAAAGTGTGCTGCATCGCCACGCTGATAAAAAGTCCTCCGAGTACCGCCGCGAACCAAAGTGCGAGAAACATCGGCAGCGGAAAAAAATAGGACTGATTCATCAAGCCGAGCGTCAAGCAGACGAGCAGAGGATTGAAGAGAAGATAACCGTTGCGGATTTTGGCTCGATCAAAGCCCAGCATCCACGCGATGCCTCCTGCCGCCCACGCGCCCGCCAAACCGGACAAACCGATGCCCGGCGAAATCAAGCTGATGGCAAGGAGGAACCAGCCGAAACGAACATTGGGCGAAAAGAAGAGAATAGCATAGGCACGTGGGACACCACGGGAAAGGTGTTCCCACGCACTGCGCGGTTGAATGGAATCGTGATCGGGTATGGAGATCATGGGCGTTGAGTGAGGTTCATGGCTTCGACCAGGCGCTGGGCGGCATCTCGTGGATCTTCATTCACCGGATCCAGGACATAGACGAACGGTTCGTGGCGATGTGTACCATTTGACGCGTTGGGCAATGGCGTCGCGGGTTTTGGCGCCAGGAAGGAGGGTGTCTTTTCAAGCTCCTGGACGTACGCGAGATTTTCCCGGCGACGGATGACGTGTACGGTGTGATCAAGACCGATCATGACCACAGCAGG
>Ga0068858_100006439_pt1 | contig 11435 bp, 8 predicted proteins | sample KBSSwiS12_FD_66589 | JGI IMG/M metagenome (GOLD analysis project Ga0068858, IMG submission 66589) | Switchgrass rhizosphere microbial communities from Kellogg Biological Station, Michigan, USA - KBS Switchgrass S1-2 | ecosystem: Host-associated > Plants > Roots > Rhizosphere > Soil ... | reverse complement strand
TCGAGAATCGATCCGGTGCCGACACCGAAATGAATCGTGGGCACGCCGGTCGGCGCCACCCGCTCGAAGATCTTCTTCGTGTGCGGAAGAATGAACTCGCGGTAGTCGGCGGCATTCAGCGCGCCGACCCAGGAGTCGAACACCTGGATGCAGTCGACGCCGGCTTCCACCTGCGCGACCAGGTAGTTGCCGATGATGTCCGCGATGAGGTCGCAGAAACGGTGCCACGCTGCCGGGTACCCGTACATCAGCGACTTGGTGTGCGCGAAGTTGTTGGAGTGGCCGCCTTCGATGGCGTACGAGGCGAGCGTGAACGGCGCGCCCGCGAATCCGATCAGCGGCACGCGATCGGCCAGCGCTGCCTTGATTTGCCGAATCGCGTCGAGCACATAGCTCAACTTCTCACGCGGTTCGAACGTCCGCACTGCGGCAAGGTCGGCTTCGGATCGCAAGGGCCGCTCGATCGCCGGGCCTTCGCCTTTGACGAAGTCGAAGGGGATACCCATCGGCTCGAGCGGAAGGAGCAGATCCGAGAACAGGATCGCGGCGTCGACGTCGATTCGCCGAACAGGCTGAAGGGTTACTTCCGTCGCGAGATCGGGCGTTCGACAGATATCGAGCAGCGAGTAGCGTTCGCGCAGCCGCCGGTATTCGCTCATGTACCGTCCGGCCTGGCGCATGAACCAGACCGGTGTCGCGTCGACCGGCTCCCTCCGACACGCTTTCAGGAATCTGCTGCCCGAATGGTTCAGTGGGTCACCTTGAGCAGGTTGCGGGCGAGTCCGACGAGGTCTTCGAGCCAGAGCGGCTTGAAACGAAGCTCGGCGCCGAGTTCATGGAGCTCGTTCGACACCGAATCCTCGAGAAAATAATCCCCGGTCACAATCGCGACCGGCGTCTGGCGCTGGTCGTCGCGCGCTCGCAAACGACGCAGGAAGCCCAGCCCATCGACCAGCGGCATCCTCAAGTCGAGGATGATCGCGTCCGGATGGCTTTCTTCGGCCTCTGCCAGCCCTTTTTCGGCATTCGCCGCGGTCCGAACCTGATAGCCTTCGAGACTGAGCATGCGCGCGAACGTCTGCATGACTCCCTCATCGTCATCGACGATCAGGATCTTCGAGGTTGCCGGCTCGGACATGACAGCGGACACCGACGTATTGTAACCGACGATGAGTCCCAAACTGTCCAAACGAGCAGACTCGAGCTTGATTGAAACATGCTAAGATTCGGCGTTTGATCGTGCTAATCCAACCATTTGGAGGCGCTCGTTGAGTCCGATTCTGGTGCGGCCGGTCCGCGAACAGCTCGAGCATGACCGCATCATCCGGCTGCTCCATGGCAAGTTCCGACGGAAGTACGAAGCCGGGATGAACCCCGGAGCTGAGCAGAACGCGCCGGTCGGGACCGGCCCCGCAGCCCTTTACCCCGATCTCGTGTTGTCGTCTCAGGACCGTGGCCATAAACTCCAGGTCATTGTCGAGATAGAGACAGGGGAGTCGGTCAACCACCTCGAAGCGCTCGCGCAATGGGCGCACTACGGCCGTGTTCGGGCGGCGTTCCACCTGTATGTGCCCTCGGGCATGGTGGACGTGGCGCGGCGCCTCACGGAAGACAACCAGATCCACGTGGCGGAAATCTGGAGCTATCACGTCGTGGGCGAAGAGCCCCGCTTCACACTTGTGCACCGCAATCGTGAGGCGATTTCGCCGCAGGCGCGCGCGACCCCCGTGGCAAAGGCCGCGGCAAAGCCGCAGGCCAGTGTGGCTGCGGCGCCCGCGCGAGCACCCAAGGCGAAGCCCGCGAAAACGTCCAAGCCCAAGGTGAAGGCGAAGTCCAGACCGGCTCCCAAGCTCAAGAAGGCCGCGCCCAAGAAAAAGAAGAAATAGGTTGGCGTTTCTCAGATTTTCACGCGACAAGCGCGGCGTCGAGAATTTCTATCTGGTTCAGCCGACGACGAATCGTCGGGGAAAAGTACGCCAGCGCGTCCTCTACTGGTTTCGCTCCCCGCCGGACGTGAAGGTGGGACGGCAGCCGTTCGATCCCGGCGTGCGCCAGGCGCTCGAACTGCAGAACCCCGGCGTCGAGTTCGACTGGCGAGCGATTGTCGAGACGCCGATTCCTTCGGCCGATGCCGACAAGTGGCGCGAGCGCCGGCGCGCGGAGCGCGCCGCAAAGAGTGCGGCCGCAGAGGCGGAGGCAGAGACGGTCGAGGTCGATGCCGACGAACCTGATTCAACCCCGAGCGGAGACGACCAGACCGGTGCAGGCGCCGACGCTGTAGTACCTGCGGCCGCTGCGGTACCTGCCGCGGCTGTGATCACCCCGCAAGGCAGCGTTCACAACGGCGATCCCAACCGCAAACGTCGCCGCCGCCGGCGTTCCGGCGGACGCGATCGCGCCGCGGCCGCAGCTCCAGTCACACCAGGCTCGGATCCCATAGGAGACTGAGGCATCGCGGCCCTGTCGGCGCAGCGCGTCCGCGTCACCGCGGCGATCGGGGCCGTCGTACTGCTGCTCTGGTGGGCCGGGCGATCGCTTGCGCCCGCGCTGCTCAGAGTTGTCGGACACATCCAGGGCGCCGGACCCGCGGCGCCGGTCGCGTTCATCCTCGTCTACACGTTCGCCGTCATCGCGCTGATCCCGGCATCGCTGTTGACGATCGCCGCGGGAGCAGTCTTCGGACTGGTTCCCGGGATGATCTACGCGCTCATCGGCGCGACGCTTGGCTCGACCGGCGCGTTCTTGATCGGCCGGCACGCGGCTCGGCGTCTCGTCGCCCGGCGCCTCGATTCGATGCCGAGGTTCCAGGCGATCGAACGCGCGGTCAGCGCACGCGGGCGGCGCATCGTGCTGCTCCTGCGGTTGTCGCCGGTCGTCCCGTTCAACTTTCTGAACTACGCGCTGGGATTGACGACGATCTCGGTCTGGGACTTCGTCTTCGCCTCGCTCGGGACCGTCCCGGGCGCCTTTGTGTACGCGTATGCGGGCAAGGTCACCGGCGAGGCTCTGGTGTTGGCCGGCAAGGCTGAAGTGCCGAAAAACGCGTCTTATTACGCGGTCCTGCTGGCTGGCCTGGTCGCGACGATCGCGGCGACAACGGTTGTGACACGGACCGCCCGGCGGGCGCTCCAGGATGTATAATTCGGCCTTATGAGTTTGAAATTGAACGGTTTCTGGTCCACTGCAACGCTCGTGGTCCTGAGCGCCGGGCTGGCTGCGCAAACGCCGAGTCAGGCGCCCGCCACGCCGAATTCGGCGACGACGCAGGAGAAGCCGACGTTCAAGGTTCAAGTCGATCTCGTCACCAACGACATCATCGTTCGCGACGAGAAAGGCAACTTCATTCCCGATCTGAAGAAGGAAGAATTCGAAATCTACGAAGACGGCGTGAAGCAGGACATCACCTCGATGACGGTCGTCACTGGTGGCCGCGTCACCAACGTTCTCGCGCCGCCGCCGCCTCCGCCGCCCGAGGGAATCGTGCTGCCGCCCAGCCGTCCACGGACTGACGTGTCGGGCCGCATCTTCCTGTTCTTCGTCGACGATCTCCACCTGCAGTTCCACAACACGGGCCGGGTGCGCGATCTCTTCAAGCGCATCTCGAAAGAGCTCGTGCACGACGGCGACATGTTCGGCATCGTGTCGAGCGGTCCTTCGTCGATTGCCGTGGACATGACGTACGACAAGACGCGTTTGGACGAAGCGATCAAGAAGATGGCGGGCAACGAACTGAAACCGTCCGACATCATCCAGGGACCGTCGGGCGCTGAAGGCCCGAGCGAAGTCCGGTACCGCGCTCACGTCGCGTTCTCGACGGTCAACGATCTGCTGAACAACCTCGACTCGGTCCACAACCGCCGCAAGGCGCTCATCTACGTCAGCGACGGGTACGACTTCAATCCGTTCCAGGATGCGCGCCTCGGCCTGATGGATCCCAACTCGCCGTTCGCGCAGAACGAATTCGCGCGGAACCAGAATCAGGCGAATGCGGCCAACGGCGACGGCAGCTCGCAGACCGACCCGTTCGCGCAGCAGCAGAAACAGAGCGAGACGTTCGCGGATGCCGATCTGGCGCGAGAGCTCGGCGAGCTGACGCGTCAGGCGAACCGTTCCAACGTCACGATGTATACGATCGACCCGCGCGGTCTTGTCGGCATGGGCGACATCGATGAGCAGGTCGACCCGCAGCAGTGGTCGGAGTACGTGCGGAAGTCGCAGGACAGTCTTCGCGTGATCGCCGAGGAGACCGGCGGCATCGCGGTCGTCAACCAGAACGATTTCAGCAAGGCGCTGAAACGGATCGACGCCGAGACGAGCGACTACTACGTGCTGGGGTACTACTCGAAGAATCCCGACGCCACCAAACGGCGGCGGCAGGTTGAAGTGAAGATCAGCCGCAAGGGCGCGCAGCCGTGGTTCCGCAAGGAGTACGTGCTCAAGCCGCCACCGAAGCCCGTTTCGTCCACGAAGAAATAAGGCGCTAAAGAAGGCAGGCGGGAAGGGCAGGATAGGCAGGATCTATCCGGCTTTTCCCGCGCGCTTGACCTCTCCTGCCGTTCCCGCCTGTCCAGCCCGTCCTGCCCTGAGCGCCGCCTTCGCCATCTTCGGCTTCCCGGCGTCTTGAACTCGCTCGATCGCGGCGTTCAGGTAGGTCTCGTCGAGATCTGATCCGATAAATCCCAGGCCGAGCCGCGCGCAGGCGACAGCCGTGCTTCCGAGTCCGGTAAACGGATCCATCACCACCGAGATGCGGTCCAGGCCGTGGAGCCGCAGGCACTGCTCGGGCAGGCGTGTTGGAAACGTCGCGGGATGCGGACGGTCGCGGTCGCGCTGCTGGATCGTCTCGTACGGAATGAACCACGTGTTGCCGCGGCAGCGCAAACCCCCAGACGCACTGCGCCAGCGAGCGATGTTCGACTGGTCCTGATACGGCACCCCGAGCGCCAGGCGATCGAGATGCGTCGCCCCGTGCGGCGTCAGGTGAAAGATGAATTCGTGGCAGTCGTTCAGGAAGCGGTCGCTGTTGATTGGCTTGTAGTGACCGACGGCCAGATCGCGCTCGAGCCCGGCGGCGGCGCCGGCCGAGGAGCGGTCGATCGCGATCGATTTGATCCAGTGAATAATGTTTTGAAGCTTCAGGTGCGCGCGCGTCGCCTGCACGACGTCCAGCGCGGTCCACGGATCGCTCGGCTTCGCCCCGACGTTGAGGAACAGCGACCCGTCCGGTCTCAGCACCCGCGTGGCGGCCGCAATCCAGGCGTCGGTCCACGCGAGGTATTCGGCGGCAGTCAGGGCGTCCTGGTACCGGCTGTATTGGATGCCGATGTTGTAGGGCGGTGACGTGACGATGACGTCGACGCTGTGCGGCTCGAGCTGTTTGAAGACGTCGAGGCAATCCGCGAGGTAAAAGCGGCTTTCACCCGGCCCGATTTTGAGAATCCGGTGCGGCTTGAGAATGACTGACACGCCGTAATGTCGGCGCGGGCTGGCAAGTACGTTAGTGGGGAACCGGCAAAAGTGAAGCGCGCAGGCTACAGGGCTGTGACCTGAAGGTCACACCGCGACCTTATGACGCCTTGCTCACCAGGCTCGACACGCCGACCGGCATCGCGACCGAAAGACGTTCGGCGGCAATCGTGTGATTGCGCCGGTGACCATGGCTGCCGCAGGAAGCGCCTTTTTCTTCCACGTATGTGACTTCGCGACTCGTGGCGACCTCGCGATACCTGCCGACGACACATCCGCAGCCCAGTGTGGTGAAACCCAGAAGACGAACGAGACTCATTGACGACGCCCCCACTTATAGACGGAAGCAATTCGAATGCCGCCTTGTCGAGCGTCGTCGCGTGACGCAGGCACACGCGGATCCTCATTCAGAATATCGGCGCGATTGAATTTCGCTTCAGAACTTTGGAGAACGTGCTTGCGCGAGACCGTCCCGAGCCTGCTTCGACGAGGGATCGATGGTGAGCGCACTGGCGAAGTAGTCGATGGCCGCCGCCGTGTTTCCTGTCTGCAGCGTAAGCATGCCGGCGTTCAGATAGCCCGACGGGTCGCGGGGATTGTCGCGAATGGCCGCTCCGAATGCCGCAAGCGCACACTCGCGCTCGCCGACGGCCGCGCACGCGGTGCCGAGAAGGCTTTGCGCTCGCGCGTGGTCCGGACGTGCGGCCACGACTTTCCGGGCCGAAGCCACGGCATCCCGGGGTTGACCTCGGAGGAACTGCGCCGTCGCCTGGTAGTAGTGAGCCTCCAGCAGGTCGGGGAACCGCGCGATCATCTCGTCCGCGAGCGGTGCGAGGCGGTCGCCATCGCCTGCGTCAGCGAGCACCGATGCCAGCTGCTCGGCAGCCCGTGGTTCGGCAGGCGCCGCACGCAGGGCCTCCGATGCCGCGTTGAGGGCGCCCGGCACGTCGCCGGTGACCGCGAGGAGGCGCGACAGCTCGATCAAGACAAAGGCGTTGCCCGGCTCCCGACCTGCAATTTCGCGCAGCCGCTGACGTTCTTCGTCGAGCCGGCCGGCGCCTCCGGCTGCGTCCGAGAGGCCTGACAGTGCTGCCGCGTTCCGGCTGTTGAGCGCGACGGCACGCCCAAACGCGTCGTAGGCGGACGCGAACGCCTGCGACTTCAGGTCCATTTGCCCGCGCGACGTCCAGTCGGCATCGGTCGCTCGAGCGAAGGCGTCGCGCACGGCGGGCGGCTGAACTGCGCCGAGTGCTCGGATCGCGGCCGCGTTGTCTTCGCGGCTGCGGCCGTAGATCCCTCGCGGCGCCGAGTATTCCAGCTGAGTTCGGTCGTCGGTTTGAATCAGCGCGCCGCCGCCGTACCGTTTCAGCTCGGCCGGGCCGCCCGCATATTGCGACAGCAGGGCGAACGGGGCCGTGCCTTTCGTGATTCCGACGTCCACCAGGGTCGACGCAACCGTTCCCGCGAGGCTCGCACGGTCGATGGCGTGCAGCCGCGGGCCGATGTCCCCATCGCGGGCGCCGATCAACAGCAGGTCTCCTCCGCCGACCATCCAGAGCGTGCCTTGCGGAAACACGGACGCGAAGGTGGCGACGATCGATCGAAGATCCTCCGCGCCGATGTCGTAGGTGTGCGCCCATTGGCAGAGCAGACCTTCGGGTTTCAGCCGTTCCCGTGCCGCCTCGAAGAATTCCTTCGTGAACAGTGACGCGACGCCTGCCATCCACGGATTCGAGGGCTCCGACACGATGACGTCGTAGCGCCGCGGGGTCAGCAGCAGGTGCGATCGCCCGTCGCCCACGATGAGGCGCACCGCGGGATTGGCGAGCGCTCCTGCGTTTTCACGGTCGAAGAAGTGTGATGCCTCCACCACCTCGGGTGAGATTTCGACGAGGTCGGCATGTTCGATCGAGCCCGACGACAACGCCGAGGCCAGCGTGACCCCGCTTCCGAGCCCGATGATGCACACGTCCCGCGCCTTGCCGTGGATGAGCACGGGGAGCAGCCCGAGCATGCGCTGCGTGAGCATGTCGCCCGCGTTCGACGCGTCCACCTTTCCATCGATCGCCAGTGAGGTGGTGCCGGTCAGCAGCCTCACACTGACCGTGGCCGCGGCGCCTTCCTTGTAGTACTCGAGCGTCCCGGCACGCAACACCGTTTCGACGTTCTCGGTTCCGAGATACGGGGCGTACTTGTAGGCGCCGCTCGCGAGAAGTTCCTGATCCCAGCGCGGCAGCAGCAGGATGATCGCCAGCGAGATGAGGCCGACGGCAGCAGGCAAAACGATCGCGGGCGTTTGTGGCTCGCCGGCAGCTCCTCGCGGGCCGTTGGCCGCCGGCCGCTTGTTCCTGGCCGCGGACCGTTGATCGTCGCCCGGTGTTTTGGTCGTGGTGGCTCGCGCACGAAACGCTGCCGCCAGACACGCCGCGCCCCCGAGCGCACCGACGACTCCGGCCGTTTGAAACGTCAGGCGGAGGCCCAGCGCCGGCACGAGCGCGAACCCTCCGGCGAGCGCACCCGCGATCGCCCCGATCGTATTCGCCGTGTAGACGCGCGACGCATCGCGGGCGATGCCCGACGGCGCGCCGCCCGCAACGGCGAGCGCGAGCGGAAACGTCGCGCCGAGCGCGAGCGTCATCGGCAGCAGCAGGAGGGCCGTGCCGAACGCCTGGGTCACGACGACTTGCGAGAACGCGGCGCCCGGGTCGGCCACCTGGCCGGCGACGATCAGGGGCATGCGCGTCGCCGTCATCCATGCCGCGCCGCTCGCCGCGATCGCCGACGTGACCAGCATCGCCGACAGCCACACGGCCGGCTCATGAACCCGGCGTGCCACCGCGGTTCCGACGGCCGATCCAATCGCCAGCCCGCTGATGAACGCCGCCGCCATCGTCGCGAACGCGTAGGTGGTGGGTCCGATCACGAGCGCGAGCAGCCGCGTCCAGGCGACTTCATAGATCAGCGCGACAAAGCCGGAGAGCCCCACCGCCGCGCAGGCGAGCACAGGAGATCCCGGAGACACGATCGGAAACCTCTGAGACCGTGGAGTCCGCAAAGACGCCTCAGAGCCAGGCTTGGGTTTCTTCTGTTTGGAAAGATCAGTCTCTGCGGTCTTTGCGCTCTCTGCGGTTTCTTCCGATCGTGATTGTGACGCCAGCCACCAGGCGCCGGCGGCAGCGATCAGGTTCAGGAGAACGCCGACGCCGGTCGTGGCGCGAAGTCCCACCGCCGGGATCAGAAAAAAACCGGCGGCGATCGCGCCGGCGGCGGCGCCCGCCGTATTGACCGCATAGAGCGCGCCCGCGTCGGGTGCGCTGCGCGCGTACCAATCTGCGGCGATTGGAAACGTCGCGCCCATGGCGGCCGCCGGCACGACAAGCAACGCGAGGCTGATCGCGACACGCACCAACGCGAACCGCGCCGGTGCGCCTCCGTCCGCGTACGCCCACGCGAGAGCGGGAGCCGAAGCGCTGAGTGCGATCGGCAATGCCAGCGCGGCGACGGCAACCGTGATTTCGAGGAGCGCGTAGGTCCGAAGCGTGGTGAACCGCCGTTGTCCGGCAATCCATGCGCCGAGCGCGAGCCCACCCATGAACGCCGCAAGCACGGTGCTCGCCGCAGCCACGGTGTGACCGAGCTGGAGGGTCAGCATCCGTGTCCACGTGACCTCGTAGACGAGCGCTGCCGCTCCGGACGCTGCGTAGAGGAGAACGAAGAGCCGCCTCTGGCCCATCAGCGGCGCGAGTCTAACAAAAAAGGCCGCCCCCTGTTTCCAGAGGACGGCCTTCAAAGACGCTCTGTCTTACTAGACCCTAGCCCCTAACCCCTAGCCCTGGGCCTCTGTTCTAGAAGTCGAACTTGAATCCGAGCTTCATCACGCGGGGTGCCACGATTTCCTGCGTGCGGCCGAAGTACGACGTCGAGAGCCGCGCCGCGTCGAATGCGGCCTGGCTCGCGTAGCTCTGGGTCAGCGCGCCATAGCTGTTCTGACCCGCGCTGGAGTTCAGGGCGTTGTGCAGTTCCACGATGACGGAGGCCCGCGCCGTGCCGCCAATGCGGAACGCCTTGTCGCCGCGCAGCGACAGCAGGCTGAGCGTGCTCGCCCGGTAGGTGCCGCGCGGATCCGCCGGCACGTTCCTCGAGCCCTGCGTCAGCGTCGAGACGGTCAACGTCCGATCGATGGGCAGTCCGCTGAGGGCCTGGTAGTTCGCGCCGATGTTGATGCCCCAGCGCGCCTGGTAGCTGCCGAGCAGCTTGAATGCGCTCGGCTGATCGTTCGCGCCGCGGCCCTGTGCCGGGCCGGCGCCCAGATCGACCGTGTTGTTCGGGTTGGTGTAGTCGTAGACGTTCCGTGTGGTCGTGCTGTTCGTATTGATCCCCTGCTGCGCGCCGTCGAGCCGCGACCACACGTACGAACCCTGGAGCTGCCATCGGTTGGACATCCGCTTGCCGACGGCGATCTCGAGCGCCTTGTAGCGCTGCACGCAGTCGATCGACACGTTGTTGCCGCAGTTGGTGTGGAAGAACGTGTCCTTGCCGACGTACTGCGGCAGCACATCGTAGACGGTCAGCGTGCGATCGTCGGAAGTGCCCCTGATGCTGTCTGGACCGGAGTCGACCACGCTCCGCCCCGGAGCGTAGGCGGTGGTCGCCACCGTGTTGCACGGCAGCCCGTAGCAGTTCTGGTCCGTCGTCGCGTCGCGGAACCAGCGCTGGATCCAGTCGACGTTCAGCGACCAGTTGCTGGCCAGCTCGCGCTGGAAGGCGAACATGATCTCGTCGTTCTTGGGATCCTTCAGGTTCGGATCGATCTGGTTGGACTTGGCCACGAACTGGCTCTTCAGCGTGCCGAGCTCGTTCCGATCGGCCTTGCCGTTGCCGTTCAGATCGCCGAGGAACGACCAGGTCTGGATGCCGCTGGTCTGAATCGAGTTGGGATTGATCGTCGCGTACTCGGAGGTGTACATCGACTCGAAGTAGCGGCTGTAGCTCGCCTTCGCGACGTTCTTCCCGTCTTCGGTCAGCTTCACGACGATGCCCGTGCGCGGCGCGAGCGTGTTCCAGCTGTAGCCCGGATCGATTTCGGGGTAGTTGGTCACGGGGAACCACTTGCCGCCGCCGCCCGATTGCGCCGGAATCGAGCCGTCGTAGTACGACCACCGCAGGCCGAGGTTCAACGTCACGCGCTGATAGCTGGCGCGATCCTGTACGAAGCCGGCGAAGTTCCGCATCTTCGTTTCCTGCGTGAGCGGCGTGTTGTAGAGGAAGACCTCGGAGGGCACGCAGCCGCTGCGGTTGGTATTCGTGCACACGCCGCCCGCGGCCTGCGTGTAGCGAATGCGCGAGTCGTCCTGGATCACGAATCCGTCGGTGCCCGTCGGCGTCCACCAGTTCTCGAAGCCGGTCTTGAGCTGGTGGCTCGCGCCGAGGAAGCCGTCGATGTAGCGGGTGACACCGATGTTCGTCTGGTGGCGGTAGGCGTCGCGGAAACGCTCGCCGGTCGGTTCAGGACCGTCGATGTAGATGCCGCTGGTCACGTTCAACGTGGACGGGAACTGCTGGGCCGCCGGCAGCGCGTTGAATTCGTCCGACCAGGTGCTCGGCCAGTGCATGTGGAAGTAGGTCGACGACACTTCCAGGAACGTGTTCTGTCCCATCACCGATGTCCAGTTCGCGTTGATCAGGTTCTTCGGCGATTCCTGGTGCAGCGTGTTGATGGGCAGCGGCTGCGTCGTGCCCGCGTTGCGGTTTGGCTGGAATTTCCGGTTGTACGTCCAGAACGCCGACAACTGGTTGTTCTTGTTCAGCTGATACTTGCCGCTGGTCGTGTAGTTGCGCAGGTTCGAGTTGAACGGGTTCGTCAGGCTGCCGTCGGAGTTCACGGTCGTATAAGACGGCGTCACTTCGACCGTCGAGTAGTTCCGGAACGATCCGAACCACCAGAACCGATCTTTGATGAACGGGCCGCC
>Ga0068858_100006437_pt1 | contig 11436 bp, 10 predicted proteins | sample KBSSwiS12_FD_66589 | JGI IMG/M metagenome (GOLD analysis project Ga0068858, IMG submission 66589) | Switchgrass rhizosphere microbial communities from Kellogg Biological Station, Michigan, USA - KBS Switchgrass S1-2 | ecosystem: Host-associated > Plants > Roots > Rhizosphere > Soil ... | reverse complement strand
TAGCGGTGACCGTTCTGCAGGATCAGCGGGAACGAATGCTCGCCCCAATAGCTCGAGCGCGGCTCACCGACGGTACACGCGGGCGGATCGGCCCAGAAGGCCTTGTAGTACGCGCCGCGGTAGTAGTAACACGTCAGCCGAAACAGTCCCGGAATCGGCAGGATGAGGAGCGCAGGCGAGAACGGAAGCCACACGGGCCAGGCGGCCGGCTTCGGACCGAACCAGCTGTGCGGCGAGTCGCCGAAAATCTCCGGTGAATAGAACGGCGAGAGATAGGGGCCGTAGGTGTAGTGGTTTCCCTGGAATGCCGCCCACCCCGAGTAGACGAGGAAAGTTGTCAAGCCAAGGAACACGACGAGGGGCTGAAGCCACCAGGTGTCTCGTCGTGCGGTGCCGCCAAACGGACGCTGAACCACCCGGATCGGTACCGAGATGGACATGGAAGAAGCCTCTTGAAACGTCGCGCGCTATGAACCGGATTGCCGAATAGACTCCCAGGCGACCCAGAGTATACGACGACCGGCATTCCGGGTGCATTCGCGCGTCGGACTCGCGCCCGGTCGTCGGAGACGGCCTCTCATCCAGACCGCACGAAACCCCGAAAAGCATTACCATCAGGCTGCCCGTGCCCCACGGCGAAGGGGCGTTCAACAGGTGAGCGGAGGCTTCGATGAGATCGAGTTTCTGTACGCTGCTGTCAGTCGCCTGCACGGCCCTTCTCGCTCTTCAGACAGCGCCCGATCGCCTCCACGCACAAGCCCAGGCCCCGCTCGCACTCACCGGCCAGGTCACTTCGGCCGAGGAGGGTCCCATGGAAGGGGTCTTGATCAGCGCCAGGAAAGCCGGCGGCACCGTGACGATCACGGTCGTGACCGACCAGCAGGGCCGCTACCGGTTTCCCGAAGGGAGGCTCGAGCCCGGCCAGTATGCACTGAGCACACGCGCGGCGGGCTACGACCTGGAGCGCAGCAGCGTAGTGGACATCGCGCCGCGAAAGACGACGACCGCCGATCTGACGCTCCGCAAAGCACACGATCTCGCCGCGCAGCTCACCAACGCGGAATGGCTGGCCAGCTTTCCGGGCACGACGGAACAGAAGGCGTCGGTGCGAGGCTGTGCCCATTGCCACACGCTGGAGCTCGTGATGCGGTCGCGGCACGATGCGGATGAATTCGTCGGCGTGATCGAGCGGATGTCCGGCTATCCGCCGCTCTCGTTCCCCCTGATGCCGCAGCGAACGCCGTCGCCGCGGATTGGTCCCGGAGCGCAGCCCCCCGAGCAACGGCAGGCTGCGTGGCGACGTCAGGCCGAGTACCTGAGTCAGCTGAATCTGAGTGGCGGTCCCGAGTGGCACTATGCGCTCAAGACGCTGCCCCGTCCCCGCGGCGCGGCCACGCAGGTGATTTACACGGAGTACGACCTGCCGAAGCGAACGCGACAGCCACATGACGTGATCGTGGATTCTCAGGGCATGGCGTGGTACGCGAGCTTCGGTGAACAGATCCTGGGCAAGCTCGATCCGGCGACCGGGAAGGTGGTGGAATATCCGATCCCGCTGCTGAAGCCCGGTGCCCCGACCGGAATCCTTGGAATGCGCTTCGACAAGGACGAGAACCCGTGGCTCGCGATGCAGTTTCAGGCCGGCGTCGCCAGGTTCGACAGGAAGACCGAAAAATTTCAGACCTGGAGTCTTCCGCCCGAGCTGAACGGGCCCCACGTCCAGATCAATCAAATCAGTCCGGAGCAGAGTCACGTCGACGGCAAGGTCTGGTTTCAGGACGCGGGGACCTACACCGTGTTGCGTCTGGACATTGCGTCGGGAAAAATCGAGACATTTGAGCCGTACAAGATCCCGCGCCCGAATGTCTACGATGTGATTCCGGACGCGAAGAACAACGGCTACTTCCTCGTGCTCGGCGCCGAAGACGTCGGTCGCATCGATGCGACGACCGGCAGGATCACCATCTTCAAGACGCCGACGCCGCGCTCGGGACCGCGGCGCGGCATGATGGACGCGCAGGGCCGCCTGTGGTTTGGCGAAAACAGCGGCGACAAGATCGGCATGTTCGATACGAAGACCGAACGCTTTCAGGAATGGGCGCCGCCGACCCCGGGTGCCTGGCCGTACGACGTCACCGCCGACAGAAACGGCGACGTCTGGAGCGGCGGCGAGTACAACGATCGCATCCTGCGACTCAATCCAAGAACCGGCGCGATCATCGAGTACCTCCTTCCCAGGAAGACCAACGTCCGGCGGGTCTGGGTCGACAATCGAACGACACCGGTCACGTTCTGGGTCGGCAACAACCACGGTGCGTCGATCGTCAAGCTGGAGCCGATCGACGCCGCGACCGTGCAAGAGAGCCGGCGCAGCTCACGGTAACCTCCTGATCATCAACCGCCGAGCGCACCGAGATCACCGAGCCAAACGGCTGTTCTTCTCGGTGGGCTCGGTGACCTCGGTGGTTGAAACCGGATCCCTGCCTCGGACGTGCGAGCGTTGACGGACCGCGCGCGCGCCGATTATCATCAGCCGTTTGCCATCATGAAAATTCACGAGTATCAGGCCAAGGCGATCCTGGCGCGCCACGGCGTGCCGGTGCCTCAAGGCGAGGTGGCCTTCAACCCTGAAGAAGTCCACGACATCGCGCAGCGGCTCGGCGGCGGCGTGGTCGTGGTCAAAGCACAGATTCACGCCGGTGGGCGCGGCAAGGGGGGCGGCGTGAAGGTCGCGCAGTCCGCGGCAGAGGCCGAGAGCGTCGCGCGCCAGATCCTCGGCATGACGCTCGTGACGCATCAGACCGGCCCGGGCGGCCGCGTCGTGGCCCGCGTGCTTGTCGAAGAAGGTCTGCAGATGACACGCGAGCTGTACGTCAGCATCGTCCTCGACCGCGCGGCGGGGAAGCCGGTGATGATGGCCAGCGCGGCGGGAGGGATGGACATCGAGGAGGTCGCCGCCAAAACGCCGGAGCAGATCTTCAAGATCCATATCGAGCCGGGCGTCGGGCTGGTGCCCTTCGAAGCGCGACAGCTCGGGTTCGGCATCGGCCTCGACGGTCCGCAAGTGAACAAGTTCGTGAAGCTGGCGTCGTCGCTCTACGACGCCTTCGTCGCCACCGACGCGTCGCTGCTCGAGATCAACCCGCTGGTCGTCACTGCGGCCGGCGACCTCCTCGCCCTCGACGCGAAGATGAATTTCGACGACAACGCTCTGTACCGCCACCCCGACATCCGCGAGCTACGCGATCTGGCCGAAGAGGACCCGCTCGAAATCGAAGCCTCGAAGTTCTCGCTGAACTACATCCATCTCGACGGCAACATCGGCTGCATGGTGAATGGCGCCGGCCTGGCGATGGCCACGATGGACATCATCAAGCTGGCCGGCGGCGAGCCGGCGAACTTCCTCGACGTCGGCGGCGGCGCCAACGCCGAGCAGATTCGCAACGCGTTCAAGATCCTGATGTCGGACAAGAACGTCAAGGCGGTGCTGATCAACATCTTCGGCGGCATCCTGCGCTGCGATGTGCTTGCGCAGGGGGTGATCGCCGCTGTCAAAGAGCTCGGCGTGCCGGTGCCGATCGTCATCCGCATGGAAGGCACGAACGTCGAAGAGGGCAAGCGGCTGCTGCGCGAGAGCGGCATGAACTTCACGACCGCCGACGGCATGGACGACGCCGCGACACAGGTCGTTCAACTGGCTGGTTGAAAGAGCGGCCTTCGTGGTTGCATTTGAGACGGTGCATGGCTGTACTGATCGATAAATCGACGCGTCTTCTGGTTCAGGGCCTGACTGGTCGCGAGGGCACCTTCCACGCGAAACAGGCGGCCGCGTACGGGACGACGGTCGTCGGCGGCGTGACACCCGGGAAGGGCGGCACGACCCACGAAGGGTGGCCGATCTTCAACACCGTCCACGACGCGGTCCAGGCGACAGGCGCCAACGCGTCGGTGATCTTCGTCCCGCCGGCGTTTGCTGCCGACGCCGTCATGGAAGCCGCCGACGGCGGACTGGCCCTCGCGGTGTGCATCACCGAGGGCGTGCCGACGCTCGACATGATGAAGGCCTTCACGTTTCTGAAGGGGAGAGCGACGCGCCTGGTCGGGCCGAATTGTCCCGGCCTCATCTCGCCGGGCAAGGCGAAGGCGGGCATCATCCCGGGCAACATCTGCAAGGAAGGGCGGATCGGCATCGTGTCGAAGAGCGGCACCCTCACCTACGAAGCGATCCACCAGCTCACCAAGGTCGGTCTCGGCCAGACGACGTGCATCGGCATCGGGGGGGATCCGCTGATCGGGACCTCGCACATCGACGCGCTGCAGCTCTTCGCGGACGACCCGGACACCGACGCAGTCATCATGATCGGGGAGATTGGTGGCACCGCCGAGGAAGAGGCGGCGACATGGATCAAAGACCACTTCAGGAAGCCCGTTGTCGGCTTCATCGCGGGCCAGACGGCGCCGCCCGGGCGTCGTATGGGTCACGCGGGCGCGATCATTGCGGGGGGCACCGGCACCGCCGCGGAGAAAATGGCCGCGCTCACTGCAGCGGGCGTAAAGGTTGTGCGGAGCCCGGCCGATATGGGAAAGGCTATCAAGGAAGCGCTGGGTCTGTAGTGATCGAGCGCGCGCTCGTGATCGCGGCCCCAGCATCTAGCGTCCGGTCGAGCGTGTAGCACCATCGGTAGACCTTCACGCGATGTGACCGTGCTATACTCGACAGGATCCTGCTGCGACAATCTCCTCTGTTTTCATACGTTTGAAGGATTTGCGAATGTCACCGACAGATCTTGCGGTTCAGGAAGAACAACGCTCCACGACGCGCCAGCGTGTCGTCAACGATTTCAGTATTCAGGTGGCCACCGTCAACGGATCGGGAAGCCAGACGGCCAACATGGTGCTGTTGCGTTCCATGCTCCTCATGGGCGTGCCGGTCTCGGGCAAGAACATGTTCCCGTCCAATATCGCCGGGCTGCCAACCTGGTACACCATCCGAGCGAGCAAGCGCCACTACGTCGCGCGTAAGAAGGAAGTCGATTTCCTCGTCGCGATGAACCCGGAAACAGCCAAGGAAGATGTCCTGACGCTCGATCCCGGCGCGGCCGTTGTCTACGACGAGCCGCTCAAGCTGAACACGCTTCGCACGGACCTGGTGTTCTATCCGGTGCCCTTCGACAAGCTGGTCGCTCCCGTGTGTCCCGACGCCAAGCTTCGCCGTCTCGTGCGGAACATGATCTACGACGGCATCCTGGCCAGGCTTCTCGGGATCGACCTCGCTCATATGGAGAAGGCGCTCGGCAAACAGCTCGGCAAAAAGGCGAAGGCGGTGACGCTGAATACTGGCGCGCTGAAGGCGGGCTGGGATTACGCGGTCGCGAACCTCACCAAGCAGGACCCGTTCTTTGTCGAGCCGATGAACGAAACGGCCGGCAAGATTCTCATCGAAGGCAACGCCGCCGCGGCCATCGGCTGCATGATGGCCGGAGTAACCGTCGTCGCGTGGTATCCAATCACGCCGTCGTCCTCGCTCTGTGAGTCGCTCATCGCGTACATGAAGAAGTACCGGATCGACAAGGCGACCGGCAAGGCGACGTTCGCCATCGTTCAGGCCGAAGACGAGATCGCGTCGCTCGGGATGGTGATTGGCGCGAGTTGGGCGGGAGCGAGGTCGATGACCGCGACGGCCGGCCCGGGAATCTCGCTGATGGGCGAGTTCGCCGGTCTGGCGTACTACGCCGAAACGCCGGCGGTCATCTTCGACGTCCAGCGTGTTGGACCATCAACCGGTCTGCCGACGCGGACCGCGCAAGGCGACCTCCTGCAAGCCGCGTTTCTCTCCCATGGCGACACCAAGCACATCATGATCATGCCCTCCTCGGTGGAGGAGTGCTACACGATGGCCCAGGAAGCGTTCGAGCTCGCCGAGCAGTTCCAGACCCCGGTTTTCGTGATGATGGACCTCGATCTGGGCATGAACAACTGGATGTCGGACGCCTTCAAGTACCCCGAGACCCCGATCAACCGGGGCAAGGTGCTCACCGAGGAAACGCTGAAGAAGATTGGCGAATGGGGCCGTTACAAGGATGTGGACGGCGACGGCATCGCGTATCGGACCATTCCGGGGGACGGGCTGCCGGTGTACTTCACCAGGGGGTCCGGACACAACGCCAAAGGACAGTACAGCGAGCGGCCGGACGATTACGTCGAGAACATGGACCGGCTCGCGCGCAAGTTCGAGACCGCCCGCAAGTTCGTCCCCAAGCCCGTGATCGAGACGGTGCCGGGCGCGAAGATTGGCTTCATCGGCTACGGCACGACACACTGGGCGCTCTGTGAAAGCCGCGATCAGTTACTGGAAGAGACCGACGTCAAGACGTCCTACTTCAGGTTGCGCGCGTATCCCTTCACCGAGCAGCTGGCGGCGTTCGTCGACGCCCACGAACGCGTCTACGTGATCGAACAGAATCGCGACGCCCAGCTCCTGCAACTGATGAAACTCGAGCTGTCACCGGAACGACAGACGAGGTTGCGCAGCGTGCTGCATTACAACGGACTGCCGATCGACGCCAGAAGCATCACCGATGATGTGCTGGCGCAGGAAGGGTTCGAAGTGGCGAAGAAGACCGCGGCTCGCACGCCCGGAGCGGGCATGACCGGGGGCGAGTAGGCAATTCACAATTGGGAATTTGCAATTTACAACGTGAGACTGAAGCGACGGACTCATACACATGGCCACACTGAAGGTGAATCGAATCGGGCTCGAACCGCAAGTCTACAAAGGCAGCAAAACGACGCTCTGCGCGGGCTGCGGCCATAACTCCATCTCCGAGCGGATCATCGACGCATTCTACGAAATGGGCATCAATCCCCGCCAGGTCGTCAAGCTGTCGGGCATCGGGTGCTCGAGCAAGAGCCCGGCGTACTTTCTCGGCGGATCGCACGGGTTCAATGCGGTGCACGGCCGCATGCCATCGGTCGGCACGGGCGCGATGCTGGCGAACAAGAATCTCATTGCGATTGGCATCAGCGGCGACGGCGACACCGGGGCGATCGGCATCGGCCAGTTCGTGCACCTGATGCGCCGCAACCTGCCGATCGTCTACATCATCGAAGACAACGGCTGCTACGGGCTCACGAAAGGGCAGTTCTCGCCCACGGCGGATCTCGGCTCGAAGCTGAAGACCGGTGTGGTAAACGATCTGCCGCCGCTCGATACCTGCGCGCTGGCCGTCGAGCTGGGGGCGACCTTCGTCGCCCGGTCGTTCTCGGGGGACAAGAGGCAGCTCCTGTCGCTGTTGAAGGCGGCGCTCTCGCATCGTGGGACGGTGATGCTCGACGTCATCTCGCCGTGCGTCACGTTCAACGACCACGAGGGATCCACCAAAAGCTACTCGTACGTGAAAGACCACGACGATCCTCTCGAGGAAGTGACGTTCGTGCCGTTCTTCGAGGACATCAGTGTCGATTACGAACCTGGTTCGACGCAGGAAGTCACCATGCACGACGGCTCGAAGCTGTTTCTGAAGAAGCTCGAGGAAGGCTACGATCCGACCGACAAGATCAACGCGCTGAAGCGGCTGCACGAGACCTCCCGCCGCGGCGAGTTCGCGACCGGGTTGATCTATATCGAACCCGACCGCGACGACTTCCTGACCCAGTTGAACGTGGTGGACGAGCCGCTCGCGACGTTGCCGCTCAGCCGGGTGCGGCCCGGTCCCGAGGCCCTCGAGGAAATCATGGAAGGCCTCCGCTAGCGATGACTGAGCGGACTCTGGCGATCGTCAAACCGGATGCCGTGGCACGGCGTCTTGCCGGCCGAATCATCCAGCGCGTTGAAGAGAATGGCTTCGAGATTCGCGCGATGCGTCGCGTTCACCTCTCGAAGCAGGACGCCGAAGGGTTTTACGCGGTGCATCGTGAGCGCCCGTTTTTCGGCAGCCTGACCGCCTTCATGTCGTCTGGACCCGCCATCGTGATGGTTCTCGAAGCGCCTGACGCGATCAGAAAGTGGCGCACGCTGATGGGGGCCACCGATCCGGCACAGGCCGAGGCCGGCACGCTCCGCAAGGAGCTCGCCGAGTCGATCGAGCGGAACGCCACGCATGGCTCCGATGCCCCGGAGACCGCTGCGTACGAGATTGGATATTTCTTTGCCGGCATCGACCTGATCTAGCCGGCACGAAGGAGGACTCGGAAAGTCGGAAGATAGAAGTCAGAAGTTGGACTTTAAACTTGACTTTTGCCTTTGAACTTCACTTTTGCCTTTGAACTTTGAAGTTTGAACTTTGATCCCGTGGGTAGGCTCCTGGTCCTGGTCGGTCTCAGCATCGCGGCTCTCGGGCTGCTCGTGATGCTCGGCGTGCCGTTCGGCCGCCTCCCGGGCGACATCTATCTCCGCCGCGGCAGCTTCAGTTTCTATTTTCCGCTGGCGACATCGATCGTTCTGAGCATTCTGCTCACGCTGCTCCTCGCCTTCTTCCGCCGATAGCAGGGAATCAGGCCCCGCGAACGCGCGCTCTCCACACATCGCTTTCGAGAAGTGATAATCTCGCCCTTTTCCAAAGCTGTCGTGCAGACGCGCAGGCTGCCTTCAGGCCGGCTCAATCATGTCCATCAAAAACGACACGTGGATCACCCGCATGGCGCTCGAGCACCAGATGATCGAGCCGTTCGTCGACGGTCAGGTGCGGACCGGCGTGATTTCGTACGGCGTGTCGTCGTACGGCTACGACGTGCGGGTCGGCGACGAGTTCAAGGTGTTCACGAATGTCTTCAACACCGTCGTCGATCCGAAACACTTCGACCCGAAGTCGTTCGTGGACATCAAGGCCGACGTCTGCATCATCCCGCCGAATTCATTCGCGCTCGCCAGCACGATCGAGTACTTCCGCATCCCGCGCGAGATCCTGACGGTGTGTCTCGGCAAGTCCACCTACGCGCGCTGCGGCATCATCGTCAACGTCACGCCGTTCGAGCCCGAATGGGAAGGGCACGTCACCATCGAGATCTCGAACACGACGCCGCTGCCGGCCAAGATCTACGCGAACGAAGGGATCGCACAGGTGCTGTTCTTTCAGAGCGACGAAACCTGTGCAGTGTCCTACAAAGACAAGAAAGGGAAGTACCAGGGGCAGCGGGGGGTGACGCTACCGAAGCTGTAGAGAGGTCGGGTGGGTCGGGTGGTCAGGTCGGTCAGCGTCCGGTAGGTCAGGTCAAGACCATTGATCCCGTTTATGATTCTGTAAAGATTATCAATTTGACTTCTAGCTGCTCCGGACAGTGTAATAGGGGACCAGCCGATGGTGAATTCCGGTCTTGCGGCGGCCCTTCCCTTCGCGCGTCGCGCGAATCCGGGTGCATCTGTGCGGTCGCGTGAGGCGCTGAGCCGCACGGGGGCGTTAGCCGGTCCGGAGGACGGCCTGGGTGTGGTTGTCGTCGTTACGGTCGGTGTTCGGGGCGTGTTTCGCCCGGGCATCGAGAGGCCGCACAATAGAGGATGATGTAAGCCGAGGCCAAAGAGATCACGGGGCCATCATCCGAAAGACGGGTGATGGCCTTTTTTTATGGCTGACGGCTGGTGGCTTGATGGCTGGCAGAGGGCTCGTGGCAGATGGCGATGCGACCGCCAGGCCTGAGTGGGCCGTCGTCGGCCGTCAGTCAGCCGCCAGAGCGAGCGAGAACACTTATGCGGATCGCATACCAAGGAGAACCCGGAGCATTCAGTGAGGCGGCGGCGCGCCGCGTGGCGCCCGACGCGGAGCTGATCGCCTGCCGGACTTTCGAAGAGGTGTTCGCCTCGGTGGACGGCGACTCGGCGGGGTACGGCATCCTGCCGATCGAGAACTCGATCGGCGGCAGCATCCATCGCAACTACGACCTGTTGCTGGCCCATCACCTGCCGATTGTGGCCGAGGTGGAGCTGCCCGTTGTGCACCAGCTCCTGGCCCTGCCAGGCGCCTCGCTGGATCGATTGAAGCGCGTGTATTCGCATCCCCAGGCGCTCGCGCAGTGCGAGCGCTTCCTCCGGACGCTGACCGGCGTCGAGATCATCGCGACCTACGACACCGCGGGCAGCGCGAAGATGGTGGCCGACGAGAAGCTCGAGGACGCCGCGGCCATCGCCTCGGCCCGCGCCGGCGAGATCTTCGGTCTCGTGCCGCTCGCCTCGGGCGTCCAGGATTACACCGACAACATCACCCGCTTTCTCGTCATCGGCCGTCGGCCGTTCAGCGACAGCGTGCCCGACAAGACGTCGATCGTGTTCTCGCTGCCGAACGAAGCAGGTGCGCTCTTCAAGGCGCTCAGCGCGTTCGCGCTGCGCGGCATCGATCTGACGAAGCTGGAATCTCGGCCGCTGCAGGGTCGGCCGTGGGAATATCTGTTCTACGTGGATCTGGCCGCCGCGCGCGACGAGCTGCCGTGCGCGCGCGCGCTCGCGCACCTCGGCGAGTTCGCGCCGACGCTGCGCACGCTCGGGTCGTACACCAGCTGGAAGACCCGCGAAAGCCACCAGCCGGACCCTTTCGAGGTGGTCTCATGACGTTTCGTCCGAATCCCCTGACGACGGGCCCGAGCCGCGCGCCGGCGCGCGCGATGCTCAAGGCGGTCGGCTTCACCGACGCCGATCTGAAAAAGCCGCTCATCGGCGTCGCGAACACCTGGATTGAGATCGGCCCGTGCAATTACCACCTGCGCGACCTCGCGGTGCACGTGAAGGACGGCATTCGCAAGGCCGGCGGCACGCCGATGGAGTTCAACACGGTCTCGATCTCCGACGGCATCACGATGAACACGGAGGGGATGAAGACGTCGCTCGTGAGCCGCGAGGTGATCGCCGATTCGATCGAGCTCGTCGCGCGCGGGAACGGGTTCGACGGCGTGATCGTGCTGGTCGGATGCGACAAGACGATTCCCGGCGGCATCATGGCTCTGGCGCGGCTGAATATCCCGGGTCTCGTGCTGTACGGGGGGTCGATCGCCGCCGGTCAGTTTCACGGCCAGGCCGTGACGATCCAGGAGGTCTTTGAAGCCGTCGGCGCGCACGGCGCCGGCAGAATGACCGACAAGGACCTGAACGAGCTCGAATCGGTCGCCTGTCCTGGCGCCGGCGCCTGCGGCGGCCAGTTCACCGCGAACACGATGGCGCTCGTCTCGGAGTTTCTCGGGATTGCCGCGATCGGCAGCGGCGGCGTCCCGGCCAACGACCCGACGAAAGCCGACGTCGCGCGTGCCGCCGGGGCGCGCGTGATGGCGCTGGTCCGCGACGGCGTGCGCCCGCGGGACATCATGAAACGGGCCGCTTTCGACAACGCCATCGCCTCGGTGGCCACCACCGGCGGCTCGACCAATGCGGTCCTCCACCTCATGGCCATCGCGCACGAAGCGGGAGTCGAGCTGGCGCTCGACGATTTCGACCGGATCAGCGCGACGGTGCCGCTC
>Ga0068858_100006434_pt1 | contig 11439 bp, 9 predicted proteins | sample KBSSwiS12_FD_66589 | JGI IMG/M metagenome (GOLD analysis project Ga0068858, IMG submission 66589) | Switchgrass rhizosphere microbial communities from Kellogg Biological Station, Michigan, USA - KBS Switchgrass S1-2 | ecosystem: Host-associated > Plants > Roots > Rhizosphere > Soil ... | reverse complement strand
GGAAAATTGGGAAACTGAAAGAACAATTACTAAGCGGCCTGGAGAACGCCACTGGAGCGCAAGTTCAAGTCGCCTCACTCGATCTCGATTTGTGGCGGGGAGAGCTACACGCCGCCGGCATTACTCTGGCTAACAGACGTCCCTCCGCGCCGTGGGAAAAGGGGGCCATTAGTCAGGCCACGGTGCGATTTCATCTCTTTGATATTCTATCGTCAACGTTACCGATCAGCGTGGATGTCTCGTCATGGAATGTGGTTCTTACGCCTCAAAAATCTACGACCGCTTTACCTCCTACTCCGACCTCCGACGAGCCTTCCGCGACGGTCGAAGCCGCTTCCACGCCAAGTCACAGGCACATCCAAGTGACACAACTATCCGCGCACGAAGGCACGGTGGAAATCGATCTTCCCGGTCCGCGAACCATCAACCTTCAGGGCGTTACTTTCCAAGCGAGCGACAATGGAGGAAACGTGTGGACCACAGAGTTGCAGGCGTCCTCGATCAAAACTGGAACATTGGAAGCGGGCTCCTGTTCGGTACAGATTCGGGGAGATCAGGAGAAAATCACATTTTCCAATCTGCGTATGGCGTGCGGGCCGGGCTTCATCACGGGAGATGGGGAAGCTTCCCTCACCGGAAACCATGATATAAAAGCCAATCTCAAGGTGGCCCAAGTCCCGGTGACGATGTTTGTGGGTGTGGAATGGCAGATGAAACTCTCCGGCCAGGTCGTGGGCGATCTTGCTTATGAAGGTAATGATCAGAATGGATCGACCAAAGGCCAGATCGCCCTCAATCATGCCAAGTTCAATATCCTGCCGTGGCTGGGCAAGGTGACTTCCATGGTCAGTCTTCCCGACCTCACGGATGTGGAGGTCGACAAGGCGACAAGCGATTTTCAATGGACCGACGGCAAACTCTCATTAACCAATATCGATATCCGCAAAAATGCTGTCGTCCGGATAGCGGGAACCACGGACGTTGATGCAGCGGGGCAGGTCGACGGCAAGCTTAAGCTGGGCCTGCCTTCCAGTGTCACCGCCAAATGGCCCGCTTTGCAGGAAAAGGTCTTTTCCGTTCAATTTGAAGATTTCAATTGGACGGATGTCCGTTTGACGGGGCCTGCCGATCATCTTCAAGAAGACCTGAGTCCGCGCCTGCTCTCCGTTGGCGTACAGCAGGGTGGTAGTCTCATCGACGAAGCGACCAAAAAGGCCACCGACCTTTACAATAGTTTTATGGGGAAATAATCAAAACGCCCAAAACGTCATGCAAAACGCATCGGTTTATCTTGAATTCTCGAGGGTGTATCTTAAACTTGAACACTAGTGCCTGCAGTTAAACCCCATGCTGACGACGACAGCGAAAGCCAGAGGATCATTTCCCCTTTCGCGCAAACGACATCCACGGTCCAAGCGAGAGGTGGCCGGCCGTTGCCTTGGGCTCTTTGGATCGTTTCTTCCCTTTTGATATTGGTGATTTTGGGAATCATTGGATTCTTTACTTTCCAGTATCTCGATAATCCATACCGGACGATGGAGCCGTTCTCGATGGATAAATATCTGGCCGACTATCGGCCCATGTCCGGAGTTAAATTCAAAGCCAACCTCAAGGTATCCGCCGACTTGGGCTGGAAACCGGAAAAGGGGCACCTGATGGTCTTTACCGTGGAAAACGACAGCCGCGCGCTGGTCGTTCTCATCCCGCCCAAATTGAGCGGCATCTTTTTTACCAAGGGCCAGACGTATCAGGTCTCGCTTGAAGTAGGAGAAGGAGGACTCGTTTATGCAGACACATGTGAAAAAGAGTAACTTCCTCATTCTGGCGCTGACGCTTCCATGCCAGATAATCCTGGCGCAAAGCGCACCCACGCCGGCGCCTGCTCCATCCGCTCCTCCCACCTCGGCGCCTACGACCGGAAGCCCCACGGAAATCGACAGCAGCACGAAAACGATTCTCGATACCATCATGAACACCAAGCCCGCGGAAGGCAGCGCGGGCAAAGCCGGATCGGAAGTCGCAAGTGCGCTCGCCGATAAGATCAAGGCAGTGGATGTCTTGAAAACGCCCGGGCTCGATGACCCTGAAGTTCGCGCACGCTTTCAAACCTATCTCAGCCTGAAGGAAGTTGCCGATTTGCGGATCAAGGAGTATTTCAGCAAAATGGCGCAGGTTTCCGACCTTTTGCAGGCGGGGCATACGTTCGACGCGTGGAAAATCCTCTACTTGATGGGTGAATACAAGGACCTTGATGCCGGCATCAGCAGAGAGCTGGCCAACCGGGTCGAGTCGATCTGGAACAGCGATCAAACCAAAAATCGGCTCGAGATCAGCAATTCCACGCTACAGAACAACATCGAGACCTATAACCATAACGCCGACATGATCGCGGAGGATATTCGCGACGAGGCAAATGTGCAGGCGCAAAAGGGAAAGGCAAACACCGGAGGAGGAGGTAATAACTCTTCGGGAGTCACCGCCCAAAACGCGACGAACTCGCCCTTGGCGAGTCCGAACGCTGATCCTGCTGCCGCGGAAGCAGCGGTCATGCCCACGATGGCCAGTAGCCTGCAAGGAAAAATGGAACTCACTTCAGAATACCTGAAGCTTCTGGAGGCACACGCCAAGATCAAGCTGAACCAGATGCAAGAAAACAAAATGAGCGACCAGGATCGACTCAATTTTGCGGACTACATCAAGACACTGTATAATAGCCACCGCTACTATCACGTCATCATCGCCGCAGATTTTTACCGCAACCTTTTCAATGAGGGCGATTACCCCGCCGATCTCGCCGACCAGGCAGCCGCATCGCTCGGGACAAATGCCCGTACGCTGGCGCAATCAGCCACGCAGGCCAGTGCTGCACTAGGCGCCGCAGGTGGCACTGGTCCGCTCGCCGCACTCAACCAGGTAGGCAATAACCTTGCCGGGGACCATGCTGGCAAACAGCAGGGTGGCCAACCCATTACTCTTGCGGACGAAGTGACCGCTTCCCTTGAAATTAACAATCGCGTCAGCCAGGCGATCGAAGTATTTCGCTACAAGGCCGACAAGGGAGAAATCGCCGCGGCGGCGGAGCAGCTGCAGCAGGCATTTCTGGGTAATGAATACCATCCCGCCCTCCAGGGGTTGCCCCGGAACGAAAAGGAAAAGGTTGGCGATTTCCTCGGAAAACTGGAGGTCTTGAAGAATCAACTCGAGGTTCGCGATTTCGAACAGATCGAAGGACAGATTACCGACATCAAAAAAATTGCGGTCGATTTCGACGCCACCAAACCGATGGCCATGGTCAATGGCATCAAACTCGAAAGCCGCCTTCGCCTGGGCAAGGCACGGCTTCTGGCGCAGGGTGGGCATTTGAACGAATCGATGCAGGAATTCCAGACAGCTGCGGAAGAATGGCCGGGAAATCCCGATTTGCAGACGTCCGCCGCAGGTTTTTTCAGCACGGAAGATTTACAGAATCAATCGACGGCAGAGTTCGACCGACTGGTCAAGGACCAGAATTACCGGGCGATCTTTGACAAACAGCTGGCGTTTGCACCAGCAGTCAAGGGAGATACCAACCGTGAACAGCAGTTGAAGGATGCCCTGACGAAAGTCCAGAAAGCTGAAATGGCCTCCGAAAAAGCAAACTTGATGGTGATGAACGGCGATGTCGATGGGGCCTGGGAGACAATCGAGATCGCGGCAAAAGACTGGCCGGACGACATGAAGCTGAACAAACTCCTCGCCAATCTTTCCGGACGCAGCGCCGACTTTGTGAGCGCACTTAACAAAGCCCGCGATGCCGAGGCGAAAAAAGAATTGGGGTATAGCCTGACTTGGTACGTAAATGCGCAGGGTTATTATCCTGCGAGCATTATTGCCAATGATGGTATCGACCGTCTCAAGAAGCAGATTCTTTCGCCTGACTCGGCCGGTACTTCCGAGGGAACGAACTAGTTCGTATCTTCAGCTGCGCATGGAACCGACTGCCTCGATGGATGCGGCTGTTTATGTCGAGAACCTCTCGGTAACCGTCGGGAGGGGTGATGATCACAAGGCTCTGCTGCGCAATGTTTCCATTGCGGTTCCGGAAGGATCATTTCTTTCGATTATAGGTGCTTCGGGTTGTGGCAAAAGCACGCTCATCCGCGCTCTGGCAGGTATTCAGCCGGTTTCCGCCGGTCGCATTTTGTTGGCCGGGCATCCGGTGGAGACGCTGCGACACCAGCTTCCCCTCGCCGTAGGCTATCTCCCCCAATTCGGAGCTTTCCACGGTGACCTGACGGTTGCGGAGATTCTCGACTTCGCGGTGTCCCTTCGACTGCCCTCGTCCGTCCCCAAAGTGACCCGCGAACAGTGGAGCGAACACGTCATCGATCTCGCGCGCATTCGTCCTTTCCTGCATCAAAAATACCGAACCCTATCCGGCGGACAAATGCGACGCATTGCCCTGGCGGAAGAGCTTATCGGCGATCCTGCGTTTCTCTTTCTCGACGAATTGACGAGCGGACTGGATCCCTATTCGGAACATGAGTTGATGGTCTGGCTGGGGGAACTGGCCCATAGCTTGAGTAAAACGGTGGTTCTGGTCACGCATGCGGTCAGCAATCTGCGCCTATGCGATTCAGTGGTTTTCCTGCACGAAGGCCGTCTCTGTTTTCACGGTCCATACGACACGTTGATGCAAACCTACAAAACGGATTCCATCGAATCGATTTATGGTAGCTTTCAACAGGCTTCGATCACCGGTAATTTTGTCGGCTTTGACGAAGATCGATCAGGAGAGTTACCACCTCCCCCCGCGCCCCATTCCCTCAAGACGGCTCCACCACCCGGCAGCCCAAGTCAGCTGATAACTTTGATTCGGCGACAATTGATTCTTTTGGGCAGGGATAAATCTCAAATTTGGTTACACCTTGCCCTACTGATCACCTTTCCAGCTCTCGTGGCTATTTTTGGTTATAAGGGACTGCCGAGCGTGATGCACCTGGATCTGGAACTCGGAACCAACATCATCAAGACGCTGGCCGACAATCTGGCGTATTTGAAGGAGTCGTTCGCCGCTGCTTCGCTGGTTTCCGGCCTGGCGATGTTTCAGGTCATTCTACTAACCCTGATGGGCGCAAACAATGGGGCACGTGAGATCGCGAAGGAACGAGACGTCCTGGAGAAGGAACTTCGCGCAGGGCTTTCCCCGTGGGCCTACGTCACAACCAAGATATTGCTCGTGGTGGGATTGAGTGTTGCCCAGGCGTTCTGGATGACATGGTTCGTCAAGATGGTTTGCGGGTTTCCAGGCTATTTCTCCAACCAGTTTGAAATTTTGTTTATCACCACGCTGGCCATGAGCGTGACGTGCCTCGCCATTTCATCCGCCTCCAAGTCACCGGAGCGGGCCTCCCTCCTGGCGATTTATCTCGTGGGACTGCAACTTCCGCTGTCCGGCGCGGTATTGGCGCTACCTGAATATGTCAGCACGCTATGTCGTCCTTTCATCGCAGCCTACTGGGGTTGGAGCGGTTACCTGAAAACTCAGGACAAATCTCCGCTTTACGATATCGTCCGCCAATCGACCGAAACGACCATTGCCGACTTCAACGAGTGTCTTCTCGTTCTCGCCCTCCACGCAGCCGTTTGCGGCGTGATCGCTTGGATTTTTGTCGCCCGGAACTTTTCAAAACGATAAACATCTAAACGCCCCCCCATGAAACTTCACTCCATCCGATTCCTCTTTCTCGCTCTCCTTGGCATTGTCCTCACGAGTTGCGCCCCAACTATGCATCTTCAAACGGAAGGAACCGGTGCTTTAAACAAAAGCGCGCTTCATTACATCGTTCCGCCCGCGGTGACAGACTCTGCACAAAACAAGAATCTATACCCGATTATCGTCAACGCCTTTCAAAATAATCATATCGCTCTTACCCAAAATAGAAAAAATGCTGCCTATCTGGTAACATGGGGAACGGAAACCCAGTCTAAGCAAAGGCGGGAGCTGATTTCGGCGAATAGCTCTCCCGACTGGAATAATAATCTCAACGTCAATAGTTACACTTACTACGGTGCGGCCAACGGTATTTCCGCAACCGGCCCACAGTACGCATCTGTCATGCAAAGCTACCACATGCAAAATTTCACAATTAATGTCTGGAACAACACCCCTTCCGCGAACAAGCAATCGACTCCAGCATGGAGCGGAAGCGCTTCGACCAGCCTCGAAGACGCGAAAAATCCGGCGGGGATCATCAATGATATCGTCGCGCGTTACGGCACAAATTTCGAAGGTGAATCCGCAATCAGCAACCACTAGTTTTCTGACGACGGCTTAGCCCGAAACTCGACTACCCTATGATTATCCTGGATCAGGAGTTTGTCGATATTCCCACGCCCACGGGACCGATGCGAGTGCATCGCTTTTACCCCAAAGACCAGGAAGGCCGTCCTGCGGTGATTCTCTACTCGGAGATTTACCAGGTGACCGCGCCGATTCGACGTCTGGCTGCACGATTAGCTGGAGAAGGCTTCGAAGTTTTGGTGCCGGAGGTTTATCACGAATACGAGGAACCCGGGAAGGTGTTGGCCTATGACGCGTCCGGAACGGACCGGGGTAATTTTCTGAAGTTTGAAAAGCCGGTTGCTTCTTTCGACTCCGATTCCAAGGCGCTCATCGATTGGATCATGGCTCGTAAGTACGCTTGGTCGAGCATTGGAACATGGGGCTTTTGCCTCGGCGGACATCTCGCTTTCCGCGCCGCGCTTGATTCCCGCGTCAGCGCCACCGCCTGCTTGTATGCCACTGATCTTCATACGGCGACACTGGGCCAGGAAAAAAAAGACAATACGCTAGCCCGCGCGAAAGAATCGCAGGCGGAGTTTCTCTTGATCTGGGGACGTCAGGATCCGCACGTTTCCGCTGCCGGAAGAAAATTGATTTATGATGCCCTCACTGAGGCGGAGACTCGGTTTCAATGGCACGAGTTCAACGCGGCTCATGCCTTCTCGCGTGATGAAGGTCCCCGCTATGACGCGGCGGCGAGTCGACTCTCCTTTGCGATGACTCTTGAACTTTTCCAACGTCGTTTGACGGCTCCCAAATCGGTGGCTTAATTACCAGGACATGCTCCAGCTCCATTTGAATTTCCTTGGGAGGCAATTGGAGCGTTTTCGAGTCCCTCCCGTCCGGGAATCGGAACAAAATCCAATCTTTATGTGGAAACATGGCCTGACCGTTCATTTGGTAAGGCCATCGCGCGCCAGGCGTTACTTATTGCGATTGCAAACCGACGGGACCGTTCGCCTGGCCATTCCCCGGCGGGGTTCCCGTGCGGAAGGGATTCGCTTTCTCGAACGCAGTGAGACATGGCTACTCAAACAATCGACGCAATGGCACAAACGAAATGCAGCGAAACGCCCTTGGACCGACGGCACACGTTTTCTTTTTCGCGGAGAGGAAGTGGTTTTGCATGTTGAAAATTCCGATGAAGAGTTGCGTCTCCGTTTTTCGGATCAACTGATTGCCCTTCCTCAACCGCAAACGGACTATCGCAAACAAGTGTTCGCTCATCTCCGTCGACTGGCGGAGCTTGAACTGTCACCACGAACGAGGGCACTGGCGCAGATTCACAATATTTCGATCAATCGCGTAACCGTTCGCGCACAGAAGACACGTTGGGGCTCCTGCTCGGCTCGGGGGACCATTTCGTTAAACTGGCGCCTGATCCAGGCTCCCTCCAGCGTCAGCGATTATCTCATTATCCATGAACTCATGCATCGCCGGGAAATGAATCATTCATCCCGATATTGGAAACTAGTTGAACAGGCGTTTCCTGGCTATCGCGAGGCTGAACGGTGGCTCAAAAACTTTCGACTGGACGGCGATTATTTGGCTGGTGCAGCTTGATTGTCCTTATCCTGTTTGGGAGGAGGCGGGAAATATTGCCTCAACAAGATGGCCGCATCCGGGTCGGTGGGAGCGATTTTCACCAGGCTCTTCCTTAGCGACTCGATAAACTCGCTCTGCTTGGGAACTCGCTTCAACTTCTCCACAGAAGGAGCATTCTGCCGGTCGATATCGGCCAAGCGACGATTGAATCCTGAAATGTCCCTCAAAGTTGAGAGGATCAAGGTCAAAAGTACGATCGTAACCGGTATGGCCAGAGGAAACTGCATTTCATGAAAGGGAATTTTCACGCCTACCGTACCAAGTGCATCCTTTGATGGAGGACTAAACTCCACCGGGGTCATTTGAATGTTCTCCGGAGTTTCTGGATTATTTGCACTCATTGCTGGGAAGAATTCGGGGCTGCTGGAGTCTGGTCTGGCTTACTAGGAGGCGTGGAAGACGGGTTAACAGGAGGGGTAGTGTCAAAACCGACAGGCGCTGGCTGGGCACTCCCGTTATCGACGACCACGTTGATATTGTGTTCCTTCAACAGCTGCGCCATGACTGGGTCATGTTGTGAAGCAATCGCCATGCGCCGCACCATTTCATCCAAAACCATGTTCAGGTGATCAAAGTAGGCAACTTCTGCTTGAGTATACTTTTGATCATTTATGGCCTGCTCCCACTTATGATAAGTCATGGTCTCAGCCAAGGTGAGGCCTGCGTACAACAATGCAAGAGCGGTCAACAGGCTAAATGAGGCGATCTTCATGGATAGGCGAGGTTTGTTCCCAAGGGATTTGCTTTGAATATAACCTTATCTTTACATAGAGCTAGTGGGAACTTGTTCCATTCTGTTTTCCAGTCGAAATAATGGATTTAAGTCCCGTGAGATATCCCGCCTTTGCGTCTTCATAATTGCGGGGACCGATAAGAGCCACTTCCAGGGTCTCGACCCCTACGCCACGGTAGCCCTTCCAGATATCGATGAGGTGCCCTTGTATCTTCGCTGAAACGGCAGCCTTGGAATCATAATTACTCGAAGGAAGATCTCCTTGATTCGCGTATACAACCCAAAACACGTAAACAACCTGGGCCTTGGAAACGAAACGTTTCGGATGCACGTAAAGATCAATCCCGTTCACGCTCGTCGCAAAATCGGGGTAGTCGCGATCTTTCTCAAGACCTACCGAAGGCAGGCATTGATCAGGAACGTGCCAACTGAGAACGGTACGCGTGTAGGGCCTTGGTTCATATTGAAACCAGTAGACGTTCCAATTCCAGCCTTGGGGATCATTCCATACTCCGGCGTTGGCCTTATCACAACGAAGCGCCTCAAGCGTGACATCAGAAAGAACCATGGGCTTGAAGGATGCTTCCGAAGTAGTCATCTGCACGCTCCACTCTGAATGCCGCACCAATTTGGAATCTCTCCAACTGAACCAAATCTGAGTGATAGCCTCCACAACGAGTACCATGCCGAAAACGGCCACTGCGAGGCGAAGTGAGGGGCGATGCTCCCGTGTCCCACTATCCTTCCGGGCTTCAGAGATAGGGGAATCTTTTCTCGCAGTGGTAAAACTCAATGCTGCCAACCATGAACCGATTGCGGCAAAAATGAGAATGGCGTATCCGGCCGTATCGTGCCAACGGGGCACCGCATCCGGACCGCTGTAAAAAGCCATCAAGGCCAGAAAAAGGGTGCGCAAGTAGTTCCCCATCAAGGCGAGGCCCATGCTGGAGAACACGAGCAAAAGTCTCCGATGCATCGTCAGTCGATAAATGTCTCCCAGCAGAAACCCCATGACCAGCGACGCTTGGAGGGAAAGAATTCCACTACATGCTTCTTCCACGCCCAACTGGCAGTTACGCAAATGGATGATGTTGCCGGCAGGCTCCGCGGAAATTCCAATCCATTGGAGGGAATCGGCCACTGCAATAGTGTTCCAACGCATCAATCCCTGAACCAACGCGTACTCGACACCGAATGGCCACGGCACACAAAGGTATAAAAAGCCTATTGGGAAAGCGAACTGCCAAACCCAACCGAGGCCACCTTCCTGCCATAACCAACCGAATAAGATCACGACATAGAGACTAACCAATACCCATAATCCGGGACGCCAGTCTGGATCCGACTCTGCGATCAAACGGAATACCAGATAGACCAAGCCCCAGATCAGCAATCGGAGCAAAAACGGAATTGCCTTGACCTGTTGCCGGGCTGGGCGCAATGGCCAACGCTCGGAAAAGAGCACCAGGCACACCACGGGTATCAACCAACCAAAAGAATAGTTCGAATTGGTATTCCAGGTATTGGTCAACGGTCCCAAGATGAAAAAGCCGCTGCCCAACAAAAGAAGCCAACTCCGCCAGGGCAATTCACCAAGCTTGGAGGCAGAAGGCGGCGCGGTCTCGTTAGAATCAGGTACCGCTACGGAATTCGTATTCAAAATGGGTCGAGGCCGACTGGCGACGGCCTGGCTTCAAGGATTGGGGGCCAACACCTGTAATTCGGCTTGAGCCAGAATATATTCGCAATAATCCTTTTGGCCGGTCGCCAGGCATTTGTGGAAATAATCGATCGCGGTCGCTTTGTCTCCCGCCAATAAGCGTTTCATTCCTGCAAAATACCAGACTTCGCAGTGCTGTCCTGCATCTTTCTTGGCATCAGAAGAATCTGCGGAGGCTATCAGGTCGGCTTCCGTTTCGGTACCGAGCAGAAACTGGGCGATTTTCGTAACCAGATCATTCGGTCCGAGACTCCAGTTATTCTGGAGGGCATCGCTCAGGTCAATGTTCGCTGTTCCCGTGGGATTCTGCGCCATGGTAATCAACCACAGGTAAAGCCGGGCGTGATCCGCATAGGGATCTTTTGAAGCGAGCTTGCAGAACTGCAATAGGTCGGCCTTGGCTCCGTCCAAACCACCTTTCACCAGCTTGGCAAAGCCTCGATTGTAATATGCCTGCGCCTGCTTCGGATCCATATCGAGGGCACGGGAACTGTCGGAAATCGCGCCATCGAGGTCATTCAACTGCTCTTTGATCAAGCCGCGCCCGTAATAGGCGGTGCCTATTTTGGGATCGATTGCCAAGGCTCGGTTATAATCGTCGAGGGCCCCTTTGAGATCACCCTTGGCTTGCCGGACTAACGCCCGATCGGTAAGAGCGGGGACAAGATTCGGATCGAGAGTCAGGGCCTGATTATAGTCGGCCATGGCTCCATCCAGGTCGTTCTTGGTATTTTTGGCGATGCCACGGCTGTAGTAGCCGCGTGTCATTTTGGGATCAAGATCCAGGGCTTTGTTGAAATCGGCTACTGCCCCGTCGAGATCGGCCTTCTCGTACTTCGCCAATCCCCGATTGTAATAGGCTTCCACAATCTTCGGATTTACGGCGAGTGCCTGGGTGAAATCCGCAATGGCGCCGTCTAAATCATGCTGGGCTTTTTTGATGTATCCCCGGTTGCTAAAGGCACTGGCGCTCGTGGGATCAAGCTCGATGTTCTGCGAAAAATCCGCGAGGGCGCCTTCAAAGTCGCCCTTCAACGTGCGGATAGTCCCGCGCTT
>Ga0068858_100006433_pt1 | contig 11440 bp, 6 predicted proteins | sample KBSSwiS12_FD_66589 | JGI IMG/M metagenome (GOLD analysis project Ga0068858, IMG submission 66589) | Switchgrass rhizosphere microbial communities from Kellogg Biological Station, Michigan, USA - KBS Switchgrass S1-2 | ecosystem: Host-associated > Plants > Roots > Rhizosphere > Soil ... | reverse complement strand
GCCAGCGGCGATAACGGCGCATTGACCGTCTCAAGCGGCGGCCAGGTCTCGGACCAGTTTGGGATTATCGGCTCCTACGCCGGCAGTACGGGCAACGCGACGGTGACGGGATCCGGTTCTTCCTGGAACAATAGCTCAGTGTTGTATGTCGGCCTTATGGGCCCGGGAACGCTGACTGTCTCCAGCGGCGGCACGGTGACGAACCAATATACGTATTTGGCTTTCTCTGACTCGGCCCAGGGAACGGTGAACCTCAATTCCGGCGGCACGCTGGCGACGAGCCTGGTTATTGGCGGAAGCGGAACGGGCGGCGCTTACCTCTACTTCAACGGCGGCACTTTGCGGGCCACGGCCAACAGCACCGATTTCATCAGCAACTTAACCGAAGTCAGGACGCAAAGCGGCGGCACGATCGACAACGGCGGTTACAATATCACGATCAATGCCCCCATTGTCGGATCCGGCGTCGCGACCTTCACCGGCTCCGGCACGACGACGTTGACGGCCGCGAACCCCCTCATCGGCGATATCAACATCGACTTCGGCACGCTCGCCGTCTCTGGCGGCGGAGCCTCGTTCATGCAAATTAACAACAACGTCATCGTCGGCTATGCCAACGGCGACAACGGCGCATTGACCATCTCCAGCGGCGGCAGGGTCGCGGATCAGTATGGATATATCGGCTACAACCCCGGCAGCATCGGGACCGCAACGGTGACGGGAGCCGATTCTTCCTGGACCAATAGCGTGAATTTGATTGTCAACAATGGAGCGCTGACCGTCTCCAGCGGCGGCCGGGTCTCAGACTCGAATGGATATATCGGCTACCTTAACAGCGGCAACGCGACGGTGACAGGAACCGGTTCATCCTGGACCAATAGCTCGGATTTCAGTGTCGGCTATTCTGTCACGGGAACGTTGACTGTCTCCAGCGGCGGCCAGGTCTCGGACCCGAATGGATATATCGGCTATAACACTGGCAGTACCGGGACCGCAACGGTGACGGGAACCGGTTCATCCTGGACCAATAGCTCGGCCCTCTATGTCGGCTATTCTGGCACGGGAACGCTGACCGTTTCCAGCGGCGGCCAGGTCTCGGACCCGAATGGGTATATTGGGTACAACTCCGGCAGTACGGGCAATGTGACGGTGACGGGAACCGGTTCATCCTGGGCCAATACCTTTTTGTATGTCGGCAATTCTGGCACGGGAACGCTGACCGTCTCCAGCGGCGGCCGGGTCTCGGACTTCAATGGGTATATCGGCTCCAGCATTGGCGGTACGGGAAATGTGACGGTGACGGGAACCGGTTCATCCTGGACCAATAGCTATTTGTATGTCGGCAATTCTGGCACGGGAACGCTGACCGTCTCCAGCGGTGGCCAGGTCTCGGACTCGAATGGGTATATTGGGTACAACTCCAACAGTGTGGGCAATGTAGCGACGGTGACAGGAACCGGTTCATCCTGGACCAATGGCTCGGATTTGTTTGTCGGCTTTTCTGGCAGTGGAACGCTGACCGTCTCCAGCGGCGGTCAGGTCTCGGACTCGAACGGGTATATTGGCTACCAGAACGCGGGCAACAACGCAGCGACGGTAACGGGAGCTGGTTCATCCTGGACCAATAGCGCGGGGCTGTATGTCGGCGGCTATTATGGCACGGGAACGTTGACTGTCTCCAGCGGTGGCCAGGTCTCGGATCAGAATGGGTATATTGTCGGCATCAGCAACAGTACAGGTAGCGTAACGGTCACGGGTACGGGTTCTTCCTGGGCCAATAGCCTGGGGTTGTATGTCGGCCAGTATGGCACGGGAACGCTGACCGTCTCCAGCGGAGGCACGGTGACAAGCCCCTCTACGTTTTTGGCCTACTCTGGCTTGAGCCGGGGGACGGTGAACCTCAATGCCGACGGCGTGTTGGCGACGGGCCAGGTTATTGGCGGAAGTGGAACGGGCGGCGCTTACCTCAACTTCAACGGCGGCACTTTGCGGGCCACAGCCAGCAGCACCGATTTCATCAGTAATTTCAGTGGGACCGAGGTCGCGCTGCAAAGCGGCGGTGGTACGATCGACAACGCCGGTTACAACATCACGGTCAGTTCGGTGATCAGCGGTACGGGTGGCCTGATCTCGACTGGAACGGGGACGCTCACCCTTAGCGCTGCGAATACTTACACCGGCACCACTGAAGTGGCGGCGGGTACGCTGGCGCTGGGGGCGTCCGGCTCGATTGCCAATCAGTCCGGATTGATCGTCGATAGCGGGGCCACGTTCAACACGGGCGGTGTCTCGGTCACCATCAATTCACTTTCGGGCTCGGGCAGCCTGGCGATTGGCAGCGGCACCTTGACGACAGGGGGCAGCAATAACTCCACTACGTTCTCCGGGAGCATCAGTGGCAGCGGTGGTTCCCTGAGCAAACAGGGGACGGGCAAGCTCACGCTCTCCGGGACAAATACCTACACGGGCGGAACGACGGTCAGCGGGGGCAAGCTCGCCTTGGATGGTTCGGTGGCGGGCAATGTGGCGGTCAACTCAGGCGCGGAAGTCGGCGGCCACGGTTCCATTGCCGGGACAATCAGTGGCTCCGGGTTGGTCGGACCGGGTAATAGCCCCGGCATCCTGACGGCGAGCTCGGTCGATCCGACTGGCGGCCTTTCCTTCAACTTTGAGCTCACCCTGGCAGGCGCGGCGATCTGGAGCAATGCTTCCGCTAGTGGCAATGATGTTCTGCATCTGACTTCGGGATCGCCGTTCACGTCAGCGCTGACTTCGGCCAACACGATTGACGTCTATTTCGCTGCGATCGGAGTGACCTATGACGGTGGATTTTTCGTTGATGGATCAAGCGACATTCTTTTGCCGAACATCACCAATGCCACCTACGACTACTACATCCTCGATAACACGAACGGAACAATTGCTTATAACGGCAATTTGTATGACGTCTATTCCGGGCCCGTGACCCGGGCTACGGTGGCCATCAGCGGCGCCAACTTTGGGGATGGAACCGTCAACGGATTCACTGAGCAGTTCATGGCGGTGCCGGAGCCCTCAACGTGGGCGCTCCTGCTCGTGAGCCTCGTGTTGTTGTTGAGTTGCCAACGCAGGAACAAAAGAAAGACGGCCTAAGGCCGAAAGGGTCACCCCAACGGGATTCGAACCCGTGCTACCTCCGTGAAAGGGAGGTGAGCTAACCGCTACTCCATGGGGTGTTAAGAGAAGAGCCGGAAATTATAAGCGTAACCCCGCATCAAATGCAACCATCAGAATAAAAATTCCGATGTCCGGTTTGCAGGATGGTTTACGGTGTGAAATCCCTTAGACCCGCCCGCTGTTTCGCGGTAGCGTGTCTGGCTTGAACCGATTTTCAGCATGATTGCGCCGCGCGACGATTTTCCCTCTGAGTTTGAGCGGCAGGTGAACCTCGCCTTCGGCCCGGGAGGGCTGCTGGCGAAGTCGAAGGATTTCGAGTATCGCCCCCAGCAGCAGGCGATGGCCAGCGCGGTGGCCAAGGCGTGCGAGGACCGGACGCATCTCATTGTCGAGGCGGGCACAGGCGTGGGCAAAAGCCTCGCGTATCTCGTGCCATCGATTTTTCATGCCATCGCAGAGGGGCGAAAGGCACTGGTCTCGACCCATACGATCAATCTTCAGGAGCAGCTTTTTCACAAGGACATACCACTCGTACAAAAACTTTTGCCAACCGAATTCAAGGCCGTGCTGCTCAAGGGTCGCCAGAACTATCTGTGCCCCCTACGTCTGCAGCGGGCAATGAGCCATGGCGGCGAGCTCTTCGCCTCAAAAGAGCAGGAGGAAATGAAACGCATCTGGGAATGGAGCCTCAGGACGCACGACGGCACGCTTTCCGATCTCGATCCCGCCCCGGATCCGCAGGTCTGGCTCCAAGTCTGCAGCGAACCGCATGTCTGCACGGCACGCAATTGTGGCCAGGGCACGGCCTGCTTTTACCAACGGGCGCGCAAGGAGGCCGAGGCTGCGAAGATACTGGTGCTCAATCACTCTCTTTTTTTCAATTTTCTTGCGGGAGCAGAAGGAGCATTGGAAGAGAGAGGTTATCTTTTCCATAACGATTTTGTGATTTTCGACGAGGCCCATACTCTGGAAAGCGTGGCCGCCCGACACCTCGGCTTGGAGATTTCCCACGGTGGCTTACGCTACCTGCTGCATCGACTGTTTCATCCGCGAACGCAGAAGGGGATTGTGGCGGCCCTCCATGACAGTGACGCGCTCAAGCTGGTGTTGGAAGCGGAGGAAGAGTCGGATTTATTTTTTGACCGGCTGGAACGCTCGCTCGACTTCAAACGCAGCAAGGAGTTGCGATTGCGGGAACCGGGTATCGCAGAAAATTCGCTCGATGTGCCATTAGCCCGCCTCTATCGGAACCTGGCCGATTCCGCCCGGGATATCGAGGATGAGATTTTCAAGGCGGAGGTGCAGGAAGCCGCGCGTCGGGTGGAAGGCATGCGCGTGGGCATCAGCGAATTTCTCGGACAAATGCGCGAGGACCACGTTTATTGGGTCGAGCGATACGAGAAACGGGATACCCGGTTGACCCTCACGGCCGCGCCGATTGAAGTCGCTTCCCAGTTGCGGAAGCTACTTTTTCGTCATGACAACACCGTTGTCATGACCAGCGCCACGCTCGCGGTTAGCGACGGGCTGCGTTATTTCGTGAACCGGATAGGCGGTGAGGATGCCGCCACGTTGCAGGTCGATTCACCATTCGATTATGCAAAGCAGATGCGCGTCTTCATTCCAAAAAAAATGCCGGACCCCGCGGCGCGTGAGGCCTATGAGAATGCGTTGTCGCATTGGATACGCCATTTCGTCTCGATGACGCAGGGCAAGGCGTTCGTGCTGTTCACGAGCTATCAGACGATGCAGAAGCAGGCCGATACCTTGAGTTCCTTTTTTCGGAGCGAACGGATTAACTGTCTCGTCCAAGGCGGAGCACTGCCCCGGCATCGGATGCTGCAAAAGTTCAAAGAAGACCGCGACTCGGTCCTGTTTGGTACCGATTCCTTCTGGCAAGGTGTCGATGTTCCGGGTGAAGCGCTCAGTAATGTCATCCTGACGAGACTCCCTTTCGCTGTGCCGGACCACCCGCTCACCCAGGCCAAATGCGAGGCAATTATCGCCAATGGCGGCGATGCTTTCCGTGAATTCTCCCTTCCGGAAGCGATTTTGAAGTTCAGGCAGGGCGTGGGGCGGCTGATACGTACGCAGCATGACAAGGGAATCATCGTCATTCTCGACAATCGCGTCCTCACCAAACCCTACGGAAAATCCTTTCTCAGTGTCTTGCCGAAATGTCCGATCGAGATTGTGGAATAAGTGCCGTCTCTGCGCATCTCACTTATAAGTAAGTGGTACAAAGACTCTATTGCCTGTAGAATCTAATTCTACCGAATCGATATTTTGCGTGATTTTCTCTATAATCGTGTCGACTTGAGCAAAGTGTATTTGCCCATTGAACAAATGTTGCAAATCGACCGGGTATCCGAGGTTACTACGGATGGTATGTCGTGTGAGATGGACTTGACCGGGCATTGGGTTTTTCCGCTTCACTTTCCCGAAGACCCAATCTTTCCCGCCTGTCTGATGATTGAGGCGGCGGGGCAGGCGATCGCGATCTGGGCATGGCATCACGGCGTCCCCGGGAAGCCGCGACTGGCACGCGTCAGCGCCTCCTTTAATGGAGGTGTGAAGCCTGAGGACGAATTACTTTCTTTCGAGGTCAAGGTTCGCCGCCGTCGGAATATCTGTTTCGGAGTGGTGGAGCTTTTGTGCGGTAAACGCCAAGTCGCAACGGTGGAAGAAACCCTGGCTTGGGTCTAGTTCGTCGCGCCGCTGGTTGTTCCGAAAATCTCGTTGAAGAAAGCTTCCATGGCCTGCCACGAACGCTTGTCGGCAGCGGCATTGTACTTCGCGCCGGGTAGATTGAGCGCGTCCACTTGATCATCAGTAAAGGCATGCACGGCATGGCTATAGTAGACAATCTGGTAATCGACATTGTTTTCTCGAAGTTGCTGCTCGAAGGCCTTCATGTCTTCGGGCTTTTCGAAAGGATCGTCCGCACCGCAGAGGGCGAGTACCTTGGCTTTCATCTGTGCTCCTGGTGGCAGCGGTTGCGCATCCAGACCGCCATGGAAGCTCACCACACCCTTGAGATCGAGGCCGTCGCGCACCATTTCAATCACACCTGTGCCGCCAAAGCAGTAGCCGATGGCGGCGATCCGTGTGGGATCGAGTAAAGGCTGTTTGAGAAAAGTCTCATAAGCCGCCTTCTCGCGGGCCCGGTAAAGAGGCCGATCGCTTTTGTAGGTCGTGGCTTGCTTCCCGTATTCGGAAACGGTTGTGGGGCGAACGTCCTTGCCATAGATATCAGCGGCGAATGCGATGTAACCGAGCTTCGCCAGCATGTCGGCGCGCTTATGAGTATAATCGGTTACTCCGCGCCAATCGTGAATGACCAAAACTCCCGGTCGCTTCCCCGAAATCGAGTCATCGTAAACCACAAAGCCTTGGAGGGGAGTTCCCTTGGCGTCCGCATAGTCAACCGTCTGGGTGACCAACTTGGCGGAGACCGGGAGCGAAGCGACGAGCAATAGGGTGAGGGCGGTGAGAGGTTTCATGGCAAGGGAACTAAACGCATTTCGATCTCCCGCGCAACCGTCCGACCTTATTTCAAGCGTTCGAATGCCTCGAGATACTTGGCCCGCGTATTCTCTACCACTTCGTCGGGCAGATGAGGGCCGGGCGCCGTCTTGTTCCAGGTAGTCAACGTCTTGAGATAATCGCGGAGGTATTGCTTGTCGAAACTCGGTTGAGGTCCGCCGGGCTTGTAGGCGTTGGCGGGCCAGAACCGTGAACTGTCCGGAGTAAAGATTTCATCCGCCAAGAGGACGCGACCGGTTGAGGCTTCCAGTCCGAATTCGAGCTTGGTATCGGCCAGGAGTATTCCGCGCTGAGCCGCATATTGGGCCGCCCATGCGTACAAGCGGAGCGTCAAATCCTGCAACTGCTCATAGCGTTCCACTCCCAAGGCGGCGCGTGCCTCGAGCGGAGTCAGGTTTTCATCATGGCCATGATCGTTCTTGCGGGCAGGAGTGAAAAGGGGTTGGGGCAATTTGGCGGATTCGAGCAAGCCCGCGGGAACGACGTGACCTCCCACGGTGCCCTCCCGTCGATATTCTTCCCAACCGGAACCCGCCAGATATCCTCGGGCGACGCACTCGACTTGGAAAATCTCGCAGCGTCGCGCACGTGTCAGGCGACCTTCAAATTCGGGCAGGTCGACTTCAGCAGGCAGGTCATAGCCAAGAACATGGTTGGGGCATAACTCAGCGGTCAGGTCGAACCAATGCCGGGAGATCGAGGTGAGGATCTTACCTTTATCCGGTATCGGCGTGGGCATAATCACGTCGTAGGCCGAGATGCGGTCCGAGGCGACCAGCCAGATTTCGTCTTGCCACGTGTAAATATCGCGCACCTTGCCGCTGCGCAGAAGCTTGACGCCACCATGCGCCATTCGATTGAGCTGGGAATCCATGGCCGAATTCTAGGATCAATCGCCCGTTCTAGAAGCTTAAATACCGGTTATACATCGAACAGATAAGGATTAACTGTCTCGGAGGTCAGCCGATAAGATTATAGGTCAACAGCATACCTAATTATTTTGATTTGATTAATTGCCAGTCCCAATATCTCGGCCATATTTGAGGTAATAGATTTCGTCAGTACAATGGGTAATTTGGGGGCATGGATCGCGTGAAACTCTCGTTCGACCAATCGAAAGTAGCTTTGCGAGCGACAACATTTTTGTCGGGCACAGGCATTGGCTATATGACAGTGCGAGGCAATTGCCTCTAAACCTTATGAAATTGCGTTCATCTTTTCCCGGTAGCGCTATTCTGATTCCTCTCGTTGCCAGCCTGGCGATTACGGTCGTTTGCCTAAGTCTTTATCAGCGGGAAGCCGACCAGATCAAAAAAGGGGTGCTGGATCGTGAAGTCAACCGGACCCGGATATTTACCCATTTCTTTGAGCAGGATATTCGGGCTGCCGTAAAGGATTTGCAGCAATTGGTTGATGGTGATGGTCTCAGGTCCTATCTCAAGACCGGAAAGCAAGAAGACCTTGACCGGGCAGTGCATCGTGCCTGGTTTTTCAGTCGCCAGAATCCTGATTACGACAAGGTCCGTTACATTGATGAGCAGGGCAGGGAGATCATCCGCATTAACTGGGACGGCGAGGTCGTTCCGGTCGATCAGTTGCAAAACAAGTCTGACCGCCCTTTTTTCCAGAAGGCCAATGTTCTTTCCCCGGGTCAGTTCTACATTTCTGCAGTCGATCTCAATGTCGATAATGGAAAGATTGAGCGACCGCTCAAACCCACGGTGCGTGTGGCGACGCCTGTTTTCGACTCCACTGGAAAGCGGAGGGGTATTTATGTCATCAATTGTCGCGTCTCGAATGCCATTGAGCGGTTGCAAAAATTTGCACCTCAATACCAGCAACGTTTGCGAATCCTGAATCCGGCCGGTTATTGGCTCAAGGCCGTCCAGCCGGGTGAGGAATGGGGTTTCATGCTTCCCGAGAGAAAAGACAAGACGCTGGCGCAAACGGATCCTGCACTGTGGGCCCGGATTGTCCAGCAGCCGAATGGGCAGACTCCCTACGATGAAGGCTATTTCACCTGGGCGCGGGTTACGCCCGATACATTCGCCACGTCTCCTTCGGATATTGTGGTGGCGGACGACAGCTTTCTCGTCATCGCGTCCGAAATCTCCAAGGTGGAATGGAACGATTATTTCGTCGGTCTTCGTCAAACTTTCTGCCTCGTTGCCGCTGCCCTCTTGCTTCTCACGTTTGCGAGTTGGCGCTTTTTTCTCGCGAGGCAGCAAACACAAATGGAACTGGATCGGTTCTATGTTCTTACAAGTGACATGGTTTGCATTGCCGGGTTCGATGGCTATTTCAAGAGGATTAATCCGGCTTGGGAAAAGACCCTTGGCTATTCAAGCAAGGAATTGCTCTCCAAGCCGATCCTGGACTTTGTCCATCCGGATGATCGGCAGAGAACGGTAATAGAAACCACTTCATTGACTCGGGGAGGTGAGACGATTTCTTTTGAAAATCGGTATCGCTGCAAGGACGGATCGTATCGGTGGCTTTCCTGGAGCGCGCGGCCTGCGGTAGACGCCCAGTTGGTTTTTGCCTCGGCCCGGGACTTGACCGAACGTCGGCAAATGGAAGAGATCTTGCGGCAGAGCGACGAGCGCAACCGATCGATCATCGAAAGCGCCTACGATGGGTTCATCAGCATCGATTCGAAGGGACGCATCACAGATTGGAATTTGCAGGCTGAATCCATTTTTGGTTGGACGCGGGTCGAAGTCCTCGGACAGTACCTGCACGAAACCATCATCCCCCCCCGGTATCGGGAAGGTCATGTCAAAGGCATCCAGCATCTCCAGGCCACGGGCGAAGGGCCCGTGCTGAACAAGCGCATTGAATTAAGCGCCCTTCATCGGACGGGTCGGGAATTTCCCGTGGAACTCGCCATCTGGCCTTTGCAGGTGGGAAGCGAAGCGACTTATCACGCCTTTGTTCGCGACATCACGAACCGGAAGGACGCGGAATCGCACATCATAAATCTTAACAATGAAATGAAGACCCGCGCTGCCCAACTGGAAGCAGCCAACAAGGAGCTCGAGGCATTCTCCTATTCCGTTTCGCATGATCTGCGGGCTCCACTGCGGCACATTCACGGCTTTGTGGAGTTGCTCCAGTCAGCTCCCGCGCTCCGTTCTGATGAGTCTAGCCGTCGACATATGGCGGTCATCACTCGCGCGGCGAAACAAATGGGTATGCTCATTGATGATCTTCTCGCATTTTCCCGTACAGGCAGAGTGGAGATGCATCCGATCAAGGTCGATATGCTGCAGTTGGTGGACCAGGCGATCCGCGAACTTGAGCCTGAGGCGGCAAATCGCAAGGTTATCTGGGATATCAAACCGATGCCGATGGTTGCGTGTGATCCCGGACTACTTCACCTTGTCTGGATAAACCTTGTCTCCAACGCCCTTAAATATACACGTCCCAAGGACGAAGCACGGATCGAAATTGGTCAGGCCGAGGGTAGTTTCCCAAAGGCCGACCCCGATACCATTGTGTTTTATATCCGCGATAACGGAGTCGGGTTCGACATGGCCTATGCCTCGAAGCTCTTCGGGGTTTTCCAGCGACTGCATCGAGCCGAGGACTTTGAAGGTACCGGCATAGGGCTGGCCAATGTCCAACGCATCATCCACCGCCATGGAGGGAAAGTCTGGGCGGAAAGCCAACTCGACCAAGGCACTGTCTTTTATTTTTCGCTGACTCTTGAACCCCATACTTAAAACACACCATGCCCAAGACCATGAAACGCATTCTCCTCGCTGAAGACAGTGACAATGATATTGAACTGACGCTTGCTGCTTTGCAGGAGTGTCGTCTGACCAATTCCGTGGATGTAGTCCGGGATGGGGCCGAAGCGCTCGACTACCTTTACCGCCGTGGTGCGTATGAGAACGACAAGAGCGAGCTGCCTGGCGTCGTCCTGCTCGATCTCAAAATGCCGAAAATCGATGGGCTGGAAGTTTTACGCCAGATCAAATCGGACGAGGCACTTCGGCGCATACCGGTCGTCATGCTCACGTCCTCGCGCGAGGAACAGGACCTCGTTCATAGCTATGACCTCGGCGTGAATGCTTTTGTCGTGAAGCCGGTCGACTTCGCCCAGTTTGTTGAAGCGATTCGAACCCTTGGCGTCTTTTGGGCCATTGTTAATGAGCCCTTTCCTATGAATAAAAAACGGCAAACATTGTAACGCCAATTTGACAATAGATTAACTTGTTAATACGATTCTCGCCCCGAGGGGGATCTTCATGAAGCGCCAACTTCGTATTTTGCATCTTGAGGATTCTCCCTCTGATTCCGAACTGATCCGCCAGCTCTTGGTGAGTGATGGATTGGAATGTGAAGTCGTGCGGCGGGAAAGTCGACAGGGCTTTCTCCGGGAACTGCAGGGAAAAGAAATTGATCTGATCCTGGCTGATTGCACCATGCCGGGCTTTGATGGTTTGCATGCGTTGGAACTCGCGCGCCAGCATGCGCCCCATATACCGTTCATTTTTGTATCGGGCACAATTGGGGAGGAGTTTGCCATCGAATCGCTCCGCAACGGCGCCACCGATTACGTGCTGAAAGAGCGGCTCTCTCGCCTCGTTCCCGCGGTTCGCCGCGCCGTCGCGGAAATCAGTGAGAGATCGAAGAACCAGGAGATGGAGCAACGTCTTCGCCAGGCACAGCGTCTCGAGGCCGTCGGTACGCTAGCCGGTGGCGTGGCCCATGATTTCAACAATATCCTGAC
>Ga0068858_100006428_pt1 | contig 11443 bp, 12 predicted proteins | sample KBSSwiS12_FD_66589 | JGI IMG/M metagenome (GOLD analysis project Ga0068858, IMG submission 66589) | Switchgrass rhizosphere microbial communities from Kellogg Biological Station, Michigan, USA - KBS Switchgrass S1-2 | ecosystem: Host-associated > Plants > Roots > Rhizosphere > Soil ... | reverse complement strand
CCGGATGGCAAGATTGCGAACGTATGGGTGCACCCAGCCGTCGTTCCGATGCCTGCTGCGCACTGAACTATCGATGTTTTGAGCGACGCCCGTCGGTTGCTTCGGGTCGAGAGCGCGTTCGGGACTTCCGTCTCGACCTGCTGTTCTATCACCGGGAACTGCAATCGCTCATCACCATCGAACTCAAGGTCGATGAATTCAAGCCCGAATATCTAGGGAAGTTGGGGTTCTCGTTCGGCGAATGCGCCGAACTATACAGCGTATAGATCTATATCGCTCTATACTATACACTGTATAGGTGACTGGCATTGTACCCACCGAACAGCGTATCCGACGCGCCGCTCTGCGGCTGCTGGAAAAAAAGGGGCCCGAGGCAGTGACCATGCGGCGCCTGGCGCGCTCCATCGGCATCACGCCGATGGCGATCTACCACCACTTCGTAACCCGTGAAGCGCTGCTGAGAGCGGTCGTCGATCGAGAATTCGGCGAATTTCTCCATTTGATTGGCAAGATGCCGACTCTCGATACGGCGGAAGAGCAAATCGTGCATGCATTGGACGCCTATCTCGACTACGCGCTCAGCCGACCCCAGATTTTCGACTACGTGTTCTCAAGGCCACGAGATGATGCGAGGCGCTATCCCGAGGACTTCCGTGCGGGGCGCTCGCCGACGCTGAATCCGCTTGCCGACGCCGTGACGAGGTGGATGGAAGAAGGTGCCTTAGAGAAAGACGACATATGGGAAGTCACCCTGGAGATCTGGGCGCACGCGCACGGCTATATCGCCCTCTACCGAGCAGGTCGCTTCAGCCTCCCCCCTGCGGACTTCAAGGAGCTGGTACACCGATCGATGCGAAGGTTATTTCGTGGGTTGAAAGCTCACGGGCTCGAGGGGTAGCGCCGCCGTGGCTCCGCCTCGTTATGAAAGTTCTGTTGGAGCAACTTCCGAATATAGCTGGCCTCAGGGAAAGACCATGAATGCGATCGCCTGCGTGATTCTGACGGCCGCCGGCTGTTACTTCTCTTTTGGGCTGGGGCATGCATGGTGGCTTGCCTGGCTCACACCCGTTCCGGTTCTATGGCTGGTTTTCGGGGCGACGAAACCGTGGCAGACATTCCTCGCCGCGTGGGTTGCCTTTGCGCTCGGTCTAACAAGTTTCCTGCGAGCGTATGTCAATGTCCTTCCGGGTCCAATCCTGGCCTTCAACATCCTCGTTCCATCGCTTCTGTTCGCGCTGGCCGCCCTGGGCGCGCGGCGTGTCATGGGCGCGCTGGGTGCTGTCCCGGCGATGTTCGCCTTCGCCACACTCTGGGCGGGTTTCGATCTGCTTCTCTCGTTCGATCCCGGCGTGGGTTCATTGCTGTCGCCCGCGGGTGCCGAGGTCGCCGCACCGGTATTGGTCCAAAGCGCGGCGCTGGTTGGCTTCGTCGGAATCACCTTTCTACTTGGCGCCGTTGCCGCCGCAATCGCCCTTAGCTTGCGCACGCGCAATCCCGCGCCCGTGCTACTCGCAGCCGGCCTCTTCGCTGCAAATGCAGTGTACGGCTACTGGCGAATTTCACACTCGTCGGCGGATACCCTACGAGTCGCGCTCATCGACAACAACACGTATGGCTACTGGGTAGCCTTCGATCAGCCCGCGGCAAGCCTCGAGCCGGCCGCGCTCCGGGTGATAGATGCCTACACAGCGCAAATTGACAAGCTACGGGGTCAGCACGTGCAACTCGTTGTGCTGCCCGAAAACATCTCGATGATCTCAGGCGAGTGGCGCGGTCAGGCCGAGGCGAAACTCGGCGCAGCGGCGGATGCGACGGGCGCCACTATCGTGGGGGGATTCAACATGTATGTCGATGGCGCGCGGCGCAATGTTGCGTGGGCGTTCGCGCCTCGGAATCAAACGCCAATCATTTACGAAAAGCGGCGGCTGGTTCCTGGGCTCGAATCTTCCTTCTTCACGCCGGGCCCGGGACCGCATGTGCTGCCCGGCGGCATCGGACTCGAGATCTGCTTCGATATGGATTCTCAGCACATGATCCGCCGCGACCAGGCAGTGACGAGGCCCAGACTGCTCGCCGTACCCGCCTCGGAGATCGGCACGCATGGCGACTGGTCGAGCCCCACCATTGCGGCCGACGCTTGGTACCATGCTCGTAACGCGGTGCTGAGAAGCGTGGAGAACGGCGTGCCGATGGCAAGAAGCGCGCTCCGCGGCCTGTTGACTTTGAACGATCGCTACGGTCACATCGTCGCGAAGACGCGTACCAACGGAGAATTCACGACGCTCATCGGCGATCTGCCGCTCGAAGCTCTAGGAGGCACAACACTCTACGATCGCATCGGGGATGCGTTTGGATGGCTTTGCCTCGTACTGGGTACGGGACTGGTGGGGGTCTCGCTTCTCAGGGCACCGCGCACAGTATTGAGTCCAGGAAACACCGGGAAGCCGAACGAGGCCGTTCTTGAGAATCGACGCATCGATTTGTAATATTACAAATTTTGCAATATTATAGGGCCCGTTCAGTTTTCGCAGTCATGAATCACCAGCAATTCAAATCCGGACGCCTTGGGGCACACCTGACGCAGGTGCAGGCCGCGGAGCGATTGGGTCTGTCACAGTCGTATTTGTCCCAGCTCGAGAAGGGCCAGCGTCCAGTGACGCCTGAGATTGCGCGCCTGGCTACCAAGGTTTACAGGCTCTCTCCCGCCGCTTTGCCATTGCCCGATGCGGCGTCAGACGCCGAAGAGTCGGACGCAGCCAGGTTGGCACGGCAGCTCTCAGGGCTTGGCTACCCGGGATTCGCGCACTTACGCGGCGAACGGATCAATCCGGCGGTCCTGGTATTGCAATCCTTGGTGCACGATGACCTTGAAGTTCGCCTGACTGAGGCGCTTCCATGGGTTCTGGCAACCTATCCGGACGTGGATTGGCCCTGGCTCACCGATCAAGTAAAGCTCAAGGACGTTCAAAATCGACTAGGTTTCCTGGTTGCTGTGGCTCAAGAGTTGGCGAAATCCGGTGAGACATTTCGATCAGCACTCGAGCCGTTGCAGCAGGCCGAGACAAAACTCGAGCGCGCACGTCTGGCACGTGAAGACACCCTGTGTCGTGAATCCATGCCTGCTGCCGAGCGCCGCTGGCTGGCCGCAAATCGCTCGCTGCTCGCGCGACACTGGAATTTATTGACTGGTTTGACCGCAGAGCAATTGCCCTATGCCAGTTGACCCAGAGGCATCCGCCCACGCCCTGCCACCCGAGCCATGGCGCTCTTTCCTGCAGGACTTTGACGCGCGGCTCAAGGGAACTGTCGCACTGCGTTGCCTGGGTGGCTTCGTAGTTACCCTACAATATGGTATCGGGCGCGGCACATCGGACATCGATTTCCTCTCCGTCACCGCCATGTCTGCCGAAGACAATGTTGAGGTCCTTGGCGGCCTTGGCTCGGACTTACATAAGGAATATCGCGTTTATCTTCAGTACGTCGGTATTGCAACTCCGCCTTGCGACTATGCGGATCGTCTTCAACGTATGTTTCCTGGAGCCCCGTGGGCCAAGTTGCAGCTCTTCGCCCTGGATCCGATAGACCTCGCCTTGTCCAAGCTAGAGCGTAATTCCGATCGTGACCGCGAAGACGTTCTTCGCTTAGCCCAGGCCGGCTACATCGATTGCGATGTGCTGAAGGCACGCTACCTTGAGGAGGTGCGGCCCTATCTGCTCAACAAACACGAGTGGCACGATCAGACTCTCGAGCTCTGGGTTGAAATGATTGCTGCACCGAGTTCCAACAGTCGGAGCGATCCCGAGTGAGGTGGCACCGACAGAAGATCAGTGGCAGCGGACGCGAGGCCGCTGTGGCCGCGGAGGATGGGAGCGCAAGACCAAGCATCTGAAGGATAACCTTCGCTCGGCCGACCTTTGAGATTTGCTGAGACTAGGTGCGACCTTCCGCGACTCTTTTGCATCGTGCCCGCGTGACCCGCCTGCGGCCGAACAGGTGTAACACGACAGGCTTCCGGTGGACGGCTCAGGTTTGCTGACAGCATAAGATGGTCGTGTTGCAGCGAGCGGGACCTAGTACGTCGACCATTTGTTGAACTGCTGGTGGCAGGTTTGGTGGCAGCGGTGGGGAGTAGATTGGTATGGAGGGGAACCAGTCTGTCAGTAGATTCAGTAACTTGTTGATTAGAGAGGGACTTCAAGAGCCGACGCCATCGGTTGTACGGCAGAAACACAGTTTGAAACGGTTCGCCGTCCTCAGTAAAAAACACGCACTCGTGACTGACCTTGCCGGCGACGATCATTCCTTTACGAAGCGCCAGCTGCCGTGGCAGCACTTCGAGGGCGCGCGGGCAGAGCTCGATCTCACGGTCTTGATTGGTTTTGGTTCGATTCTTCTTCCGCTTTAGGACCAGTGCCTTGGTGATCCTTATCGAGCCTTTAACCAGGTCGCAATCGCCGACCTCCAACGCCAATTGTTGAGATTGACGCAGGCCTGTGAAGAACCGGAATTCTTCGTAATTGCCAAACGCCTAACCCCACTTGGTATGCGAAGCCGCAATGATCGTTTCGGCTTCGTGGAGGATGAAGGGATCGACCTTCGGGCGCTCCTTCTTGCTGATGCGAAATGTCGGAAGCGCGAGAGCCGGATTGAACTTCCCGGGAAGATCCTGGTACCCGAATTTAAAGGCCGTGCGTACCGCGCTGACCACGTTGTTGTAAGTCTTCTTCTTGGTGCGTGGTGGACTTTGCACACCCGAATGCTGCAGCTGTACAGCTATTGCGGCGATCGACAGTCGCGAGTTGTCGCGACGGATCAATTAGCGCCCCGAGAAGCCTTGAAAATCCACTCTGACTTACCGCTCGGCGATTCGCCCCGGGCGACATAACACCCAACAATACGACGCCACTGGGTAACGACGTGACCCGCAAACCGCGAGATCCTCGGCCGAATCCCCGCTGGACGCGGAAGCAGGCCCGGCAATCTCGCCGGTGCCGCCGTATTCCTCGGCACACGCGCATCAGACTATGTGCATCGCACCATGTTCTCAGGCGACGGATGTCGGCTCGCTCGATGGCTGACTTAGTGCTTTGCCACCAGCGCTACCCGCCCGCGCTGTGCGCTTTACTGTCGTAAAGCGCTGTGAGCGCGGGCGAGTGCACTTGCTCCACCGCATCCTTGATCGCTACCTCGACGCAGTGCCGGAAATCCGTGAAGCGGCGCCATTCACCCATGGACGGCTCGTGGCAGACCATTTTTGCAGCTAACTCGATCCGCCTGTACAACTTCGCTATGCCTGCGAGGGTTTGCAGGTCGGATGCAATGAATTTGACTTCCCTCGACTCCCTCACCGGGTCCAACGCGGTCCTCGCTGTCGCGAGAGTCGTCACACAGAGCAGGGCCAAGCCGGTCAACGTGGCGCATGGACTCTTCATGAGGATCTCCTAAATTAATGTGTGCTGGTCTTGCAGTGGACCAACATGCGTATAGATGCGGCGTTCGGCCCCTATAGATGGAGTGTCCGGCTTTGGCGTTTGCTCGCCTCGTCGTACGATCCGGGCGCTTTGGCGTGCGTCGGCGAGCGGTGAGGTCCGCAAGCCGTGCTTAATGGAACTCTTGCCGCCCTCACGCGAGAGGCTATTGCGAATGGCGCCGCAGATGGCGCAGTCTGGGCGGCAGCCCTGCATGGAGCGCACGCGTGCGATGCTCGTCTGAGATCGAGACGCCGGCTCAAGGACCGCTTGGGCCCAAGTATCGCGGCAGATACCGTCCTTTGCCGACCGAACTTCAGCGCGGAGCGGTCTCGATGTTGAAGACAACGAATTGCAACTCTATGAGACTGGCTGGGAGAGGGTTATGGCAACCGCGGCGGTAACGATAGGCACGCTTGGCCGGCGCTTCCGTTCTCGGCGACCGCGATTGGGCGGCATGGATTGAGAATTAACCTGATCCAGCCTGAGGTCCTCCGAGACCCAATCTGATAGTTTGATCAATGGTCCGTTACAGTCTCAATTGAGTAGATTCGCCAATCGCCTCTAAGGCTCTGCATCACGGCGACTCTCGGATTGTATTCCTGAGGCAACTCTACGTAGAAACCAATCCTGCCGCTTTCGTCCGGTGGAATCATGGATTTGAGCGTCGCACCCGCTCGATTGACTATCACGACAGCAAGCTGCTTGGAGGTTTCGGCAGTCGCAGGTCTTAGATCGGGAAGTGGGCCGTCCCCGGCCTGCTCGTTGTGTTTCAGATATCGGGCGAGGTCGCCCGAGTTCTTGAACCGTACTAGTAATCGGGTACCCACCTCGCCCTGATTACCTATGAAGCGTGGGTTGTCATCGCGGTACTGACTCTCCGAGTGTCGCTTTTCGGACTCACGGAGATCTGCGGCATGAGCATCCTTCACCCATTTAGGCTCTAGTTCCGGTGTGTTCTGGGGTGCCGGTCGCCACTCTTCGACGAACCTCGCCACTCCATCTGTGCTCACGCTGAAGTAGAAAAAGCCACACTTAACGTCATTCGCCGCCCTGCACGCGCCTCCACCAAACACGTAGCGCCAACCATGTGAGTCTGGCAGCACATATATTGAAGGTGGGCGGTCGATGCGCAGGTAGCCGTTGGGGTCGGCGGAGCGTACGCCGGCTAAGCTAGAATACAGTTCGCCGACCTGGTTCAGGTTGAATCGGCCGGCGAACTGCAAGGTCGCGTAGCCCATTTGGTATTGGATTCTGATAACGTGAAAGTAGCGATTCAGGCAGTCCCATTCCGTGTAGTGGCCCTCCAGGAAAAGTTTCTTCTGACTGCTCGCAGGCCCTACCATCAGCTCCCCATTATCAGAAGCGCTGTACTTGATCGTCCGCATGCGCGAATCAACTGTACGAATCGCGGCTATGTCGCGCACCAGCCGCCTGTAAATCTCATCGTCGGCGGTAATCCCGTCCGACAGACTGATTGCCAGGAGCTCCAGATTTTCATCCGCCCTTGGCGTGCGCGCAATTGTCTCCGCGGTGCCTGGCAATTTGGTACAAATCGGGGGCACGCCAAATGCGGTGCCTGCCAACAGCCACAGCGAAGCGACGACCGTCAGCGCCTTGAAGACACGGCTGAATCTCATTGGAGTCCACACAGTTCGGCAACCTTGGAGTCAGAACTAAAGGGCCATAGTACGTTGAGCCCCCGGACACCATCGCGGCATGATATCGCCGCGGCGCAAGGCAGTGTAATACCGGACGCCTACGTTAAGCGCGAAAGAGCGGCGGCGTAATGGTCTACGTCCGGCCAATCTGTCTAATGTACCGGCAGAACCTGCGGGAGCGCCTTTCGTGTCTCGCTTTTTCTCGGTCATAGTTTGCTTTGTCGCGCTGAAGTGCTTTGCCGGCTCTACTAACGCCGAAACTCCCGTGCCGCTCGAGGCTCTACGTGATGCGCCCCAATTAATTCGGGTCGACGGCGTGGTTGTGCACCTCAAGGCAGAAGTGTGGCGTGACTTCATGCCAGGGTTGCTTTCGGACACGAACACATACCTCGTGACCCGCGGCTCACGAGGTTGCCGTGACCATTCGAAATGGACCGAAGTCGCCACCCCAGGCAGTGGTGGATATCGTCGTGAGAATCGTGGATGGCAATGGAGCCACTTACCTGTTGGCGTCCCGAGGTCAAAAGATCCAAGCCGCGAGGTAATCCGCGAGAAGTCGAATGGCCGCTTCGGGTCGAGGCCGTGTGAAAACCGCTGAATGTGAGACATTGCGGTGCCCATCGCCGAAGTGTTGGTTGATTGATTGAGTCCAGTTCTCGTTTCCACCCGCAAATGCAATCAAGATCGCGAATTTGGTTATGTTCTCATCGCACGGATGACTCGTTGTGTTCCGAGAATCCGGATCAACCGTTTGAAGTTGTAAGCCAACACATGCAGGCTCATCTCAGTGCTCACGCGGGGGAGTGTCTTGGTCAGGAAGTGTGTCGCTCCCATCCACGCTTTGAGCTTGCCGAAGGGGTGTTCGACGGTCTGCCGACAGTCGCGAGGCCTGCGGCGTGCGGTCCAGGCGCTTTTGCATCGCCTCGAGAACGTGCTCGTTCTCCCAACGGACGATTCGCCGATATTCGCCGCTGGTGCACCGCGCTTTGATGGGACACTTCGGGCAAGCAGAGGGCCAATACTTGTGGAGTGTTAAGCCGTCCTCAACGGACGTGAAACGCCAGATGGCTCGTTGGCCGGCCGGGCATCGATACTCATTCTCGGCCGCGATGTAGCGAAAATCGGCTTTGTCGAACAGCCCCCGTGCCTTGTTGCCGGAGGTTTGTGGCTTGGGTACCAGAGTCTTGATGCCCGCGCGCTCGCAATCGAAGATCTCTTCTCCCTTGAAGTAACCGCGATCGGCAAGGACGGTTAACTCGCTACGCCCGGTCGCTTCGCGGCCTTCTGTGCCATGGATGAGAGCTGATCACGGTCGTGGCCGACGTTGGTCACTTCGTGCGCCACAATAAAGTGATGTTTGACATCCACCGCCGTTTGCACGTTGTAGCCGACCATGCCGGTGCCGCGACCGCTGGCCGCCATCGAGCGCGCATCCGGATCGGTTAATGAGATTTGGCCATCCGGCGCCTTCGACATCTGCCGACCAATCTGCTTCAGTTGGCGCATGTGCTTTGACCGTGGCGATTTTGCCTTTGATATGGCCGACTCTGGCCTCGGTCACGAGTGTCGGTTCGAGATCGGCCCGGTCGAGTTCAATCAAGTAGCGTGCGATGCTGTCCTCCAACTGCTGCATCCGAGCTTTGAGCTTGCGGTCGGTGAAGTTCTTGTCGCGGTTGTTGACCGCTTTGAATTTGCTGCCATCGATCGCGACAATCGCCTCCGAGAACAGATTGAGGCCGCGGCACAGCACGACGAAGTCGCGGCAGACTCCGCGGATCGCCTAGCCATTGTCCTTGCGGAAGTCCGCGATCGTTTTGAAGTCCGGCATCAGTTTGCCGGTCAGCCATATTAGCTCGAGGTTGCGCTGCGCCTCGCGCTCAAGCCGGCGGCTGGACTGAATCCGGTTGAGATAACCGTAGATGTAAATCTTCAGTAACGTTGCGGGATGGTAAGCCGGCCGGCCGGTGGCTTCGGGCTCTACGCCATCGAAGCCTAACGTACCCAAATCCAGTTCCTCGACAAAGGCCTCAACGACCCGGACTGGATTGTCCTCGCAGATGTAATCATCCAGGCGCTCTGGAAATAGAGTGCTCTGGGATCGATTCTCGCCTTCGACAAATCGCTTCATCGAGAGTCCCCAACTCGCACTTTGCGCTAGTATACAAGCTAACACCGGTTCACGCAGTATCGTCGGACGCGACAGCAGGCTGTTATGAAGACCCCATGGTGGCGATCTCTTCTCTGGCGGGAACTTGGCGCTACTGGGGCCGTCCTTCGCGAATCAGTCCGGCTGTTCGCTGAAAGGAACACACCTTCGGCGTTTTCACACGGCCTCGGTCGAATGCTGCCGCTCGAATCCGCATGTGAAACGATGCGGGATGGGGTCACCGCTTCCGTTTCGAGGGCATCGCCGGCCGCGCTTCATTCGGCGTTCGGTACATCGCGTTGCGTGCAGGCGTAACAGCAGTAGCCGGCAAGCAGCACGTAAGCGATGCCCGGTACGAACATGAGAGCACTCTGTAGTGGCCGGAGCGATTCAAATGTGCCCGCGCGCGCGGCAGCGATGATGCCCCACAGCCAATTCCCCAGAAACAGCGTCGTCGTTCCGTAAGTCGCCCACGTACCCCACCGTGTCCTCAAGGCGACGCCGACCGCCGCAGCCATGAAAGCCGATGGTACAAGCGTCAGCCACCATGACTGGTACTCGAACGCATAATGGAAGCCATAGACAGAGTAGGCGGCCAGTAGCACAACGGCCGTCGGTCGACGAACGATGGCATAACGCCGGCTCAGCAAAACCAGCGTGAGTGAGAACAGCCCAACGAAGAACGCCCACCATGCCACGGTGCCGGTGGGGCAGATCGAGGCGGCCCAGGACGAATTGGACGAGAGCCGACAATCCGTGAACTTGAATAGGAGAGTTCCGAAGGATGCGGCGAATAAGGCGCCGAGCACGCTCACCGAGACTTTGATCGTCCGTACGCCCATAAGGGATTTGATCCACAAAAAAAGGGTCTGCGGCACTATACAGCTCACGTCGCAGTTATGGCCGCTTCGGGTCGAGGCTGTGTGAAAACGTAAAACCGCTCGCTCGTAGGTGCGCTAACGTTGAGTTCGAATGCGTCGAGTCGCGCGAAATCAAGTCTACGTGGCCGAAAATGCACCGCGTCGAATTGAGCGCTCGCGTTTTCACACAGCCTCGGTCGAGAGGACGCGCTCGGGACCAGCGCCAAACGGCCAGGAGCGGCCATCTCGATCGAAAGTGCGACCACAAAATTGAACGCGAACTTACCCTACCAGATACGTACGCGGTCCACGGGATCGAGGTAGAGGCGATCTCCCGGCTTCACACCGAACGCTTCGTACCAGGCGTCGATGTTTCGGACGACACCATTCACCCTGAACATCGAGGGGCTATGGGGATCCAATGCGAGCTTGGCCCGGAGCGCCTCGTCCCTGATGTTTTCTCGGTAGGTCTGAGCCCACGAAAGAAAGACGCGCTGATCGCCCGTCGTGCCGTTCAAGATGGGCGCGGGCTTTTCATGAAGCGCGATATGGTAGGCCTCCAGTGCGATGTTGAGGCCGCCAAGATCGCCGATGTTCTCGCCGAGCGTCATCTCGCCATTGAGATGACTGCTCCGGATAGGCTCATAACGCGAATATTGCTCAACCAAGCGAGAGGTCATTGCCTTGAACCGAACGCCGTCGGCCTTGTCCCACCAATCGCGCTGAGCTCCTCTGGCGTCGGTCTTCGCGCCCTGATCATCGAACGCGTGGCTCATCTCATGACCGATGACGCCACCGATGCCACCGTAGTTCACTGCGGGATCAGCCGTGGGATCGAAATAAGGTGGCTGCAGAATCGCGGCGGGAAAGACGATCTCGTTGAAGAAACTATTGGAGTAGGCGTTGACGTTCTGCGGAGTCATTCCCCATTCGTCGCGATCGGTCGGTTGCCCGAGACGCGCGATCTGTCGCTTCCAGTCCCACAACAGCGCACGCTTTCGGTTGCCGACTGGATCGCCCGCGCGAACTTCCAGCACCGCATAGTCGCGCCAACTGTCGGGGTACCCCACTTTCACGCGGATCGCCGCAAGCTTTGCCAGGGCAGCCTGCTTTGTGCCGGCAGACATCCAATCGAGCCGCTCGATCCGCACGCGAAACGCGGTCCGCAGATTTTCGACGAGCGTCGTGATCTGGGCCTTGGCCTCCGGCGTGAAATGGCGCTGAACGTAAAGCTCGCCAACGGCTTCACCTAGTGCCGAGTTGAGCGCTGCCGTAGCACGATTCCAGCGCTCGCGCTTCTGCGGCTGG
>Ga0068858_100006422_pt1 | contig 11450 bp, 12 predicted proteins | sample KBSSwiS12_FD_66589 | JGI IMG/M metagenome (GOLD analysis project Ga0068858, IMG submission 66589) | Switchgrass rhizosphere microbial communities from Kellogg Biological Station, Michigan, USA - KBS Switchgrass S1-2 | ecosystem: Host-associated > Plants > Roots > Rhizosphere > Soil ... | reverse complement strand
TGGGCAATCCGAACCTGATCGAGGTCGGGCAGGTGATCCGCATCGTCCCGCCCGGCGTCGATCCCGCGACCGCGACGTCGCGACCGGTGACGACGGCGCGCGTCGAGACGCGGTCGCTCGACGCCAAGCCCGGCAGTGCGATCGCCGCGGCGTCGGCGGCGGCATCGGCGCCGGCCACCTCGGCATCGGCCGCAAGCCCGCCGCCGTCACCGAGCCGGGAGGCAGCGCCCCCGCCCCGCGACGGCGACGACGACATCAACTGGGCCTGGCCGGCGGCGACGCCGGTGTCGACACCGTTCGACGATGCTCGCAACAAGGGCCTGGTCTTCCGCGGCAAGGCCGGCGATCCGGTCTACGCGGCGGCCGACGGGCGCGTCGTCTACGCCGGCTCGGGCCTGCGCGGCTACGGCAACCTCGTCATCCTCAAGCACAACACGACCTACCTCACCGCCTACGCCCACAACCAGACGCTGCTGGTCAAGGACGACCAGCAGGTCAAGCGCGGCCAGAAAATCGCCGAGATGGGATCGACCGACGCCGATGGCGTTCAGCTGCACTTCGAGATCCGCAAGCAGGGCAAGCCGATCGACCCGGCGCGCCTGCTGCCGGCGCGCTAGGCGACGGCGCGGACACGTCGATGGTCCCGGTCCTCGCCTTCGACATCGAGACGATCCCCGACGTCGCCGGCCTGCGCCTGCTGCGCGGCGCCGATGCGGCGGCCAGCGATGCGGACGTCTACGCCGCCGAGATCGCCGATCGCGCCGCGCGCAACAAGAGCGACTTCATGCCGCTCTACCTTCAACGCGTGCTCGTCATCTCGTGCGTGTTCCGCGGCAGCCGCGGCCTGCAGGTGCGCTCGTTCGTCGACCTCGAGCGCGAGGGAAAGAGCGAGGAAGCGGGCGTCATCCAGGCGTTCTTCGACCGCGTCAACGATCACCGGCCGCAGCTCGTGAGCTGGAACGGCGGCGGCTTCGACCTTCCCGTGCTGCAGCAGCGGGGCCTGCGCCACGGCGTCGTCGCCGGCCGCTACTGGGAGATGGGCGACGACGATCGCGAACACCGCTACAACAACTACATCAGCCGCTACCACCTGCGTCACATCGACCTGATGGACCTGCTCGCGATGTACCAGTCTCGCGCCAACGCGCCGCTCGACGCGATGGCCAAGCTGTGCGGCTTCCCCGGCAAGCTCGGCATGGACGGCTCGCAGGTCTACGGCGCCTACCTCGAGGGTCGCCGCGACGAGATCCGCCGCTACTGCGAGACCGACGCGATGAACACCTACCTGCTGTGGTGCCGCTTCGAGAAGATGCGCGGTCACCTCGACGAGGCCGGCTATCGGCGCGAGATCGCCGTCGCCCGCGACGCGGTCGCGGCGATGGGCGAGCCGCACTGGATGGAATATTTGTCGGCATGGCCGACCGAGCAAGCGCGCGCTCGCGAAGATGCGCGGCCAGCTTCCGCCGCGGCCGCCGAGCCGGCGCCGCCGCCCGGGGAAGCGCCCACGGCCCTCGAAGCCCCCCCGGTCGCGATCGTCGAGACGGCGACCGAGACCAAGACGACCGAGACGACGATCTACATCGATTCCTCGAGCATTCGCGCGTAGTCGTCGCGCGTCGCCAGGCGCGGGTTGGTCTTGTGGGTATGGTCGGCCATCGCGCCGTCGATGATCCGCTCGTACATCGCGTCCTCGACGCCGAGCGCGGCGAGGCCAGAGGGCAGGCCGAGGCGCTGGTTCATCGCGCGGATCGCCTCGGCGACGGCGTCCGGCGCGTCGCCGGCGCGCACCGCGACCCCCATGGCATGCGCCATCCGCTCCAGGCGTCGCTCCTTGACGATCGTCGGCGCGCTCGCGTTGAACTTCACCACCGCCGGCAGGAACATCGCGTTCAAGGTGCCGTGATGCAGCTTCGGGTTGGCGCCGCCGAGGCTGTGGCTCAGGCTGTGGACGCAGCCGAGCCCTTTCTGGAACGCCATCGCGCCCTGCATGCTCGCGCTCATCATGTGGAAGCGCGCCTCGCGGTCGCTGCCGTCGCGCGTCGCCTTCTCGATGTTGGCCCAGGCGCGTTCGAGGCCGTCGAGGGCGATGCCGTCGGCGGGCGGATTGACGGCCGGCGCCATGAACGTTTCCATGCAGTGCGCGATCGCGTCCATGCCGGTCGCCGCGGTCAGGAACGGCGGCAGGCCGAGCGTCAGCTCCGGATCGCAGATGGCCGCCTTGGGAACCAGGTGCCAGCTGTGGAAGCCGAGCTTCCTGCCGTCGTCGACGATGACGATCGCGCCGCGAGCGACTTCGCTGCCGGTGCCGGCGGTGGTCGGGATCGCGATCAGCGGCGCGACGCGCTCGCTGATGCGCGGGCTGCCGCCTTCGATCGTCGCGTAGGTCGTGAGCGGTCCGGGGTGGGTCGCGGCGATGGCGACGCCCTTGGCGAGGTCGATGCTCGACCCGCCGCCGATGGCGACCAGGCCGTCGCACCCCTCGCTGCGGTAGAGCTCGGCCGCGGCGCGGACGGCGCGCTCGGTCGGGTTCGACGGCGTCGCGTCGAAGACCGTGTGGGCGCGCCCGCCGAGGGCGGCGACGGCGCGATCGAGCAAGCCGGCGGCGCGCACGCCGGCGTCGGTGACGACCAGCGGCTTCACGATGCCGGCCCGCTCGAGCTCCTGCGGTAGCAGGGCGAGGGCGCCGTGATCGAGCTGGACCTGGGTGATGTAGTTGATGAGTGCCATGCCTCAGTCTGGCACACTGGAACGCACTTGTGCGAGTGCGCCGTTGCACCGCCGCGGACCACCCCATGCAACGTTCGGACTTCCGTTTCTTCGAGCGCCTGCGCGTGCGCTGGGCCGAGATCGACGCGCAGCAGATCGTCTTCAACGGCCACTACCTGACCTACTTCGACACCGCCGTCGCCGGCTACTGGCGCGCCCTGGCGATGCCGTACGCGGCGACGATGCAGTCACTCGGCGGCGACATGTTCGTCCGCAAGGCAACGCTCGAGTACCTGGGCTCGGCGGCCTATGACGACGTGCTCGACATCGGCATGCGCTGCGCGCGCGTCGGCAACTCGTCGATGAGCTTCGTCGCCGGCGCGTTCCGCCAGGACGCGCTGCTGGTCAGCGGCGAGCTGATCTACGTCTTCGCCGATCCGGCGGCCAAGGCGCCGCTGCCCGTGCCGCCCGAGCTGCGCGCGCTCTTCGAGAGCTTCGAGGCCGGCGAACCGATGGTCGACGTTCGCGTCGGCACCTGGCACGAGCTCGAGGCCGCCGCTCGGCCGATCCGCGCCGAAGTGTTCGTCGGCGAGCAGAAGATCCCGGCCGACATGGAGTGGGACGACGCCGACGCGGACGCGGTCCATGCCGTCGCCTTCAACCGGCTCGGCCGCGCCCTGGGCACCGGGCGCATGCTCGAGCACGTTCCCGGGGTCGCGAAGATCGGCCGCATGGCGGTCTCGTCGTCGTCGCGCCACGCCGGCGTCGGGCGTGCCGTCCTCGATGCCCTGGTCGACGCGGCACGGGCGCGTGGCGACCGCCAGGCGGTCCTGCACGCACAGCTCAGCGCGCTGCCGTTCTACGAGCGCGCCGGTTTCGTTCGCCGCGGCGCGGATTTCGACGAGGCGGGCATCGCCCACGTCGAGATGGTTCGCGTGCTCTGAGCCCCGGGTCGTCAGGCGACGACCGCGAACGCCTCGACGTGACGCGGCCCGTCGATCAGCCCCTCGAGCCGCAGCGCAGCGGCGGCGATGGCGGCCTCGATCGCAACGTCGACGCCGCTGCCAGCGGGCGGCGACGGCAGCGAATACGTTTCCATCCAGGTCGACGTCTCGCCGTCGTCGCGAACGAGCAGGCGGGCCTGCAGTCCGGGCCGCTCAGCGCATAAGGATCGCTGCATCGCGAGGGCGGCGGCGCGGGCGGCATCGGCACGGTCCTTCCGCACGCGATACCAGACGAAGAGCTCGCGCGCCGCCATCGCCGCGCTCAAGCCGGCGCGGCGACGTCGAGCGGCACGGGATAGGGCAGGGGGCGCTGGCGAAGCTGCGCACCGTCGGGGCCGCCGAGGCGCAGGTCGGCGCCGAGCGCGGCGAGGCGCACTTCGACGAGCGCGCTGCCGCCGCGCCGCGACGGATGCGGCGCCGCGTAGGCGACCGTTCCCGCAGGCTCGTTGACGTCGCCGGCGACGAAGACGTCGTTGCCCTCCGCGGGCACCGAGTCGCAATCGAAGAGAAGCGTGCGTCGCTTGGTCGTGCCGCGGTACTGGCTGCGGGCGACGACCTCCTGCCCCGGGTAGCAGCCCTTCTGGAAATCGACCCCGCCGACGAGCTCGAAGTTGACCATCTGCGGAACGAAGCGGTCGACCGTCGCCGCTTCGATCGTGACGATGCCGCTTTCGACCTCGAGCCAGCGCCAGGTCGCGACGGTCATCACCGGCGCGGCGCCGACGTCGACCTCGGCGGCGATGGGCGCGGCGAGGAGGGCACGCTGCAATCCGGCGGCATCGGGCAATCGGATCGCGGTGGCGCCGGCGTGCGAACCTCGTTGCCAGACGGCGCCATCGCCCAGCATCGCGGTCGCGGCCGGGCCGGCGACGCCGAACAGCGCGATCTCGTCGCTCGCATCGCTCAGCTTGCACTTGGCGCGCAGGACGAACATCGACAGGCGCTTGAGCGTCGGAGCGAGAACGTCGGTGGGACACGAGAGCAGGAATTCGTCGTCGGTCGGGCGCCAGACGATGAAGCTCGCCTGCAGCCGCCCCTTCGCCGAGCAGAAGCCCGCCAATCGCGCCGATCCCGCGCCGAGGCTCGCCACGTCGTTGGTGAGCTGGCTCTGGAGAAAAGTTGCAGCGTCGGCGCCGCGCGCGCGGATCACGCCGCGGTCGGCGAGGCGGCAGACGCCGCCGATCGAGATCTCGTCGGGCATGCGCCATTATCATCAGCCGACCATGGTGACGAGAGGCGCGGGTCTTGACGCTTGACGGGATCCGGTTCTGCCGCCAGGGATGAGATTCGGTCGTTTGCTGTTGCTGGTCGGCCTCGCCGCGGTAGTGGCCGTGGTCTCGCTGGCCTCGTCGTGGCTGACGCGCCCGCTGGCGCTCGCCGCCGAGACCGCCGAGGTCTCGATCGAGCCCGGCCGGACGCCGCGCGAGATCGCCGACGCCTGGGTCAACGCCGGCGTGCAAACGTCGCCGCTGTTGCTCTACGAGTGGTTTCGCTGGTCCGGCCGCGCGCGCCAGATCCGCGCCGGCAGCTACGAGATCGGCGCCGGCACGACGCCGATCCGCCTCCTCGACAAGATGGTGCGTGGCGACGAGACGTTGGCCGCTGTGCGCTTCAACGAGGGCTGGACCTTTCGCCAGATTCGCGCCGAGCTCGCGCGTGCCGAGTCGCTCAGGCCGAGCACCGCGTCGCTGAGCGACGGCGAGGTGATGACCGTGCTCGGTGCCGCCGGCGTCTCGCCGGAAGGGCGATTTCACCCGGACACCTATCTGTACAGCAAAGGGTCGAGCGACCTCGCGGTGCTGAAGCGAGCGTTCCGGGCGATGGAGCGGCGCCTTGCCGAGGCCTGGCAGGACCGCGATCCGGCGACGCCGCTGCACAGCGCAGAGGAGGCGCTGACGCTGGCCTCGATCGTCGAGAAGGAAACCGGGACCGCGGCCGACCGCGGCCGCGTCGCTGGCGTGTTCGTCAACCGGCTTCGCCTCGGCATGCCGCTGCAGACCGACCCCACCGTCATCTTCGGCCTCGGCACCGCCTTCGACGGCAACCTGCGCAAGCGCGACCTGCTCGCCGACGGGCCGTACAACACCTACACGCGCACCGGCCTGCCGCCGACGCCGATCGCCGTTCCGGGCAAGGCGTCGCTGTTCGCCGCGGTTCGGCCCGAGCCGACCAAGGCGCTCTACTTCGTCGCCCGCGGCGACGGCAGCAGCGAATTCAGCGAGACGCTCGCCGATCACAATCGGGCCGTGAACCGCTTCCAGCGCAAGGGCTCGCAGTGACGCGCCGTTTCATCACCTTCGAAGGCATCGACGGTGCCGGCAAGTCGACCCACATCGCGCCGCTCGCCGAACGGCTGCAGGCGGCCGGTCAGCTTGTCGTCTGCACGCGCGAGCCGGGCGGCACGCCGCTGGCCGAGACGCTGCGCGAGCTGCTGCTGCATGCGCCGATGGACGGCGTTGCCGAGACGCTGCTCGTGTTCGCGGCGCGACGCGTTCACATCGAGCGCGTCATCGCGCCGGCGCTCGAGCGCGGCGAGACTGTCCTGTGCGATCGTTTCAGCGACGCGACCTTCGCCTACCAGGGCGCGGGGCGCGGCCAGGACGAGCGCATGCTCCAGGCGCTCGAGGGCTGGGTCCAGGAGGGACTGCGGCCCGACTTGACGCTCTGGTTCGACGTCGAGCCCGCGCTGGCAGCGTCGCGTCGCGCCGCGGCGCGCGCCGCCGACCGCTTCGAGGCGGAGGACCTCGCCTTCTTCGAGCGGGTTCGCGCTGGCTACCTGGCGCGAATGCGCGCAGCGCCCGAACGCATCGTTCGCATCGACAGCGCGCGCGACAAGGGCGAGGTGCAAGCGCAGATCGATGCGGCGCTGGCGGCGCTCGAGGCGCGCCTCCGATGAGCGCGGCCGGCAGCGATCCATCGGATCGCGGCAGCGCGAGCGACGAGCTCGGCCTGCCGTGGGTCGCGACGCCGCTGCGGCGCACGCTCGCAACGCAGCATGCCCACGCGCTCCTTGTCCATGGCCCGGGCGGCGTCGGCCAGTTCGAGCTCGCGCTCGCGCTCGCCAAGGGCTGGCTGTGCGAGGCCGACGACCGCCCGCTCGTCGACCGGCCGTGCGGGCGATGCGCGAGCTGCAAGCTGCACGTGGCGCACTCGCATCCGGATCTGCTGGTGCTCGTCCCCGAGGCGCTGCGCGAATCGCTCGGCTGGGACCTCGGCGGCGGCGAAGGCGAGGAGGCGGGGGAGGGCGGCAAGCGCAAGCCGAGCAAGGAGATCCGCGTCGAAGCCGTCCGCGCCGCGATCGCCTTCGCGACGACTACGTCGGCGCGCGGCCGCGGCAAGGTGGTCGTGGTCCATCCCGCCGAGCGTATGAACGACGTCGCCGCGAGTGCATTCCTGAAGACGCTCGAGGAGCCCGCGGGCGACGCTCGCTTCCTGCTCTGTTCGGCCGCGCCCGACAGCCTCCTGCCGACGATCCGAAGCCGCTGCCAGCAGATCGTGCTGCCGGTGCCGGCGGCCGCCGACGCCGAGGCATGGCTGGCACGACAGGGCATCGCGCAGCCCGGCGTCCTGCTCGCGGCGAGCGGCGGCCAGCCGCAGCAGGCGCTCGATTTCGCCGAGCGCGGCATCGACGCCGCCGCCTGGCTCGCGCTGCCGGGTCGCGTCGCAGCCGGGGACGCTGGCGCGTTGCAGGGCTGGGGCCTGGCGGCGGCGGTCGACGCCCTCCAGAAAATCTGCCACGACGCCGCGGCGCTCGCGTGCGGCGGCGCACCCCGCTACTTCCCGAAAGAACGTGTCGTCGGCGCGGCGAATCTCGATGCTCTCCTGCGCTGGTCGCGCGAGCTGGCGCGCGTGGCCGCCGAGGCCGAACACCCCTGGAGCGTCGATCTGGCGATCGAAAGTCTGGTCGGGCAGGGCCGGGAAGCGTTGAAAACGCCGCGTTCATGGGGCCGTCCGCGGGAAGGCTTGTCGCTAAACTCGACTGAATGAACCAGCCCGCTGCTCGTGCCGCCGCCCCCAGCGGTCTGACCGTTCCGGTCGCTCCAGCGACCCGGCCGAGCGTCATCCAGCTGGTCTTTCGCGAGCGCGGTGCGCTGTACGCGGCGTACATGCCGATGTTCAGCGAGGGCGGCATCTTCGTGCCGACGACGCGCGACTACAAGCTCGGTGAAGACATCTATCTTCTGCTTTCGCTGCCGGACGACCCGCAGCGCTATCCGGTCGCGGGCAAGGTCGGCTGGATCACGCCGGCCAACGCCTCGGGCGGCCGGACCCAGGGTGTCGGCGTTCGCTTCCCGACCGACGAGAAGAGCCGCGCCCTGCGCGCGCGGATCGAGGAGTCGCTCGGCACCTCGATCTCGTCGGTCAAGCCCACCCAGACCATCTGACGCCGCGGCGCCTGCCGCGTTGCCCGCCCGCCGGCGACCGCGCCGCCCGGCAGGGACAATCGCGTGAATGTTCGTCGATTCGCATTGCCATCTCAGCTCGCCCGAGTTCGCCGGCCGCATTCCCGAAATTCGCGCAGCGATGCGCGCGGCGAGCGTCGATCGCGCCCTGTGCATCTGCACGACGCTCGATGAGTTCGAGCGCGTCCACGAACTCGCGCTCGCCAACGACGGCTTCTGGTGCAGCGCCGGCGTCCACCCCGACGAAGAGGACAGCCGCGAGCCGACCGTCGCGGGGCTCGTCGATCTCACACGCCTCGACAAGGTCGTCGCGATCGGCGAAACAGGACTCGACTACTACCGGCTGGCGGGGCGTGAGGTGGCCGAGATGGAGTGGCAACGCGAACGGTTTCGCATCCACATCCGCGCTGCCCGCGCCAGCGGCAGACCGCTCGTCATCCACACGCGAAGCGCCTCGGCGGACACGCTGCGCGTGATCCGGGAAGAAGAGGGCGGCGAAGCGGGCGGCGTCTTCCATTGCTTCACCGAGACCGCCGAGGTCGCTCGGGCCGCGCTCGACCTCGGATTTCACATCTCCTTCTCCGGGATCCTGACCTTCAAGAACGCGAGCGAGCTGCGCGAGGTCGCCGCCTTCGTGCCGCTCGAGCGCTGCCTGATCGAAACCGACAGCCCGTACCTCGCGCCGATGCCGTTTCGCGGCAGGGTCAACACGCCTGCGAACGTGCCGCTGGTGGCGCGTCAGCTCGCGCAGATCAAGGCCATGCCGGTCGAGGAGATCGCCGCGGTGACTTCGCGCAACTTCGAGCGCCTCTTCCTGAGCAATGTTCCACGCTCGTGAGCATTTCCTTGAGGAATGCCATCGCGGAATGACCGAGAAATCGCTTGAGGTTAGATCCCTAAGCCATTGGTCCTAAACATAATTCTTGGAGTGATGGAAGCGGCCTGACAACGTCTGTCAGGGTTTCGGGGACAGTCGATACCGCAGAGCACCAGCTTCTAGGCGAACGCCCGGCTTCCTACATTGGCAGTCCCCACCGACTGCCGACAGGTCTCCGATGCAACCCAACGAAGAGCTCCAGACTCAGGAAGTCCAGAATCCGTTCGCCCTGATGACGTCTCCCGAGGCCGTGTTCGCAGCGCTCGAGCGCTCGGATCGCCTGGCCCGACTCAAGAGCACGATCTGCCGGCCGCTCGACAAGCCGCGCCCCGAGAAGCCACTCGTAGACCTGCGCGCCTTCGACGAAGCGATCGAGTCGATCGAGGTCGTCGACGACACTTTCGGCGATCAAAGCTGAGCTTTCTCCGGCGCGACAATGTATATTATGTAAACCGCCGCAGGCACCGCTCAGGGGCATCGTGGCCCGACAGCGTCCCCTTTCGATGGCGTTGTTTCCGCCACGCAAACCCTGCTGACAAGCGCGGGGGCGCGGCCTAGCATCGAGAGGTTTGCTCCTGCGTCAATGCAGTGCACCCGCCGCACTTCGGCGGGGTGGAAAGGGAGATTTGCGACCCACCGATATCGGCGATCCCGACTACTTTCACAAAGTGGTCGATTGCCAATGGGCTTGCCCCGCCCACACTCCCGTTCCCGAGTACATCCGCCTGATCGCGGCCGGCCGCTACACCGACGCCTACCTCGTCAACTGGGAGTCGAACGTCTTCCCGGGGATCCTCGGGCGCACCTGCGACCGTCCCTGCGAGCCCGCCTGCCGACGCGTCCGGGTCGAGGAAGCGCAGGCCGTCAAGCCGGAGCCGGTCGCGATCTGCCGCCTCAAGCGCGTCACCGCCGACTTCAAGGACGACATCGCCGAGTACCTGCCGCGCGTCGCTGCGCGCAACGGCAAGCGCATCGCCTGCGTCGGCGGCGGCCCGGCCTCGCTGACCGTCGCCCGCGACCTGGCGCCGCTCGGCTACGAAGTCGTCGTCTTCGACGGTGATGCCCAGGCTGGCGGAATGATCCGCTCGCAGATCCCGCGCTTTCGCCTGCCCGAGGAAGTGATCGACGAGGAAACCGGCTACGTGCTCAAGCTCGGGGTCGAGTTCCGCGGCGGCACGCGAATCGATTCGATGCGCGCCCTCCTCGCCGAGAACTGGGACGCCGTCTTCGTCGGCTCGGGCGCGCCGCGCGGGCGCGACCTCGACGTCCCGGGTCGCAGCGAGGCGGCGGCGCACATCCACATCGGCATCGACTGGCTGTCGTCGGTGTCCTTCGGGCATGTCACCTCGATCGGCAAGCGGGTCATCGTCCTCGGCGGCGGCAACACGGCGATGGACTGCTGCCGCAGCTCGAAGCGCCTCGGCGGAAGCGACGTCAAGGTGATCGTCCGATCGCCGTTCGAGGAGATGAAGGCGTCGCCGTGGGAGAAGGAAGACGCGATCCACGAAGGCATCCCGATCCTCGATTGCCTCGTTCCGAAGGCTTTCCTCCATAGCGGCGGAAAGCTCACCGGCATGAGCTTCGACAAGGTCCGGGCGGTGCGCGACGCCAAGGGCAAGCGCCAGCTCGTCTCGACCGGCGAGCCCGAGCAGGTCTTCGAATGCGACGACGTCCTCGTCGCGGTCGGCCAGGAGAACGCGTTCCCGTGGATCGAGCGCGACGCCGGCATCGCCTTCGACGAATGGGGCATGCCGGTGCTCGACGCGACGACGCTGCAGTCGAGCCTGCCGCGCGTGTTCTTCGGCGGCGACGCGGCGCTCGGCCCGAAGAACATCATCTGGGCGGTCGCCCAGGGCCACGCCGCGGCGATCTCGATCGACAAGTTCCTCCACGGCGAGGACGTGCACAAGCGCCCCGCGCCGGGCACGACCCTCGTCTCCCAGAAGATGGGAATCCACGAGTGGAGTTACGACAACACCGTCACGCCCGAGCTGCGCCACAAGGTGCCGTGGCGCGACGTCAACCAGTCGCTGCGCAACATCAAGGTCGAAGTCGAGCTCGGCTTCGACGTCGCGACAGCCTGGAAGGAGGCACAGCGTTGCCTCAACTGCGACGTCCAGACCGTCTTCGCGACGAGCCAGTGCATCGAGTGCGACGCCTGCGTCGACATCTGCCCGACCGACTGCATCACGTTCACGGCCAACGGCGACGAGCCCGACCTGCGCACGCGCCTGCGCGCCCCGGCGCGCCACGGCGATCAGGCGCTCTATGTCTCCGACACGCTCAAGACCGGCCGAGTGATGGTCAAGGACGAGGACGTCTGCCTGCACTGCGGACTGTGCGCAGAGCGCTGCCCGACCGGCGCCTGGGACATGCAGAAGTTCACCGTTTCGCAAACGCGCGCCGGCAGTGGCTGCCGCAATGCCGCGCCGAAAAAGATACCCGTACTGACATGAGACC
>Ga0068858_100006421_pt1 | contig 11452 bp, 10 predicted proteins | sample KBSSwiS12_FD_66589 | JGI IMG/M metagenome (GOLD analysis project Ga0068858, IMG submission 66589) | Switchgrass rhizosphere microbial communities from Kellogg Biological Station, Michigan, USA - KBS Switchgrass S1-2 | ecosystem: Host-associated > Plants > Roots > Rhizosphere > Soil ... | reverse complement strand
TAGTTTCCGCATTTGCCTGCTCCTATTTGGAAATTCGTTGACTCTAACAATTACTAGTCGTCCGCGAAACGTCGAAATCTACACAAACTCTTACATTCACCTTGAACAAGCCAGCAAAGGGCCAGAGCAAAAACCCGGTCAGTGAAAGAGTGAATTGTCGGATTAGGTTGAACAGAAATGGCGGAGGGGACAGGACTCGAACCTGCATAACCTTTCGGTCGGCGGTTTTCAAGACCGCTGCACTACCATTATGCGACCCCTCCGCATCGTGGCGTCGAAGAATATAGCGCAAGCGAATGGCCTCAACCAAATGCGGTTCCGCGGGGCGCCATACAATGAAAATTCCCAGTAGGGGGAAATTTTCAGGTAGGGAAGGGGACCCTGTCCCGCTCGGGGGAAAATCACTTCGCATTCACTCTAAAAAGAAAAAGCGCGGGGACAGGGTCCCCTTCCTTACCTGAAAATATTTTCCACGAGCTCAGCTGATTGATGTCGATACAACCAGGTTCATTCCCTCACTTAGTTGCGATCCTTTTTGGAAAGAGGCACGATCTCATCGAAGTCAAAGTACAAAGACCAAAGTACAAAGACTCGCTCTGCCTATGCTCGTTACCATCGGCCAAATCAACACCATCAACGGCGACTGGGAAGCCAACACTGCCAGGATCATCCGCGCCATCGAACAAGGGAAAAAGGACCATTCAGATCTAGTGGTTCTTCCCGAAACCAGCGTCCAGGGATATACGTCACTTGACTGGTTTCTCGATCGGGATGTTGAGCGCTGCGCACTCCAACCACTCGAAAAGATCATCGCCGCCACTGAAGGAATTACAGCCATCGTCGGGACCGTACGACCAACCGGGTTAACGACTGGCAGACGCCTCTACAATTCCGCTGCCATTATTCGTAACCGTGAACTTGTCGGCTTTGCGGACAAGACGCTGCTACCCGAATACGACGTCTTCGACGACCCGCGCTACTTCCAGCCATCGCAAGAGCGCCATCTCTTCAGACTTGGGAATCAAAAACTCGGCGTCGCAGTTTGCGAGGATTTCTGGAACGACAAGACATTTTGGCGTGAACGTCTATACGCAAACGATCCTGCTGATGAATTGATCGATATGGGATCGGAGGTGCTGGTCTCAATCAATGCCTCGCCGTTCAATAAAGGGAAGATGCTACAGCGTTGTGCGATGGTTTCGCATCGCGCCAAGTCGGCAAAGGTGCCGATCGTATTTGTAAATCTCGTTGGCGGTAATGATGGAATTATCTTCGATGGCGCCAGCATTGTTGCTAATGCAAACGGCGAAATCATTTTGCAAGCTCCTCCGTTTGAGGAGTTCATCGCAACTGTAGATCTAAATAGCAGCGTCGCCGACAAGCGTTGTCTTCCAGGAGACGACATTGAGACGATTCATAGCGCGCTCGTGCTGGGCATTCACGACTATGCGCGCAAGAATCGATTTAAAACGGCGGTCCTGGGTCTTTCCGGCGGTATCGACTCGGCAGTTGTAGCTGCGCTGGCTTGCGAAGCATTGGGCCCCGACAACGTTCTCAGTGTGATGATGCCTTCACCTTACTCGTCTCGCTCGAGCATCGATGACTCCGTTGACCTTGCTTGTCGCCTCGGCATGCGCGTCATTGAACATCCAATCTCAAACGCATACGAGACATTGCTTGCCGAGTTGAAGCTGGAGGCTCCCGCTGCAGGAAAAAGTTCGCTGGCTGCAGAGAACCTGCAATCGCGTTTGCGCGGAAACATTTTGATGACCATCTCAAATTCCGAAGGTCGTCTGTTACTCTCGACGGGGAACAAATCAGAGCTAGCACTCGGATATTGCACCCTCTACGGCGACACAAACGGCGGGTTGGCTGTAATCGGCGATGTACTTAAAACAGAGGTCTATGCACTAGCGCGTCACATCAACCGCAACGAGGAGTTGATTCCGCAGTCGATTATCGACAAGCGACCGTCAGCCGAACTTGCTCCTGGCCAGTTTGACGATCAGTCGCTGCCGCCCTACGACCAGCTCGATAGGATCCTCCGTCTTTATTTTGAACAAAGAGCGACGACACAGCAGATTGTCGAAACCGGGTTCGACAAAGCTTTCGTCTACGACATTCTCAACCGTGTCGAATCACCGGCAAATGAATTCAAACGAAGACAGCTGCCACCGACATTGATCATTTCAAGGAATGCGATTGGCGTGGGCCGGCGGCGCCCAGTCACGCACCACTACCGACGCGAACAGTTGGATTGTTAGTTCTCATTCTCCCCTGGCTTTAGCCTGGGGAACAGGGCTCTCGTAGAAACTCGGAACCGTTTTAACGGTTTCCGCTAGATTCCATTGTTTCCTGATAAACCGTTGAAACGGTTAACTACTTTTCCGAGCGCCCCTAACCCCAAGCTGAAGCTTGGGGAGAATGAGAGGTTGAGTTGCAAGAAGTTCTTTAGCATACCTTGGCCTTGAAAAACTTCATGAGCCACCAGTCGTGAGCAAGTTACTAAGTCCCAGAATCATATTGTCTCTTGTCCTGGTTCTTATCGCGTCTACCTCGACATTTTCGCAGCAGATACCGTCTGCATCTTCATCAGAGGACATCGCATTTCAAGCGGTCAACTCAGCAACGAACCCGGCGGCGCGGCTCGCCGCAGCTGAAGACTTCGTCGCCAACTTCCCTAATAGTTCGAGACGGCCTGAGATCGCGAGGTTGGTCTCTGAGCAGTTGCCCGTTCTTCGTAACCCACAAGTCGCACTGGCACTCGTCGACCGTGCCCGCGCAATTTTCACTACATCAGCAGAGCTGGAATTTCTGCAACCAGTCGCGCTCGAAATCTATGCTGACGCTAATCGCGCTGACGAAGCATTTGCACTTGCCGCAGATTTCCTCTCACGTAAGCCGGATGAGTTGTGGGCACTCGTTAAAATGACTTATTTGGGCGCGCGTGAAGCAAAAGAAAAACGGCTCAAGTACGCTGACACATCTCTCGCCTATGGACTAAAAGCCATCGACATGATCGAGAAAGACCAGAGACAACCCGGAATGAACGACTCGACATGGGCTGGCTTAAAGTCACAGTTGCCTGGACTTCACATTCAAATCGGACTCATCAAGTTGGCCCAGGGAATGATCGCTGAGGCCAAGACACAAATCACGATGGGCATCCAGTTACAGCCCAACGAGCCCATCGGTCTCGCTTTGCTGGGAAGAGTTCTAAACAGCGAATACGAAAAGCAGATGATCGATTACCAGAAGATGGAGGAAGGCAGCGCGAAGCAAAATGAAAAGAGAAGACTGGACACTCTGTTGGACGAGATTATTGATACTTACGCTCGAACAGTAGCGCTCGCAACGGGAAAAGCACAACATCAGACATTGTTGCAGCAGGTCGTACCCGACCTGACGAGTTACTACAAATATCGGAATAATGGATCAATCGCTGGTCTACAAAAGTTGATCGATAAATACAAACAGAATCACTAAAGAATGCCATCCGCAGATTACGCAGATTTTTTTTCAAAGGTTTTTTGCGAAGAGATGGTGTTACCAACGTCCTAATGGAATCTGCGTAATCTGTGTAATCTGCGGATGATCACGTCGCGTAACTCGCGTAGACTGTTTTTACCTTTTCTAAAAATTCTCGCCGGTCCACGATGAAGTACACCTTGAGTTGTCCGGAGCCTGCCATCTCGTCCAACAATTTCTCCAGGATCTCAAACTGATCCGTCGCAGTGATTCCATGTGCAGCCAGGTAACCGCCGCGACGTAGACGATGAATGAGTTCCACGAGTGTTAACCGACCTTCCAGTGTGCGGCCGCCATGTTCGTGAGCTCTACTCAACAGGTACTGCACCAGCAGCGCTTCGTTATACAAAGTCGGCGACAAGAAAAGTCTTGAACCATCGCGGTCCCAACCCTCAGCTAATCGCGCGGAGGGACGGACAGCGCGAACGTTGTCGAAGACCTCGGTCCAATCTGTCTTCGGTTCCCGGCGCTCCAGAAAGGCCTTCGTGGCATCCCGTAGCCAGCTATCTTCAGCCAAATCGAGATTGATGCGGAGCGTGTCTAACCAATCGAAGAAAGTGCCGCGCCTGTCAGACTTCATTTCCAGCACAGCGAACTGTTCGCCCTTCTTTGCGAGTGTTTTAACAAGGGCTCGGCGAGCAATGTCGGAGGTCTTTCCACCTTCAATTGCCTGTGTGTCAAATCGAGCATGCCAGCGTTTTGCCGAGTTGCAGTAAGGACAGCGGGGATGCTTTTCGTCGCTATCAAAGAAAGGACGAACTGCCAGGCGAGACGTTAGTTCTTTGACCGTCGGTGAATAGCGTTTGATTTCAGAGTAGGCGGATCGTGGAGCAAGTCCAAACTGTTTAGTGAAGATATCGAAGATACATGCGAGGCAAACTAGAGTTGTGTACTCGGTTACGGTTCCGGGTGGAAATGCACTGAAATCAAGTTCACGCTTGGATGTCATACCTCAAACTCAAACTAAACTCTCACCCTACACACAGTTGGGAAGGGGGCAGAGCGGACGATTTCAAGAACTAAATCTTCTCAAACCTAGCGCGCCCCCGCAGGTTAATTGCCCATGACATCAAAGGCAGCATCAAATCCAGGATCAGACTGTCATCAAACCGGCGGGGGCGCACTAGGTTTGTGTAGGTAGAGTTTAGTGACACTGCCGCTTGCCCCCTTCCCGACTGTGTGTTGATTAGAGCTACAACACACTTACCAACGCCGGCCGCAGATCCTTATCAAAATGTCCAACGGCAAGGTCCAACTCCGCTTCGACATCTCCCACTGCAGTTCCTAACTTCTTGAAATCAAATAATTCGTGATCGAGTAAATGGGAAGGAACCACGTTTCCCGTGGCAGTCAGGATTGAAGACCTTATGTGCGGTATCTCTTGCTCAAGTTCTGTGATGAGCCGGTTGATTCGAGCACGCTTCAGGTTTGACTGAGAGCCGCAAAGGTCACAGGGAATGATTGGAAACTCCCTGGACGCTGCATACTCCGCGACGTCACGTTCCCAACAGTAGGCAAGTGGACGAATGACCGTGTTCCGGCCGTCAGTGGAACGCAGTTTAGGCGGCATAGTCTTCATCGAGCCACCGTAGAAAACATTTAGCAGCAGAGTAGTGATGATATCGTCAGCATGATGGCCCAGAGCGATTTTGTTACATCCCTCTTCAACTGCGATGTTGTAAAGAATTCCCCGACGGAGTCGTGAACATACCGAGCAGAAAGTTTTACCTTCGGGAACCAGACGCTTGACGATGGAGTATGTGTCGCTCTCCACGATTCGAAAAGGAACACCGCGTTGGCTCAGATATGTGGGAAGCACCTCTCCGGGAAAGTTAGGCTGTTTCTGGTCCAGGTTAACGACCAGTAGATCAAATTGAACTGGAGCCCGATGTTGGATGTCGAGAAGCAAATCCAGAAGCGTGTGACTATCTTTGCCGCCGGAAAGGCAAACCATTAAACGGTCGCCATTTTCAATCATCCCAAAGTCGGAGATTGCTTCACCCATTCTCCGTAGCAGCCTGATCTTGGTTTTATCTTCAGTATCCATTTAGAGTCACCGTGCCTCAGCCGACCCTCAGAATGCCATGACGAATCGACGTTTTCAATTGTGGTCAGACCTAACTCGTAATGCTTTGCCCCCATCCCGAATGTGTGCCGGCAACGCGGGTGCGGATATTCCGTGGCACCCCTCCCGCCTAATTATTCCCATTCATGCGGCTTGCCCAGCCGGTAAAAGCAAAATTGTGGATTACAATTTGGTTACAACGCTAGACACTGATGTGATAGTTTGTCTATGATGATTTTCCGCTCACGCGGTTGATCATTCGCACTAGCCGCAAAGCTAGGAAACAATCCACGAACAAGGCAAGCGCGTCGTTTTGTTGCTATAACATGTCCCGGCGGCAACGGTGACTAAACATCTCGCGCCCCCACTTATACGGAGGTAACCAATGCTCAGGATAGGAAAGAATCCCAAGGAACACGAAGAGAACGACAATTCGAGCCACAAGCAAGAAGCTCCTGACTATTCCACAGCCAAGCCATACTCCTCCTCGTCGTATCAAGGGACGTCTGTTGAACCAAAGCCTGCCGCTGATGTGGCAGCTGCTGCTTCACGGGCGATGACGGAGAGCGAGACTTTGGCACGGGACATCAAAGAAGGAACACTTAGCGGTTTCGTGGGCGGCGGCACTGTTGTCACCGGAGAAGCTAATTTCAAAGCAATGATGAGAGTGGACGGCCACCTTTCAGGTCGGGTCTGCTCCACCAGTGGAACACTTATCGTCGGCGCAAACGGCAAGGTTGATGCAAACATTGAAGTCGCAGTTGCTGTCATCCACGGCACGATCAACGGCGACATCATAGCGACTCAGCGTCTCGAACTCGGTCGCGCTGCAAAGGTCACCGGTAATATCCAAACCCCTTCATTAATCATTGAACAGGGCGCGGTGTTCGAAGGTAGCTGCAAGATGATGCAAATGTCTGCAGCTGCTGACAAAAACAAGGTGAAGAAGAGCGTCGACGAGCCGCTCGACACAACGAAAATGCAACCCATTAGTGCCGACGGCGCTAAGAGTGCAAGCATTCCCAGCGTATCGAGTGTAGTAAGTTAACCCCGAGATCAGGTTCACATGAAGGCGCTTCGCTGGGGTTTCTCAGCGAGGCGCTTTTTTTGTTTTCAAGGTCCAACAAACTTCCGCGCTTAAGAGGATGCAAAACGCCCGATGCAAATCCGAGTCAAGTCACTTATCACTATCACAATCTGTCTCGTAGCACTCTCACCACTCACTTCAGCACAATCGCTTCGTCCTCGACGTTCTATATCGACCGCAATCCTGGTCCGAATCATAAGAGCTGAAGACGAACGGCGTTGGGATGGAAATCTACTCTCACTTCTAACCAACCGCGATCCTGCAGTTCGAGTGCGCGCGGCACTAGCAGCCGGAAGAATTGGCAATGAGGGTTCTCTTGCTGAACTCAGCAACCTGCTCGGTCACGACGAGGATCAGGCTGTTCGAGAAATGGCTGCCTTCGCAATTGGAGAAGTTGAATCGCTGAGTGGCGCAAACGCACTTCTTGCTGCTCTGAAATCTTCCACTGAGACGCGCCTGGTTCGAGCTCGTGCCATTGAGGGGCTCGGGAAAATAGCCGCGGCACTTCCTAAAGAGCAGCAAGCTCGAAGTGCTGAAATCTCGACGGCGATCCTGGAAGCACTCAACCTTGAAATGCAGAGTCAATCACCAAATCACCAGTTTATCTTGCTGGGAATCACTGCCGTTCTTCGGTCTCGTCCGGCAAATGCCGGGCCAACACTGACTCTGCTACTCGATAACAAGGATGCGCGCATCCGCGCTGACGCAGCGAATGCGCTGGCAAGAAGCCGCGCTAAGGATGGCAACAACAAGTTGGCCAACCTTCTTGAGTCTGATCCGGATCCAGACGTTCGTGCTAATGCGGCGCGAGTACTTGGGGCGACAGAGGAAAAGTCAGCGTTCGAGAAGTTGTTGGCGAGTGCAACTCACGACGAAGATGCACGAGTCAGAGTCAGCGCGATTCGTGCTCTGGCAACATTGAAGGACTCAAGAGCGAGTGAAGCTCTTCTAAAGTACGGAACTTCCATCACTGAACGCCATCTCAAACCGTTACCAGCCGAACAAAATGAAGTGCTGGAAGTTGCTACGGCGTTGGGTCGATTGTATGCCATGAAAGCCGATTCAGGTGCTCTCGATTGGTTACACGAAGGCCAGGTTGAGTTCGATCACTCCGCTCCGGAAGTTGAGTTGGCCTATGTGCGAATCTCACCCGATCTTTACCTGTCGTCGTTCGGCTCCGACCATGCGACCGCACAACGCGCTCTCCAGGAAAAGTTGATTCTCAACTGGCGCTCCGGAGCAAGCATCGCTCAAGCACTCAGTGAAATTGCGAACTTGCCGACCGCAGTCGAAAACAAATCCGACTTGATGTCATCGGCTGAGTCGCTGTTAAGAGCAATGCTCAACTACAAGTCTTCAGACATTAAAATAAAATCGATCTTGCCGCTGCACACGGAGTACGGTGTGCCGGAGGTCCTAAGAGCGTATGCCAGTTACAAGCCAAAGGATTTGGTGGAAGTACTGAGTACTCATCTGGAGGAAGACGACGTTGTGGTTCGCGCAACCGCTGCGGATTTGCTCGGCGATCTTCCAGCCTCGCAGGAGAACACTAGAATGCTTGTGGCCGCGTTGCCTCGCGCCCAGAAAGACAATCTGAACGATGCGATACTTTCGATTCTCGATTCCCTGGCAAAGCAGAAAAACTCGGTAGCTAATGAAGCGATTAAGAGTTCGCTCGACTCAACAGACTATCTCGTACGTCGACGAGCAGTAGCCTTGTTGAAGACTAACAGCGCAGGCAACTTCTCCTCTCGCATAGGAACGGTCCACACCAGGAACACAAACGCAGATTACAAGCGAGCGGTTGCCCGCATTGGCAAACGGGTTCGTGCGGTTGTGACAACTACCAAAGGTTCGTTTACGATTGAGTTGCTCCCTGACGAAGCCCCTCTCACAGTAGACAATTTCGCTGAATTAGCGAGTCGAGGTTATTACCGAGGCATCACCTTTCATCGCGTGGTTCCAAACTTTGTCGTCCAACTCGGCGATCCACGCGGTGATGGTAGTGGCGGGCCTGGCTATACGATTCGGTGTGAAGTGAACGAAGTACCATATGATCGCGGCGCGGTCGGCATGGCTCTCTCCGGGAAAGACACCGGTGGCTCTCAATGGTTCGTAACTCATGCACCACAACCGCATCTCGACGGCGGATACACAGTATTTGGTCGCGTTGTCTCGGGAATGAACGTCGTAGATTCGATCGTTCGTGGTGACATAATTCGTTCGATCACCGTAAGGTAACAAGAGTTTCGGTAAACAAAACTCCATGGAACTCGAACTGCATTGTCATGACGTCAGTACCACCCGCGGTAGCGGGTGGGTGCGTAGCTTTTTTCTGCTGTTGACTGTCATTGCGGCAACCATCGCTGCTGCCGCACAGACCCAGGCACCAGTCGGTGATTCCAAAGCTGCAGACCGCGCGAAGTATTGGATTGAGTTCAAAATTAACTTAGACCGACTCTCTTACACCGGTTATGAACGTGTTAAGTGGATCAATCGCGGGGAGAAACCTTCGTCGGTCCTATATTTTCACCTGTATCCAAACCTGCGCGTCAACGATCCGGAAAGCGCCCCCAGCGCAAATCCAGCAACCGATGAACCGACGTTGGAAATTATAGAGGTTCGATCCGAAGAAGGCGACGCTCCACTTTATTACTTCCTTGACGATCAGGGGACTACTTTACGAATCAATTTGCGGGAACCCGTCTCTCCAGGGGACTCGACTGAAGTAGACATCAAATTCAAGGGCACTGTGCCGGAGATTGATCCGGATGAGACGAGCCTGACGAGTCACGTTGTTAAGCAGGTCAGTGCTGCATTGCGTAGTGAACGCGAAACAAGGCGCGCGCGCGATCTCAACTTTCGCTGCAAAGGTGTAATGCTGCTGGCCAGCGCGTTTCCGGTTCTAACCGTACAAATTGGAGATGAGTGGCGCCGAAAAGTGGAGTCTACGGTCGGCGACTTCATTTTCAATGAGGTTGCTGACTATGAGGTGACTGTCATTACATCTCCTGGCGTGGAAGTTTTCACATCAGGAACTGAGTCATCGGCTAGGGCCGCAAAAGATGAAAAGATCTTCAAGGCAGATGCACTTCGAGACTTTGTGATCCTCACCGGGCGAGGACTGAAGTCCGAACAAATCGAATCCGAGGGAGTGATCGTTCGTTCGATTTATCAGGCAGACCATGAACGGGTCGGGAAACGAGCGCTAACGGTGGCAGCGAATTCGTTGCGCGTATTCACATCGAAATTCGGTCAATTGCCTTTCAAAACGGTCAGTGTAGCTGAGGCTCCACTCGTCGCGGGTTTGGGAAGCTCTGAATTTTCCGGCTTCAACATCATCGCCAGCGCGTTCTATGTTGACTTTGATTCTCCGGCAGTGCGCAACCTCCCCGAGATCATTCGAGAACAACGTCCTTCATTCGAGGAAAGTTTGGAATGGAGTGTCGCGCATCTGGTCGCACATCAATGGTGGGGTTCGGCCGTGGGTAACGATCCTGCGCGCGAGCCTATTCTTGACGAGGCGTTATCATGCTGGTCTTCACTCGTTTACTACAAGACGACCTACGGAGACGAAAAAGCCAAAGCGGTGTTGGATGATCAGGTTCGCGGCGTCTATCGGCTTTACCGTACTTTTGGCGGGGACGACATGGATGCGAATCGTCCTTCGCGTGAGTACCGAAACACGTTTCAATATGCAGCGATCGTTACGTCGAAGGGCGCATTGATGTTTGTGGAACTCCAGCAAGCGCTCGGTGATGATAAGGTTTTCGCAGCACTGCGTAATTACTACCGTGCAAACCTCTTTGAAATAGCGCAACTCGAAGATCTCCGCAGCGCGTTGGTTGCTGAAGCACCGATTGAACAAAGGCGCATGGTGGGTCGTACATTTACTCGCTGGCTGACGTCAAAACGAGGCGACGAAGATATCGCGCCGCCAGATCAAGAGCTAGCGTCAACGTTAGGTATTCCGTCGAAGCAAAATGCGGCCAAGACAAATGATAAAAACGCATTCACGGGATTGGCCAAAGTTGGAAAGTTTTTCTGGCAACAGATGACGAGAATTCGGTAGCGGGAAGTTGATGGCGGTGTGAGATCTGAACTTTGTGCTTTGAGCTTTGTAGTTTGACCAAGCGCTAAATACAAAGCACAAAGATCCAAGTACAAAGCTCAGCACTTAAATGAGAAATCTTAAATTTGAAGACCTTCAGGTCGAACCATACGACCGCCAACCAGGACAAGTTGATAAGCGCCTTGAGCGTCTTAGCTGGCTCATGGACGATCTCTTCCGAGTTCCGGTACTCGGTTGGCGTTTCGGACTTGACGCCATTATCGGACTGATTCCCGCCTTCGGAGATACTTCCACTTCCTTAGTTTCGTTGTACCTCCTCGCCTCTGCCGTACGCTATCGCGTTCCGAAGATCACCCTCTTGCGGATGGGACTTAACATTGCGATTGATTATGCGGTTGGTTCAGTCCCAGTCGTTGGCGACCTGTTTGATGCCTGGTGGAAGTCTAATCGGATGAACCTGGAGTTGCTGAAACGAAGAGCCCAGGTATCCGCAGCGGACGCAAAAAAAGGAAGAGCCAGTGACTGGCTCTTTGTAAGTATGATTATTGGCGGTTTGGTTGTACTGGCGCTAGGAAGTGCAGTGCTTAGTGTTTTTCTGATGATTAAGGCGGGCCAATTCCTGAGTACGCTTGGCACTTGAACTGATTTAGTAGGGGCGGCACTCCGTGGCCTCCCCAGCTCATCTTAATCTCTGATTACT
>Ga0068858_100006417_pt1 | contig 11455 bp, 7 predicted proteins | sample KBSSwiS12_FD_66589 | JGI IMG/M metagenome (GOLD analysis project Ga0068858, IMG submission 66589) | Switchgrass rhizosphere microbial communities from Kellogg Biological Station, Michigan, USA - KBS Switchgrass S1-2 | ecosystem: Host-associated > Plants > Roots > Rhizosphere > Soil ... | reverse complement strand
GCTGGTACAAACACACTCCACTGCAGACGGCGCCAGCTCGACCAAGGGTTGGGTGGAATTGGTTGTGGCTTGCCTTGTATCACAGGCCGCGATGGCACCTTCAGCTCCGCCAACCGTTTTTCTTCCTGCGGAGTTGGGTCGTCGTCCACGGAGGTAGCCGCGCGAAGCCGGGGGCCGCAGTGATCGCATTGTGCGGCATGCATGATTAGCTGCCTTGCCTTCAACTCCGGCCACAATCCGGCGGCCACTTCATGCCAATCGACATCTCCATCTTTGGGACAGTCCGCTCCGAGCGATGTGACTGCCGAGCCCGCCACATTTGAGGACCGTTGCATGAGTTGCCGGTATTTCGAAACCTTGCTACTGCAATCCGCGCATGACTCCACATGACTCACGGTTTCACGGACGGCGTCCGGAGAAAGTCGATGCCGATCTTGCCCACTCTCTGAAGGTGAGGGCACCAGAGCGTCAAGCTCTTCGTTATCGATATGTTTATCGAAGGGACGTCCCATATTCTGAAACCCTATAGAACCAAGACGAGTTCCCGAGGGAATTTGCTTTTGGCTTTACACTCTCGCCGTCGTCGGAATCCGAACCAACCCCAACGATCTGCTCCCGTATATCACGCTTCAAACGTTCGAGGACACTTCCAACTCCCTTGGCACTCAGTCCGATCGTCGGCAGGGAGGCGATTTCTTTCGTGCTCATGCCTTGCCGGAAGTAGAGCCAGAAAATCATACGGTCACGCTCCTGCTCGGGGCCGGTCAAGCAGCGCTTCAGGTGCTCATCGATCTCATCCAAAAACAGTCCGAAAGCGATTTTTTCCTGGCTGCCATGACCCTCCTTTCCTGCTTCGGGGTCGACATCACTTGTGGAAACATGGAGTTGGGCACCGCCGGATGTTTGACTATAGCCATGCTTGAAATAATCGTGGGTGGCATTGGCAGCAGTTTTCTTTAAATACCCCAAAATAGCTTCAGGATGCTGGATGGCGAAGTCCCGTAAGAGTCGGCAACTATCTTCCCAGAGTTTGAGGTAGGTTATTTGGACCAGGTCTTCCACCAGGGACCGGGAAGGCGCGCCCCACAGAGAGGCGGTGCGCAGGATGGTGAGGCTGATAGGTTTTCCGACCCGGGAAACGAACTCCTCCCATGCCTCATCATCACAAGTGCCGGCGCAAAGACAGACGATGTCTTTCAGGGACAAAGACGAATATCGCTTCGTTTCAGAAGAGTTCGACATTTTGTTATTCCTGTTCAGAATCGGGGCAGTCGACAAAGACAAAAGACAACAGTACCGATCACGAAAACGACGCGTGACGCTTCTGTGCAAACCACAATTTCGCGACCTCGCATCCCGTGTGCCTGCAGATTGGATGATCGTGAACAGGCTGCGCTTGTAAAAACTCTGTCATCATTCTGTCAATGGTTGCAGTCGACCCGCTGTCGCTATTTTTTGCTGACAGATCATCGCTGTGGTGTGAACTGCCAGCTTGTCGCATCAGCAGAATCCCGCGTAGTTGTTCGAAGAACCTCCGCCCCACATGCAAGTTAGGCCATACCACGCAAAACCGTCGTTAATGGCTTGTTAGAAAATTCCAAGAAAATCCCAAGGACAGCGATGTCCCCAGAATAAAAGCCTTATACGAGTTCGGCAGGTTCCGCGATGACAAGCCTGTTTCTCAATCCGAAGGCCTTTGAAATCCTTCATCATCTTTATTAAGAGCAACAGGCAGCTGATGTTCGGCGACTTGGTCTGCAAAGCGAGGTCACAAAACGCCGTGCTGCAGAGTCTTCAGCTTTGATCGCGCCCTGGATCAATTGGCTCCAGCTCTTGCGCTCGCGCTCCGGGCCTACGTCTCTCAATAAAGGGCTTTGGGCAGGCAAGCTCACAAAGCGCCGCACATCCATGACCGATCGGTGAAGAACAATGTGAGCTAGCTTGAGCAGCAGCACAGTGATGTTGTTCTCGACTCTGCACACCTCTATTGAAGCCTTTCGTCTATTCTTCCGGGAACGAGCACAGCCTGCCTATTTCCAAGATTTTCATTACCAATCGGCCGGAATGCTCCTGCAGCGTCAGTGGTAAGTAATGTCGTGATTGTGCGCAGCTCTGACATTTGTGACAGTTCCCATGCAGGGTTACCAACACCTGTAATTAGGATGTCGTTTGGGGATCGCAACCTTGCGAGTGCAATCGCGTACCGGCAATTGGGCATGCGTCTAAACCTCGACATTTCCAGAAGTGAACCGATCACCGTAGTGCGGTGCCGTGGGAGAATCGTGTTTGGAGAAGAATCGGACGAGCTACGGCGGGTGGTTCTCGATTTGCTGAAGGAGACCAAGGGAATTGTCCTTGTCCTCGATTCGATCCAAATGATGGACAGCTATGGTCTGGGAACGTTGGTTTCATTGTTTACCTCGGCTCGTAACCGGGGGGCTGAAATAAAATTCGCTGATTTGTCGCCCATAACTCAGCGAGTGTTTACGACCACCAACGCGGATAGGTTATTTGAAATTTACAACACTCCCGAGGATGCAATCAGGTCGTTCCATTCCCACAAGGAAGCTGCCAGTCGGTGACATTCTCGTGGGTGGCACTATTCACCGGGTAGTATAGGGATCTTTGCTGCGTCCCGAACTCTGGCTACGGTTTGCTGCCAGATCTACTTATGCATTGTTTTATTCAAGACATACGAAATAGTCGCGAGTGGTATTTCTGCTCGTTTTTGGTAAATCCATCCTCGTATCGTCATGGTATAAGCCGATGCTGATTACTGTCTGAGACTCTCAGCTGGTTTGCGCTGAGCTGTTTGGACTCTTTTCGTTCAGTTCAAATGAACCATTCATGCCATTGATTTAACCTCGGTTGCTTCCATCCTAGTCCAGGTAAACTATGCGGAAGGTAATATCTCGAAGTATCCTCAGTGCCGGTTTGCATTCAAAATTTGAGAGGGAACATACAAGAGATGAAAATTAGGGTGATCTTCCCAGTCCGTCCATTTTTGGCGTATGCATTCATCCTTCTTTTGGTAACCACGGTTGCGGCGAGTCAGCAGCAGGCGCCTGCGGTGCCTTTGGTCACGCATAGTCCCTACTTCAGCATCTGGTCTTTTTCTGACACTCTGACGGGGGCTAATACAAAACATTGGACAGGCAGCGACCAAAGGCTGGCGGGCCTTGTCCGTGTGGATGGCAAAACCTATCGGTATATGGGTGCAGAACCGAAAAAGGTTCCCGCGATGCCGCAAACTTCGCTGAAGATCAGCTCGCTCCACACAGACTATGCCTTCGAAGCGGGCGGTGTTCGTCTAGAGGTTTCTTTCTTTACCCCAGCCCTTCTTCGCGATCTTGACGTTCTGTCGAGACCGGTCACCTACCTTAGCTGGACGCTGCATTCGACAGATGGGCGTAGTCATGCCGCGAATGTTCTTCTCGATGTGAGTCCGACCATCGCGGTCAATTCAGCGGATCAGGAAGTAACTTGGGGACGAGCCAAAGCAAAGCAGCTTGAGATCCTGCGAGTTGGTTCGCGAGATCAACAGGTTCTTCATCGTGCAGGCGATGATCTGAGAATTGACTGGGGGTATTTTTACCTGGCGGTGCGACAGGGGGACCAGGCGACGACGGTGACGTCTCGCGATTCGATGACGACCTTTGTGCAGTCGGGCAGTCTGCCATCTGACGACGATATGGACATGCCGCGCCAGCCACGAGATGGGGCGGCGCACTTGGCCGTCTCTGTGCCCTTCGAGATCACGGCGAATCAGAGCATGAGCCGGCAGGTCTTACTCGCTTATGATGAGATCTATTCTGTCGAGTACTTTGGGCGAAAGTTGCGTCCGTATTGGCGACGGGATGGAAAAACTCCAGCGGTGATGTTGAGCGAAGCGGAGTTGCAGTACCCCGAACTTGAGAAACGAGGGCGGCATTTCGATGACGAGTTGGCAGCGGATCTCGAACGGGTCGCGGGCAAAGCTTATGCGGAGCTTGGGGCACTGGGGTACCGTCAGGCGGTGGCGGCGCATGGGTTTGCTGCGGATTTCGACGGCACGCCTTTACTTTTCCCGAAGGAAAATTTCAGTAACGGTTGCATCTCTACGGTAGATGTAATCTACCCGGCGGCGCCTTTCTTTCTACTTTTCAATCCTGCGCTTCTTGAGGGTCAGCTGAAACAGATTCTGGACTACGCATCGATGCCACGGTGGAAATTCCCCTTCGCACCGCATGATCTTGGCACTTATCCACTCGCCAACGGCCAGGTTTATGGGGGAGGGGAACGCACCGAAGAAGATCAGATGCCCGTGGAAGAGAGCGGGAACATGTTGATTCTGGTGGCGGCGCTCGAGCGCAAGCAAGGCAACATCCATCTGGCGGAAAAATTCTGGCCGCAACTCACAAAATGGGCGGAGTACCTGCGAGCGAAGGGACTTGATCCGGAAAACCAACTCAGCACAGACGATTTCGCCGGGCATCTGGCGCATAATGCCAACCTGTCTATCAAGGCTATTGAAGGGCTGGCGGCGTATGCGCAGTTGGCAGAACGTCTGGGGAAGCCGGACATTGCCAAGCAGTATGCGAACGTCGCCAAGGAAATGGCTTCGCAATGGCAAACGATGGCAAACGACGGTGATCACTACCGGCTTGCGTTCGACAAACCCGGAACCTGGAGTCAGAAATACAATTTGGTGTGGGACCGGCTGCTAGACCTCCAACTCTTTCCAGCAAGCATCTACCAAACCGAGATGGCTTTCTACCTTCTAAAATCCAACAGTTATGGCTTGCCTCTCGACAATCGCGCAGACTATACCAAACTGGACTGGGAAATCTGGACAGCGACATTGACAAGCGACCGCTCGCAGGTGGATTCGTTGCTGACGCCAGTCAGCAAGTGGCTCCACGAGACTCCGTCCCGCGTACCTCTCACGGACTGGTATGAGACAAAGAATGGCAAGCAAATGGGATTTCAGGCGAGATCGGTGGTGGGAGGGGTCTTCATTAAGCTTCTTGCGGATAAGGATCTTGCCTCGAAGTGGCTCAGCTTTACGCCATAGATTACGCCGCCCGCCCAAAAAACTGCCCACGACCAAAAATTTCTAATGTGCAGTTTCCGAACCGCAGGCGACTTTAAAGCTGATGGCTGCGCCGCTGCTCGCCTCCGCTCCAGAACGGGCAGCGGCCGGTGCTGCTGACTGCCGCGAACAATGTCGTTGCCTTCGCAGCAACAGCCGCCGAGTCGCGGTTAAGCTTGCTATTGCAACGAAAGACGCATGCCTCGATTATTTTTATCGAATTGGGTGGTTAGGATCTTCTCGGTGCCCGGCACAAAATTCCCACGAATGCTCGCAGATTGGTCATATGAATTATCTGCAGACAGGACACGGACGCGGATAAGGTGCTCTCCGCCTCCCACTTCTAACGAGTCGGAAAAGTAACCCTGAACCCCCTTAAACAGAAGCATGCGCTTCTTGACGGCGCCGTTAAGCAGATAGCTATAGGTTAGCTTCCCGTCGATCCATACAGAAAGCCGGGCGGTTCCAAAATGATGTTCAACGGAAATGCGGAGAGTGGAAGGGACCGACGCTTGCAGATCCGACCCGGTGGCGGTGAGGTTGCTACGGACTTGCCCATTTAGGCTGGCGCCACGCCAACGTTTCTTAGACGTTGCTTGAGTCTCCGTGGCATTTTCTGCCGCGGTTTTGGGCAGGCCGATTGACGAGCTGATTGTGGTTTTGGACCCGTCGGGAAAGACCAACGCCGTTGCGACCACGCGGGGAGAACCAATTGGAATCGCTTGCCAAAGACCTACAAATGCCAACGCCAGACAAGCGATAGTCAGCAAGCCGACGGTCACTTGTTGCCACGGCTGGCTGTAAGAAAACGCGTTTGATTGCGAATCAGGCTCTCCGCGGGAACGACCGTTTCTGACCCCCAGCGTACTTTGGAAAGAGATAACGCGGTTCCAGTTCGCTTGGTCGCTTCCGTAATCTCTGTTAGGGGGATGGATGTTTTCCCGAATGCTCTGAAGGTGCAGAACCATTTCCTTCCCTGTCTGATATCGCTGCGCGGGGTCCTTGGCCATCGCGCGAGTGATCACGTGGCCGAGCTCTGGACGGAGTTCTGAGTTGAGGGCCGGAGCGGGAACCGGATCGCGATTGAGTACGTTGAACGAAATGGTATGGGTGCTGTTGCCCTGGAATGGTCGATGTCCGGTAAGAAGTTGATAGAGGATTATGCCCAGCGAGAACAGGTCCGAACGCCCATCGACCGGATCTCCCCTCAACTGTTCGGGCGACATGTAGGCCGGCGTCCCCAAGGTCAGACCAGTCTGCGGGAAGTCAAGTGCATTCAACTTGGCAATCCCAAAGTCGGTAATTTTCGGATGACCGTCTGCCGCCACGATGATGTTGGAAGGCTTAACGTCGCGATGCACGATGCCCTTGGCGTGAGCATAATCGAGCGCTTCCGCGAGTTCCTGCGTGACCTGCAGAGCGGTGTCCAAAGGCAATGCTCCGTTCTCGGTGCGAAGCACTTCTTCCAGAGAACGACCGGATACATACTCCATCACGATGTAGGGAGTCAGAGTGAATGGATCTTCGGCCACATCATGGATGGTGACAATTCGGGGATGCGACAGCCTTCCCGCGGCCCTGGCTTCGACTACAAAGCGCTCGCGATATTCCTGTTCCGCATGGGGTTCAAGACCTAACAGAGAAACCGTCTTGATGGCGACGGTTCGATCGATTCTGGGATCCCGGGCGCGATATACGACGCCCATGGCGCCTCTTCCAAGTTCGGCGTCGATCTCATATCTGCCTACAAGGGTGCCGACACTTGTCGCCATAGTATGTTTCCGCTATACGCTAACGCTTCCGCAATCGCCATACAATGGCCCATCCGTGACCACGGTCTACAGTGGTAACGACTGGTGATGACTAAAGTCACTGAAGGAAATCGAAACACTGGCGGGAATCTGTTCTCACAACCGGCAGAGTTCAAAACGAACTAGCTTTGAACTTGCCTACAATACTCGAAATCTGCGCAATCCGGAGACGGCGTTCATCGTATTTGATGGCCTCTTCAGAGGACATGCGGAAGTAAGGGGCCGTTTGCAACGCTTGCGATTGCTGCTTGCATAATTCTCTTAACTCATCCGCCAAAGCTTCAGCTTGCTCTCTCATCAGATTTTCCATTTTGCGGGTGCTGCCCAAATTGCGATCAGCAAAACTGTACCGTATTGAACAGACTAGGACATAGGCACGGCCGGGCTAAGTGTTTTACTGTATTTGCGACTCGTCATCTCAGTTAGAAAATAAACGCCAATAGAAGTAACGCGCCACTCAAACTATGGCAGATGATAAAAAGAAGGAACAGTGGATGGAGTTATGCGAACTTGCGGCCAAGGAGAAGGATGACGAAAAGTTTAACCAACTAATATTGGAAGTCTCGCGGCTCCTTAAAGAAAAAGAGGACAGACTTAAGCATCGCCGCCTTGCTCCAGATCAAACTGGGACTAAACATTCGTAAAAGAGATTTTCGGCAATTCGGGCCCGCGCATAGCGACGACGGTGCGGTCACATTCAGTGTCTGGGAAATCTGTACTGCCGCGTCCCAGGCCTTTACTGGTAACAGCATCAATGAAGGCCGTCAGCATCACCGTTGAAATCATAAATAACAGGAACGTTTCGTGGCCGCGACTTAGACTAACTGCAGTACATCATTATTTAACATCTTACGGCTGTTGGTCGCCACCTGCCGAACAATCGGGCCAGCTTGACCATCACGAAACAGTAGAGACCTAGAAGCCGGAATTGCTGCTTGCTTTTCCAGGCTGCATCGGGTGCGTAGGAAGCGGTCCGCTTAGTTAGAGAGCTTGATGTGAGCCTAACATTGTTGTGAAGCGCCAATGAGTAACGCGCAGGGAAATTCAGCGAACAGGTCGGCCCCTTTTATTGTAAGTGCTTTGTCTTTCTGAGAAACTTCTAAAAATGGTCGAGACAAGAGCCAGTTTCGATAGTGCATCCCATTCCACTCCAGTGGAAGCTCTATTTGAGTGTCTTGCCACTTGCAGGCGAGCATGGAAGCGTGATCATTAAGCAAGCGTGCACACAGCCGAGGCACTGCGATGACTGCCGTGGAATCTCCCCACTTTCGCGCGAATGCCAAAATATGTTGAGCATTCGGACCGGTTACAGTCAGGGGTATATATTGGCCATCTTGAAACAATGACCTGTATTGTTGGCGGGCTTGTAATGCGCTCCAGGTTAAGAAAAGTTTGGCGCGTCCGTGGTAGTCAGAACCGTTGTCCATTTTTTCGGCAATTTGTCGAATGCTATTTTCCCGTTCGCACCCCATCGCTGAAATCAGCTCGCACAAAAGTCGTTTTCGTAAGGAATAGTCGACCGGGCGCCGATTGTCGGGATCAACCAGGTGAAAAGTGAGCAGTTCATTGCCTTGATAAATATCGGGCACGCCGGGCGCAGTCAGTTTAATCAGAATTTGCGCCAGACTGTTCAAGATGCCGGCACGCCCAATTCTTTTTTGGAATGTGAGGAAATCAGCCAAGAATTCCTGATTGGCTGCCGGATCCAGCACCGCATCAACGAAACAAGTGAGCGCCTTCTCATATTCAAGATTTTGACTGGCCCAACTGGTAGATTCTTTCGCTTCACGCGCGGCCTTTAGCATGTAGTTCTTTAGTCGCTCGCGCAGTTCGTCGTTAGGAGCGGCGTCAACTGCGGGCCATACTCCAAGTGATACCTGATAGAAAAGGTATTCATCGTTTCTAGTCGGTGCTTCTTGGCCGTCAAAGAACACTTTTTTTCTTTGGTTGATCAGCCGCCATTGTCGCGCCTTCAATCTCCATTGTCCGGGTATTTCCGACAATACATTGATGCGTGCGCGAACATCTTCTGAGAGTTTGCTGTCATGGGTTGAGGTCGAAAGCATGGCATGAGGCCAGGATTGTGCGCGCCTCGCTGTCTTGTCATGAAATTCTCCGGGCGTCACCCCAAGTTCCATCGGGTTCGCGCCGACATCGTTGACCGACATCAACGGGTGATATCGGTAAAAACTGGTGTCTTCCAAGCCCTTTGCCATAACGGAACTGGTAAATTGCTGCAGCTTCATGGAGAAAGTAATGAACCTCTTCCGGTAGTTCTCGCTTTGTGGATCATCCTTGCGCGTGAGCAATACCCGACGGATGAAGTCAAAAACACTGGTGTCCTGCGATTTGCTCTGCTTTTTGGCGGCCTGTAGCGCGGTTTCGACATACCAGCGATCGTGTTCGGAAACTGCGTCTTCGGTCAGATAGGTGCGGTACACAGGAAAGTTGGCGACGATTTCGCTCAGCGCGTTTCTCAAGCTGTTCAATGTGAAGTCGCAGGTATGGCGGTTGGAGAGCGCGACGCGGCTCAGAATGTTAGCCAGCACATTCAACTCGCTAGCCAGTGCATTGCGCATCACATTTTTCTTACAGCGGTAAAGAACATCCCGGAAGTCTAGGGCTTGTCCGAGAAAACCGCGATAACTACGGCGGATTTTTGCGGCGGACGTTGAATCGACAAATAGTCCGTTCACTAGATTGGAAAAGTTGTAGCCGGTAGTGCCATGGACCGGCCAGTCCGTGGGCAGAGGCTCGTCGCCGGAGAGAATCTTTTCCACGATTACATAAACCGGTTTGGTGTTTTGCAGGTTCTTGAAGTACTGCGCCGGATCGAAAAGTCCATCAGGATGGTCGACTCGCAAGCCATTCACTTTGCCTGCATGCACCAACTCCAGGACGTAGCGATGTGTGGCTTCGAACACCTGAGAGTTTTCCATCCGCAGGCCGGCGAGATCGTTGATATCGAAAAAGCGCCTGTAGTTGATATCGTCGGCGGCCACGCGCCAGTAGGCAAGGCGAAAAGCCTGCGTCTTGATCAGTTCATGCAATTCGTCAAAACTGCGAGGCCCGCCAGGAGTTCCATTGAGTGCCAACACGTTTTCTCGAATGAAATTCAATATTTGCGGAGATTGCGCGCACAAAGCAGCCAGACGACGCTTGTGGATTTCCCTGTCGCGACTGCGTTCAGCTCTTTTACCATTCGCGCCCTCTGAGCGCGCCGGCAGATGGCTAAAGCCTGAGGTCAAGCTTTGCAGTTCCAGCAACTCCTGATTTTCGCTGCCTAATGCTTCAGCCAGTCGCTCCGCGTCGCGCCCCAAAATCGCCGGATACTCTTTGGGATCGATGGGAAAACGATGCTGATGAAAGTAAATGCTGAATTCGCCTCTTTCTGAATCAAAGGTCAGCTTCAGGTCGCCCTTGTCGAGTACTGCGCCGTATTGATCATCGAGCACTGGAACCAGAACTTTGCCTTGCAATTCGTCTTTTAATGGTTGCCAATCGATGTCGAAGAACGACGCATAGTTGGAAGCTTCGCCATTTTCAAGAACATCAAGCCACCATGCGTTGTCCGATCCCATGACGCCCATGTGATTGGGCACAATGTCCAGAATTTGTCCCATGTTGTGCTGGTGGAGGGTCTCAACGAACGTTTCAAACTCTTCGGGCGTACCGATCTCGGGATTCAACTGGTTGTGATCGATGATGTCGTAGCCGTGCATGCTGCCAGGGCGAGCGCGCAAATAGGGAGACGCGTAACAGTGAGAAATTCCCAGGGCCGCGAGGTAGGGAATGATCTCGGTCGCCTTGGCAAACGTAAAATCGCGATTGAATTGCAAGCGATACGTCGCGAGCGGAATTTCAGGCGTATTCATTGGTTCACGAACCATGCGACCGACCACGGCGGCATCCCGCCGGTCTGGTTTATTGCAAAAGTTGAATAAATGAGCCCACGACCCGACGGCTCGAAGCTAGATATGTCATCGCTCAGATTTGCCTGGAGCTTAAGAGTCTTGTTGTCCAAATGCCAGCACGCATTCAAGCCATTGGCTTGAGAAGTTGTGTAGGAAGTCTTTCGAGAGTTGCCACCTATTTCGCGCAGGAGAGGTACGATTTCACGCTTTCGCAGCGCCAGCAGATGAGAATAAAAATTGAGCCATTCCATATGTTGCGATTTTTTCTGCGAGTCCCAATCAAGTTTGGAAGCGAGAAACGTGCCCTCGGCATTGGGGTCAGGAATGCGATCACGAGTGGCGGCATCACGAAATTGTCTGAACTTAGCGAACTCGGCGCGACGACCGTCTCGCACAGCTTTGGCTAAATCACCTTCGAAGTCACAGAAAAATAGAAAAGGGGTACTCGCCGCAAATTCCTCTCCCATAAAAAGAAGCGGCGGAGACGGCGCCAGCAGCAAAATTGCCATAACAGCCTTAACGGCATCAGGTCTTGCGTAACTTGAGATTCGCTCCCCAAAGGCCCGGTTTCCCACCTGGTCGTGATTTTGTAAGAAGTTCACGAAGCTGATGGGCGGCAAATCGCGGCTGGGTTCACCGCGGTGTTTGCCGTTGCGGTA
>Ga0068858_100006416_pt1 | contig 11457 bp, 10 predicted proteins | sample KBSSwiS12_FD_66589 | JGI IMG/M metagenome (GOLD analysis project Ga0068858, IMG submission 66589) | Switchgrass rhizosphere microbial communities from Kellogg Biological Station, Michigan, USA - KBS Switchgrass S1-2 | ecosystem: Host-associated > Plants > Roots > Rhizosphere > Soil ... | reverse complement strand
AGAAAAGCGAGGAAAATAAGATAATACGGGATGGGATTTTACTTGTATTCAATAAACTTCGCAATATTTTAACGGCAAAAGGGGTTAAACCGATGCAAACGATCCATGAGGAGTTTAACCCGGATCTCCATGAGGCTGTTACAGAAATTCCCGCTCCAAAGGACGATTTAAAAGGAAAAATCCTGGACGAAATTGTAAAAGGATATTATCTTAATGACAAGATTATCCGTCATGCAAAGGTTGTAGTGGGAAAGTAAGCTGAACAGATTTCAGAACCGATTCAAAAACGAATTCCCCGGGACTGCTTTCGAGTTTTCGGCGTAACATAAATAAAATTTGTTTTTATAAGGTGATATGAGCAAAAGAGACTATTACGAAGTTTTAGGCGTAGCGAAAGCAGCTACTGCGGATGAAATCAAAAAGGCATACCGCAAAGTGGCCATGCAATATCATCCCGACCGGAACCCAGGCGATAAATCGGCCGAAGAGAAATTCAAGGAAGCTGCAGAGGCTTACGAAGTGCTAAGTGATACTGATAAAAAGGCTCAGTATGACCGCTATGGGCATGCAGGCGTGAGCAGCAATGGTCGTGGCCATTCGGGCGGCGGCATGAATATGGAAGATATTTTTAGTCAGTTTGGAGATATTTTCGGCGACGATATTTTCGGAAATTTTTTCGGAGGACAACAACGCAGAAGCGGTGGACAAAGGATGAGAGGTGTCCGGGGCAGCAATCTTCGTATCAAGCTTAAATTGACTTATGAAGAGATCGCGAGAGGTGTCACCAAAAATATCAAGGTAAAGAAATATGTCTCTTGCCAGACATGCCATGGAAGTGGAGCAAAGGATAAGGGAAGTGTTCAAACCTGCGGCACCTGCGGCGGAAGTGGCCAGGTTCGTCGCGTTACAAATACTTTCCTGGGGCAAATGCAAACGGTAACTACCTGCCCTACCTGTAACGGAGAAGGGAGTACGATCACCGCAAAGTGCGGAACGTGCAGAGGTGAAGGCCGCGTATATGCCGAAGAAACCGTAGGTATTGAAGTACCTGCTGGTGTCCAGGAAGGAATGCAATTAAATATCAACGGCAAAGGAAATGCTGGCGAGAGAGGAGGTCCTCCCGGTGATCTGATTATTCTGATAGAAGAAGAGGCACACAAAGACTTGCATAGAGAAGGTTTGAATGTAATTTATGATCTTCATATTTCCTTTCCCGATGCAGTTTTTGGAACCCAGGTCGAAGTACCTACAATTGATGGCAGAGCAAAAATTAAGATCCCTCCAGGCACACAAGGTGGAAAAATTTTCAGGCTGAAAGGAAAAGGATTTCCCGGGATAAATTCCTATCAGAAAGGTGACCAGCTGGTTCATGTAAATGTGTGGACTCCGCAAAATGTAAATGTGGAAGAAAAAACAATGCTCGAGAAATTCAATCACTCTCCTAATTTTAAACCTCACCCGGACAAAAGCGAGAAAAGCTTTTTTGATAAAGTGAGAGAGATGTTTTCCTGATAAAAATCTATTGACGTTAGATAAATATATGTCCCCGTAATGCGAAGACATGTACGGGTCCCCTGTCTTTGTTGTATGCAGGATTCTTTACAAACTGGTAGTCGAAAGTAAACCAAAGGAACTTTAGCACTTTTGCATTGTAGTAGCTTTCAATGATCGTCTCGTTTCCATAGTTGAGTGTCCCGTCGCCAATGATGAATCCATAACCACCGTCTTTCAAAAAATCTCTATGTCCACTTGAGATTCCATTGTTTGCTATCGCGATTCCAAAAACATCATCAGCGCGTTTCCACCTATTTCCCTTAACTGATAATCCCGCGGTAACAGTTTGGTCGATTTCTGTGAATGCCCACGACACATATTTTCCGTCATTCCAGCCGATGCGGCTAAATAACCCAATCTCGTTGCTCAGTTCCTGCGCGAAATTTAAACCCAACCCGAATTTTTTTCCACCATACGAATTGTTTTCGGCATCACCTGCGATAACGTCCAGCAAAAAATTGTCGTTTGTCGCCACCGCATTTATTCCATCTTTATACGAAGGCGCTTTGGAACGAGTATTACTCAAGATCAGTTGAATATTACCACTCCTGTTATTGATAGAAATGTTATGCGCAAACTCCAAAGTCTCTGAATGAGCTTTTGGAAGTTTATATTCCAGTAAATGATAGTTCGCGATGCGAGGAACAGCGACGCTTGAAAATCGTAAGGCCCATTTGGGCTTGATCAATTCTGCAACAAGTCCGTATGTATATCCCCGGGTATCCGCCGGGTAATCCCATGCCCCGTTTGCCCAAATACTCCAGTTAAAAAATTGTGTCCGCGGATCTTTGCTATAACTGTTGTCGTCAAAAAAATCGCTGATTGCGAACTTGCCAACGCTAATGGTTATCCTGTCCGCTGGTACCGGACCAGCTAATTGGTTAACATCATCGACGACATATTCATAGCTCGTATTGCCAAGAGGTATGTGTTGCTGCAGATAGGCTCTTGCAATAAACACCTGGGGTTCGGTAGCGCCCACACGATATGTTTCGCCATTCAACGCGCCTGCTACCCCTGTAGCGAAGCTTAGTCCCTTGCCTCCGGCAACTTCCGGATCAACATAAATGGCCGCTCCCTTCCATAATCTTCTTCCTAAAAATAAAGTTGACGTCAGGCTCACAGCGACTGGTTCAACCGAATCCGCAAGGCTATTCTCCCCTCTATACGGAGATTGAAAGCCTGAATGTTTTTGGCCTATTATCGTAGCCTGGAAATGACTTGTCCAATTGCTGGTTTTAATAGTATCCCGATCTGGTTGCGCGAAAACTGTTTGGGCAGAATAAAAGAGCAGGATAATGATTGCAATATGCCCTTTCAACTTCTTCGTTATTTTCATTTGTACGCAGTTAGTTTTTGAGGCTACAACAATGTTCCTTTTAAAATGATTGCAGCAATTGTAAAATAAATAACAAGCCCGGTCACATCTACGAGTGTGGCAACAAATGGGGCAGATGAAGTAGCAGGATCCACCTTAAGTCGTTTCAGAACTATTGGGATCATCGAACCACTTAATGTTCCCCACAATACGATGCCGATCAATGAAAAGAAAACCGTAATTGCGACAAGATACCAGTAATGACCGCCATGCTTAGGATCATAGTTTGCCCAATGGAATTCCTGCCAGATGGTGATCCTGATCAACCCGATGGTTCCGAGAATGATTCCAAGTGTAAGGCCCGAAAAAATTTCACGGCGCATTACGTACCACCAACGCTTCGGAGTAAGTTCATTCAGAGCCATAGCGCGAATGATGAGGGTTGCGGCCTGCGATCCGCTATTACCACCACTAGATATAATAAGAGGAACAAACAGGGATAACACAAGGGCCGCATCGAGCTCGGATTGAAAATGTCCCATGGCTGTCGCTGTCAGCATTTCACTTAGGAAAAGAATGATAAGCCATCCCGCCCTTTTTCTGATAAGACTAAAAAAAGGCGTCTTTACATAGGGATAATCTAATGATTCAAGACCTCCAAACCTCTGCATTTCTTTTGTATTTTTTTCTTCTTCTACATCGATCACATCATCGACGGTAATTACTCCGAGCAAAACATTGTTATCATTTGTCACAGGTAATGCAGCACGGTCATATTGTTTAAACATATCCACGGCTGTTTCTTTGCTATCACCAATATTCAGTTTGACGTAAAATCCATCCATGATGTCCTCCACTGTTTTCCCCGGCTCGTTTAAAACAAGTCTCCTGATGGGCATATCGTCTATCAACTTGCCTTCCTGATCCACCACATAAACGATGTTAGCGGTTTCCGTGTCCTGGTGATATTTTCTCAAATGCACCATGGCCTCGTCAATTGTCATTTCCCTTCTGAGAGTCGCAAATTCAGTATTAATAAGACGTGCAACACTTTCCTTTGGATAACCTAAAAGGTTATGTGCGGCTTTCTTATTTTTTTCATTCAGATAGTCAAGGGTCTCGGAAAGCTCAACACCTTTTAGATTTGATAAGAATATCAGCAGGTCGTCGGAATTTATACTGTTTAATATTTTGGAAGTCTCTTCTTTCGTTATCCCCGTGACAATTTGCCTCTGAACAAGAGTATCCAAATACGGAAACAACGCGATCTTGTGTTTTTCAGGAAACGACTGAAATGCTTTAATAGCTGAAGAGGCAGGCAAATTCAAAAATACTTTTGCAACTTCAGAGGGCTGTATTGTCCTTTCATCTTTACCAAAAAGTCGTAAGAGCCCAATCAGATCTCCTTTTAGGATCTTTTTTCGGATTTCTTTTAGAGTCATCATCATTTGCGTTTTAGATGAGCAATGGTCAAGATACGGTTGATCTTAGAGAACATAATTAACAGGAGTTAAAGCTATTGGAATAATCTTGAATTCGGGAGACACGAAAAAAAATTTAGCTCAGATCATCGGCCTCAGAATAATTTCTTCCGTTTCTTTTGTTTGGTGTATAAGATCCTTGCTTCCTTTACCAATGAAACGAATTCCTTTTGAATGGGATCGTTGTCGTCAGATGCCTGGGAGGCTAATAAAATAGTATCATTCCAGTTTATGTCTTTTGTTGCCGAGGATGCCCGAAGAAGAGAACCAAACATGATCACAGCTGTTGAAAATCTAAAATTTCGGTCAATCGAATTAAAATCTTTATAGCTCAGAGGTATCGAGGCGGGGAATTGTTTTTCCGTTGAATCATTTGGAACTTTATACTGAATTCTTATATCAGCAATATTGCCGGGAGAAAAATCTCTTTCAACCGCATCTTTATTGAAATCAGTTGGACTGATCTCAAAGGCGGCAATGATTGAATGACCCGAACCAATTTCGCCGCCTTCAATGACAGACGAAGAGTCATTCAACGCTCCGACCTTATTGTCAAAACCGATGAGCCGGTACTCTTTGACGTAGTCAGGATTAAAATTCACATTCATATAGACGTTATCTGCAACTGCATATAAAGTTTGAGTGAACTCAATCAGCAATACTTTTTCGGCCTCAGGGAAATTATCGAGATACGCAAAATTGCCATTTCCTTTTTTTGCAAGCGTTTGGATCTTTGAGTCCTTATAATTTCCCATGCCCACGCCAAGGCACGTAAGGTAAATACCCGACTGCCTTTTTTGAGAGATCAACTCATCCAACTCATCTTCCGTCTTTGCGCCGACGTTAAAATCTCCATCGGTCGCGAGAATTACGCGATTGTTGCCCCCCTTTATGAAGTGCTTTTGTGCCACACTATACGCCAATTTTATTCCCGATTCTCCCGGGGTAGAACCACCCGGCACGAGTTCGTCAATCGCTTTTAAAATTTTTTCTTTGTCGCCACCACTGGTGGTATTCAGATAAATGCCAACGGCGCCCCCGTAAACTACGATACTAACACTGTCCTTAGGCCTTAGATTGTTTACTAAAAGTTTAAAAGATGACTGCAATAGCGGGAGCCTGTTCGGCATATCCATCGATCCCGAAATATCAATGAGGAAAACAAGGTTGGACGGCGGCAGCGCTTCAAGATTGAGTTTCCTGGAATTAACATTAATAAATAATAATTCATTCTCATGATCCCAGGGACAATCGGTCAACACAGATTTTATTTTGAAGAGATGTCCCGGGTCCGGTTCGGAGTATGTCTCATTGAAATAGTTTAGCATCTCTTCAATTCTCACAGCATCCGGAGGTACTAAAGTATTTGTGTTGATGAATCGACGGATATTACTATAGGAGGCTTTGTCTATATTCAATGACAAACCCGTCACGGGATATTCGTGTGCACTGACAAAATGGTTTTCAATTAAGCTCGCATAGGTTTCGTCGCCAACGAACCATTGCCTTTGTATATCCTTATTCAGACCTTTTGTAAGGGAAGCCAATTTGCTCCTGTGGACATTGCTGCTGGAAGCGGCCGCTAGTTTCATTCGTACCGTTACATAATTGTCAGCATTGACGGCCTTCTTTTCTGTCTGATACCCATCGAGCCAAAAAGTGAGCGAGTCGGTGTTTTTGCTGGTTAAAATTCCAAACGAACCGTATGTCCCTGTATGATAAACGTAGCTGGTGGAATGAAGCAGGATGTTTACGTTTTGCAAAGGATTGCCTGATTCATCTTTTACTTCTCCGCGTATATAAAATTGTTGGCTGTACAGAGATGAACTAAAAAATAAGAAGAACAATATATAGCAAGCACTTCTCATGGATTTTCCCTGGATATTAAACACAAAGCAACGGCTTTATTGGTGATTATACAACCTGGTAAATTTCTTTCAGATTGCGCCCCAGGCCATCATAATCAAGGCCATAACCTACAACAAATTTGTCAGGAATAGAAAAGCCGACGTAATCAAGGTTTAACGGAAAGCGAGTGGCCTCTGGTTTATGCAGCAAGGCTGCTATTTTTAGTGATGAAGGGTGATGGTCTTTTAATTTCGGCAAGAAATTATACAATGTTTTTCCTGTATCGACAATGTCTTCTATAATGATCACGTCTTTTCCAAAAAGTTCAACATCAAGACCAATCGAAGTAACGACGTTCCCGGTGGATTTCATTCCCCGGTAAGATGCAAGCTTTATAAAAGAAATTTCGGCGGCAATAGTAAGATACTTGAAAAGATCGGACGCAAACATGAATGAGCCGTTCAAAATAGCAATGAATAATGGATGTTTGTCCCTGTATTCTTTGTTAATTGCTTCCGCGATATTTCTTACACTCTCTTGTATAGCCGATTCAGAAAGATAAATTTCGAATGTTTTATCATGAATCCTGATAGTGGACATATCATCGGTAAATTTTCAGCGATTGACCAATCTTCAGGTCATGATCCTGCAATTGGTTCCAACTGATGAGATCATCCGCAGTTATGTTGTACTTCTTTGCAATTGAATACACAGTTTCTTTGGCTTGCACAGTATGAAAGATATAATTATTTTTTTGATGAACATCTTTGTTTCCTGTTCCATCACTGCTCATGATGACCGCCGAGGAGCCATTGAGTGTTTCGATCGCCGAACTCTTGCTGGCCAGGCTTGGTATAGCAGACGACTTTGAACGAAGATATAAGGTTTCCCCCACTGCAGGTTGCATGTTTGCTGTCATATTGTTGTATTCCAGGAGGCTTTCCAAACGCAATGCTTCTGATTGAGCTATATCATTCACTGTTTCGCCGGGTTGGACCGTATGAAATTCATGCTCTCCTGTTTTTCTTTTGCGCTGAATAAAAACTAATTGATCATCGACGGTAACCTCCTGTTGTTTGAGATCATTGAACTCAAAAAGTCTTGCAAGCGGGATCTCATATTGCTGCGCGATCGTAAGATAAGAAGTGCCCTTTTTTACATAAATGACCCTGGTGTCATTGATCTTAAATTCCCCCGAAGGATAGTTGACCGTATTGACTGTCGGCTCGGCCGCGTATACTTTTTGCTCTTCCTTCTTTCTGATCTCCGTTGCACTCGTTGAATTGTCGTTATTTTTTACAAGGACAACAGCTGTATTTTTATCCGTTGCGGGCTGATCATTTTTTGCAAGGTCATTTCCTTCCTTCGCCTTACCCATGGCGATCAGCGTATAGTCCTCAAGGCTGTAGTCCTGGATCAATTTGATAAGTATCTGTGCATACTTTGGATTGGTAGCGTATCCTGCCTTTTTTAGGCCATATGCCCACGCCTGGTAGTTCGTCGGGTCAAGGGTAAATAAAGAAGCATAGTTTGGACGGTTTTTTAAAAAATCTGAGTGGTCCCTGTATGAATCTTCTGGGGCGCTGTATTTGCGGAAACACTCGCCTCTCGCGTCATCGTCATGAGAAACCGATTCACCTCTCCATTCGTCCTTACACTTGATCCCAAAATGATTATTTGATTTCTTTACGAGAACGCTGGTACCCGCTTCGGTTTCATGAATGCCCTGCGCTAACGTAATCGCTGCAGGAACCCCTGTACGTTTCATTTCAGCAATAGCCAGGTCTTTATAGCGGGTTATGTAGGCTAGTATTGCATCCGGAGATTGTGCATGTAAAAACCTGGGCGAAAAACTAAGAACAAATGCAAGAAGGATGGCAATTTTTTTGTTTTGCATGGAGTATTACAATTTTCTGATCAGGAACAGGCCGTCGCGCAGGGTAAGGATCACTTTCTCTATGTCGTCCCTCTTGTGAACGTATTCGTTAAATTCCTTTATTGCGATTGCATTTTTACCATTCACCTCCCTTTCCAGCACCTGTCCGTGAAAAAATATATTGTCTGCGAAAATAAACCCGTTTTTCCTGAGTTTAGGTAAAACAAGGTTAAAATATTGAATATAAGCCGGTTTATCCGCGTCAATGAACACAAGATCCCAGGTTTCATTAAGCGACGGAATAATATCTAACGCAGAACCAAGGTGTAAAATTATCTTAGAATGATAAGCTGACCTGGAAAAAAATTCCTTCGCCTTCATAGCGTCCTGCTCCCTGATCTCTATTGTGTGCAACTGCCCCTCTTCCGTCAACCCTTTTGCAAGGCACAGGGCGCTATAACCCGTAAATGTTCCAATTTCCAGGATTCGGCGGGGCCTGATCATACAGCTCAACATCTCAAGAACCTTCCCCTGCAAATGGCCACTGAGCATGTGCGATTCAGGGTGTCCCTGAGTGAACCCATTTATTTCTTTTACCAATTCATCTTCCGGTGATGAATATTGCTCCGCGTAGGATTGAACCTGGGGATTTATTAATTCCAAGTGACAATTTTTGCAAAGATAGTAAGGACGGGAAGTAGATAAATACCAAGTGACTGGTGGGTCCTGTTAGCCATTTGCCGCCAGCCACTCGCTAAGAAGTTATTAAAAGTTCGGTTGCAGTGCATGTTGGGAATAGAAATCTAAAACATGTTTTGCCACCTCGTCGGCTGTATCGGCCACTTTTACCAGTTCAAAATCCTTTGGTGAGATATTATTTTCCTTTTCCATCATCACTTCCTGTACCCATTGCAGCAAGCCACTCCAAAATTCCTTGCCAACCAGTATCAACGGGACCTGCAACATTTTTCCGGTTTGCGTTAATGTAAGCACTTCAAAGAACTCATCCATTGTTCCAAATCCGCCCGGCATCATGATAAAGGCCTGTGAATATTTTACAAACATGACCTTGCGAACAAAGAAATAGTCAAAGTTCATGCTGTGCTCCTTATCGATGTATGAGTTTGAAAATTGCTCGAACGGCAATTCAATGTTTAACCCAACTGACTTGCCGTCGCCAAGTTGGGCTCCTTTGTTGGAGGCTTCCATAATTCCGGGACCTCCTCCACTGATGATTCCAAATCCTTCCTCAGCCAATCTCTTTCCGATATCAACGGCTAATTCATAGTATTTGTTTCCAGGCCTAACCCGTGCGGAACCAAATATGCAGCAGCAGGGCCCAATCTTTGCGAGAGCTTCGAAGCCATCCACGAATTCGGCCATGATCTTAAAAATCTGCCAGCTTGAATGTGCTTTTGATTCGGTCCAGTTACGTTGATGGGATTTTCGTATTCGTTCGTTCCAGCGCTGTTCCAATGTTTCAGAATTTTTGTTTTGTATTAAGCAGTCTTGCTGCCTCCACTTTTTGTTGCAGCAGCGAAACATTTCGACTCCTTGCGGTTTGATTTCTACTCAGCAAATTCGGAGAGAAAAATCATATCAAAAGTAGATTATTTACAAACGAAAGACCTCAGTCCAATATTGTCAGTCTTTCTTTTTTGAAATCAATAATAACCCCAGGAAGGTGAGAAGACCATTGTAGATCAATAATTCGTAGCCGATCTTAAACTTACCAAATACCGACTGTGAGAGATCTTTTATTGAATCGACAGAGTTACCACTTAAATGAAATTGTCTTTGATACCATTCGATGTTGTTAATAAAGTCGATCCCCCAAATAAGCAGGGGCGCCGCAATACAAACGTAGATCGACAGCTTATCATTGATCGATCGTTTTGTTGTTATTCCAAAAGCAAATAACCCAAGCAGTGGGCCGTAGGTAAATCCTGCGACCTTCAGAATGACATCAATGATAGATTTGTTATCTACCCATTTAAAGCCCATCACCATTAAGAAAAAGATGATCGCAAAAATGAAATGTACGGTCATCCTCCTGCGACGTTTCATTTTTTCATCCCAGTCTGGACGCCGTTTCATGCCCAACAGGTCAATGCAAAATGAAGATGTAAGGGCGGTCAGTGCCCCGTCAGCACTGGGAAACAGGGCAGAGATCAGTCCAATTACAAAAATTATAGGGATCACATTTCCCATAAAATGCAAAGCCACCGTGGGGAAAAGATCGTCTGGTGCCGTATTGATTCCTTTCGTTGATGCAAATAAATAGAGCAACCCACCCATTAACAAGAACAGGAAATTCACGATTAAAATGATAAAACTGAAACTAAGTACATTTTTCTTGGAATCATACAACGTTCTTACGCTGATATTCTTTTGCATCATTTCCTGGTCAAGCCCGGTCATCGTAACCGTTATAAACAACCCTCCTATTAATTGCTTCAGGAAAAAGCCTGGGCTGTTTAAATCAGTATTGAAAATTTTTGTAAGACCTTTTGTATTCAACTCATGCAACGTACTTCCCAGGGAATGTCCCATGGTGTTCATAATATAAATGATACAAACAATCAGCCCCAGCAACATAAATGTCGTTTGCAACGTGTCTGTAAATACAATTGTTTTTACTCCGCCTTCAAACGTGTAGAGCAGGATCATTAGCAAGATCACGAACGCCGTCACCGCGAAAGGGATATTCATGTCCTTCAGGATAAAAATCTGCAACACATTGATCACGAGATAGAGCCTCGCCGTGGCACCGAGTATCCTGGATAGAATAAAAAAAAGCGCACCCGTTTTATAGGCGGTCATGCCAAACCTGTGTTCGAGATAATTGTAAATAGAGGTCAGGTTCATCTTATAAAAGAGGGGCAACAGGACAAAAGCAATAATGAAATAGCCAAGAAAATATCCCAACACTACCTGGTAATAAGCAAACCCTGAGGGCCCGACTGTTCCCGGCACTGAGACAAATGTTACCCCCGACAAAGAAGTGCCGATCATTCCAAATGCCACCAGCATCCAGTTTGAATTGCGGTTACCAATGAAGAAGGATTCATTATTTGCATTGCGTGAAGTATACCAGGCAACGATGAGCAATAAGATAAAATAACCGATCACAAAAGCAAACAGCAGGCCTGCGGACATAGATTAATTTTTGTTCAAAAGCAGCATGAAATTTTCATTATTATCTGCAAATATGAAGCAATGAATTTTGAAGATAAAGAAATTTGTTTTCCTTTCGACAAGTAATATTATTAATCATGCCGATCACTTCACTAGCTGTTTTCTGTGGATCAAAAGATGGAATTAATAACGTGTACGTGGAGCATGCACGACAATTAGGAGAACTTATGGCGAGGCATCAA
>Ga0068858_100006412_pt1 | contig 11459 bp, 7 predicted proteins | sample KBSSwiS12_FD_66589 | JGI IMG/M metagenome (GOLD analysis project Ga0068858, IMG submission 66589) | Switchgrass rhizosphere microbial communities from Kellogg Biological Station, Michigan, USA - KBS Switchgrass S1-2 | ecosystem: Host-associated > Plants > Roots > Rhizosphere > Soil ... | reverse complement strand
CGCCAGTTCGTACAGGTCTCCGCCGTTCATCATGTACCACGATGCGAACGTGTGCGGTCGTCACGAGTAGCACCAGAGTGCCCAGAACCACAATTCGACAACTGTTCACTGCCCGCCTCCGTTATGCCGAAATAGACGGCGAGCAGTCAGTCCGAATTGATCGAATTCATACGATACGGCGAAGCGCAGAACGAATCGTGCGCTCGATTCAGACTCCCGTTTGCGAAATCAAGTTGACAGACGACAGGTGGAGGCTAGGCTCAGTTCCCCAAATGGTATACAATCCGTTTCAAAGTCCGGGGCATCCTGGTTCTAAGCCGTTATGGTTTTGTTTTTCACCGCCCCCGGCGATAGGAGTTGCTATGGGGAACTTTCGATACATACTTTTGGGAGGCGTGTTCTTGCTGCTGGCCGGGACGCCAGTAGCTGCACAAAACGCTGCATTGGTGGGCACCGTCAGGGATGCGCAGCAAGCCGCTATTCCCAACGCGACGGTGACGCTGAGCAATCTAGACACGGGGATCGCTCAAACCACGCGAGCCGATTCGGCAGGGAGCTATGAGTTCCCGCAGGTGCGGCCGGGCAACTATTCAATTAAAGTCGCACAACCGGGTTTCCAGACCTACGTACAGAGCCCGATCGTGTTGGCGGTTACGCAGCGCACTCGGGTGGATATTCCCATGCAGGTGGGTGAAACGTTCTCGCAGGTGACGGTCGAGGCCACTCCGTCGGCTCTACAGACTGAATCGTCCGGCCTTGGTGATGTGGTGGATACCAAGAAGATCGTCGAGATCCCACTGAACGGCAGATTTTTTCTGGATCTGGCTCTAATGACGGCTGGTACGGTGTTGCCTTCCACGAACAATCGAACCTTCCTGGCCGTTCCCAGCGGCATCGGCGCCTCGGGCATTAATGCCGCGGGCACCCGCGAGGACTCGACGAATTACTTGTTCGACGGCATCAACTTGAGCGACATGGCGCAGAACCAGATTACGTTCCAGCCCAATGTCGACAGTATTCAGGAATTCAAGGTGCAGACCAATGCGTTTAGTGCGGAGTACGGGCGCAACGCGGGGATTGTGGTCAACGCGGTCTCAAAGCAGGGGACCAATAGTTTCCACGGGTCGGTGTGGGAATTTGTTCGCAATGAGAAGTTCGACGCCAAGAACTTTTTCGACCGGCCGGATCTGCCCATTCCGGCGTTCAAGCGCAACATTTACGGCTATTCCGTGGGCGGTCCGGTGATTAAGAACAAGACCTTCTTCTTTACCAGCTACGAAGGCCGCGAAGGGCGGGAGGTGGCGACATTGAACAGCCAGGTGCCCACCGCGGGGCAGCGCGCCGGCGTCACGAGTCCGATTGTGCAGAAACTACTTGGCCTGATTCCAGCAGCCAATAACGCGACCGGCGACCGGTACGTCGGATCGGCCCCCCGCAAACGCGAGTTGAATCAGTTCACCGGCCGCATCGATCACAACTTTTCTGCCAAGGATTTCCTGTTCGGGAATTTTATATCCAACCGCGACAGCCGGACCGAGCCAACGCTGCAGGGCGGCACGCTGCCGGGCTCGGGAGACTTAAGGCCCGCCAAACGGTATTTGCTGGCGCTGGGCTACACGCGCGTCATTACGCCTAATGTGATGAACGAGTTTCGGGCGGGGCTCAATCGGGTGCACATCGAATTCACTCCGGAAGTGCTGGGAAAGCTGAACCCGGCGGACTTCGGGTTGAACACCGGCTCAGCGGTTTTTCCACAAATTACGATTTCCGGGGTAGCGCAGTTTGCCGGTATTTCGGGCGCCACGGGGAATGCCGGGTTCCCGCAGGGCCGGGGTGACACCACGTTCCAGTATAACGACACGCTGTCATGGGTTACAGGCCGCCACTCGTTTAAGTTCGGTGGTGAGCTCCGCAGATTCCGAAACAATAACTTCAATAGCGGCACAGGCGGTACCATCACATTTCCGTCCTTGGCGGCGTTTCTGGCAGGGACTCCGTCGTCAGCGGGGCAGGCTAGGCTTCCGGTGAATAACAGTATGCGCGTGAGCGCGTTCGACGCCTTCGCGCAGGACGACTTTAAGATGAACAGCCGGCTGACCTTGAACCTGGGTCTGCGGTGGGAGTATAACGGTGTTCCAAACGAGGTGTACAACCGGCTGGGCGTGTTTGACTTCAAGAGCAACTCTCTCATCTCTGTAAATACCAATGGCATCGAGCGTCCTTACGCGCGGCAGTTCACCAACTTTGGACCGCGCGCCGGATTTGCCTACGATGTCACGGGCAAGAGCAAGACTGTGATTCGCGGCGGGGTCGGACTCTATTACGATCAGCCGGTCGTGAATGTGGTTTCCGGTCTCTCCTCGAATCCGCCGTTCTCGCTGGCAGTCAATTTCACCAGCAACGTCAGTCTTGCCAACCCGTTCAGTCAGCCTGGCGGCACGCCGGCAACGGTTGCCGCGCAGGCGGTCGACCCGCACTTCAAGAGCGGACGTCTGCTTTCCTACAATTTCAATATCCAGCAGGATGTGCTGGGAACGGTGGTCCAGGTCACCTACGCCGGCTCACAGGGACGCCACTTGCGTATCACTGGCGACTACAACCAGGGCATTAGCGGCGTGCGCCCCATTGCGGGTTTTTCCAGCATCAACTTGAACGAGTCGGCCGCTAGTTCCAATTACAACGGCCTGTTTGTATCGGCCAACCGCAGGCTGAGTAAGGGCCTGACCTTCCAGACTTCGTATGCCTTCTCCAAGTCGATCGATACCAATTCGGTGGGAAGTTCCAACCCCGAAGCACAAAACTTCCGGAATCTACAAGCGGAACGTGCGCTTTCGGATTTCGATGTCCGGCATCGCTTTGTGTTGAGCGGCGTGTATCTGTTGCCGTTCAAAGGCAAGGGGGCTCTTCTGGAACGCGTGGCGGAAGGCTGGAGCATTTCGCCGATTTTGAATTTGCAGTCGGGAAATCCCTTCAGCCCGGTGATTCCGCTACTGGCCGATGGCAGTGGCAGCCTGGAGGCCTTTGACCGGCCGGACGTGGTTCCGGGGCAAGCGGTGACGCTGGCTAACCAAACGCCGGATCTGTTCTTCAACAAGCTGGCGTTCGTCCGTCATCCGCGTGGGTTCGGAAACGCAGGCCGCAACATCATCCACGGCCCAGGTTTCCAGAATGTCGATTTCTCAGTAGCCAAGAACACGCACATCAAGGAACGTATCAACTTGCAGTTCCGTGCGGAGGTGTTCAACATCCTGAATCATCCGAATTTCGGGCAGCCGAACCGCACTGTGACTTCGGCGGACTTTGGGCGAATCACGGCCACACGCACGGCGCGCGGGGATCTGGGATCGTCGCGGCAAATACAACTCGGCTTGAAGTTAAATTTTTAGGCGTCAGCGGATGCTTTTCGGAGGTCTTCATCTCCGGAGCAGATGCGATTTGCTCTGCCACATTGGCGAGGGCCAAGTTGAGCCATCCCCGAGCATTCACTAGCAGTCCTCGCGAAACGAAAGGGCGAGCCCGACAAGCATGTCCATTGCGCCCGTTAAGGAGCATTATCGGTAACGAAATATTTCGATCCAGTGTTCGCTTTAAACTTGTCTTTAAGGCGGAAATTAGGGTTAGAGCCTGGCGATTCGCAAAGGGAATGGACGACTGGTGGTGGGGAAGCGTTTCTGTTCCAACCTTTCGCGACAGCAGGCAAGGCAACGCGTCGGCCTGGGCGTTGCCCTGTCACGGCAGGCTGTGATCGATCACAGCGGCTAAATGTGGGCGGAGCCGTCCCGCCAGGGAGCCCGTCTTGTCTTTCGCTTGCCTATAACGATCCTGCAGGCGCGCGCCGCGTTATGCTGACATCCCTGCGCTCCAAAATACGTCGAACCGGCGCTGCTGTGAGGAACGATTCCCTCAGGGGCTCTCCTTGCTCAAAGGAATCGGCAAGTCTCATAATCACCTCTTTAGCGCGTGCGCGATGTCTCTTGGCACTTTCCCGATCCCTTACGTCCGCGTACAAATCGCCGGCAGTGCGATGGACCTGCCACGCCGCCACAGGAATGTCGAATCTGTCGAGGATTGCGAGGGCATGATCGATACATACGCGGGCGCCGTCGAAGTCGTTCTCCGCCGTGGCTACTTGTGACTTCATTTCCCAGGCGAGCGCGCGCATGGTGGGGTCCGCGGCAGAGAGAGCGGATGCCAAAACATCATCCGCCTCGCGGTGAGCATCCGCAATATCGCCAGCTTGTAACCGGGCTTCCGTCATTCCGAGCTGGGCGTGCAGTCGCCAGCGCCAATGCAGGATGAAGTTAGACGTAATCTGAGGATCGCGGACTTGTGAGAAGCATTGCAGAGCCTCAACCAGGTTCCCCCGATAGAGTTCGGCATATCCGGAGGACATTCTGGAAACGGTCCTCATCCAAGCGGCATGCTGCTCTGCGTCGCTTCGCATGACAATCTTGCTCAGACGGCGCACCCCTTCAAAATCGAAGCAGAGTGTACGTAACCACGACTCCCCCATAATGGACACCCACGGATCTTCCCCATTCTTCTCTTCCAATTCTCTCCCTGTTCGAACCATGCGAAGCAATTCGCCGAACCGGCCGGAGGCCGTAAGGATCAAGAACTTTGGACCTCTCCCGAGGCGATTGGCCGTGGCCTTAATCACGTCGTCTGCCTGTCTCAGGGCTTCCTGATAGTCGCCCTGAAGGGCCTGAACGTAGATGTAGCCATCGTGAACGGTGTTCGAGCCGCTGAGACGACGAATCGTCTGGAGGGCGGCAGAACAGGCCTCTGCATATTCTTCCCGCCCCGCGTCATAGACGAAGCGGAAACCAGCCACAGCCAACCGTGTCTGTGCCGCTAGCAGGGGATCGTCAAGGCTTTCGCTTACTTCGATCGCCTGCCGGCAGACCTCGCTGCCGCGTGCGGCGTCGAGATACCATGCCGGAAAGCCCAAGTGGACCAAAGCGAGGGCATGGGCGGCCTTGAGACCAGCTCTTTCTGCCAAGTTCACCGCAACTTCGTAAGACACAGCAGAATCGGACATCTCACCGAGGACATAGTGCGCATCGCCGATGCGCTGAAGAATCTCAGTTTTCAACTCGGGGTTAGAGCCGGGCGCCAGTGCGGAAAAGAGTTCGAGCGCGCGCCGGAGGATTTGAATGGAGTCACGTTGAGAAAATCGATGTGCTGCATTCTCTGCTGCAAGCATCAAATAACGCGCGGCTCGCTCGTAGTCGCGCCCTTCTTCGAAGTGCAGGGCAAGTTCTGAGGCCAGCTCCGGTTTCCCTGCATCGCAGATAGGCATCAGCCGCTCCCCCAAGCTCCGGTGAAGTTTAGACCGATGTTGTCTGGAGAGGCTCCGGTAAAGAGCTTGCCGGTAGAGAGCGTGTCTGAATTCATAATGCACTGAATCTGCCCCGTTCGCAGCCTCATGGACCCCCACAAACCGTATGAACTGCTCTCGCCGGGCTAGTTTGTCGCAGATTTCCTCGATCGAGGTTGGAGCAGTCTCCAACATGACCGCGACGGCCCAGACCGCAAAACGTTCGCCGGCCACGCTGCAGCTTTGTAGGATGCGCTGTTCCTCCGCGTTCAACTGCTTGAACTGGATTTCCAGCATTTGTTGAAGCGTCTCCGGAATACCGGGGTAGATGTCCTGAAGCGGCGCGCTGAGAGTCCATGTTCCCCGATCCTGGACAATTAAGCCCCGCTTCACGATGTCGCGTACAATAGCCACCATGAACAGAGGGTTCCCGCCCGAATTGTGGTGAATCAGGTTCGCAAGACCCGGGGGAAAGCAGTTATCCGCATACTCCTTCGCGAGGTACTCCTCGACGTCGGATTCTTCCAGGCGCTCTATGGCGATTTCGTGGCACAGATGACGGACCAGCAAGTCCTGCTTTAGAGCCTTTAGCGGGCTTTCGGAAAGGACAACATCCACGGGCCGGTACGTGCCGATCAGAAGCAACTTCGCCGGTTCCCGGCGGCGGGCGAGCGCCGAGATCACATCCAGGGTCGAAGGATCGACCCAATGGAGATCCTCAAGAATTACAATCAGCGGAGTCTGCGCGGACAGGGCTTCGAGTGCTTCGCAAATCTCCCGTACCACCCGACCCCGCGTGCTTCCCAGGATCTCTCGTTGGAGCTCGTCCCTTTGCTCGGCTTTCACAAGGGATGGGAACTGAGCCAGCCAAGTGGGTGCCCGTTTCGTCAGGGTTTCGGCCAAAACGCCATCTCTTGCTCTGGAAACTAATGAGCCTACCGCTTCGAGCAGCGGGTAGTACGCTTCTGTCTCACCGAACCCCTCGATACACTGCCCCCTCGCAAGTAGCAGAGGGGGATGTACGGCCTGTTGCTGAAACGCGTCAACGAGAGTCGTTTTGCCGATGCCGGCTTCACCCGTTACGAAGATCACCTGTCGCCGGCCCTGCAGTCCTTTCTTAAGAAATTCGTTCAGTTGGGCCAGTGCGGCTCCCCGGCCAACCATAATCTCATGGGCTTCCGTAGTGGCAGCCAATGATGCGGCACTTCGCTCGTCGGCCACCTGCGCGACAAACTGATAACCCCGCTTCGGTAGCGTTTCAATGAATGCCGGTTTGTCCGGCCGGTCACCCAAAGCCTTGCGAATTTCCTGAACGTACTTTCTAACGCCTTCCGGGTTTACATAAGTTTCGGGCCACAGCGCCTCCAGAATTTCGGCCTGGCTGACCAGGCGGTGTGAGTGATCGACCAGGTAACGTAGCACGTCGAACGCTTTCGGGGTCAGGAACACACGTTCGTCGGCGCGCCACAAACAATGGTTCACCGCGTCAAGCCGAAAGGGTTCGAATACTTTCATCTCGGAGAAGCTCCCAGTCCGAAGTAAAGGCAGGCCCTGTAACTCGAATGCGTTTCGTATTATAACAGCGGCCCACCTGGCCGGCTAAAGCTTTCCGTTCGACCCGACGACGAAAAAGTTACAAAAACATCGTCACAACATCACAACTTACATTTCTTCGTGGCCTACTCTAGGTCGTAGTCTCTATGCCCAACCGAGCCGTGCCCGTGCTTGCGCTGCGATTCGGCGGGGCGGGGTTCATGATATTCGGTCAATGATAGGTGACTGGGAGCTTGAGTTGAGTTTGCGAGAAATGCACTATTAGACTTCGCAATTAAGGACAGCGAGGTGACACCGGCCTCGCTTAATCTCGAGACGGAGCTTGCACGACCCAAGTTAAGTGTTGTTTTGTTTGGGATGGGAACTCGGCATGACAGAACAAAATTCATTGGTCCCCTTGTTGATTTCACCGAGGCCTTTGTTGACCCGAAGCGGGGGCACCCCCACGCCCACCGACAGTGATGTTGCGTCGCAGGTTCAAAGGATCCTGGCGAGCCGTTTCTTCTCAAAATCTGAGCGGTTGTGCCGTTTCGTCCGTTTTGCGACCAATCATGCACTCAGCCGCAACGGGCAGCGTCTTAAGGAATATCTCGTCGGCGTTGAGGTGTTCGATCGTGGGCCGGCGTATGACCCCAAAATAGATCCAATAGTGCGGGTCGAAGCACGCCGCCTTCGAGCAAGCCTTAAGGCTTACTATGCCTCGGTGGGACGCGACGACCAAGTGCGGATCGAGTTTCCAAAAGGAACCTACAGTCCGGTTTTTCGGTTACGGACTCTTCGGCCAATCACGTCGAGGTCGGCAGGCAATCTAGTAATCGCCGTGTTGCCGTTTGAGAGCCTTTCAAACTCCACCTTTAATGTACCCTTCGGCGATGGACTCACCGAGGAACTGGTCCATCACCTTGTTCAAGTTCCCGGTTTGCAAGTAGTCGTAAACCACGGTGGGGCAATAATCATGCATCGCGACGAGAGTCTTCAGTGTCGTCGTTCCGTCACAAAATGGAATCTCCGCGGGAGCATCCGCGACGGACATGGAGGGCTCCGAATTATGGTGCAACTGATCGAAACCATCTCCGGCACCTACATCTGGTCCGAGAGATACGCCTCCGCTATCGGAGATATCTTCTCAGTTCAGGAGGGAATTGCCCGGGCAGTCGTAACGAAGCTTCAGTCAACTCTCGAACTTCCGCAAATCGACGCCAAAGCAAGTTAGATTGGATTCCGGCTACTGTGATAGGTCCTAAAATCGAGGACTGTGCGCCCAACGGCCCCACTTCAATTTTGTTTCAGGTTCAGAATGGTTAAAACGATTCCTTCGATCCCGGAGAACCGCTGCGGGCGTCGTTCTTCAGGGACCGTGACAGGCACCATCAGCACTCCGAAGTAAGGTGCGGAGAAGAAATGGTGGAGCCGGATGCGTTGCACCCGGCTCCTCGCCCCGGGCGCGGAAAACGCGGAGTCCCAACCCAGAATTCCGGCTCGCCTGCAGACCATCGGTCCCGACCGACCCAATTTTTCCTGGACACAATACCAGCACCGTGTCGCAGCCGCGATGGTAGCCGTAACGCTCAGCGTCATCTCCTTCTCTTTGACGGCAAACCGTCGAAGTGGATCATCAAAGCGAGTTCGGCGCGAAGGTCACCATGCGAGTTGGCTACCGATAATGGCTCATATCGGGCTTCGCTTCGAATGATTTGGGAAGCTATGGAGAACGCGACGGGCGTCGGTCGTCTAGTGAAGAAGTCTCGCCGTTCATCGTTCTCTGATGCGCCTTGAGAATTCGGTCACTGAGGCATCTTGCACCACGACCGTGGCAATATTCCACCATCACCACCGATCCAACCGTGGTCCAAAGGCCAAGCGGCCTCCGATGGGGAGCGTTCACCAGAAGATTCATCGGTGCTCGGATCGTTGGAAAGGTGTCTTCATCGGTGACGGAGATTCCTTCACACAAGACTTCAGGCAATACGATGTTCCCCTTACTGTTTGTTGGGAATCGGGCCTTACGGCTATGCAGATAGAGAACGGCGCGGCCGATTCCTATCTCAAGAGTTGGGCCAAGGAAATGGCGGCCTATGGTCATCCAATCATCTTCGCCCCACTAGACGAGATGAACGGAAATTGGAACGCGTATAGTGGCGACCCAAATGCTTTTAAAGCGGTATGGGTTCGCGTACACGGGTTCTTTGCGGGGGTCCTAAATGTTCAATTCGCCTTTGGTATTTATAACGGCTCTGTTCCTGTTACCGCTGATAATGGCCTCACTAGTTATTATCCTGGCGGCAACTTCGTCGACCTGGTTGGAGTTGACGGATTTAATTTCGGAGGGCAGACATGGGCTCAGGTCTTTAGTGGGGCGCTTTAAAACCTGAAGCGAAACCCGCGAAGCCCATCAAGGCTTCTCTCCAACGTTGGGGTTTTCGTCGGCCGGATGTTGAGCCGAAGCTTCTGAAAGCTTTCGTCTCGTGAGCTTTGCCACTATATCCGATTTACGCCGGGCGGCCATTGAACTCCGATAACTTAGCAGCAGGCCTGTTCCTCCCGCAATTGCGGCGATTCCGACAAAGACATCGCCGAGCGTTACCCTCATTCCTCATCGTAGCTCCGGCTGCGCGTCCGCGCTATCGCGCTCCATTTTTTTGAAACCTTTCGCTCCGCTGCAGCTCTATTCCACAGAACAATCGAATCTACAAAATAAATCGTTTCAACTGCACCGCGGCGGGGATGTCGACAGCGTCTTCGCCGCATTTTTTCTATCCCTGAAACACTTTCGTTTCCGAGGATGGCTGTTATCAGGCTCTTCACTCGTCTGCGACCGACGAGTTGGGGCCAGATCTCTTCAGGCAGGTTTGCGCGCGACCGATCGCTTGGATCGAGAACGCAGGTAGTGGAACCGAACAAGATAGATACCCCGCAACAGGCGGTAGTTATTTGCTTCTATTTGCGCTAGTATATTCTCAACTCGCCCCATGCCGTTGCGCGACGGGCCAGATAGCGATACTGCCAAATTTTCGCTTTTTGGGTCTGATCCGTTCGGCTTTCTGAGCAAATCCTTCGCTTACACTGCGTCGTAATTAAAACGCGCGAACTCTCACTGGCCGAACTCTCGGAGGTATCAGGTGGACTCTACGCCTGAGAAGGGGCGATGCCATGGAACAGCCGGCTGTCACCGAGGACGCGCAAAAGACCATTCTTGTGGTTGACGATGATGAAAGCGTTTTGAGCTTTGTCTCTGGACTTCTGGCAAGGCGCAACTACAGTGTTATCACCGCCAAGAGCGGCGCAGAAGCCCTTCAGCAGTCGAGATGCTACAAGTCCGACATACATCTTCTTTTGGCAGATTTCCAAATGCCGGAAATGAGTGGGCTAGATTTAAGTACTCAAGTCAGTCTCGAGCGCCCGCACATCAAGGTTTTGCTGATGTCAGGGTACACCAACGGAATGCTGGTGCTGAACGAGGGCTGGCATTTTATTACCAAGCCGTTCATCCCATCCCAGCTGTGCGCGTTAGTCTCAGGTCTCATTGGATGATGATCACTGTGTCTCACCGTATTCCTGAGGCGATGTATTCCCGAAGACTTGACGCAAGCAGCGGGGCGGTCATTGCCCATCCGAGACGGGCTGGATGATGAGTCTTGCCCGAGAAAATATCGCGAAACGCAAGAGAATACTGCTGGCGGACGATCATGACGTCGTCCTGGTCGGTCTCCGCCAGCTGTTGAATCGGGCCGACTTAGAGATCGTGGGGAGCGCAACCAACGGCCAGGCGCTGGTGAAAGCCGCCGAGGAACTACGACCGGACGCGATTATCACCGACATCACGATGCCTCTTCTGAATGGTATCGACGCCGCGCGTTTGATTCGCAAGAAAGATGCAAGGGTGAAGATGATCTTTCTCGGGGAGCACTCGGAGATCAGTTACGCCGTCGAAGCATTGAGTTTGGGACGTTCGGGCTATGTCTTGAAAAGCTCGGTAATCAACGAGCTACCTTCGGCTGTTGACCGGGTTATGCGTGGTCGTACCTACGTAGCGTCGGCAATTCGAAAATCGGTGATGAAAGCGTTCCAGGGTCGCTTGCGCAATCGAGCAGACACCTCCGATGGATTGACGTTACGCCAGCGCGAGGTCCTTCAAATGCTGTCCGAGGGACGCCGCATGAAAGAAATAGCCGGGCGATTAAGCTTGTCTGAAAAGACCGTGGAGTTCCACAAGTACCGGGTCATGCAGAAGCTCGGGGTTCACACACTCGCCGAATTGGCTCGGTATGCGGTGAAGAGCGGCCTTGTAGCCTAAGCATCGGCCTGGAATGGCATCTGAGTGCGAACCGGAGCGCGACGGGACCTATCAACTTTAGTTCCGATAATGATGATTAACCGGACTCGTACGCCGTCAGCCAAATACGTTGAGGCGGTAACACCGCGCCGCCGCGCCCCCAAATAGATCGGCCTTTTCCGTGCTGCTAGCGCCCATCAGCTTGCAGGCATTCCAGAATACGTGATAACTGTACGAGATCTTGTCTACGGGGGAAGTTGCTCTCAAACATACAGCGGGACGCCCCAAACGCTGCGATGCATGTTTCGATGT
>Ga0068858_100006407_pt1 | contig 11465 bp, 11 predicted proteins | sample KBSSwiS12_FD_66589 | JGI IMG/M metagenome (GOLD analysis project Ga0068858, IMG submission 66589) | Switchgrass rhizosphere microbial communities from Kellogg Biological Station, Michigan, USA - KBS Switchgrass S1-2 | ecosystem: Host-associated > Plants > Roots > Rhizosphere > Soil ... | reverse complement strand
ATCCCGTCCGTGCTCTTCCAGGACCTCGGCGGCTTCGACACGCGATACGCGCCGGCCTATTACGAGGACACCGATCTCGCGTTCGCGGTGCGCGCCGCGGGCCGCAAGGTCTACTACCAACCGCTCTCCACGGTCGTGCATTTCGAAGGGCAGACGTCGGGCACCGACGAAAGCGGCGGCGTCAAGCAGCACCAGGTGATCAACCGCGACATCTTTGCCGCCAAATGGGCAGCGGCGCTCGCGAGCCACCGTCCCAACGGCGTCGAGGCCGCGTACGAGAGGGACCGCTGGGCCCAGCGACGCGTGCTGGTGATCGACGCGTGCATGCTCACGCCCGACCAGGACTCCGGGTCGCTGCGGATGCAGGCGTTCCTCGAGATCCTCACGTCGCTGCGGTGCAAAGTCACGTTCGTCGCCGACAACCTCGAGTACCGCCAACCCTATGTCGCGCAGCTGCAGCAGCTTGGCGTCGAGGTGCTGTTCTATCCGTATGTCGACTCGATTCCATCGCTGCTCGACCGGCGCGGCGCGGAATTCGACATGGTCGTCATCGCGCGCCACTACATCGCCGCGAAGTACATCGACGCCGTGCGCGCGTTCGCCCCCAACGCGCTCGTCGCCTTCGACACGGTCGATCTCCACTTCCTGCGCGAGGAGCGCCTGGCCGAACTGGAGAACAGCGCGGCAGCCAAGGCGGCTGCCCGCGCGAAGCGAACCGAGGAGCTGGCGCTGATCCGCAAGGCCGACGTCACGATCGTCGTCAGCGCGGTGGAGCAGGCACTCCTCGCGAAGGTCCAGCCGGACGCCCGCGTCATGCTGCTGTCGAACATCCACGAGCTGATTGGCGGCGGCAAGCCCTACGCGGAGCGCGAGGGCCTGCTGTTCATCGGCGGTTTTCAACACCCTCCGAACACGGACGCAGTGCTGTGGTTCGCAAGGGAAATCCTGCCGCGGCTGCGCGAACGGCTGCCGGGCGTCAAGACGGTGATCGTCGGCAGCATGGTGCCTGCGCCGATCAAGGCGCTGGCCGCCGACGACTTCGTCATTGCCGGCTATGTACCGGACGTGGCGCCGTATTTCAGCGGTGCGCGGATTTCGATTGCGCCGCTGCGCTACGGCGCGGGCGTAAAGGGCAAGGTCAACCTGGCGATGAGCTGCGGCCTGCCCGTCGTGGCGACTCCGCCCTCGATCGAAGGCATGCACCTCGCGCCAGGTGACGACGTGCTCGTGGCCGAGACCGCCGAGGAATTCGCCGACGCCATCGTGCGCCTCTACGGCGACGGCGAGCTGTGGCACAAGCTCGCTGCAGGTGGGCGCGAGAATATCCGCCGGCACTTTTCGCGTGACGTGGCGCGCAGCGCCATCACGCGGCTGATCGCGCTGTCCGACGCGCATCGCGGCGGCAGCTTCGCTGCCAGCCGTCGCGCGGGCTGAACCGGCGGCGGACTTCCGCGCGCGCCTAGCCGCGCGTGTACACCAGATCGTAGACAGCGTGGCCGAGCTTCAGTCCGCGCGCCTCGAACTTCGTCTCCGGCCGCCACGCCGGCCGTGGCGCGAAGCCGGCGGCCGTGTTGGCGAGCAGCGGCTCGGCGGCGAGCGTGGCGAGGATCTCGTCGGCATACTCCGACCAATCGGTGGCTGCGTGCAGATAGCCGCCTGGCCGGAGGCGTTGCGCGAGCGCGCGGACGAACGCCGGCACGAGCAGCCGGCGCTTGTGGTGGCGCTTCTTCGGCCACGGGTCCGGAAAGTACACGTGCACCGCGGCCAGCGAGGCTGCAGGGATCATCGCCGCGACGACTTCCACCGCGTCGTGACGGATCACGCGCACGTTGGCGAGGCGAAGCTCGTCGACCCGCTTCAGAAGCGCACCCACGCCGGGCAGGTGGACCTCGATCCCAAGAAAGTCGACGTCCGGATGCGCCTGCGCGATCGCCGCCGTCGTCTCGCCCATGCCGAAGCCGATTTCCAGCGTCACCGGCGCGGCGCGGCCGAACACGCGAGCGAAGTCGAGCGGCTCGGCCGCATACGCGATGCCGTACCGCGGCAGCAGCGCGTCGCACGCGCGCTGCTGTGCCGGCGACATCCGGCCCTGCCGCAGCACGAAGCTGCGGATCGGCCGCGCGTGGAGCGGCGCCGCAGCAGCGGCGTCCGGCGCGTTGCCGCTCATGGGCGCGCCTGCCAGCCGGGCGCGTCGAGCCGTCGCTCCAGCGTGCGCGGCTTGTCGGCGCCGACGGGCGTGTAGTCGACGGTCAACGTCTCCCCATCCTTCCACGTCGCGCTCGCATCGATCCACGCCGGCGTCGGACGAAATGCGAGCGCCTTCTTCACGTCGTCGCGCGTGACGCGCCACACGGCGAGCTCGCCATCGCAACCGCGGGCGCAGAAATCGGCGGTGACGAGATGCTGGCGATCGGGTGACAGCGTCGGCTCCGAGGGCAGCCGGTACTGGCGGCCATTCGCGCGCTGCAGCAGGATGAAGCTGCTTTGCTCGCCGTCGGTGGCGAACAGCACGACCGCGTTGATGCGATCGAGGTAATCCCACAGCGCGTACGACTTCGCTCCGGTCAAGGCGATGCTGTCGCGGAAGCTCACGCTGCCCGTCGGGAACAGCGCGATGCGCAGCTCGTCGCCGGCGCGTTCGGCCATGCCGGGCAGGCGCTTCATCTGCACGTCCTCGATCAGCCGGCCGCAGTGCGCCTGATCCTCCGCGTTGGCGCAGAGCTCCGCGACCTGCACGGCGGTGGGGGCGGCGAACGTCGCGGATGCGACGAGCGGCGCACACGCGACCAACCACCGCGCGCCGCGCGCGCGCCAGCGGCGAAGCGCCGTCATCGGATCAGGCCGGCCGTCGGCGAGCTGGGGGCGGCCGCGTAGAGCTTGCGCGCCATCCGGCCGGCGAGGAACGCCTCGCGTCCCGCCTGCACCGCGAGGCGCATCGCGCGCGCCATGCGCACCGGGTCCTGCGCCTGCGCGATGGCGGTGTTCATCAGCACGCCCGCACAGCCCAGTTCGAGGGCGACGGCGGCGTCCGATGCCGTCCCCACGCCGGCGTCGACGAATACCGGCACCTGCGCGGCCTCGAGGATCAGCTTCAGGTTCCACGGATTGAGGATGCCCATCCCGGAGCCGATCAGCGACGCGAGCGGCATGATCGCGACGCAGCCGATCTTCTCCAGCTCGCGCGCGACGATCGGGTCGTCGGACGTGTACACCATCACCTGGAAGCCGTCGGCAACGAGCCGCTCGGCGGCCTTCAGTGTCTCGCGCACGTCCGGATACAGCGTGGTCGAATCGCCGAGCACCTCGAGCTTGCACAGCGCGTGGCCGTCGAGGAGCTCGCGCGCGAGCTTCAGCGTGCGCACCGCCTCGTCGGCCGTGTAGCACCCGGCGCTGTTCGGCAGATAGGTGAATTCGGACGGCGGCAACGCGTCGAGCAGCGACGGGGCGTTCGCGTCCTGGCCGATGTTGGTGCGGCGGATCGCGACGGTGACGATCTCCGCCCCCGACGCGTCGATGGCGGCGCGGGTCTGCGCGAAGTCGCGGTACTTGCCGGTGCCGACGAGCAGGCGCGAGCGATAGGCGCGACCCGCAATGACCAGCGGGTCGGCGACGACGTTGGGTTCGGCGGGCGCGTTCATCCCGCGATTTTACGCCGGTCGCAAGGCGCGGTTGCGCCGCGCCGAAGCGGCCTTAGCCGCCGCCCACTGCCGCGACGATCTCCAGCCGGTCGCCGGGCAGCACCGGCGTGGTGCCATAGCGGCTCTTGGGCACGATCTCCCCGTTGCGCTCGACCGCGATCCGCTTGCCGTCGAGGCCGAGCGCCCGCACCAGCGCCGCGACGTCGGGCGACGGGACGTCGACCGAGCGCGTGCTGCCGTTGACGGTGATTTCCAGGGCCATCGGCGAGATCAGCTTCCCTTGTTGTCGGGCGGCGGCGGCGGCGTCATGTCGCGCGTGGTCCGCCCGGACGAGCCGCCGCCGGTGCTTTTCTTGGCCTTCTTGCGGCCGCGCTTCGCGGCAGGCTTGCGCTTCGGCGCTGCCGCGGCTGCGGCGGGTCCGTTGCAGACGACGCGCCCGCGCGCATGGATGACGACCGGCTTGGTCGCGTCCGCAGGGATATCGATGGTAATGTCGACCGTTCCCTTCTTGATCGAGAGCGTGGCGCCCCGGCGCGCGAGGAGGACCTTGAACGGCGGCGGCGGCGGGGGCGGCGGCGTCGTCATTCCCCCGGCGACAGTGAGCGTGACGGAGCTTCCTTCAATCATGGTCGTGGCGCGGATCGACGCGGGCATGCGACGCCTCCTGAAAGGATGTTTTTCGGCACGGCGGAGCGCCGGTCCGCGGTGTGTATCACGGGCGCTGGCGGGGTGCAAGCCGCATCGCTGCGCGCTGTTGCTGACGGGCTGGATGGCCCTTTCCGCGATCGCGGCGGCGGACCCGCTGCGCGCCATTGCGCTCGAACGCAGCGACGGGCAGTCCGGCGGCCGCGCCTGTGACGCGGCGATTCCGGCGACGACGCTGTTCGTGGCCGACGATCCCGCATCGCCGGCCTTCCTGCGGCTCCCCGGCGAGGCATGGGCCGACGCGCAGCCGCTGGCGCCGGGGCGATACCGCGTGTCCTTTCACGGGCGCCCGATCGGCAGCGTCGAGCGAACCGAGGCGGGCTGGCGGGCGCGCCTCGATGGCGGCGACGAAGACTGCAGCTTCGACGCCTGGGATGCGCAGGCCGGCGCTCTTGCCGGAGACGTCGTGGACGGCGCGCCGCTGCAGGTGTCGATCGCCCTCGAGCGGGCGCTGGGACGCGCGCTCGACGCGCGTTCGCACGGGCAATCGCGGGCGGCCCGCGACGCGCTGGCGCAGATTGGGCGCGAGCCGGGCGCCGCCCGCCCGCTGCGGTACCGCGCCTATCTGCATCTCGCACGCATGGATCTCGAAGCCGGCGATGCGAGCGAGGCCGCCGCCGCGCTCGACGATGCAGACAAGCTCGAGCTGCGCTTGGCAGCGTTCCCTCGTGCCGACGTCTTTCGACGTTCGCTCGGCTTGCGCCTCACGGCGGCGCGAGGCGAGCACGAGCGCGCGGTCGCGGGACGCCGCGAGCTCGAAGACGCGCTGGCCGCGCGATCTACGTTGTGGGACGAGGACCGGGTCGCCAATCGCGTTTATCTCGCCGTGGCACAGATCGCGCTCCATCGGCCTGCGGATGCGGCGGTGGCGCTCGCGGATGTGGAACCGCGCTTCACGTCGCGCCTGCCGCGGGCCGATCCGGTCCGCGTCGATGCGGAAATCGCGCGCGCACAAATCGACCGCGCGCGAGGCGCCTACGGCGTCGCCGCGGAGCGCCTCGCGGCCTCGCTGCGCGACGTGGCCGGTGTCGACGGCACGCGAAACCTCGCGTATGCGCAGCTTGGCGCGAGCTACGCACAGAATGCGGCGCTCGCGGGACGACCGCTCGAGGCGATCTCCGCGCTGAACCGGAGCGTCGCCTGGTTCGTCGCCGAACTTGGCCCGGACAACGAGTTCACGCTGCACGCGCGCGAGGCGCTGGCGTATGCGCTGGCGCTCGTCGAGCGGCTGCCGGAGGCGATCGCGATCCAGCGCGAGGTCGTGCGCGCCTACGACAACGCACGCTCGACGATCACCGAGAGAATCGTGGTTCGCCACATTCTCGCCAACCTTCTCGGCCGGGACGGGCGTTACGCGGAATCCCGTGCGTTGCTCGAAGGCGCACTCGACGACGCCGTGCGTGCCGGTGTACGACCCGGCGTCGTGGCGCATATGCAACTGGACCTCGCCTACGTCCTTTGGCAAACGCGCGGACCGGCGCCGGCCTGCCAGCGCGTCGACGACGTCCGCGTCGCGGTCGCCGGTGGCCTCGTTCTGGCGGAGAACCTCACGTCGGAGCTCGACCTTCTCGAGGCCGCGTGTCGCGCGCAGACCGCGAGCGACGACGGCATCGCACGGCTGCGCCGCGTGGTCGCGCGGCGGGTCGAGCTTTTCGGCGAGGACGGCATTGGTGTGCTGAGCGCGCAAGCGATGCTCGGCCGCGCGCAGATCGGCGCCGGCGATCTCGACGGTGCGCGGGCGACGCTGACGGATTTTGCCGCGAGCGTCGAGCGGCTGCGCCGCATCGAAACGCCCGACGCCACCGGTGCGCGCAACGCTTTCGCCGAGTGGCTGGTGAGCAACGAGCTCTATGCCGGCTACCGCGATCTCGCGTATCTCCACGCGCGCGCCGGCGACACGCTGCGCGCAATCGAGCTCGCCGAGTCCGTGCGCGCGCGAAGCCTCAACGACGCGCTCGGCCTAGCGCAGGATATTGCTGGATTGCCGTCGCGCGCGCAGTACCGTGCGGGCGCGCTGGCGGCACGCCTGCGGGAGCAGGACGCCGAGATCGCGCTCATGGCGCCCGCCGACCCGGCGCGGGTCGCACTCGAAGTCGCGCGCAATGACGGCGCAGCGGAGTTGACGGAGCTCATGCGCGACTCCGCCGCGCGCGCCGCGCCCGCGGCCTTCGACGTCGAGCGCTCAGGCCGCATGCTGCCGCCGGGCACGGCGTTCGTCGGCGTCCAGGTCGTCCACGGCGGCGTGTGGGCGTATGTCGTGCGCCGCGACCGGCCGCCGGTGGTCGTGATGCTCGACGCCGCGGTGCCGCTCATGGCCGCGCTGGAGCCCTTGCGCACGGCGTGGTCCGAGCCGATAGCCGCGCGCGCCCCGATCTGGCGGCGGCCTGACGGGCGCTACGTCAACGCGCTCGTGGCGCCGCAGGCGGAAGCGCGTCGCTTGACGGCAGCGCTGCTCGCCGATGCGCTCGGCGAGGCGCTGCTCGCGCCGCTCATGCCGGCGTTGCGCGGCACGACGGCCGTCATCGTCGCCGCCGAAGGTCCGCTGGCGGGCATTCCTTTCGACGCGCTCGCCATTGGCGGCGCGCCGCTGGCCGCGCACCGCGACGTCCGCTACGCCCCTTCGCTTACGGTGTGGGCGGCACGCGCCGCGCCCGCGCCTCTCCCGCGCTACCGGCGCGACCTGGTCGCGATCGGCGCACCCGACTATGCGGCGATGGCGCCCGGCGCAGCGGGGCCGTTGCCGGCACGCGCGTTCGCGGCGCTGCCGGGAACCGCCGACGAACTCGCGCGGATCGGCCGCATGTTTCCCGCCGGGCGCCGCGAAATGATCGCCGGCGATCAGGCGTCGAAGACGCGCTTCGTCGCACTTGCCCGCGACGGCACGCTCGCGAGTGCGCGCTACCTGCACGTGGCCGCACACGGCGTGCTCGCGGCCGAGGCGCCGCAATGGTCGTCGCTCGTCCTGGCGGGCGATGCCGGGCCGGGCTACGTCACCGCCGCCGAAATCGCCACGCTCGATATCCGCGCCGAGCTCGTTGTCCTGTCGGCGTGCGAGACCGCGCTCGGCAAGGAGATCGCTGGCGAAGGACTGTTCGGCCTGCCTTACGCGCTGGCGGTGGCCGGTGCGCGCGCGACGCTGCTCACGCTGTGGCCGGTCGCGGACGGACCGACCGCGCTGTTCATGCGCCGTTTCTACGCGCGCCTCGCGCAGCCGATGGCGCCGGCCGCGGCGCTCGCCGCCACCAAGCGCGAATTCATGCGTTCGAAGGCGTACTCGGCGCCGTTCTACTGGGCGCCGTTCGCGCTCTACGGCGGCTAGGCCGCCCTCAGAGCTTGTAGCGCTTGAGCGCCTCGCGCAGGAAACGCAGCTGCTGCTCGAAGCGCAGGCATTTCGCGCATACCTTGAGGTGCATCCTGAGCTTCCATCGCTCCCAGCCCGTGAGGCGCGTGTCCTGCGCGCGCGACACGTAGCGGCTCGCGTCCTTGCAGGAGATGATGTGGCCGATGGCCTTGAGGAGGGCGTTCATGTCGGTTCGCTGGGGTCGGGTCGCGGCGTTTTCAAGCGCCGCGGGCCTGGCCGGCGAACCAGTTCTGCTCGAGGCAAAGACGCAGGGCCATCCTGGCCCGATAAAGGATGACCCAGAGATTATTCGCGGTAATCGTCAATTCCTTACAGATCTCGTCGGTCTCGAGTTCCATTACTTCGCGCATCATGAACACCCGCGCGGTGTTCGGCGGGAGTTTCTCGAGGCAGAACTCCATCATGTCGAAGAACTGCCGCCGCGACAGCGCGTTCTCCGGATCCCCCCAGTCCGCCGGCGGCGATTCCCAGCCGCCGTTGTCCTTGAACATGGGGTCGAACTCGTCGAGATCGCACTCCTCGTCGAACGAGGCCTCGAAGATCGGCTGCCGCTGCTTCTGCCGGATGGCGTCGACGATCTTGTGCTTGAGGATACCGGTGAGCCACGTCTTGACGCTGGATTTGCCGGTGAACCCGGCCTGGGCGCCGAGCGCCGCGAGCAGCGTCTCCTGCACGACATCCTCGGCGATGTCGCTGTCGCGGAGCTGAAGCTGCGCGACGCGCAGCAGATAGCGGCGATGCGTGTCGAGCTCGGCGGCAAAGGTGGCTGCGTCCATCGTTAGTCTTGGGTACAAGGACCGGACAGGCGCGCATCTTAGGCTGAATCCGCGCCGCGGCAAAGCATGTCCCTACGGGGGCGCCCGTAGGCAGTTTGCGCAGCTTGCGCTAACCTGTCCGAGCCTTCACTGGAGCCGAATCGCCATGCCTCCCCTCCGGACGCCGGTCCACCGGCCCTACCTATGACGCTGCTCGTGATTGGTCTCGCGTTGTTCCTCGGCATCCACCTGGTGCCGGTGGCGCCGGCGTTGCGCGCCGGCCTCGTCGCGCGCTGGGGCGAGCAGCGCTACAAGGGACTGTTCGCGGCGGTGTCGCTCGCCGGATTCGCGCTCATCGTCGCCGGCTACTACTTCGGCGAACGCGGTCCGCAGCTGTTCGCCCCGGTGCCCGCGGCACGCGCGCTCGCGCCCGAAGCGATGACGGTCGCGTTCATCCTGTTCGCGGCGGCGAACATGCGCGGCCATCTGCGGCACGCGTTGCGGCATCCGATGCTGCTCGGCCTCCTGCTCTGGTCCGGCGTGCATCTGCTCGCCAACGGCGACCTGCGCGGCACGATCCTGTTCGGCGCCTTCCTGATCTACGCGATCGTCGATCTCGTCTCCGCGACCGCGCGTGGCGCAGTGAAGACGTTCGTGCCCACACCGCGCTTCGACGCGATCGCGATCGTCGCGGGCATCGTGCTCGCGCTCGTCGTGATGGCAGTGCATCGGTATCTGTTCGGCGTGCGCGTGGTGGCGTTCGGGTTCTGACGCGCCCGGACCTGACAATGTTCAACCGACTGCATGGGCCGGACCTGCGCTTACTCGCCGGTTGTCTGCTGGCGAGTGTGATGGTCGCGGCGAACGTGGCCACGGCCCAGCGAGTCGAGCATGAGGGGTTCATCACGCCGGCCACGCCGGGGCCGCAGTGGGAGCCCGTCTCCGGGCCGCAGCCCAATCATGGTGTCGCCTTCGCCTATCACGACGCGCGGTTTCGCGACTACGCGGACAGTCATAAGGTTGCGCCAGCCGCCGTGGTACGCGTCAGCGTCGTGGAACTGACCCCCGACGATGTCGATACGCCGGATCACATCTGGACGGCGGCCGACCGGCTGATGGTCAAGGCAAGCCCGCCCGGGGCGGCGCTGCGGCACTACAGCAGCGGTAAGGTCGTCAACGGCGGCCTGCCGTGCGCGAACGCCGAAGCGATTGCCGTGCGCAGCGTGTCCGGCGTGGAAGTGACGATCATCACGCGCCACGTGCTCTGCGCCCACCCGCTGGTGCCCAATGCCTTGTTGCATACGGGCCTCACGCTGCACCAGATCGACGACTGGGACAACCTCGACGCCGCTGGTACGCACGAGGCGGAGGCCTTCCTCGACGCGGTGCAATTCGCGCCGATGCCGACGCGCTGAGCGCGCTACGCCGGACATCCACGGTGGTGCGCCGTCGCGACGGCGCGTGTTGCGCGCGCCCACTGACCTTCGGGATCAGCGGGTTGGCAGAATTTTGGTAGCGAGCGAGGGACTCGAACCCCCGACCAAAGGATTATGATTCCTCTGCCGCCGCCGTACTAAACCCTTCAAAAATCAGCGATTCTTTGCTGATTTTGCGATGTGTTCCGTGCGCTTCTGGCCTTTGCGAGTGCGGGGGAATACGGGCCATTACGCGCGATTGTACCTACCGCTAGACTACAGGGCGACTACAGCGGTAAGGCACTTTTATAGCCGGTCAAATGAAGCGGCGGCGACGGCGAACAACCTGTTCAACATCGTCGGCCAGTACGAGCGCGCGGCGCAGCGTGGAGAGGTCACCCCGCCGCACACCCAGCACATGCACTAGTCGGGAGGACGCACCTGTTGTAGTGGTCGAGGAGCGTCTCCCAGCGTGGTGGCGCAGGGTTTTGCGCTTGTCAGCACGTGGTGGCACACTGCGGCGGCCGATAGGCTATCCTATCGGTGCCGAACAAAAGAAGGCCACGAGCGTCCATCTCTCAGGTCGCGATACCCACACGTCGGCGCAAGTCACCCACCACTCGTAGCCTTGCTACACGGCCGGGGCCATTACAGTGGCCCCGGTTCGCATTCCAGCTCAACTACTTCAACGTGCTGCCTACGTCGCGACGTGCGTTCTACTTCGATACCGGGGGGACACCTTTCGATGCAGCCTCGGAGACGCCCGTGGTCCACAAAGTCTAACAGGTCGCAACGCCGTGAACCCGGCTCGGACGGGTCGAAACGGCTACCCCTGCCGCTGGCACCTCGGGGTGCTAGGGAAAGGATGTGCGCCACGGGATTGAGGTACCGAGGCTCTCGCCATTCTCGTGGAGCGGTCTTGCGTACCTTTTGGATCGGGCGGAACCAGCTCCACTTCCATGTGGCGCGGCCACCCGCTGTCCATTTCCATCGAGGGCGCCCCCTGGCCGATTGATCCTTGCCGTTCTCCTGCGTCGTAAGAGGACGCAATTTCGATGTCAAGCTAGAGCCTTCAGCTCCAGCAGCTCTCGCGCCGTGCTTCAAGTAGACGCCGTGCAGTCGCGTGTCGGCCGCACCTAGCCGACGGCACCTATTGCAAGGCTGGTTGCTATGATCGCGGCAACATCCAACATAGGAAGCTTTGCAATGGTCGGCCACCGCCTTACCCGTGCTTGCACGCTCTTCGCCCTGAGCGCCGTGTCCGGTTGCGGTGACAAGCAGCCCCCGCCACCGATCCCACCTCCGACACCGCCCGCAGCAAAGGCTCAGTTCGTGCAGCCGTCATGGGCGAAAGATATGAACGGACCTTGCGAGCGGCACCCTGCCGAGTTCTATGCCGAGAAGGTCAAGACGAAAGAAGGAATCGAGGAGCTGATCGTGATGAGTTGCCGCTATGAAGCACGCGGCAACTACCACGAACACGAGTCAAAGCAAGGTGGAGATACTCCCAAGGCGGGACCAGAACTCGACGCGACAATCGCGTGCATCGGAGAACGACTCTACCTATTGAAGTCGCTTCAACGCGCTGGTG
>Ga0068858_100006406_pt1 | contig 11469 bp, 10 predicted proteins | sample KBSSwiS12_FD_66589 | JGI IMG/M metagenome (GOLD analysis project Ga0068858, IMG submission 66589) | Switchgrass rhizosphere microbial communities from Kellogg Biological Station, Michigan, USA - KBS Switchgrass S1-2 | ecosystem: Host-associated > Plants > Roots > Rhizosphere > Soil ... | reverse complement strand
CTTTCAGAAAGCGAGCTTGAGGCGCGACTTGCCCGAGCCGAGGCGACTTTCCTCGTCCATCGACAAACCAGCTTCGCCGAGCGCGCTAAAAAAATGCTCGCAGCCGCCGAAATCTTCGAGCGGGAGCAGGATCGCTTCGGTCACTTGATGACGTTGGAGATGGGCAAGCCGTTGAGCCAAGCCATAGCCGAAGCCGCCAAATGTGCCACCGCCTGCCGCTACTACGCGGAGAACGCCGAACGTTTGCTCGCAGACGAACCTGTACCTGATGCCGATGGCCATTGTTTTATTCGCTTTGAGCCACTTGGCGCTGTGTTGGCCGTCATGCCGTGGAACTATCCTTTTTGGCAGGTGGTCCGATTCGTTGCTCCCGCGCTCATGGCCGGAAATGTGGGCCTGCTCAAGCATGCAGGCAGCGTTCCGCAGTGTGCCCTGGCGCTGGAAGAAATCTTTCTCCGCGCCGGATTCGCTGAAGGCTGCTTTCAAAATCTCCTGATCGAAAGCAAAACCGTTCAACGCGTGATTGAAGATCATCGGGTCGCCGCAGTGACCCTCACTGGTAGCGTGGGTGCCGGAAGTTCAGTCGCCGCCATTGCCGGCAAACAGATCAAGCGCGCTGTGCTTGAACTTGGCGGCAGCGATGCGTTCGTAATCATGCCAAGCGCACCGCTTGAAGAAACCGTGAAGCAGGCCGTCAAAGGGCGTGTGCAAAACAACGGACAGTCATGCATCGCCGCCAAACGCTTCATCGTCCATACCGATATCTACGGCGAATTTGAGAAACGCTTCATTGCAGCTTTTCAAGCCCTCTGCGTCGGCGATCCGATGCTGCCCGACACAGACGTAGGCCCCCTCGCCCAAGCGCAGGCCGTAGAGGGACTCGAAAAACAAGTGGCCATGGGAATCAAGACGGGCGCTCGCGTTCTTACCGGTGGCAAGCGTCGTCCAGGCCCCGGCTTTTATTTTGAACCAACCATCCTCGCCGATATTCCGCATGAGGACTCCTTCGCCAAGGAAGAACTTTTCGGCCCCGTCGCCCTTCTCTTCCGCGCTCGTGATCTCGACGAAGCCATCAAAATTGCCAACTCAACTCCGTTCGGACTCGGGGCCAGCATCTGGACTCAGGACAAAGAGGAACAACAACGCGGTATTCGTGAACTGCAGGCCGGACAGGTATTCGTCAATTCCATCGTTGCTTCCCAGCCTGCCCTTCCGTTTGGTGGAATTAAGCACTCAGGCTACGGAAGAGAGCTGGGGGCCTACGGCATTCGCGAATTTATGAACGCCAAGAGCGTTCGAATTGCTTCTTAAAAACAGTCATTCATTCGACCTAAGTCTCACTTGGATTTCCTTGGTCTTCATGATCGTAAAGCGCTGAATGAAACAATAGAGACCAGCGAGACCTCAGTCGAATACCTCGAGAATCGGTGCCACTCTCCAAGTAAAAATTCCTAGTCACTCTTGATTCTTGGTTTCTTGAGCGCAAACGACATCTTCACGAGAATATAAGGAAGCTTGGCCAATCCAATAATCAGCGGCTTCAAGGCTTTGTACTGCGTAAGTTTGGTCGCTGTCGATGGCTGGACCGGAGGCGTCGAAGGCATTTTCATCCATTCCTCGGCAATGAGATGCTTTGCCAGTTCCTCGTATTGTTGTGGAGCTCGATTCGGCCCACCCTGCGCCTTTTCCCAGACGCTGAGCGCCTTGCCCATTTCGTAACTAGCCAAGGCACAATAAAAGGGAAGCCAGCTGTCTCCTTCGAGAAGCATTCTCTTCGAGAGTTTTTCGATGTTCTTGAAGCACTCACGGATGATTTTTTCCGGAGGCGCTTCTTTCTGCGTTTCTACGCCAAAGTAACCGAGCGAAGCCAGCCAGAACGACCGAACCGTCGGATGCGCCATGTGATGCACACAGCAGTCTTCCGTGTACGGAATGCGGAAACTCCGGGTCACGTCTTGCACATGAAAATTGTTATGAATTTCGTGAGTGATGATCACCCGTTTCTTATGAAATAAAAATGGGTAGTAGGCCACGCCTCCATTTTCCGGAGACCGGTGCAGTCCGAAGAAGTACATCAGCCGAGGAACGTAAATGAGATCAAGATCATCCGCTTTCGCTGCCAATAACGCCTGGCATGTCTCGATCAACTTTCGGGTGGGAACTTCTGAACACGTACCATAGAAAACCCAGTCCTCACTGGCATATTGGGTCATGCAGTAGGGATAATCTTCATGTCCCCTTTCGGAATAGGGAATCGAAACGACACGAACGGGCGCACCATAGCTCTGGCAAATCTCCAATGTCCCATCCGTCGAGCCCTTGTCGAGAACGAGAACTTCGGTAGCCCATTTGGAAGCATGATCCAGCACATGGCGAATCCGCTTGGCCTCATTGTAAACGAAAACAAGAAAAGTCATTTCCCTATTTCCTTCCGCGCAAGCGCCATCCCATTTTCATGCGTGCCCAGGAGAGACGTGGATTGACCTGCTTGGCCAATGCCAGCCACTGGCCCGCTTCGACGTAAAGTTTCTTGCGATAGAGACGGCCAGCCACTCGATCACAATAACAGCCTAGAAATCGATCCCGCTGGAAATGTGAACCGAATTCAAACGTCGGCAGATCAAGCGTCGCAGGCACTCCGCCCAGTTCTGCCTCGTGAAACGGAATGAGGTCCCCTGCCCCCAGCTCATCAATCAACTTGCGATAAACCGCCAGTGCCTCGGCGTGAAAACCCTGCTCAGCCGTCATACTCTTGGAAGTCTCATGCTTGCGGAAACGAGCCCACACTGACGGTATCTTAACAACATTTTGCTGGCCATATTGAGTTAAATAGCGAACCCACATGTGCCAATCCATGACATAATGGAGCTCGGTTTTGACTCCTCCAAACTGACGCAAAATATCGAGCCGCCAAAATGTGGAGGGCTGGCAATAAATTCCGCGGCAGATGGTTTCTTCCGCAGACGATCTTAGAGGCAATTCACAAAGAGTCGTTTCGTCAGGATTCGACTCTGAAAACTCCAGCGTTTGCCCGGAGACAATATCCGCACCGGAGGATGCATAAGTTTCTGCAACTGCTCGCAACGCTCCCGACGTAAAGGCATCGTCTGCATTGATCCAATTGAAAACGTCTCCCGTGCAGCGTTGCAGCCCCTTGTTCAGGGCGTCGCTCTGACCGCGATCCTTTTCACTGATCCACTTTAACCGTGAGTCGCTTTTATATTTTTCGATGATTTCCACCGTACCGTCGGTGCTTCCTCCGTCGACAATCCAGTATTCGATATCATCGTAGTCCTGCCCGAGTACGCTCTCAATTGTCTCCGCGATGTAGCGGCTGGCTTGATAACAGGGTGTGACGAGACTGATTTTCATAACGAGGCGCGAAGCGAATCGAGTGTCGCCTGAATCCCGGTTTTGAGACCCGTCTGCGGTATCCATCCCAAAGCACAAAGGGATCGATTGTCCGCCTTGGATTCCATGATCTCACCCTCACGATGAGCCAATTCGCCGAATCGAAGTTTCGTGGTCGATTGGGCAAGCGTGTGTCCGAGCGTCACAAAATCACGCACCGGCAAGAGCGTTCCCGTACCGACTCCAAAATCAGTGGAAACTCCCTCGAGCTGTTTCGCGTTCTCCAAAACCGCCACATAGGCTGAGACAACGTCGGCAACATAAATGAAGTCGCGCGTCTGCTCTCCGGAGGTTAGCGGCAACTCGGGCTGATTGCGTAAAAAGGCACTCAAGGTGGAATTGCAAAATTTGTCGAGCGCATCGCCGGGACCATAAACGTGCTCCAAGCTCAGGTTCGCGAGACGAAAATCCCCCATCTCCGCATGTCGTCGCAGCCAGTAAAGGGCATGGCCCTTCGAGACACTGTAATCCGCTAGAAACGCATATCCTGACTTATGACTATTATAGTAAGTATCGGTGTTGACGAAGAGCGGCACTCGAAACTCCGTTGCGAGTCGCGCCAGGCGCAGCGGAAGACTCAAATTAGCCTGCAGAATCTGTGAGATGGGTTCCCCTTTTCGCCCATAGCAAGTGGCGAGATGCACGATGGCATCGATAGGGCCTGCTTCCTGAAAAGGTCGGTCATCTTCCCCAATACCAGTCTTAAACCATTGCGGCCCGTCCCAGCGGACAGCGTCACGGCGATAATAGGCGCTGACCTGATACTTTCGGTCGAGAAAGGCCTTCGCCAGATGCTTCCCCAAGAATCCCGTGGCTCCGGTTAGTAGTACATTCACAATAAGCTAGAATCACCGTAAGGCGTTAAGGGGACAGGATTAATCACATGGGCAGAGACAGCAATCCTTAAAAGCTGCGGAAATGTACCCTAAATAGAATCGATACTAAGTGACTCAAACATTTATATGGATTTTACTTTTCACTTTAGTGTCTCGGGTTTAAACCTCCTGTGAACCCGTCAGAAAAACAATCATTTGGAGGAACGAATATGGCAGATCAAATCCCCGGAGCAGAAAAGAAAATCGTCGCAGGCATTTTAGGCATTTTATTGGGCGGACTTGCCGCTCATAAGTTTTATCTCGGATACACCAAAACAGCTATTATTCAGCTGGTTGTTTCCGTCGTTACTTGCGGAGCTGGCAGCTTAATCGGCTTTGTCGAAGGCATTATTTACCTGACCAAGAGCGACCAGGAATTCGTCGATACCTACGTCACGGGCAAAAAAGAGTGGTTTTAACGCAGGCCCTTCCCGCCGCAGCTTAGCCCCATTTCTTGCCAGGCCAGGAACAGACAAGGCTGGAATAAGCCCCTCTTCGTGGTACTGGTAAGTTATGTCGTGGTATTATGCAGGACCGGATGCAAAACCGGTTGGGCCGATTGAGCTGAATGAGTTACAAGCGCGTCGCGCCAGCGGTATTCTTTCACCCGAAACCTACGTTCTCGAATACGTCGGCGCACCGGGTGATCAACGTGCCTGGAAACGATATAAGGAGCTGTTTCCATCTATTCCGAGCCTTCCTCAGTCGCCTCCGGCGACTCAATTACCTACCGTTCCGGTCGTTCCACCCGTTCAACCTCATCCACTTTTCCCCTCCGCTGCTTCCGCGATAAATCCCACCCTTCCTCCCCCGCAGCGCGCTAATCCGTGGTGCAGCTGGGGTTTTGGTTTGGGGCTGACTAGCTTCATTCTGCTTTTTCTGACTTGCGGATTAGCCTCACCCCTTTCCCTTCCTGCCCTGATCGTTTCTGCCGTGGGCCTGTTTCAAGTTCAGCATGACCCTAAGCAAACCGGGCGCAATCTCGCCTTCGGTGGATTATTTTTTTCCGCTGTCACCCTTTTCCTAGCCATTATCTTACTGGCCATCGCCGTTCCTGCGATCCTCAAGGGACACGGCCTGATCACGACCACGGAACAAAGCAGCAGCGATTCGGAATAAGGACCCATGACTCCCGTTTGCCACTCCGCAACCGAGCCGCAATCCGTGACGTCCGCTCGAGGAGTTCCTGTTCGCGCCCAGATTCTGCTCGCTGCCTGCGGTTGCGCGGGTGCTTCGGCTTTTCTTTATGCCGTGGATCCGAGTCACCATGCCGTCTATCCACAATGCTGGCTCTATAACACGACTGGTATTTATTGTGCAGGATGCGGAGCCACTCGCGCCGCGTATGCGCTCTTGCATGGACGTCTCCTCACGGCGCTGCATGACAACGCGTTCTTTGTCTCGGCACTCCCCCTTATTCTTTTTGTCGTGGGTTCTTATGCGCTGGCCGGTTGGCGCGAGCAAGCATGGCCGAAGATTGATCTCGATCCTAAGCGCCTTATGACTTGGAGCATCGTCGGCATGATCGTCCTGCTGGCCTTCATGACCCTCCGAAATCTTCCCGGCTGGCCTTTTGCCTACCTGAGGCCGCTGCCGTAAGGGCAACTATCCTTCAATGGTATTGATTTCGACCGGCTCAACCTGAACCCCGTTCGCCTCAAACCACGCGACTGCTTTCTTGATTTCTTCGCGATCGCCATTCAGCTCCAAGGCAATAATTCCGATGGAGGCCGTAACCGAGGCATTGCGGATATTGAAAACGACTTCAAATTTGCGGCTCATTTCGTAAATGAGTGGTTTACGACTGCTGTCGCCATCAAAGGTGAGCCACAAACGTTGAGTTTCCCGTGCCATAGGCTACGAACTAAGCGGATGACCGCGCGATTGTCGAGAACGGGAAAACAAAGCCTCTTACGACGTGTGTGCCTCAAACGGATTCGACTTGGTGTAATCCAGAAGCGTCTTCTTCACGATCTCGAACTCCTTTTCGATACGATCGGCAAATTCAGCAGCGAGATTAAAATCCGCGGCTTTGCCAGCCGCCTGGAGATTGGAGCAAAGAAGCTGGAGCCGTTCGGCCCCAAAATTTGAACAGGCACGCCCGAGCTGCATCGCCTGGATGCTGATTCCCTGCGGGTGTCGGCGGCTGATATCGTCGCGAATTTGATGGATCGCCTGCGGCGTCTCCTCGGAAAAAATATCAATCAATTCACGAACAGCTTCTGAACCGGAACCGGTCATTTCGCCAAAGCGGGCCAGCACGGTATAATCAACAATTTGTCCAATATTCTCCGAAGAGCGGGTCAACTCGGCTTCCAGCGCCTCGATCCGCACTGGTTTGCTGAGGTAGCCGTCCATGCCTGCGGCAAAACAATTGTTGCGATCCGTATCCATCGCATTGGCCGTCATGGCAATGATCCAAGGACGCTTCGCGCCGGTGTAAAGCTTACGGATTTCGCGGGTCGTCTCGAGGCCGTCCATATTGGGCATCTGGATATCCATGAGGATCACGTCGTATTTCGCCCGTTCCAAGGCCTGAAGCACTTCGACTCCATCCTGCACCACGTCGGGGCGATACCCCATCTGGCTGAGGATTCGGGTCGCAACCTTCTGGTTGATGATATTGTCTTCCGCCAAAAGAATGCGTAACGGACGCCGTTGACCGAATCCCGTGTCGATCCGGCCGGTTGAACGCAAAAGCTTGTCGGTCACCTTTTCGCCCTTGAGTGCGGTGGCGAGAATGCCGTGCAATTGCTGGAAATGAACCGGCTTGGCCAGACAGGCAATGAAGCCAGGGGGAAGATTCTGGCTGTAAGCAGCCTGTTGTTTCAGCGAACAAAGAAGAACGCACGGGACATTCGACGCTCCCCGCTGGCGATGCATCTCCAATACGAGTTCCTTGCCCGGTTGATCGGGAAGATCCTCCTCAATCAAGGCTCCATGCAGGGTCTGGCCCGTACGCAACTTTTTCATGATCTCGCCCGCAGTTTCAACACAAACGGACGTCATACCCCAGTTTTGGACAAAGGCATCGAGCATGTTTCGGACACCCGCCGAGTTGGCGACAATCGCTATCGTTTTGCCTTTTAAAATTGGATTCGGAACGAGCGGCTTGGGCGGCAATGCCTCCTCGAGAGGTATCGCGACATGAAAACCGGATCCCTCGCCTTCCTCGCTTTCGACCCAGATATTGCCTCCCATCATCTCGGCCAGTTTTCGACTAATGACGAGTCCCAATCCCGTTCCGCCATATTTACGAGTTGTTGAAGCATCGACCTGCGAGAACGATTGGAAAAGTTTATCGATCTTATCCGCGGGAATACCGATTCCCGAATCCCAAACGGAAAACAGAACGAAATGCGCACCGCCTTCATTCTCCGCCTTTGCGACATTGACGCTGACCTCGCCCTTGGAGGTAAACCGTACGGCATTGGAAAGCAGGTTGACCAGAATCTGGCGGATACGAGTAACGTCGCCGGTGAAGCCTGGCGGCATGTCCGGGACAATCTGCCAGTGCAATTCGAGCCCCTTTTCTCCCGCCTGGAGCGCGACACAATCGACCGCTTCCTCGACAAGATTTGCCAAATCGAAGGCATGATTTTCAAGTTCCAGCTTGCCGGATTCGATCTTGGAGAAATCGAGAATCTCGCTGACAATCGTCAAGAGTGTATCGGCACTTTGTCGGACGGTTTGAGCATAGTCGCGTTGCTCCGAATTGAGGTTCGTCCCCAGGAGCAGCCCGGTCATGCCTACCATCGCATTCATCGGCGTGCGGATTTCGTGGCTCATGTTCGCCAGAAAATCCGACTTCGCGCGATTGGCGCTTTCCGCCAGGTCTTTTGCGGCAATGAGTTCTTCCTGAATCTGCTTACGTTCCGTGATGTCCTCGCAAATTCCCCGGTAACCAATCAGCTTGTCCCCGGAATCGCGCATCGGCGCTCCGCGGGTCGAAAGCCAAACCACACCTTTATTCTTGGTCTGCACGCGATATTCCAAATCGCTAAAACGTTGCCCCTTCTGGACCGCATAATAAAACTTGGCTGTGGCAATAACGGAATCTTCGGAGACAATCGGTTCGAAAAAGCTCCGGCCCACAACATCCTCCGGCATGAATCCAATCACTCCTTCCACACGGTCGGAAATGAAAAGGATTTTTCCCTCAACTGTCGTTTCCCAGATGAATTTTCCGGGAATGTCGATGATCTCACGAAACCGCGCTTCGCTTTCCCGCAGTTTTTCCTCGGTTGCCTGCTGGATCTGGTGTGTCTCGCCGACGTCCTTGGCGCAAAGTTCGCTCTCCACGATCAGTGCCAGATCGCGCAGGGTCTGAATATCCTCATCGCTCGGAATTCGCGGTTTGCGATCGGCCACACAAAGCGTGCCCACGAGACTGCCATCCGAGCCAGCGATGGGATATCCGGCATAAAATCGAACAAAAGGCTCGCCCGTGACCAGGGCATTGTCGGCAAAGCGGTCATCCATCTTGGCATCGGGCACCACCAGCGGCTTGTTCTCCAGGATGGTGTGGGAACAAAAGGCGATGTCTCGACTCGTCGATTTTATCGATAGCCCATAACACGACTTGAAGACTTGCCGGTCCTCATCCAGCAGATTGATGATGGCGATGGGCACGCCGAGAACTCGAGCCGCCATGCGGGTGATGCGATCAAATCGCTCCTCCGGAGGCGTATCGAGCAAATTCAGGTCTCGAACGGCCTCTAGGCGCTGAGCTTCATTTTCGGGAAATGGCGCGGCTGGCATGGAATGAATCCAGACGTATAAATCTGGCAATCGCAATTACCTTATCACTGTGAATCCTTAATGACAATAGCCCCTAAGTCCTATCCGGATTGATGCTTTCCCGAAAATCAAGGTTGCAGCATCGCCCCGCTTCCTCAAAAGTTTACCATGTCTCTTTCTTCTCCCATTGGAATCATCGGCGGCAGCGGACTTTATAATCTCGAGGCTTTCACCGACATCAAACACATCCAGCTCGATACGCCGTTTGGCGCGCCCTCCGATATTTATATCCAGGGAAAACTTGCCGGTGAAGACGTCGTCTTTCTTCCCCGCCACGCACGCGGCCACAAACTTCTGCCCAACGAGATTCCGCACCGCGCCAATGTCCACGGCTTCAAGCAACTCGGCGTGAAATGGATCATCAGCGTCAGCGCCGTCGGCTCGCTCCAGCATGCCTACGCGCCCGGTGATGTTGTCCTGCCGGATCAGTTCTTCGACCGCACCAAGGGGCGCTCGGCGGATACATTCTTTGGCGAAGGTATCGTCGCGCACGTCGCCTTCGGCGATCCCATCAGCACCGAGCTGCAGGAAGTCCTCCACGTTTCCGCGCAATCCGCCGGAGCCACGGTTCATAAAGGCGGGACGTATGTAAACATCGAGGGTCCTCAATTTTCCACCCGCGCCGAATCGGAAACCTACCGCTCTTCCGGCCACGCCATCGTCGGCATGACCAATCTCGTCGAAGCCAAGCTCGCCCGCGAAGCACAGATCGCCTACGCCACCGTCGCCATGGTCACTGATTACGATTGCTGGCATCCGGATCACGACAACGTCACCGTCGAAATGGTGATCCAATGGTTGACGAAGAACACCGCGCTCGCTCAGAAAATCCTCATCGAAGCCGTGCCCTGCGTCGCCAAGCTCACCCATGCCAAGGCGCATGAAGCTCTCAAGTATGCCGTTCTCACCCACAAGGAGCATTGGCCCGAGGCGACTGCCAAGAAATTGGCGTTGATTTTGGAATAACTACCTATCATGTCCAAATCCCCCAACTCCCCTCGCCCCAAGGACGAGGACAAGGCGATTGAGGAATTCCTCTCGCAGATGGAGGAAGGGCGCGGAGTTTCACCTAACACGGTGCGCAATTACCGGCAGGCGCTGCTCGAATTTAAAGCGACCGTGCCAGACAAATCGTGGTGGGACTTGAAGCCAACCGATTTTAAAGCATATCTCTACAGCCTCGCTCGCGCACAGAAGCTCGGCCCCAGCACCGTCCGGCTTCGCTTCGCGGCATTGCGTACCTTTTATAAGCAGGCGTTGCGCGAAGGTCGGATGAAGTCGAACCCGGTTTCCGATCTCACCCTGCCGAAGATGCCGCGCCGACTTCCCGTATTCCTGAATCAGGAACAAGTCCTCGCGCTGCTTGATGCTCCTCGCCAACTTTGGGCGAAAGCCGAAAAACGGGAAGCCGCCGGAGCGAAAAAGAAATCCCGCCGCTCCACACAAAACTGGCAGATGCTCCGCGACGTCGCGTGGCTCGAACTTTTCTACAGCGCCGGCCTGCGTCTCACCGAGTTGGTGAGCCTCAAGCGCAGCAACGTCGATTTACGCCAAGGGACCGTCCGCGTTTTCGGCAAAGGCAAGAAGGAGCGCATGTGTCCGCTCGGCGGTCCCGCCCTTCGCGCCCTGGAAGCGTATCTCGACGCCTGCCCGTTCGATGACGATGTCCTCTTCGTTTCTTCGCAAGGACGACAACTGAACGGCCGAACGGTGCAACTCGCCCTGAAGCGCTACCTCTCCGCCGCGGGGCTTGATTCCAAACTGACTCCCCACAAACTTCGCCACACCTTTGCCACTCACTTGCTCGATCACGGCGCGGACCTACGTAGCGTGCAGGAGCTTCTGGGCCACAGCCAGCTCACCACCACGCAGATTTATACTTCGGTCTCGGTGGAGCGGCTTAAACGTGTCTATGATGACGCCCACCCGAGAGCATGAAAGCCGTCATCAAATTTATCCTGCAGGTCGCCTACAACGTCGTTTTCATGACGTTCTTCTTCGTCACGGGCCCGTTCTTTCTCTTCAAGCTCTGGCGACGCGGCAAAATCCTGCCTCAATTCGGCCAACGCTTCGGCCTCTACTCCAAGGATGTCCGCGAAAGACTCGCGCCCGGCTGCGATCTCTGGATTCACGCCGTCAGCGTCGGTGAAGTCAAAATCGCCCGCGTTCTCATCCGGAGCCTGCGCGAGATCAAACCTGACCTCCGAATCGTCATATCGGCCACCACCGGGACCGGTTTTAATGTGGCCAAGTCGATGCTCGAGGATGAGCAGACCTCCATCATCTACAATCCGATCGATTTTCTCTGGAGTGTTGTTTCCGCGTACAAACTCATCCGGCCCAAGCGGCTCATCCTGATCGAATCGGAAATCTGGCCCAACTA
>Ga0068858_100006401_pt1 | contig 11473 bp, 8 predicted proteins | sample KBSSwiS12_FD_66589 | JGI IMG/M metagenome (GOLD analysis project Ga0068858, IMG submission 66589) | Switchgrass rhizosphere microbial communities from Kellogg Biological Station, Michigan, USA - KBS Switchgrass S1-2 | ecosystem: Host-associated > Plants > Roots > Rhizosphere > Soil ... | reverse complement strand
TCCTGGACCGAATCTCGGATCTGGGCGATGAAATCAGCAGTCATTTCCTGGTCCCGACGTTTTAAGCGGCTTCCGGTAGAATCGCCAGTCTCGATCGCGCCATACACTCATGACCTATTGTGTTGCCATGTCGCTGGAAGCCGGAATGATCTTCGCGGCGGACTCGCGCACGAACGCCGGCGTCGACCAGATCGGGCGCTTTTCCAAGCTTCGCGTCTTCGTCCGGGAAGGCGACCGTGTCGTCGTAACGCTGTCCTCGGGCAACCTGTCGATGACGCAGAGTGCGCTGAACATACTGGAGCAGCGGACCCGCTCCGGCGACAGCCAGATGCAAATGTGGAATGCGCCGTCGATGTTCGACATTGCCCGGCTGGTCGGCGACGCCCTGCGGGAAGTCAAGATGCGCGACGGCCCGTACCTGCTGCAGAACAACATCGATTCGCACGCGACCTTCATCGTCGGCGGGCAGGTGCGAGGCGAGCCTCCGCGGCTGTTCGAGGTCTACAGCGAGGGCAATTTCATCGAGGCAACCGCCGATACCTGCTATTTCCAGATCGGCGAAAGCAAATACGGCAAGCCGGTGATCGATCGAGTCATCACGCGCGGGACGTCGCTGCAGGAGGCGACCAAGTGCACGATCGTGTCGTTCGACTCCACGATGCGCTCGAATATCTCGGTCGGGCTGCCGATCGATCTCGCCGTGTACGAGACCGACGGCTTGCGCCTCAAGCTGCAAAAGCGGATCGAGGAATCCGATCCCTATTTCCAGATGATACATACGCAGTGGGGCGAGGGACTCCGCCGCGTGTTCGCCGAGCTGCCGAACCCGGAATGGTCATGAGAGGCGTACCCGGATGGCGATCCGCGTAGCGCTGCAACACCGCACGACCTACGCGTTCGACCGCTTTGTCAATTTGTCGCCGCACGAGGTGCGGCTGCGGCCGGCGCCGCATTGTCGCACCCCGATCATCGGCTACTCGCTGCAGGTCGATCCGGCGCGGCATTTTCTAAACTGGCAGCAGGACCCGTACGGCAACTGGGTGGCGCGGCTGGTATTTCCCGAGCGCGCGAACCGGTTGGAGATCGTCGTTGACCTGATCGCCGACATGACGGTGATCAACCCGTTCGACTTCTTCGTCGAGCCCTATGCCGAGCGCTACCCGTTTATGTACGCAGGCGCACTCGCCAAGGAGCTCATTCCGTTCCTGGAGGCCGACCCGCCCGAACCGCGGCTGCAGGCGTGGCTGGCGGCGTTTCGATCGAGCCTCGGGCCCGACGAGGCGACGGTGCCGATGCTGGTCCGGCTCAATCAACAGCTCAAGAACGAGATTCGTTATCTGGTGCGAATGGAGCCGGGTGTCCAGACGCCCGACCAGACGCTGGCTGAGGCGAGCGGCTCGTGCCGCGACAGCGGATGGCTGCTGGTGCAGATCCTTCGTCGGCTGGGACTTGCTGCGCGCTTCACGTCCGGCTACCTGATCCAGCTCGTCGCCGACGTCAAGGCGCTCGACGGTCCGGCCGGCCCCGAGCGCGATTTCACCGACCTGCACGCGTGGGCCGAGGTCTATCTGCCGGGGGCCGGCTGGATCGGCCTGGATCCAACCTCGGGACTTCTGGCCGGCGAAGGACACATTCCACTCGCGTCCACCGCAGATCCCGGCAGCGCGGCGCCAGTCGTCGGCTATACCGACCCGTGTCGCAGCGAGCTCCACGTCGCGATGACGGTGACGCGCACGCACGAGGATCCGCGCGTCACGATGCCCTACAGCGAAGCGCAATGGGCGACGATCGACGCGCTGGGCGAACAGGTCGATCGCGATCTCGCCGTGCACGATGTGCGCTTGACGCAAGGCGGCGAGCCGACGTTCGTCTCGATCGACGACATGGAAGGCAAGGAGTGGACGATTGCGGCGCTCGGCGCCAAAAAACGCGAGCTCGCCGAAATTCTGCTGCGGCGCCTGATGGCGCGCTTCGCCCGCGGTGGGTTCGTGCATACCGGCCTGGGAAAGTGGTATCCGGGCGAGCCGCTGCCGCGCTGGGCATTGGCGATCTACTGGCGCAGCGACGGCACTCCGCTCTGGGGTGACGAGTCGCTGCTCGCCGACACGCGCCGGCCGGGCCGTGCCGATCTGTCGGTAGCGCGCGATTTCACCGGGGCGATCGCGGTCGCGCTCGGCCTGCCGCCGGAAATGGTATTGACTGCGTACGAGGATGTGCCGCGACTGCTCGGGGAGGAGGCGGCGCTGCCGATCAACGCCGATCCTCTGCAATCGGATCTGTCGGACCCGGGTGAGCGCTCGCGCCTCGCAAAGCTCCTGCTGTCCGGTCTCGATCGACCGGCCGGGTTCGTCCTTCCGCTCAAGGCCACGCCGCCGGACAAGGGGAGCAGCGACAGCGTCGTCTGGGAGACGAGCCCGTGGCCTTTGCGCCGCGAGCGTTTGTACGCCGTCGCCGGCGATTCGCCGCTGGGCCTGCGGTTGCCGCTGTCGTCGCTGCCGAAGCTCCTTCCCGAAGAGGAGGAAACCGAGCATGCGGTCGACCCGTTCTCGCCTCGCGCGGTGCTGCCGGCGCGATCATCGCGTCGAGTCGGCAGGGGGCGAACTCGCGGCAGCGAACCGCGGGAAGTGGTCAAGACCGCGCTGACTGTCCAGATACGTGACGGCCACCTGTACGTCTTCATGCCGCCGCTGAAGCGCGTCGAAGACTATGTCGAGTTGCTGGGCGTCGTCGAGAGCACTGCGCGCGCGATTCGTGTGCCGGTCGCCATCGAAGGTTATGCCCCGCCACGCGATCCGCGGCTGCGAATGCTCGGCGTCACGCCCGATCCCGGCGTGATCGAAGTCAACGTCCATCCGGCGTCGTCGTGGCAGGAACTGATCGCGACCACCGAAACGCTTTACGAGGAAGCGCGGCAATCGCGCCTGGCGACTGAAAAGTTCATGCTCGACGGCCGCCACATGGGCACCGGTGGCGGCAATCACATCACGCTGGGAGGCGCGACCCCGGCGGACAGCCCGCTGCTGCGGCGCCCGGACCTGCTGCAGAGCCTGCTGACGTACTGGCAGAATCATCCGGCGTTGTCGTATCTGTTTTCCGGCATGTTCGTCGGGCCGACCAGCCAGGCGCCGCGCGTCGACGAAGCGCGAGACGACCGCCTGTACGAGCTCGAAATCGCGTTTCAGCAGCTCTCGCGCAAGCATGAGTTCAAGAAGGACGAATCGCTCCCCTGGTTAATCGACCGCTCGCTGCGCCATCTGCTGACCGACCTGACCGGGAACACGCACCGCGCCGAGTTCTCAATCGACAAGCTGTATTCGCCCGACACGCCGACCGGACGCCTGGGACTGCTCGAATTTCGCGCCTTCGAGATGCCGCCGCATGCGCGGATGAGCGCCGTTCAGATGGTGTTGCTGCGCGCATTGGTCGCGCGCTTCTGGCGAGAGCCTTATCGCGGCAGGCTGATACGCTGGGGCACAGCGCTGCACGACCGGTGGCTGCTGCCGCACTATGTGATGGCCGACATGCGCGACGTCGTCGCCGAGCTGAACGCGTCCGGCTACGGGTTCGCCGAATCGTGGCTGGCGCCGTTTGTCGAGTTTCGCTTTCCCCGATTCGGCGTGGTCGACTATGACGGCGTGTCCATCGAATTGCGCCAGGCGATCGAGCCCTGGCATGTGCTCGGCGAAGAGATCAGCGGCACCGGCATGTCGCGTTATGTCGATTCGTCGGTCGAGCGCCTGCAGGTCAGGGCGAGCGGTATCACCGAGGGGCGGCATGCTCTAACCTGCAACGGGCGTCTGCTGCCCCTGACCGCGACCGGTGTGCCGCGTGAATTCGTCGCCGGCGTGCGCTTCAAGGCCTGGAGCCCGCCCTCGGCGTTGCATCCGGTGATCGGTGTGCAGGCGCCGCTGGTCTTCGATCTGGTCGATACCCGATCGGCACACGCGATCGGCGGCTGCACCTATCACGTCACTCACCCCGGCGGGCGCAACTACGATACCTTTCCGGTCAATGCCAACGAGGCGGAGGCGCGCCGCGTCGCGCGCTTCTGGCCGCATGGCCACACGCCCGGGCCGCTTGAAATCGCGCCGGAGGTGCCGAATCCGGCGACACCGACAACGCTCGATCTGCGCTGGCAGCCTACCGGATAGGACGCGCGATGCATCCGGTCCGCACCCGCTTTGCGCCGAGCCCGACCGGGTATCTGCACCTGGGCAACATCCGCTCGGCTTTGTACCCGTGGGCTTACGCGCGCAAGCACGGCGGCGTCTTTGTGCTGCGCATCGAGGATACCGACGCCGAGCGCTCGACGCAGGAAGCGGTGCAGGCGATTCTCGACAGTATGGCGTGGCTTGGCCTCGACTACGAGGAAGGCCCGATCTATCAATCGCAGCGGATGGATCGCTATGCGGAAGTGGTCGCCGCGATGCTCGCTGGCGGCACCGCTTATCACTGCTACGCGACGGCGGACGAGCTCGACGCGCTTCGCGCGGCGCAGCTTGCGCGCGGTGAAAAGCCGCGCTACGACCGGCGCTGGCGCCCGGAGCCCGGCAAGATTCTGCCTGCATCTCCGGCCGGAATCCCGCCGGTCGTTCGCTTCCGCAACCCTTTGGGCGGCGTCGTCGAATGGCAGGATGCGGTCAAGGGCCGGATCGAAATCGGCAACGACGAGCTCGACGACCTGATCATCGCCCGGTCCGATGGCGCACCGACCTACAATTTCTGCGTCGTCGTCGACGACATGGACATGCGCATTACGCACGTGATCCGCGGCGACGACCACGTGAATAACACGCCGCGCCAGATCAATATGATCCGCGCGCTTGGCGGCACCGAGCCGGTGTACGCGCACCTGCCGACCGTGCTGACGCCGGAAGGCGACAAGCTGTCAAAGCGGCACGGCGCGCGCGGGGTGCTGCAGTACCGCGACGACGGCTATCTGCCCGAGGCGGTCGTCAACTACCTGGCGCGCCTGGGCTGGGCGCACGGCGACGCGGAGATATTCTCGCGCCGGGAATTCGTCGACTGGTTTGACCTGGCGCACCTTTCGTCCGCACCGGGGCGGTTCGATCCGGAAAAGCTCAAGTGGGTCAATCACGAGCACATCAAGCATCTGCCGGCGGACGAGCTCGGCCGGCGGCTCATCCCGTTTCTCGAACGTGCCGGGCTCGACGTCGCAGCCGGGCCGGCGCCCGCCAGCGTCGCCGAGCTGTTGCGCGACCGCATGGCCACCCTGGCGGAAATGGCCGATGCCGCGCACTACTTCTACGCAGACCCGACGCACGCGACAAACGTCCCGGCCAAGTTCGCGGAGGTAATGACCGATCCCGTCCGATCCGCCTTGCCCGAACTGCGGGCCGCGTTCGAGAGCGTCGAGTGGAGTCGTGATGCGATTGGCGCCGCGATAAAGGCGGTCGCTGCAAAGCGTGGCCTCAAAACCTCGCAGCTGATGATGGCGGCACGGGCTCTCGTCACCGGCGAGCCGCAAACCCCGCCGATCGACGCCGTGCTCGCGCTGCTCGGTCGCGAGCACACGATCGACCGCTTGCACCGAGGGCTTACCGGCTAGGCGCGATCGTTTGTGCGCGACGACCGGTTCGGGTAAAATGGGAATTTCCTGAACTTGTCGCCCATGACCAAGTTCGTTTTCGTGACTGGCGGCGTCGTTTCCTCTCTGGGGAAGGGCATCGCCGCCGCGTCTCTGGCCGCGATTCTCACCTCCCGCGGCATCCGCGTCACCAATCTCAAGCTCGATCCGTACATCAACGTCGACCCGGGCACGATGAGCCCCTTCCAGCACGGTGAGGTGTTCGTCACCGAGGACGGCGCCGAGACCGACCTGGACCTCGGCCATTACGAGCGCTTCACCGACGTCAAGATGGGCAAGCGCAACAATTTCACGACCGGCCAGATCTACGAGAGCGTCATCCGCAAGGAGCGCCGCGGCGATTACCTGGGCGGCACCGTGCAGGTCATTCCGCATATCACCGACGAGATCCAGAGCTGGATCGCCACCGGTGCCGGTGACGCGGAGGTCGCGGTGGTCGAGGTCGGCGGCACCGTGGGCGACATCGAGTCGCTGCCGTTCCTGGAGGCGATCCGTCAGCTCGGCATCAATCTGGGCCGGGAGAACGTCTGCTATATCCATCTCACCCTGGTGCCGTTCATCGCGACTGCCGGCGAAATGAAAACCAAGCCGACCCAGCATTCGGTCAAAGAGCTGCGTGAGATCGGTATCCAGCCTGACGTGGTCCTCTGTCGTGCCGACCGGCCGCTGCCCGAAGGCGACCGCCGCAAGATAGCGCTGTTCACCAACGTGCCGCCCGAGGCGGTGATTCCGGCGCTGGACACCGATTCGATCTACAAGATTCCGGCCGCGCTGCACGCCGAGGGCCTCGACGAGATCGTCTGCCGCAAGCTCCACTTAAGCCCGAAGCCGGCCGACCTGTCGGTCTGGACGAAGCTCGTCGACGCGCTGGTGAACCCCGAACATCGCGTCAACATCGCGATGGTCGGCAAATACGTCGACCTGACCGAGTCGTACAAATCGCTGTCGGAAGCGCTGATCCATGCCGGCATCCACGCGCGAAGCAGAGTCGACATCCACTATGTGGACTCGGAAGCCGTCGAGCGCGACGGCATCGATTGCCTGAAGGGCATGGACGCAGTGCTCGTCCCCGGCGGCTTCGGCAAGCGCGGCGTCGAAGGCAAGATCCGCGCGATTCGCCACGCGCGCGAGAACAAAGTTCCGTATCTCGGCATCTGCCTGGGCATGCAGCTCGCGGTGATCGAGCATGCGCGGCATCGCGCGGGGCTTGCCGACGCCAACAGCACCGAGTTCGACGCCGACACGCCGCATCCGGTAGTCGCACTGGTGACCGAATGGCAGAATCGCGACGGAACGATCGAGCAGCGCAGCGCGCAGTCCGATCTCGGTGGAACGATGCGTCTCGGTGCCCAGCCCTGCGAGGTAGTGCCCGGCAGCCTCGCGCACCGCATCTACGGGGCGACGACGGTCGCCGAGCGGCACCGTCACCGCTACGAAGTGAACAATCATTACCTGCCACGCCTGGAGGCGACCGGGCTCGTCGTCGGCGCGCGCGCCAAGAGCCCGATCGCGGGCGACCTGTGCGAAATGATCGAGCTCGACGACCATCCGTGGTTTTTCGGCTGCCAATACCATCCGGAATTCACGTCGAATCCGCGACGCGGTCATCCGCTGTTCATCGCCTTCGTCAAGGCGGCGCTCGAACGGCAGCGTGCGGCGCAAAGCGAAACGCCGCGCACGCGCGCGCAACTCGTCGCGTAGGCGTTATCTCTCGTGAATCTGTGCGGATTCGAGGTCGGGCTGAACCGGCCTCTGTTCCTCATTGCCGGGCCGTGCGTCGTCGAGTCGGAGCAGCTGCAGATCGACGTCGCCGGACAGTTGAAGGAAATCTGCGCGGCATTGAGCATTCCATTCGTTTTCAAATCGTCGTACGACAAGGCCAATCGAAGCTCGTCGCAATCTTTTCGCGGCGTCGGCATGCAGGAGGGCCTGCGCATCCTCTCCGAGGTCAAGCGGCAGATCGGCGTGCCGGTGTTGACCGATGTGCACGCCGAAGACGAGATCGCCGAAGCCGCTGCGGTCGTCGATGTGCTGCAGACGCCGGCATTCCTCTGCCGCCAGACCGACTTCATCCACGCGGTGGCGGCAGCGGGCAAGCCGGTCAACATCAAAAAGGGCCAGTTTCTCGCCCCCGAGGACATGAAGAACGTCGTCGACAAGGCCCGGGAGGCCAGCGGCCGCGACAACATCCTCGTTTGCGAGCGCGGCGCGAGCTTCGGTTATCACAACCTGGTCTCGGATATGCGCGCGCTCGCGATCATGCGCTCGACCGGCTGCCCGATCGTGTTCGATGCGACCCATTCGGTGCAGCTTCCCGGCGGGCAGGGCGCGACCTCCGGCGGGCAGCGCGAGTTCGTGCCGGTGCTGGCGCGGGCCGCCGTCGCCGCCGGCGTCGCCGGGGTATTCATGGAAACGCATCCGGACCCGGCGCAGGCGTTGTCGGATGGCCCGAATGCGTGGCCGCTCGGACGGATGCGCGAATTGCTGACGACGCTGGCCGAGCTCGATGCGACCGTCAAGCGGCGGGGCTTCTCCGAAGCGTCACTGCTGGCGCAGTGACCCAGAACTCCAACGACAACCATCGGATCAGAGCATGAGCGCAATCGTCGACGTCATCGCCCGCGAGATCCTGGATTCGCGCGGCAACCCCACGATCGAGTCGGACGTGGTGCTCGAATCGGGCATAAGCGGCCGGGCGGCGGTTCCCTCGGGCGCGTCGACCGGGTCGAAGGAAGCGATAGAGCTGCGTGACGGCGACGCCGCGCGCTACGGCGGCAAGGGCGTGCAAAAGGCAGTCGAGCACGTCAACACCGAAATCTGCGAAGCGATCATAGGGCTCGACGCCTCCGAGCAGGCGTTCATCGATCGCACGATGATCGATCTCGACGGCACCGACAACAAGGCCAGGCTTGGCGCCAACGCGATTCTCGCCGTCTCCTGCGCAGTGGCCAAGGCGGCGGCTGAGGAATCGACGTTGCCGCTCTATCGCTATCTGGGTGGTGCCGGCGAGATGGCGCTGCCGGTGCCGTTGATGAATGTGATCAACGGCGGCGCACACGCGAACAACAGCGTCGACATGCAGGAATTCATGCTGGTCCCGCTTGGCGCGCCGACATTTCGCGAGGCGCTGCGCTACGGCGCCGAGGTTTTCCACGCGCTGAAGAAACTGATCGACGCCAAAGGCATGGCGACGACGGTCGGCGACGAGGGCGGATTCGCGCCGAACCTGCCATCGAACGAGGCCGCGCTGCAGCTGCTGCTCGAGGCGATCGACAAGGCCGGCTACACCCCCGGCACCGACATTGCGCTGGCGCTCGATTGTGCCGCGTCCGAGTACTACAAGGACGGGATGTACGAGCTCGAATCGGAAGGCGCGAAGCTCACCCGATCGCAGATGGTCGACTATCTGGCGGCGTGGGTCGACAAGTATCCGATCATATCGATCGAGGACGGCATGTCCGAGCACGACTGGGACGGCTGGAAGCTCTTGACCGATCGCCTTGGGAAAAGGGTGCAGATCGTCGGCGACGACCTGTTCGTGACCAGCACCAGGATTCTGAAGCAGGGCATCGCCCGGGGTGTCGCCAATTCGATCCTGGTCAAGATCAACCAGATCGGCACGCTGACCGAGACCTTCGCCGCGATCAGCATGGCGATGCGCGCGGGCTACACGGCGATCGTCTCGCATCGCTCCGGCGAGACCGAGGACAGTCTGATCGCCGACATCGCCGTCGGCAGCAACGCCGGGCAGATCAAGACCGGATCGCTGTCGCGCTCCGATCGCGTCGCCAAATACAACCAGCTGCTTCGGATCGAAGAGGACCTCGGCGACGTCGCCAGCTACCCGGGTCGCGCTGCGTTCTACCAGCTCAAGTAAAGCCTCCGCTTGCGCCTGCTTGGAATCGTCTTCGCATTGCTGATCCTGGCCCTCCAGTACCCGCTGTGGCTGGGCAAGGGAGGATGGTTGCGCGTGCGCGAGCTCAACACCCAGGTCGAGGCGCAGAAAGACGTCAATACCGGATTGAAAGCGCGCAATGCGGCGCTCGACGCCGAAGTGCGCGACCTGAAGCAAGGCACCGAGGCCATCGAGGAGCGCGCGCGCTCGGAGCTCGGCATGATTCGCCAGGACGAGGTCTTCTTCCAGCTTCCTGCGGCGACGCCGGCGGGGCCTGCCGCGGCGTCGAGGCCGCTGCCGACGCGCTAGTGCCGCTCGTTCGTCCGGAGCCTCCGGCGCTCGCGCGCGTGCCTGTCGCCGGCCGATGATTCGTTGTCATTGCCTTCGTTTTCTATGCCGCGTATCAGCTCCTCCGACAATCCGCGCCTGAAGGAAGCGGCGCGCCTGATCGCCTCGTCGCGCGAGCGTCGCAAATCCGGCCGCTGCGTGCTCGAAGGCGAGCATCTGGTCGATGTCTACTGCCGCCGCTACGGCGCGCCCGAATCGCTGCTGGTCGCCGAGTCCGCCGTCGAGTGGCCTACGGTGCGCGCGCTGCTCGCGCGCGTCCCACCGGCTCGCACGCTGATCGTCGCCGAATCGGCATGGGCTGAGCTTGCGCAGCTGCCGGCCGCAATCGGCTTGCTCGCCGTCGTCGCAGCGCCGGTGCCGGGCGTCGAGCGCGCCGCGGATTTCTGCCTGCTCCTCGACGGCGTGCAGGACCCGGGCAACGTCGGCTCGATGCTGCGCAGTGCCGCGGCGGCCGGCGTCGCACAGGTGTTCATGTCGCAGCATTGCGCGTTCGCCTGGTCGCCCAAGGTGCTGCGCGCCGGGCAGGGCGCGCACTTTCACCTGGCGATATTCGAAGGGATCGATCTGGGCGGCTGGGCCCGCGCCTATCGCGGCAAGGTCGTCGCGATGGTCGCCGCCGAGGGAACGTCGCTGTACGACGCCGACCTCACCGGACCGGTGGCGATCGCGATCGGCAACGAAGGCGCCGGGCTCTCCGACGATCTCGTCGCTGCCGCGCGATCGCGCGTCACGATTCCGATGCCGGGAGGATTCGAATCGCTCAACGCCGCGGCCGCCGCGGCGATCTCGCTGTACGAATGTGTCAGGCAGCGATCGCGCGGCGATTGATTCGGCTCGGCGCGGCAGCCGCACCCGGCTAGATTGGCGGCAGGAACACCGCAGAGAGCGTCGCATCCTCACGGCATCCCGCGTTGTTTGCCGCGGTGATGCTCGCTTCGATGCCGAAGTTCGTCGCCTTGATCTCGGAGACCGCGGCGGTCGTCGACAGCCCGTCCGAGCACTGGTATGTCGCCGTGGGAATCCTGAAGAGCTGGCCCCGCTGCTCGACCGTGCCCGATAAGGTGCAGCTCAAGCCGCTGTCGCTGTACGCGAAGGTCAAAGTCAGCGTGCTGGCTGTCGGTTGCGAGACGCCGAGCCTGAACCGGTCGGTATAGGCGAAGCTGTTGTTGCAATTCGAATAGCTGCCCGCCTGCGTGCCGCTGTAAGAGCCGCCGAGCGGGATCGACGTCAGCGATTGCCGCTGGATGGATTTGACCACCATGGGCCCCGCAAGGAATGCATAGCTCAGGATGGCCGTGTACGGGTCGGTCGGGCTGAACGATGCGGTACCCACCTGCGCGCTGCCTGCGCCGTCGGCGGGATTCCAGGGCGCACCGAAATAGGTGCCCGTGGTCGCGTACATCGGACCGTTGAAATTGCCGTTGGCGTCCTGGGTCAAGCCTGCGACATACCAGGTCGGCTTGTTGTCGGGGCCGTAGATAAAGAAGGTCAGAAACATAAAGGCATCGGTCTGCACGACGTTGACGCCCCAGCCTCCTCCAGCCGTCGATTGCTCCGAAGGATTGAACCAGATATCCGTGTAGTCGGAGGCGCCGGCACGGAAAGCCGCCGCAAAGAGCAGG
>Ga0068858_100006397_pt1 | contig 11478 bp, 9 predicted proteins | sample KBSSwiS12_FD_66589 | JGI IMG/M metagenome (GOLD analysis project Ga0068858, IMG submission 66589) | Switchgrass rhizosphere microbial communities from Kellogg Biological Station, Michigan, USA - KBS Switchgrass S1-2 | ecosystem: Host-associated > Plants > Roots > Rhizosphere > Soil ... | reverse complement strand
CAGACCGAGGCACTGGGCCTGGGGCATGCCATTCTGTGCGCGCGGCCGGTGGTCGGCAATGAACCGTTTGCGGTGATCCTTGCAGACGATCTCATCGATGCCAATCCGCCCGTCATGAAGCAGATGGCCGATGTGTACAACAGCGAACGTTGTTCGATTCTGGCCGTGCAGACGGTCGCGCGCGAAGAGACTTCGAGCTATGGCATTGTGCGCACTGAACCAGGCGAGCGCGGCATGCATCGCATCACCGGCATCGTCGAAAAGCCCAAACCCGACGTGGCGCCTTCCACGCTGGCGGTCGTGGGTCGCTACATCCTGAACCCGGAGATATTCGATCATCTGGAAAATGTCCGGCCTGGCGCCGGAGGCGAGATTCAGTTGACGGACGGCATTGCCGCGCTGCTCACCCAACAGCGCGCCGTGGCCTACGAGTTCCAAGGCGTGCGTTACGATTGCGGCTCCAAGCTGGGCTATCTGCAGGCCAACGTGTTGTTCGCGATGCGCCATCCGGAAATATCCGCCGAGTTCTGCGATTTCGTCGATTCGCTCAGGTCGCGGGAGAAAAGGGCGAAGACCAGTGCCAAGTAAGGAGGAGGCCTGGCAAATACTGCGCGACTCAGACTTGTTGTTCGATGAGAGCGAAGTCAACCGGGCGGTCCGGCGCCTCGCGGTCGACATCACCGCGAAGCTTGCCGACAGTTACCCGCTGGTCATGCCCGTCATGGGTGGAGCAGTCGTATTCACGGGTCACTTGCTGCCGCTGCTGCGTTTCCCCCTGGAGTTCGATTATCTGCACGTGACCCGTTACGATGGCAAAACGCGAGGCGGCCAGATCCAGTGGAAGACGAAGCCGCACGTGGATGTCAAGGGCCGTACCGTGCTGGTGCTGGACGACATTCTTGATGAAGGCAATACTCTGGCGGCCATACGCGATCATCTGATGGGCGAAGGAGCTGCGGTTTTTTGCAGCGCGGTGTTCGCCGAAAAAGACCTGGGACGGGACAAGCCGATAAAGGCTGATTTCGTCGGCCTGACCGTACCGAATCGTTATGTGTTCGGATTTGGCATGGACGCGGCCGAACATTGGCGCAACCTGCCGGCGGTGTACGCGCTCAAATCCTGAGGAGAAACGTTAGTGCTCGGAATCATCGGCGGCACGGGGCTCACCCAATTGTCCAGCCTGGAAGTCACGCGCCGCCAGATCGTGCGCACGCCGTACGGAGATGCGTCAGGCGCGCTGACCTTCGGCAAGCTGAACCGGCATGACGTCGTGTTTCTCGCGCGGCACGGTTATGGCCACACCATTCCGCCGCACGAAGTGAACTATCGCGCCAATATCTGGGCGTTGCATTCCGAAGGCGTGACACGGGTGGTGTCGGTGGCCTCCGTCGGCGGGATCCGTTCCGACCTCCCGCCTGGCGCACTCGCGATTCCGCATCAGCTGCTCGACTACACGTGGGGCCGCAAGCACACCTTTTTCGAGGGTCCCGATCAACCGGTAACGCATGTCGATTTCACGCATCCCTATTGCGACAGGCTGCGCGAGCGGGTGCGCAAAGCCGCGGCCGCCGCCGGCCAGTCGGTCGTGATGGGCGGCACCTACGCGGCCACCCAAGGCCCGCGTCTGGAGAGCGCCGCCGAAATCGACCGGCTGGAGCGTGACGGTGCCGACATGGTCGGCATGACCGGGATGCCGGAAGCGGGGCTGGCGAGAGAAATAGGATTGCGCTATGCCGCGATCGCCGTGGTGGTCAATCACGCTGCGGGGCGGGGCGACAGCCGCGAGGCGATACACCTGGAACAGATCAACGCGGTATTGCAGAGCGCGATGGTCAAGGTCCGCGTACTGCTCGAGAAGCTGGTGGAAAGCGATGATTAAGCCGGTTTTGAGAATGGGAGACCCGTTGTTGTTCGCGCGCTCGGCGCCGGTCACACAATTCGATACGCCGGAATTGCACGCGCTCTTGCAGGACATGGACGACACCATGCGCTCGAAAAACGGAGCGGGCATCGCCGCGCCGCAAATCGGCGTCGGCCTGCAAGTGGTCATATTCGGAGTCGGCGCCAATCCACGCTATCCGGATGCCGAGGAGGTGCCCTACACCGTGCTGATCAACCCGGTGCTGGAACCGCTCGGCGAGGAGATGGAGGACGGCTGGGAAGGCTGCCTGTCGGTGCCGGGCATGCGCGGGGTGGTGCCGCGCCACAGCGAATTGCGCTATCGCGGCTTCGACCAGTTCGGCAATGTCATCGAGCGCACCGCCCGGGGGTTTCATGCGCGCGTGGTTCAGCATGAATGCGACCACCTGTTCGGCATTCTTTATCCGATGCGCATACGCGACCTGCGCTTGTTCGGCTTCAACGAGGAATTGTTTCCCGGACAGAAGATCGTGGACGAATAGGCCGCCGCCGCTCCTTCCCCTTCAAGGAGAAGGTTGGGATTATGGGCACAGCCCGGTACCCTTGGGGGGATGGGTAACAGAAGCACGTGTCCCGATGAAACCTTCGAGCTAGGATTGCAGTTCCTGCACCAGTTCGGTTTCAAGGCGCAACACCTGCTTGGCATTGCGCAACGCCTCGCCGTCGACCAGGAAGGTATCTTCCGCGCGCTCTCCTAGCGTATTGATTTTCGCGGTATAGAGATTGATTCCATAGTTGTCGAGCAGCCGCGCAATCCTGTATAGCAATCCGGGGCGGTCTGCCGCAACCACGTTGAGATAGTAGTAAGCGCCTTTTTCATCGGGCCGGATGTGAACTTCCGGCGTGATCGGCACGTATTTCACCTGGCGCGACGCTCTGCCTTTGGTCGGCTCAGGCAACGGGCCGTGCGCGAGCAACTGCGATTGCAGTTCGTGTTCGATATAGCTGATCAGATCGCGATAGTGCGATGTACCCCGCGCCGGATCCATGACCTGAAAGGTGTCCAGAGCGTAGCCGTGGCGCGTGGTGTAGATCTTGGCTTCCGCAATGCTGAAGTTGACGCTCTGAAAAAAACCGCAGATGCGCGCGAACAGCGACTTTTCGTCTGGCGCGTAGATCATCACCTGCAGCCCTTCCCCGATGGGAGACAACCTCGCCTTGACTATCGGTACGGCCGTCTCGACACGATAGTTCAGCAGCCGTGTATGCCATACGATGTCCTGCTCGTCGTGGCGCAGGAAATAACTATCGTCGAGCTTGCTCCATAGCCGGCGGGCGGCGGCGTCGGCGATCGCATACGCGCGCAGCTTTACCAGCGCGCGCTCCTGCCTGGCCAGCAGCGTATTTTCCGCGGGAACGCTGCCGGGATTAAGAAGGTGGCGCGTGGCGCGGAACAAATCTTCCAGCAGCTTCGCCTTCCATGCGTTCCAGACTTTCGGACTGGTGCCGCGAATGTCCGCCACGGTGAGCAGGTAGAGTGCGACGAGCCGCCGGTCAGTTCTGACTTTTTCGGCGAACGCGCGAATCACTTCCGGCTCCGACAAATCCTGCTTCTGCGCGGTCGACGACATCATCAGATGCTGCTCGACCAGCCAGGCTACCAGTTCGGTATCTTCTTTCGAGACGCCGTGCGTGCGGCAGAATTTGGCCGCGTCCACCATGCCGAGTTTTGAATGGTCACCGCCGCGCCCCTTGGCGATGTCATGAAACAGCCCGGCGAGATACAGGACTTCGATGCGATCAAATTCCGCGATCAGGCGGCTGCACAACGGATATTCGTGAGCCATCTCCGGCACGGTGAAACGGCGCAGATTGCGCACCACCATGAGGATGTGTTCGTCCACCGTATAGACGTGGAACAGGTCATGCTGCATGCGCCCGACGATGCGTCCGAAGGCCGGCATGTAGCGGCCGAGCACGCCGTACTGATTCATCCGGCGTAGTGAGTGAGTGATGCCGGTGGGACGCCGCAGGATCTCCATGAACAGCGCGCGATTTTCCGGGCTGCGACGGAACGCAGCGTCGATCCGGTCGCGCGCATGCCACAAGGCGCGCATCGTCGGCACGGCAAAACCCTTGAGTTCCGGATGGTCCTGAAGCACCAGGAAAGCTTCGAGTATCGCCGATGGCTGGCGCTGGAACAGACCGTGATTGGCTTCGAGCAGTTCCCCGTTGACGCGGAAACGCTCGCTCAGTTCGCGCGGCTCCGCCGGCGTTCCGGAAAATATGCGCCGCCGCAGGTTTTGCAGCACGATGGTATTGAGCAGCTGGACGGCCTTTGCCGTCGTGTAGAACTGCTGCATGAGTTGTTCGCTGGCACGCCGCGCCGGCGTATCGGCCAGCCCATACTCCTTGGCGAGCGCTGACTGAAAGTCGAACAGCAAGCGGTCCTCGCGCCGGCTGGTCAGGTAATGCAGGCGCACGCGCAGTACGGCAAGCGTCGCTTCATGACGCTGAAGCTGGCGGGTTTCCTCGCGCGTGAGTATCTTCTGCCGCGTCAGATCCTGCCAACTGTGGCCCAGACCGGCGGCGCGGCTGATCCACAATATGTTTTGCAGATCGCGCAGCCCTCCCGGACTTTCCTTGATGTTGGGTTCGAGGTTGTAGGCGGTATCGTTGAACCGCGTGTGTCGCTGCTGCTGTTCCAGCAGCTTGGCGCCGACGAAATAGGGCACATCGAGATCATTGACGATTGCGCCTGCGAAGCGTGCGTACTGCTTGCGATTGCCGGCGACCAGCCTCGATTCCAGCAACGTGGTCTGAACGGTCAGATCGCGCCGCGCCTCCTCCTGGCATTCGCTGATCGAACGCACGCTATGGCCAATTTCAAGGCCGATATCCCAGAGCACGCCGACCAGTGCCTCGACGCGCGCGCGGCTCGCGTCCTCGAATTCGTCCGGCACCAGGATCAGGACATCGACGTCCGAATAAGGATAAAGCAGGCCGCGCCCGTATCCGCCCACGGCAACCAGGGCCAGTTCATCCGATTGACCGGTTTCACTCCAGATCGCGCGCAGCGCATCGTCCACCAGCGCGCATTGCCGCTGCAAAACTTTTGCCGCCTCGGGCTTGACCGCGAATTCGGATTTCAGTGCGGCGCGGCCTTGTGCAAGAACCTGGCGCCAGTCGCTCACGTTGGGCGCGAACGCGCCGGATCGCGCGTCACGCCGGAGTGCACCGGATGACATCTAGGCCACGAAGGAGGGCGGCGGCGGCGTGCCCGGCGACACCGTCAACACTTCGAATCCATCATCGGTGACCAGCACGGTGTGTTCCCACTGGGCCGAAAGCGAATGATCCTTGGTGACCACCGTCCAGCCGTCCGCGAGCTGGCGTATTCCCGCCTTGCCGGCGTTGATCATGGGCTCGACTGTGAAAATCATGCCCGACTGGAGTTTTATGCCGGTTCCCGCGCGGCCGTAGTGCAGCACTTGCGGTTCTTCGTGGAATTTCCTGCCGATGCCGTGGCCGCAGAACTCGCGAACGATGGAAAACCCGTTTTCCTCGGCATGAGTCTGGATGACTTCGCCGATGTCACCGAGATAGGCCCCGTGTTTGACTGCCTGGATGCCCCGCCACATGCATTCATAGGTTATTTCCGCCAACCGGCGTGCCTGAATCGAGGGTTCGCCGACGTAGAACATGCGACTGGTATCGCCGTGAAAACCGTCCTTGATCACCGTGATATCGATGTTAACGACATCTCCGGGCTTGAGTTTTTTCGCCCCCGGCACGCCGTGGCAGACGACGTGGTTGACCGATGTGCAGATGGACTTCGGGTAGGGCTGATAGCCGGGCGGCGCGTAGTTCAGCGGCGCGGGTATCGTGTGCTGCACGTTGACCATGTAGTCGTGGCAAAGCGCATCGATTTCGTCGGTGGTTACATTGGCCCGGACGTGCGGCGCAATGAAGTCCAGCACCTCGGCCGCAAGACGGCCGGCGACACGCATTTTTTCGATTTCTTCGGGGGTTTTGATGGGGACGGACATGATTGAACGGGGCGTTGTGCAGGGAATGATAGCACCCGCCTGATTCCTGCTTCAGCAGCCCACAACTCCAGATAAGGCCAGCCCGCCCCAATATCAACCATGCGGCCCGTTCGGAATGCTGGGCGTGATGCGCGCGACGAGATAGACAGAAGCGGCCCTAACTGTGGTCGCGCGATGTATTGGCCACTGTCAGATGCCCCGGTGTCGGGTGCCACCGTAACAACCGGCTATTTGGAAATCGCACCGGCCGAGGGATCGCTGCACGAAACAGCAGCGCCGAGTGTTTATTTTCAGCACACCATGGTCGGCCATATGTGCGCACGTCGGCGTGTTTTTCACGCTTGGTATGCGCGCCGGCCAATCGGGCGACATCGGATCGAAAGCATGCTAGTGCAGGAGATGCTCCGGCCATCAGGCCGGTCACAGGTGTTCCACCTCACTGGGACTGCCGTTGTTGCACGTGCTGGTTGCCGGCTGGGAAGCAGATATCGGCGGATCTTTTTATTGGAGCAGTGTTCGGATGCTTCCCGGTCTGCCTTGCCTGGTCAATGTTTGACGCGATCCATTTCCCATTCCATGTGCTCGGCGTAGGCTGCCGGCGACATGACTTTGACGCATGCACGAACGTCCGCCAACTGCAGCGTCCGATGCCGGGTAAATCCCGCCCGGGAATCGACTGGTTCCCATTCTGTGGAGATCCAGAACATCCAGCACACACCAAGGGCAGAGTTCTCCAGCAATAGCACGCGGGATCCAGGCCGCCAGTCGATCCGATTGGGTCCAATTTTGTTCGCGGACAATTCGAACGTGGCGCCCTCTTCAGTCATCACGTCCAGATAATTCAGCACCTCGTTATAGATACTGACTTGCGAAATGAAGTCCGTTCCAAGCTGACGGATGTAGTTCGCCCAGCCTTCAGGTGCCGACGCGAGAATGTCCTCCTCAGCCGGAAAATCAATGGGATGGCGGCTGGCCGGGTTGGCAGTTTTTTCGTGTGTGGTAATGCCGCGGTCTTTTGTAGGCCGGTTCATTTGGGCTCTGTCCTTTGCGATGGCATCCGCGCGTGCGTGCAGTGGAATTGGCGGATCCCGGGCGCGCATCAAAGCGATGTGCAGCTGCACTGCCCTCCCGGTATCTGAAAGCCGTTCAGTGCGACAGCTTCGCGGTCGTCAATTTTCCTTCGCCGCGGGACAACTTCCTAATCGCCAAAGCGAGCGCGGCGGCTCTGGCCTGCTTCTGCCTTAATTCTTAGGTCTTCTTTTTTGCGGATTAATTCCCTTGCATGGGATTCAACTCTCGAGGGTCATACTGCCACAGTCGAATCTGTTTTCAAATTGGGCTAAACCACTGAGGAGCAGTACGGCCAGCGCATTAGTGGAGCGTAATGGCCGTCCAGGCAATATGAGGTATACCGCGGATCGCCGCTGTGGCAGGGGCAGGGCGCCAGCGAGATCCACGTCATGACGGGCCCGCACGCCGAATAGTCCGACCGGACTATGCTCGTAGGGTTGATCATTGAGGCGATTTGCAGGACAATTCTTACATGCGCACACGCAATGCGCTGACATAGAGCAGATGGCCAACACCTGTTACCAGTCCGGCCAAACCGGGCCAAACAATGTGTAGTCACCCGCCCGAAGTGTGAATGAGCTTATGAGGGTACGCCGCAAGGTCGTGCCCTTTTTCTTTTTCTTCCCTCAGAAACAGTCCTTGATCCGCCCGTTTACAGCGCCTTGCCGTATGCGGTAACATGCGCGCCGTTCCAAGATCGTCACACGACGACTTACGACGGACATCGGGCAGTAGTGAGCCCGGGATCATTTACCCATTCCCTGATAGCTCAGTTGGTAGAGCGACGGACTGTTAATCCGCAGGTCCCTGGTTCGAGCCCAGGTCGGGGAGCCAAAATCCCAACGTAGGCGGGATCTTACAGACGCTCTTCTTGCGTCCAACGGTGGAACAAGCGCAACTCCGTAACAGTTCGGGCTATAGCTGTTTCGCCATGCGCTCGGCCTTAACGGCCTGCACCTTATCGTAAAAGCGTCGGAGGCTCGCCTTGGCAGTGGGATTGCCGGCGTCGGAAGCTATCGCAAAGTCCCCCTCGGTAACATTTGCTCCGCGGATGAGCTGCAACTTGCAGGTATCGGCGGAGAGCATGCTCTCGAGGTAAGCAAGCGGCATGGTGATCTTGCCTGGGGCGACAGGCTTGAAACTCGTGATGTTCCCGTTGACATTCACGCGCAACTCATCGAATTCGATAACGATCGGCTCGGCATTGGCGCTTGAGGTGTAGGTTACGAAAACATCGACGATTTCAGGCCTGACGGATTCCCACCGGGCGCCCAGCATCGCGCCCTCGAAACTCGACATTCCCCCGTTCCCCACCACACGGTTGCGAGAGACTTCCACGACTTCACTGCCGTCGATTTCTGACTTCTGATCGCTGACGACGCCAAGGCTGGAAAACTGATTCATCAGTGCCGCGCAGCCAGCAAGAAAGACGGCTGCTGTCGACATGTATAGGGCCCGGTGCGTCATTTTTGTTTTTTCCTCCCGAATCCGGTCGGCCAATCAATCTGGGCCGTCAGACCATGAATCCCCTTAGGTTCGATGATCAAAAACAGCCAATGCCTAAAGCATACTCGTACCGAGCCGATGTGCTAATTAGGCCGCAAGTTCTGACTGCGATCAAGCAGCCGGCTACACCCCTGCATCTCCCAAACGGAACTGACGTGCAATAAACCACCGTTGCGAGGTCTAGGGGGTGACCCTGGTAAAGGCGAGGGACACCGGCTCTATTCCGGACTTGAGTGGCAGCCTGCCCAACGCCGTCAACGCACCCGTCGCCGGGTCGATGGTGAAGCCGGTGATGGTGTCGGAAGTCTGATCTGCCGTGTAGGCGAATTGCCCGGCGGGATCGAGTGTGACAGAGAACGGACCCTGACCTGTAATGTACGGCGAGCCCATTACGCGGGTCAGTTGCCCGGTGGGTTCGACCGTGAAAGCAGAGACGTTGGCGGAGTTTCTATTCGCCACATAGGCAAACTTGCCAGTGGGGTCTAGGGCTACGCGAATAGGAGTCGATCCTTCCGTGATCGGCACGGTTGCAATGGCCGCCAGGACACCTCCCGCATCGATCCTGAAGACCGAAACATCGTTGGAGGTTTCATTCGCGACGTAGACGAACTGCCCGGAAGGGTCAACGGTTACGAACGCAGGATTCGTCCCCGCGGCGAACGGCGAGCCGGGGACGGCGCTGAGTACGCCCGTCGAAGGCTCAATTGTGAAGGCAGAGACATTGCCTGGATTGGCGGTGGGTAGGTCGAACCCCCCCAGATTCGCCACGTAGACGAATTTCCCGGAGGGGTCGACAACGACCGAGATGGAACCCAGTCCCGATACTGCATCAGTCCCGGCACGAAACGGCGAGCCCGCCACGGGTGTGAGCGAGCCGGCTGCATCGATCGTGAAAGCAGAAACGTTGTTGGAGCTCCGATTCGCCGCGTAGGCAAACTTCCCGGAGGGATCGATTGTTACGGAGAAGGGATTTACCCCCGCGGAAAACGGAGAGTTGGTAACGCTTGTGAGGGCACCCGTCTTCGTGTTGATGACGAATGCTGAAATAGTGCTGGAATTCTGGTTTGCGACGTAGAGGAACTTGCCGGCAGGGTGAACGGCGACGGATGAAGTACCCTCCCCGGAGGGGACCGACCCATTGTCAAGCATGTGGCCGGTGGTCAGGACGCTCAAGATGGAGACCGTGCCCTCTTTGAAGTTGGCTGCGTATGCGAAATAACGCGCGGCGCCTGTTTCCGGTGGAGGATTGGCCTGCGGTGGCGGCGAGGTGGTTACCGGTGGGACGGGCGTGCCTCCGGACGACGGACCATTTGTCGTCGGGGAGGGCGCAGGTTTTTCCGCACTACTGCTACCTCCTCCTCCCCCGCATCCGGCGAACAGGAGGGGAAGGAGGAAAACCACACAGTTGAGGACTTTTATGCTGTCGGACCGTCGAAACACGTAAACCTATCTGTATTCGATGGATGCAATACGGCCCTTTGAGGTTCAAGGAGGTTGTCGTTAGCACCACTAAGTCGAGCATACAAGGGCGAATACGCTGGCATTGCGTATTAATCTGTAGTTACGTATGGTCCCTATGCACTACGGGCGTCCGGCCAACGCGTGGGATTCGCCTTCAAATATGCGCGCGGCGCCTTGTCGGTGAGCCGTAGAAGACATTACAGTGGTAGCGGCCGCCCGCGCTGCAGTCGTGTCGAACCAGTCGTGATTTTCCCGCGATGCGCGAGTAGGGTTGAAATTAGCAAGATTCATTACGGCAATCCGTATAATCAATTCATCGCTCACCTTGCCGCTCTTGCCGAGAGCGCCGATCCCGGATTGGGGAATCCAAGTCCAAACCTTGAAGCAATTGTCTGCTGCGCGTGACCCATTCCGGGTGCGGGAAAGCGCGGCGCGTACGTCAGGATGTCAAATCCGATGAAATCCTCCAGGCGAATGCTGCTCGTCGGTGGCATCGCGGCAATCGCCCTCGTTGCGATTCCTTTTCTGTTGCCTCTGGGAATGTTCATTCCCGAAATCGAGCGCGTTGCCTCAGCGCAATTGAAGGCACCGGTAAAGATCGAATCCCTGCGCCTGTTTATTCTGCCGATTCCGCATCTCTCGCTCGGCGGCATCGTGGTCGGCAGGAAACCATTCCTGCAGGTCAAGGAAGTGATCGTTGCGCCGCGTTTGCTCTCCCTCTTCGACAACCCGAAGGTCATCAGGTCGATCAGTTTGCGCGGCGTGGTCATCGGTCAGGCGCTCGTCACCAAGGCTTCCAACTGGGCCGCCAGATCGACCGGCGGCGGACCTGCCGTCGTGCGCGTAGAACACATCGAAGTGCGGGACGCATTCGTCGACCTTGCCGAATTCAAGTTGCGCAATATCGATCTCGATCTCGAACTCACTCCAGATGGAGGGCTTGCGAGCGCCGAGGTGCGTGCCGATCACGATCGTCTGCATGCAACCCTGATGCCGCGCGGCAAGGATTTCAGCGTGGAAATTGCGGCCCGCGATTGGAAACTGCCGGCCGGGCCGCCTTTGCTGATGTCCACCCTCATGGCATCGGGCACGCTCACTCCACAAAAGGGAATTGCGATCACGGCCATTCAGGCGCAACTGTATGGCGGCACAGCATCCGGCAAGCTGAATGTCGGATGGAGCAAAGACTGGACGATCGCCGGTAATCTGGATATTCAGGGTGTGGAGATCCAGCCTGTCGTGGCGCTCTTCACCAAGGACACGACCATCAGCGGCCACCTGACAGCCAATCCGGTGGTCGACATGCGGGCACCCGTCGCTGCGCAGCTTGCGGACGCGGTGGACGTCGAATCGGATTTCAAGGTCGAGCAGGGCATTCTCTACAACATTGACCTGAGCAACGCCCCGAAGGTGCTGCTGAACAAGGAGGCATTGAAGGGAGGGCAGACCAGTTTCGACCATTTCACCGGCCATCTTGGCGTCGACTCCGCCGGCTATTATTTGACGAAGGTCGAGATTGGATCGGGCGTCC
>Ga0068858_100006395_pt1 | contig 11480 bp, 7 predicted proteins | sample KBSSwiS12_FD_66589 | JGI IMG/M metagenome (GOLD analysis project Ga0068858, IMG submission 66589) | Switchgrass rhizosphere microbial communities from Kellogg Biological Station, Michigan, USA - KBS Switchgrass S1-2 | ecosystem: Host-associated > Plants > Roots > Rhizosphere > Soil ... | reverse complement strand
CGTCGAGTCCCGATCCCGACGGTGAATCCCGAAGAGGCCGATAAAGTCGCACACAGGCTGGATGGCGGTACTCAATTGGACTATTACCACTACTCGCTGACGATGCACGCCGCTCGGCGGTTGGCGATATTTACCGCCTGCAATGTCGACTATCTTGGCGCGGACCGCGACACGCGGAGTCGTAAGGCATTGGGGAAGGACCAGTGGCGAATCGACGATCGAATGGATAAGAAATATCAGATCCCGAAGAGCTTCTATGACAAATGGAAGAAGCTCGACTATGGTCACTTGGTGCGACGCGAAGACTGCTTCTGGGGGAGCAGCGACCAAGAGCGCGAATACGCTAATGCCGACACCTTCCACATGACGAACTGCTCGCCTCAGCACGAGGCGTTCAATCGATCGAATCTTGATGGACTCTGGGGCAACCTTGAAGAGACGATCAAGGCGCAGGCATCGGACCCCGAATACAAGATCAGCAAACTAAGCGTGTTCTCAGGTCCGATCTTCAACGACAAGAAGGACCTTGTTTGCGGCGACGTCCGTGTCCCGATCTCATTCTGGAAGGTCGTAGTGGCGCCGGAGCCTAACAACAAGGTCAAGGTCTATGGCTTCATATTGAAGCAATCGGATGTCCTACGCGATGACCCACCGTTCGAGGAGTTTGATCCGACGGGATACGAGCGTTCATTTGCTAGTTTGGATGCGATCGAGGTAGTCACATTCGTACGCTTTGCGGATGCGCTCAAGGCCGCCGACGTGCGACGCGGGCGATGAGTTGTCCAGGATCAACGCTCATTCCAGCGAGCCACGTCGTACCAAGTTTGCTTACCGTCCGGGATCGACGTTTCTACGGTCGAGCCTTTGTACGCATATCGAGAAAAATCATCGTTGCACCCCGCGTCGCAGGGTGGATCTCCGGCGAGAGCTTTCCTACCGAAGGATCGAAGGATCGAAGGTGAGCGGAATCGTTCGCGCTCAGCCCGGTTTTTTGCAAAGCGTTTCGCGAAAGGACCATTCATGAGCTTTGACCGTAACCTCTGCTATCGCACAGTTGCTATAACCGCAACCGGTGCCGTATGCGCATGCACCTCTATGCCTCAAGGTACGATCTCGTACAACTTCCCCAAGGCAGAAACGCAAGTAGTAGTTACTCAATCGCTTGCATGTAACGCCGCTGGCGACGCGGTGCGCCAGGTCGTCGATGTCTCGTCCAAGACAATGTATACGACCGATCTCGACGTCGATCCGTGGCAGATCAGCCCTCAAGGACTTAGCGGGGCGTTCACCGATACAGATCTGTCTCTTACGTTCACCGACGACGGCCGGCTCGCAGGGGTGAATATCACCCAAACGGGGCAGGGGTCGGCTATCGCAAAGGACATCATTTCCATAGCTAAGGCGGCGATCGCTGTGGCGGCGAGCGCGCCTGACGGACTATTCGACGCAAAGGGCGCGTGCAAAGTCATTGCGAGCTTTGCGCCGCCAAAGGCACCGAAGAGTGGTGCTGGTGCTGCGACCGGGGGCGCGGTCGCCGGGGGTACTGCCGCCGGCGGTGCTGCCGCTGGTGCTGCCGCCGGCGGCACTCGCGGCGGAGGTGGCGGTGTCAGTGGTGGAGGTGGCGGTGCGGCAGGTGATGGCGGTTCAACGCCAGACACCCCGACAGTCACGCTTATCTATGCCGGCACGTTTACATACGTTAAAGGAACTCCCGCAAATCCGCCGGACCCCAAAGCCGTAAGTCTTAGCGTGCGATCTCCGGCCGCGTCCAAGGCAGCGGATCGCCTCGTTCTAAAGCCGGACACCTCGACGGAACCGATCCATGAAGAGTTGAAGAAGTTCTTGCCATCGCTCGGCTATACCGTGGTCATCGGACCCTCGTCGAAGAAATATCGTGCGGCGCAATGGGCGAACGCTCTAGACTCAGATGTACGGCTTAAGCTAAATTCCGTCGCGAGCGCGCCCCTGTCAATCTTGGGGCCGGTAGGCGATCTGAACTCAGTCGATGAGGTGTGGCAAGGTGCGGCAGCGGTCCCGCTTACAAGTGCCGAGGACATGTATTTCGTTCCCATTCCGAAGGCAATGGCGTTTGGCACACAGAAGTTCAATTTGACTCTGACCGATGCGGGAGCGATATCCAAGATTGGGTATGCAAAGACGGCATCTGCAGATGCAGCCGACACAGCGGCGGCGGTCAGCGGCGCGATATCCGGTGTCCTGACGAAGCCGACCGACGCGCAGAAGGCGGCCGCCGCGCAAGCAAAGGCCGACCTCATCTACGAACAGCAAAGACTTGCCGCTTGCGTAGCAAATCCAGGTTCATGTGCTTCAAAGTGACCGTAGCTTGAGCGGCCCCACAGAGTTCACTCCCTTAGGCAGTGACGACGAGCTGGCGCGGCGCGCGCGCAACTAATCTCTACGAAAGTGACGCAGATGTGGATCTTTCGGCGCTCACGGCGGCTTGCGGTAGTGCTGACAGGGTTGTCATGCGTGATCGCCTCCGGGGCAACTGCGCAGCCTGCCGAGCATCGTCCGTTTACGAACACTCTCTCAAATTTGCGGGAGGAGCAGCCTCCGAGTCGCGCTGACGCCGTATTTGATGTCAAGCAGGCGGTCGTGAACGACCTCAAGGCCAATGGAGCCCTATCTGCTGATCGTCTGAAAAGCTTTGCGAATCTTCCGCTCAACAAACTCATCGAAAGGCTCGCGATTGCGCCGCCTGTCGGTCCTTCAACTATTGCTGCACCCAAGAACGGCAGATCGGTTCCAGCGCCCGCCGTAAATTGGGTCGGTGACAAAGGCGGCGCAACGACTGGTCATCCCGGCGTCGCGCTACTACTGGCAAAGCAACCAGGAAGAGATCTATTCACAGTGCAATGCAGCGGTACGTTGATTCGCCAAAACATCGTCCTCACGGCCGCGCATTGTATGTGCTATTCGGATCGTCCCGCATCTAATTACGCTACCGGCGATTTGTGCCAAAAGGGCGACCAAATTCGCACACCTGCTCCGCTCCTCGATGAGACGCGTTGGCGCGTGTTCTTTCAGCATGGAGGCCTTCGAGAGGTCAAGCACATTGAGATTGACGGAGACTACAAGTTCGGCGATGCCGCGGTTAGTGGGGACATCGCAGTCCTTGTCCTCGCGAACCCGGTGAAACAGATTAATCCGCCGACGCTTCCCGCCACAAGCGGCGCTGCACCGGCATGGGCAACTGGAACCGTTGTTGGCTTTGGCTATAGCGCCAAGCCAAATGCGCCCGCGGCCAGAATACTGCAACAATTAGTGCTTCCAGGCATGAAGGCCCAAGGACAGGTCTCTTCTGCATCGTGCAGCACCGAAACGTACCTCAATCAGGCTGCGAGCCTATGCGCACTCTATGATCCCAACCCCGACGGTTCGGCGGCAACTATTTGCGGGGGCGATTCCGGCGGGCCACTCTGGACGATGCCCAGCGACGATACGCAAATTGGTGTGACATCAGGGCGAAACGACCGTGACTGCACCGTCTCAGGAACACTAGGATTTCAGATGTCAGTTGGGTTCCGCGATTACCGAAGCGTAATCGACAAATGGATCAAGGATTACGCAGTACCCACGGCGGTTGGTGTATGGCCGGTATTTGGCGAGAATCTGCGAAATGTAGTCGACCGGCGCAATGTCCAAGTATTCGACGACGCGGGTCGTTTCGAGTCAGATGGATGGATGAAACTCGACAGTGACAAGCTCGTTCTAGGAACAATGAATTCCTCGGGTCAGATTACTCTGTTCGCCATTCAAGACCGGACCGGAAAGACGCTATGCACCGGTGTTGCGGGCGCCGCGCGGAATATTCCGAATGTGGACCTATGCTGGACCCGAATCGCGTCGGGAGTGCAATTCCGCGTTGTCGCGCAAGGAACCGCGCACGAGTCTGTCCAATTCGTGGTTACCACTCACTCCGACGGCTCGGTTTTTTTTCAGTAGTCGCAAATGGTGTGATGGGTGGGTTGAGCAGGCGATTCTTGTGGCGAATTCCGATCGTTTTGGCCTAAAGCTACGCTTGGAATCGAGCCAACGTGCGTTATCGCCGAAAGCGAGACGCTTTGTGTGCGATAGGACCAATGTGTGAATCCACGAACGGGGGTCATGATGCTAAGTAGCCGCCGGTCGCAGCTGGTGCTCACCGCCTGGCTCGTCCTGGGTTGGCCAATCAACGGCATCGCCGCCGAAGACTGCACGGGTATCGTTAAGGCCGAATGGCTAGTCGATGGCCGGAAAATGCGCTTATTAAGCGAATATAAGTATGTCGATCCGCCAGGGATCGAATGGCTTGCGCCGAGTGGATCTGTTGTCGACGGCGCTTCAATCCCACAATTCGCCTGGTCTGTCGTAGGAGGGCCTTACGAAGGCAAGTACAGAAATGCGTCCGTCGTTCACGATGTGGCATGCGACGCGAAGGCGCGTCCTTGGGAGCAGGTGCACAAGATGTTTTATGACCATATGTTGTGCAGCGGCGTGGGGAAGTCAAAGGCCCAAGCGATGTACTGGGCGGTGTACCAGTGCGGTCCTCGATGGGGCACTGAAGGCGCCCCAAAGCCCAACTGGTGTGGTCTCCCGGAAGCGGCTAGTTACCTGACGACTGTTGCGGGCTACCTCACCGCCAATCCTGTAGAGCCGGTGGAGAGGCTGCAGACGCTACCGATCGAGCAAGTCCTTTATGAACAGCGTATGGGTCGACAGATCCCCCGTATTGATCTTCATGAGCCAATCGAAAGCAAATATCGGTTTGATATCAGGTGAGGATGTCTTTCCGCGCAGCTATACAAGTCCTTGGTTGTGGGGAGTAGTGGATCTGCGCCTGAGCTCGCGGACGACACAGACATTAGCGACGGATTCGCCATCCGCCGGTTAGGGCAGACTTCAGAGCATGTCCGCATCGTCGGCAGAAGGCTTTCGGAATGAACAGCGGGGCAGCAGGCCAGTGGAATCATGCGGGCCGCCACGTGTGCTCTAGGATAAAAAGTCCGGAGCCAGAGTGAGGCAGCCGAGTCCCTGCCATTGTCGGGTTTCTCATCGAGAAGAACACCTGAACTTACAGGTCATCGCGCTCCTTAAGTTTCTGAGCCGCATTTCGATGGTCTGGCTCGTGACCGGGTCTGTCAAGTGTCGGCCCGAGAGATGGCTAGACGGCGGCTCTCAGCTAGCCGCCTTGGCTCGCTTAGGATCTATTCGTTAGCAAACGACCATGCGAGGGATCGCTCATCGTTCCAACTAAGATGGTACGACTCTAGTTTGCATTCCGATCTTTGAGTAGGCCAAGCATTTCCGCGTATGCGCCAGCATTTTCCTTATACACGGTTGCCGCGACGTTCTTGAGGAATCGAATGTTGTCGGGAGACGTGTTGTCCATGTCGTCGCTCGCATCCGTGAGTTCTCCTTGAAATCGAAAGATACGTCCGAGTCCCAGCTCCGGGCAGAGTATTGCGTTCATCTGTTCGTCCACGTTGTCGCTGATGCCATCGAAGACGATATCTAGGAGTGGCCTCGCCCATCGCATCAATCCCCATTGACGTGTTTCGCGGTGATCGTATCTCCGCTTCAGGGAACCAGTGCCAAGTGCAACGACGACAAACTGCGTATCCCGAATCGCCTTCGCCCATATTGAAGTCGAGTCATCGCTAGTTTGCGACTGATTCTTCGATAGCCTTTGATGTTCAATGGCTTCGACTAATCCACGAGCACATGGATTGTTTGCGAAGACGCCACCGTCCACTAGATGATAGTGAGTCTGCTTCTGGATGTCTTGAATGTAAGCAGGGGAAAAATACGTCGGAGCCGCGCTAGTAGACCGCGCGACGTCTCGATTTAAGAAGTTTTCTCCTGGAATCTCCCTCGCCACCCAACTTCTAAATATCTTCGGAGCTCGAGCAGTCATGTCGTAGGCGGTCACCGCTACGTTGCCTAGCAGGTCCTTAAGCGCGGAATCACCAAAGCGCTCCAGAAGCACCTGCTGAAGAGGAGAGACGTTGTACCGCGGTCTGCTCCAAGGAAGGACTATGCCAGTCTTCTCTCCAAAGATTCTGGGGCCGTCATCCTCGTAAAAATTGACAAGATCGGTCGCTGAGAACTGAGGTCTCTTCGTGTTGCCCTCGGGTTTGGCGAGTGCGAGCGCCAGGATTCCACCGGTCGAAGTGCCGATAATGTAGTCAAAGACATCAGAGCATGGTGTGCCAAGGTCTCCCTCGAGCCGTTGCAGTAATAGCGCAGGCACGATTCCGCGAATGCCTCCGCCATCAATCGACAGTATCTTGACCGTTGCCATAGACAGTCCCCTCTTAAAGTCGCGCCATTCAGATAGATTGGTTTACGAAAGCGGATTCAGTGACTACACGATTAGGGAATGCTCAACATGTTCTCTGCCGATTGCTCCGTTATCGAGGCGATTGATCGCCTATGCTCTTCGCTTCCATCAAGGGACATGAAATTCTACGTCAAGCGCGCGCGGTTTCGCCTTTCTCTGGAATGCCACCTTTGCAGCTGGGCCTCGCGGAGAAACCGGTCGACGACCGCCATCGATGCGAAGGCCTTCGAGCGCCGTAGGAAACCCCTGTAGAGCACTCGTTTGAGCGCCTGCGCTAGTTGATTCCGAAGGATGGCGGCCGTATGTGAGCGGCGTATCCCCTGCCCTGATGGGGCGAGTTGACATTCGCCTCGGCGCCAAGTCAGCTAGCGTGAATATGGGCAGACACGTCTTCCGATACCAGTCGAACGAAGAGCACCACGTTCCTGGCGTGATGAAGCGATGGATAAGGAGTCGTCGGCTCAACGGAAGGATGAGATCCCCCTCTGGCCATCCGTCGTGCTAGAACTAGCAGACGTTCGGATTTACCCTATTACGCGCAAGTCAGAGCGGCGGTGCGCCTTTCCTCGGCCGGGGAGCCACCAACTCTCAGCGGAATCAAGCGCCTGCCTGAAGCCACGCATTCCAGCCGTCGCGCAAGCAGGACGCCCTTCGAATCATTCAGCTGCCACTGTGCGAGCAACACGGATTCCATGGAGACTTCAAGAGGGCTATACCACCGCGTGTCCACAATTACGTCAGAATCCATCGCGATAGCCTTGGTCGATATGAAATAGAGACTTCCGACATTCATCATCATCATTAGCGGCTCAGTTCGCTGCGCGATGTCAAAGGCGGCATTTCCGCCGGCATCGGAGGCGTTTAGCGTCGCGATCATCTTCGTGGCATCGTCAAGGCTTGTCTGCAACGCTTGTGCAGTGGAAGCCACAGATTTGGTCCTTGCGTCGGCAGGGTCCTTGGAAGAGATACTTGCCGCGGCTATGACCAATTGATCATTCGCGCTCTTCGTCGCGGCAAATAGCTTGCGGGTCAGGGCACTTAAAATGCTTGGCTTGCCCGCGTCGGGCTTGCAGACGAGAGGGTTGTCAATTTGCCACCTTGCCAGTAGGTCCGCGTCGATGCACGGTGTCATCGTCATGGATAGGTCAAGTACGTCATAGCCTTTCGACTTTAGGACCTGTGCCACGGCGGTCGCCACAGCCGCATCGGCCTGATCCTTTTGGCTCGTGGTTGCGAAGCTATATTGTGTTTTGAATAATTCCGCGAATCCGATAGCCGCTTCAGCGATCCCGGCGATCACGAGCGGTGCCACGTACTCGCTTCGTTGATTCGTTGAAAGTGATGCAACTGCCCTTTTCAGAACTTCGGTCCGCGAGACGATTGTGTCGGTGGACGTACCTATTGCCGTTACGACGGATTTATAGACGCCAATGGAGGCTCGTGTCTTGCCATCTTCAAATGCAAAAGAGCGCGCGGATGCGTTTTCGGTGGCCAAGGAGATTTGGGAGGCGATCGTGAAGGCAACCTGATTTGCAAGAAAGTTCACGTTCTTGTCGGCCGTGGCATTTAGCGCGGGCGCGGCAGGCACCGATGGCGTTAACGTCTTGTCCGGCGCGGCAGGGATCTGACTCTTAAGCAGATTCACCTTCGCCTGCTGCAGGTCAACCTCGGCCTTGTCGGATGCCGCATCCGCCCAAGAAGGGTTGGACATCCCAACCGCGATTGCAATGCCGAACGCACGAACGCACGCCACAGAGAATTGCTGTGGCGGTTGGCAGACGAGTCGCCCCGATCGCCCGTGTCTAGAACTTGGCAGGCGAAGCCCAGTGTGAAATTCGATTCTCGGGTTATTTGCCATATTGACTTCCTCCGCTGAATTTCCGCTGTTTGCGGTAGGGCTACCGCGCTGAAGAGCTGCAGTACTTCGTGATACGCCCAGCTACTCCAGACAGTGGATCTGCCAACCTCGAACAGGTTGTGATTCTTCCGGAGATATTTCGCGTGATATTCACCACGCCCGACGCCGCCATCGGCTGTTCACGGCAAGGGAAACGCGAACGGAGGTCCCGAAATATGTGGTCTTACCGATCGGAGGATTGGAAGTCCGTCGGTTCGCGGGAACACGCCGCCCCGAGGGTTCGGACTGTCACCATTCCGGCACCCCATGGCTCTTCCGAAGAGAAACTAGCAAGATCGAATCGATGGGCCAGATCCGTGGCGAGTGACGACCGAACCACCCCGGGTCCTTCACCGACGGTATCATCGTCCGTCGACAGGTACGACGGTGGCAACGACTCGAGTGAACCCGCCCCCCCACCTAAATGGGTAGGACGAGTCTTTGCGATTGTCTATCGACGAGCAACCGGTAGGTCCAGAACGGTCGGATTGGCCGAGTTGCGAGTTACGCGGTATCAGTGGCAGTTTAATAGGCGGCGCATCCACCGAACGGGCCGGCGACGGATTTGTCATCGGAAGGTGGGTATTTCCGGACTGGATGAGTTGAGTTTGTCCCAGGTTGCTGATGGCGGAACTTGGGTTCGAGTATCAAGCGCTGGCGCACGTGGTCATACCAGGAACGTTTGTCTGAGAACAGCCTCCGACGTGATCGCGTGTCGCCCTGGCCGGCTAATTCGCACCTGATAGCGGGCCCCTATGTCGTCAGTCGCAAAGGGAAATGCGTTCGAGGACCGCGTGTTCGCGGCGGTGAAGCTGGAACTGGCTGGTGATAGGTTGGGCCTGTCGCCGAGGCTTGGGCGCGCATTCAAAAAGAAGGGGTACTACTCGAGTGACAGGGATAGCGACATCGTCGTTGATATCTCAATTGAGGTCTGGCTTCCTGGCGCAGACCAATGGTCGATGCTTTGGGTATGTGAGTGCAAGGACTACTCTGGAGCGATTCCCGTCGATGATGTCGAAGAATTCAAAGCAAAGCTAGACCAGATCTCCGGGGCAAATCGGAAAGGTGTCGTCGCGGTGACGGGTGCGGTCCAGGTATCGGCTTTGAACTACGCCAGATCTCAGGGTATCGGGATTGTCCGAATCCTCCCCGACGACCAAGTCGTGCACCTCCTCTATCACATGACCATCGATATGGTGAATGAAACGCAGGAGCTCGATACGAAAGAGTTTTCCCGAGCGTTAACGCAACCAGCGTTTGTGGCGACGAATAGGGACTTCTATGCGACCGCTGAGGGGTACATCTTCGGGGACTGGTATTCCCTCCTTAGGAAGGCCCTCTCGTCGGAAGCGCCGAAGCCCTAGCATGTCAGTCAACGCGGACAGCTTTTCGACGGCCGGAGCGTCACACCGAACGTCCGGTTCCGGCTGATGCAGTCTTTAGCAGCCGAGGCGGCGACGCGTCCCCAACCTTGCAACATCGTCGTCGCTGGCGGACGATGAAGGCGCGGAAGCCCTAACGTAGTCTTGTTATCCGACGCTTGCCCGGCGGTCTCCGAACGACTCATTCACCTTGTCACCAACGCATCGGTCTGAGGGCGAAGGCGGGAGGTCGGTTGTCTGAAAATGTACGTAAAGGTGTGCACGCGGCTTCTTCAGACCCAGGATCAAAGGGCATCTGTTGCGACGAAATGCCGACGGATGCCACATCCGTCGCTATTTCGGTTCAGCGGAAGTCGGTTTCCGTCCCTCAGCGGACCTGGCGACTGACCGCTTTCGGGCAAGCCAGCGCAGTCGCCCAATGTGGGGCTTGCGGCTCGTCTGTCGTCCCGTTTCGATGCGCACCCGCGCGGCGTCATTGCGCTCTCGATGCCATTCTTTGAAAGGCTCAAATCGAGCGAAGAATTTGAACCCTTCGAACTTGGGTTACGAGGCGGGCCGAGCTGCTTAGCGGGGCGTTGAATTCCATCACTCATAGCGCTTGCCATCTTGGTTATCATTCGGCCTCTCACCGCCTGTTGAGGCGTTGACGTATTGGTATGAAGGAGATACCTTGCCGCCTCAATGCCAGCGTCACGCATGCGGGATGCGTCCAAAGCGGGCCAAGGAGTGGGCCATTCTGCTTCGTCCTCGAAGACAGGGAGATCCGACATGAAACGGACCGGCTCCTTCCTCTCACTGGCAATCGCGATGGGCTTAGTGCCTTTCGATGCGACTGCGCAATTGCAGCTTTTCACACGCGTCGAGCCCTTCGACGGGGTCCGGCTAGGGATCTCCTACGACATGGCTGCACAGAGGCCGGCGCTGGCCGGCCGGCCATGCATCGAATTCGACGCGCAGAAAGTCTTCCTGCAGCCGGCGAATCCCCCGGTCGATTCCAACTCGGAAAAGATCACGCGCAAGTACGACCTGGTGAAGAAGATGGAGTTGACGGCGGACGCGCAGGTCAAGGCGATTACGGGCAGCTACGCGGTCGGCAGCAGGCTGGAACTGGCGGACACGGCGGAAGTGCACCAGTACAGCGAGACCACCATGCTCTGGAGCTATCGCATGCAGGACACGCCCATCCTGCTGTCGGAGAACATCACGTTGAAGGACGAGTACCTCGACCTGCTCAAGAAAGGACCGGAAGGGCGTGACGAGTTCCGGGCCAAGTGCGGCACGGGCTTCGTGATCGGCATGCAGACCGGCGAGTACTACTACGCCACGCTCTTCACCCAGAACGTCACCGAGAGCTCGGTGCAGAGCGTGAAGCTCAATGTCACATATACCATCAAGTCAAGCGTCAATTCGAACGGATACCTGGACTATAAGAGGTCGGTCGATGAGAAGACTGAAAAGTCTCGCAAGACAGCCAAGGCCTCGCATACCGACAACCAATTGCCGAATTCGGACGACCCCGAAGTCATCAAGCAGCAGTGGCGTGACTTCAAGGCCACCGGACGCGGTGCGCAGGTTGTCCGGGTGCTGATCGCACCTTACTCGGTAGCATCGAACGTCCCGATCGGTGGTGTCCTGTCGGAAGACCGGGACCAGACCCGGATCGACAAGCTTCTTGAATCGCTGTGGGACCTCAAGACCTTGATGGAGTCAGGAAACCTGGTCCTGCGCGAGCCCAACCTCTTCGCGATGGGCGTGCCCGGCCTCGCAGGCGGCAAGCGCCCCGCTCGCCTGGCTTACGTGAAATCGGCGCTCCAGCGCTGGAATAACGAATATGACCAGCTGCTGGAGTTGACAAAGC
>Ga0068858_100006390_pt1 | contig 11484 bp, 9 predicted proteins | sample KBSSwiS12_FD_66589 | JGI IMG/M metagenome (GOLD analysis project Ga0068858, IMG submission 66589) | Switchgrass rhizosphere microbial communities from Kellogg Biological Station, Michigan, USA - KBS Switchgrass S1-2 | ecosystem: Host-associated > Plants > Roots > Rhizosphere > Soil ... | reverse complement strand
TTGATCCCGGCGGCGTGCCCGATGCTGCAGAAGAACCCGGCGACCGACTGGATGTACACCGCGGACCCCGGCGGCTGCGGCCTCGGACTCTACGAGCGGCGCATGATGATGCCGAGAGGCAAGATGCTTGGCGGGTCCTCAGGGATCAACTACATGGCGTACGTGCGCGGCCATCCAGGAGACTTCGACGCCTGGGCCGACGGGGGCGCGAGCGGATGGAGCTACGACGAGGTCCTGCCGTACTTCAAGAAGAGCGAAGGGCTCGTTGCGAGCGTCGAGATCCCGATTGACGCGGCGGCGCACAGCACCACCGGGCCTCTGGGCGTTTCTGTCCGCTCGCCGATATTGACGGGCGCGCGCGAGTTCGTCGACGCCGCCGCGGCGGCCGGCATCCCGCGCGGCGACTACAACGGACGCGATCGCGGCGGTCCGGCCGGTGCTGTGTCGCTGCTCCAGACGTCCACGCGGGCGGGGAAACGATCGAGCACGTATCACGCCTTCCTCGAGGGCGAGGCCGAGTGCAGGCCTAACCTGACCATCATCACGGGAGCGCACGTGACGCGCGTGATCCTGGAGGGCTCGCCCGGGCACGCGGTCGCCACGGGCGTGGAGTACCGCACCGCCGCCGGCGAGACACGAACAGCGCTCGCCGGTAAAGAGGTCGTGCTGAGCGGCGGCGCGATCGGGTCGCCCCACGTTCTGCTGCTGTCCGGCATCGGACCGCGACGCGAGCTCGAGGCCGTGGGTGTCCCGTGCGTCGTCGATTCACCGCATGTCGGCAAGCACTTGAAGGATCACCTCCAGGTCGCGCTGGTGTTTCCGGCGCCGGGCGTCGGCGTCTCGATGATCGAAGTCGGCATCTCGTTCGGACCGTCGGCGCTGCGCGCACCTGCGGGGCCTCTGCCCGCGGATCCCGGCGACGATGCGGCGATGCCCGCAGAGCTCCAGGCGCTGAAACAGGAGGCCGAGCGACGCATCACCGAATGGGCAACAACGGGGAATGGCCTCGTGTCGTCCTCGCTCTACGACGCGTGCGCGTGGTTCTCCACCGGGCTGGGCGATTCACATACGCACGACGCGCAGATCGGCTTCTTCCCGTGCGGGTACAACCTCGACATCTGGCAACGATGCCTGCGCGTCGACACGAACCAGTATTTCGACGACCCGTCGAAGCGGCTCGCTGCCGACGCCGAAAGCATGCTCGTGCTGGCGAATCCGGTCCAGCCGCATAGCGAGGGCGAGATTGTGCTCGAAAGCGCCGACCCTGCCGCTCACCCGGCCATCCGCATGAATTACTTCGATGACCCGCACGATATCAAGGTCATGGTCGCGATCATGCGCCGCGTCCTGGATGTCGTGGCGCACTGGCCGGCGCACCGGACGATCGGCCCGTTACTGATCCCGCCGTTTCTCGCCCGGAAGCACGGGCACGTCGAAGGCAGCGTGCCGAGCGACGCGCTGCTCGAGGACTTCGCGCGTCACTATTCGTGGACCGTGTATCACCCGACGACGACCTGCCGAATTGGGAGCGTCGTCGATGCACGCCTTCACGTGATGGGTGTCGACAGGCTTCGCGTGGCGGATGCGAGTGTGATGCCGAACGTGGTCAGCGGCAACACGAACGCGGCGTCGATCATGATCGGCGAGAAGGCGGCCGAGATGCTGGCCGCCGACCATGGCGTGCGCCTGAAGGAATTCGTTGGTTCAAGCTGACGTCGGTTGTGTCGGCGGTATCGTACCTCCCAGACGCCGTCGAAAAACCCTGACCCTCAAGTAAGTGGTCGATCCTGCGGTGTGACCGTAGTGTCCGGCTTCAGCCGGACCAGCGTCACGCCCAGCCACGCCGTCCACAGCAGTCCAAGCAGCGGGTCCACAATCAACAGTGACGGCGCCGCGAACTCGCACACCTCAACGACGCCGCCGATGAGGAGCAGAGCCCTGAGGGGCGTTGGCAGCCGGCGCGCCGCGAAATCGGACCACCCAGCCAGAGCAACCGCCAGGCCCACGGCGCTCGTCGCGGCGAGCACCAGGCCCGTGCTGACGCCATTGACGGCCCGATACCCAGAGTGGTCATGGGCCTGCACAACCCCAGGAAAGGCGACGATCGGCACGATCCCACCGGCAAGGAACAAGGCCGCGGACGCGGACGTGAGCAGCACCGCAAGGCGCATTCGCACCGGCGCGGCGCCACCGAGAAGCTCGCGGAGCGCAAGCACGACGACGAGCGCGGTCACGCCGAAGGAGGCGTCGAGCAGATTGACCGCGGTAAAGAGACCTGGTGCCGATTGGAGAGCCGCAATTCCTTTGACCGGATCAGAAAAATCGTCGGGTGCGGCCAGGCCGAAGCGTGGAAAGACGAGGACGAAGATGCTGAGCAATGCAAGGAACTGCGCGAAGGTGACCCACGACGCGTATCCGCCGGCCCGTGTGATTCGCATGCCTGTGCTACGTTGGCAGACGAGGAACGGATTTCGGCTCATGCCGGAGCTGACATCCCGACCCGGGCGTGCGGCGTGAGGCGATGGACTGGAGAATCTCATCCAGAGGTGTTTTGATTAAGCTAGACGCATGGCCCGTCCGGTCGTCGCCCTGCTCACCGATTTCGGCACCAGAGATCACTACGCCGGCACGATGAAAGGTGTGGTGCTCGGCATCTGTCCCGACGTCACGCTCGTGGACATCTCGCACGACATCGCCGCGCACGACGTCCTCGGCGGTGCGCTCGAGCTCGCGGCGGCGTATCGCTATTTCCCCGCCGGCACGATCTTTCTCGTCGTCGTCGATCCCGGCGTCGGCTCGACCCGCCGCGGCATCGCGGCCGAAGCGGGCGAGTTCAAGTTCGTGGCGCCCGATAACGGCGTCCTGACGGCGGTGTTCGACGAGCACCCGCCCAAGCGCGTCGTCGAACTGACCGAACGCAAGTACGCGCGGCCGACCGTCAGCCGCACCTTCGAGGGACGGGACCGCTTCGCGCCGGCCGCCGCGTGGCTCGCCAAAGGCATCGACCTTGCCGCCTTCGGACGGTCAGCGGGACCGATCCAGCGTCTCGAGATTCCACGTCCGGTGCAGGACGACGGCCGGATCGACGGTGAGGTGCTCCGCGTCGATCGCTTCGGCAACCTGGTCACGAACATCGATCGCCGGACCTTCGACGTCCTCGCGGGCGGCGCACTCGACATCCGGATCGGCGATCACCCGGTGTCGAGGGTCGTGTCGACTTACGCGGACGCGTCGGCCGGCGAGGTGTGCGCGCTCTTCGGCAGCACCGACCATCTCGAGATCTCGGCCAACGGCACCAGCGCCGCCGAAGCCCTCGATCTGCGGCGCGGCGCGCCCGTGCATGTCGCCCGCCGCGCGTGATAGGATTTGCCGCTCTGACCACGACGATCAATGCAGAACTCGCAGCGCTCGCAGCATGTTTGGCATGTTTGTCTTTCTGCGTGTGCCGCGGGTTCCGCGTTGTTTGTCGTCTTCCGTTGAGAAACCATGATTGATTTCACGCTGACGGACGAACATCGCCTGCTCGAGCAGTCGATTCGCGAATGGGGCGCGCGCGAAGTGTCGCCCTTCATCCACGACAACGATCGCAACCATCATTTCGATCGCGAACGCATTCTCGGCGGCATGGCGAAGCTCGGCCTGCTGGGCGTCTCGATTCCGCAGGAATACGGTGGCGCCGGAATGGACTACATCGCCCTCGGCGTCGCCAGCGAGGAGCTCGAGTACATCGATACGTCGCTCCGCGTCATCATGTCGGTGCACGCCGGCCTGAACTGTCTGTCGCTGCTGTCCTGGGGCACCGAAGAGCAGAAGCAGCGCTATCTGGTGCCGCAGGCACAGGGCAGGAAGATTTCCGGATACGGTCTCACCGAGCCTGGCGCCGGCAGCGACGCGCGCTCGATCCAGACGACGGCGACGAAGAAGGGGAACACGTATGTCCTCAACGGCGAGAAGACGTGGATCTCGCTGGCCAACGTCGCCGATCATTTCCTCGTCATCGCCTGGACCGACCTCGAAAAGAAGAAGAAAGGCGATCCGTCAGGAATGACCGCCTTCATCGTCGAGCGCACCTTCAAGGGGTTCTCGAGCGGTGCGATGAAAGAGAAGTGGGGCATCCTCGCCGGCGACACCGGCTTCTTCAAGATGGATGACGTCGAGGTTCCCGAGGAGAACATCCTGGGTCAGCTCGGCGAGGGCTTCAAGATCGCGATGTTCTCGCTGGACCAGGGGCGCTACACCGTCGCCGCGGGGGCGACCGGCCTGGTCCGCGCCTGCCGCGACGCCAGCGTGAAGTACGCGAAGGAACGAAAAACGTTCGGCGTCGAGATCGGCCAGCACCAGCTCGTGAAGGAAATGATCGCGGGCATGGAGTCCGACTACCAGGCAGCCCGTCTCCTCTGGCAGCGCGCCGGCTGGATGAAGAATCAGGGACTGCGGAACACGCGCGAGACCGGGCTGGCGAAATGGTTCGCGACAGTGGCGTCGGAGCGGGCCGCCAGCGACGCCGTCCAGATTCACGGCGCCAATGGCTACTCGGACGAGTATCCGGTCGGTCGTTTCTTCCGGAACTGCAAGGCCGCGGTCATCTACGAAGGCACCCGCGAGATTCACAAACTGATGCAGGCCGACTATCTGCTCGGCTATCGGACCGACCGTCCGACGCGCTGCGAGCTGCCACCTTATCAGGAAGGGAAAAAGTACGAAGTCTGAAGTACGAAGTACGAACGCAGCGCTGTTCTGATGTCGTACTTCGTACTTCGTACTTCGTACCTAAGACTATGGACTCAGATCTTTCCCTCGAGTTTCTCCGCGTCGTCGAGCAGGCGGCCATCGCGTGCGCGCACACGATGGGCCAGGGCGACCGGCACAAGTCCGATCAGGTCGCCGTCGAGGCGATGCGCGAGGTGATGGACACGGTGCCGATCGACGGGACGATCGTCATCGGCGAAGGCGAGCGCGACGAGGCGCCGATGCTCTACATCGGCGAAAAAGTCGGGTTGGTGAACGCCAAGAACCTTGCCGGGCCGAAGCCCGTGCGGTACGACGAAGTGGACATCGCCGTCGATCCGCTCGAGGGCACCAACCTGTGCGCGACCGGCTCGAACAATGCGATCGCGGTCCTCGCGGCCTCGAACAAGGGCGGTTTACTGCACGCGCCCGACCTGTACATGGAGAAGCTGGTCGTCGGTCCGAGCTCGAAGGATCACGTCAGCCTCGATGCGCCGGTGCACGAGAACCTGAAAGCGATCGCGAAATGCCTGGGGCGAAAGGTCGAGGATCTTGTCGTGGTCGTCCTCGATCGCGAGCGGCACGAAAAGCTGATCAACGACATTCGCGAGACCGGGGCGCGCATCCGCCTGATCGGTGACGGTGATCTGTCGGCCGGGATCGCGGCCGCGGTCGTCCATTCAGGCGTCCATGCGGTGATGGGCACCGGCGGCGCGCCGGAAGGCGTGCTGACGGCCGCGGCGATGCGTTGTCTCAACGGCGAAATCTTCGCGCGGCTGGTGGTCAGCAAGCCGGAGCACGAGGAGCGCTGCCGCGCGATGGGGATCAGCGACTTCAAGAAGATCTACCGCTCGAAGGATCTGGCGCCTGGCAACGACATCATCTTCGCGGCGACCGGTGTCACCGACGGCACGCTGATGCGCGGTGTCCGGTTCTTCGGCGATGGCACGCGCACCAGCTCGGTGATCATGCAGAACCACCCGCACCGGATCCGGTTCATCGACAGCATCCACGTCAAGCCGGACACCGACGTCAAGATCCAGTTCTAGTGACTCGACAGCAGACGCCGGAACGTTGACCGCACTCGCATCCGCGCCATGGCGGCGCAATGTGTTCGCCGTCACCGCCGCGTCGTTCATGGGCTACACCGGCTTCACGCTCGTGATGCCGTTCCTGCCGCTCTTCATCGGCCAGCTTGGCGTCAGCGACGTCGGCGAGATCGCGATGTGGACCGGGATCAGTCTCGGCATCACGCCGGCGCTGACCGCGATGCTGGCCCCGCTCTGGGGCCGGCTCGGCGATCGCTTCGGCCGCAAGATCATGGTCGAGCGCTCGCTCGTCAGCTTCGTCGTGCTCTTCGCGGCGATGGCGTTCGTCACCAGCGTCTGGCAGGTGCTGACGGTCCGCGCGATTCAAGGGCTGTTCGCCGGCTACGGATCGCTGTCGGTGGCGATGGCGGCGGAGTCCGCGCCGCGCGACCGCATGCCGTCGGCGATCGGCGCGGTGCAGACCGCGCAGCGCATCGGTCCCGGCGTCGGGCCGGTCATCGGCGGCATCTTCGCGCAAGTGTTCGGGCTGCGGAACGCGTTCCTGGCCACGGCGGGGTTCTACGCGGTCGCCCTGGTCATCGTCCACGTCTTCTACGACGATCGCGCCACCCACGCGCAGCCGGGCGGCGCGGCGGAGACGGGGCGCGTGACGTTCCGGAACGTCCTCGCATTCCGCAATTTCATCCTGATGATGGGCGTGATCTTCGGCCTGCAGTTCGTCGATCGCAGTTTCGGACCGGTGCTGCCGCTGTATGTGGAGCAGGTGGGCATCACCCACGCGCGCGTGCCGCTGGTAGCCGGCACGCTGTTCTCGATCATGGCGTTCACCGGCGCACTCGGCCATCACTTCTGCGGCAAGCTGCTCCGACGCTACGCGAGCCGGTTCGTAATCGCCGGCGGCGCAGGCGTGGCGGCGGCCGGCGCGGGATTGTTCGCCGCGTCGGGGAATGTGTGGATGATGTCGGCCGCGTCGGTGCTGCTCGGCCTCGGCATCGGCGCGGCCATGACGGCGAGCTACAGCGCGGCCGGCTCCGTCATTCCGCCCGGGGCGCACGGCGCCGGCTTCGGCGTGCTGACCAGCGCTTCGCTCGTCGGCATGGCGAGCAGCCCGTTCATCGCCGGCTTCGTCGGCGGCGCAGAAATCCGGATCGTGTTCGCGGTCGATCTCGTGCTGATGACCGCGCTCGCGGTTGTCGTGCAGAAGACCATGACCGAATGAGCTGCAAACTGTTAAAGATCTGCCGTAACCACGAAGACACGAAAACACGAAGACTCACGAAGAAGAAACGTTTTGTACCAAACTGGCGACTGATAATAAAGTTGATGCGTCGTGTATTCGTCGATCCCGAGTCCCCGCAGCGGGATGCGATCCAGGAAGCGGCCAAATGGATTCTGAACGGCGGCATCGTCGCCGTCCCGACCGATACGCTCTACGGCCTGGCCGCCGATCCGTTCTCCGCGGCCGCGGTCGCGCGCCTGTTCGCCGTGAAGGGGCGCGCGTCGGAGCGTGCCGTGCCGTTGATCGCCGCGGATGGCGCGCAGACGGCTGAATACCTCGGTCGCCTGACGCCAACCGCCCAGAAACTGGCGGATAAATTCTGGCCGGGACCGTTGACGTTACTGGTGGCGGCGCCGCGGGCTCTCGCCCAGGAGGTCACCGGCGGCACTGGCAAGGTGGGCGTCCGGGTGCCGGCCGATGCCGTGGCGCGCGCCATCTGTGCGGAGGCGCATCGCCCGATCACGGCAACGAGCGCCAACGTCAGCGGCGAGCCGGCGACCGCGGATCCGGATCAGGTGGAGCGGACGCTGGGCGATCGCATCGATCTGCTGATCGACGCAGGGACGACGCGCGGGGGCGCGGCCTCGACGATTGTGGACGTGACCGGCTCCGCGCCGGTGCTGGTGCGCGCGGGCGCGATTTCATGGGACGAGATTCAGGCATGTCTGCACAGCGCTCAGGCCCCACAACCCGCGCGATAGGACGATCGGAGCGCGCGGCGCTGGTCGGTCTCATCACCGGACGGGCGCGCAAACTCGACGCCGAGCGGTCGCTCGACGAGCTCGCGGGCCTGGCGCAAGCCGCCGGCGCGGAGGTCGTGCTGCGCGTGCTGCAGGAACGCCCGAAGCCGGATCCGTCGACGTTTCTCGGCGCCGGCAAGATCAAGACGCTCGCCGCCTCGGCGTCCGAGCTGAACGTCGACATCGTCATCTTCGACAACGAGCTGACGCCGGCGCAACTCCGGCAGATCGAGGAGGAAGTCGATCGCAAGGTCATCGATCGAACCCAGCTCATTCTCGACATCTTCGCGCGGCGCGCGCGGACGCGCGAGGGCAAGATGCAAGTGGAGCTCGCCCAACTGCAGTACCTGCTGCCGCGGTTGGCCGGATCGGGCACCGCCCTGTCCCGGCTGGGCGGCGGCATCGGCTCGCGTGGCCCTGGTGAAACGAAGCTCGAGACCGATCGCCGCAGGATCCGCACGCGGATCCACGCAATCAAGGACGACATCGATCAGGTGCGGAAGCGGCGCACGCAGCTGCGCGAGCGGCGCCACAAGGCCTCCGTGCCTACCGTCGCGCTTGTCGGCTACACCAACGCCGGCAAGACGACGTTGTTCAATGTCCTGACGCGAGCGGATGCCGAGGCGTCCAACGCCCTGTTCGTCACACTCGATCCGCTCGTTCGCCAGGTACGGCTGCCGGATAGCCGGGAGCTGCTCGTCTCCGACACCGTCGGCTTCATCGATCGCCTGCCGCACGCCCTGGTCGCCGCCTTTCGCGCCACGCTCGAAGAGACGGCGGATGCCGATCTCGTTCTGCACGTGATCGATGCTGCGGCGCCGGATCGCGACCGCCGCATGAACGCCGTGCGCAGCGTGCTGGACGAAGTGGGCGCGATCGACGTGCCGATGCTCGAGGTCTACAACAAATGCGATGCGCTGACACCCGACGAGCGGCGGCGGCTGCAGGATCAGGACCCTTCGGCGTTGGCTATCTCGGCGCTCACCCGGCATGGCGTTGACGAGCTGGTCGAAACGATCGCGTCACGGCTCGCCCTCGACGTCGTCCGCGTCACCCTGACGTTCGATCCAGACGCCGCCGCCGATCGCGAGCGGATCGCCCGCGTGTACCGCCACGCCCGCGTCGTCCTGCACGAGACGCGCGACGGCGAAGTGTCGATCGTCGCCGACGTCCCGCGCCGCCTGCTCAATCGTCTGGGCTAATATCTTTCTGTGCGCTCCGCTTCCGCCAAGGCCTCGGCGAGACTGACGAACCTCCTGCTGGCCCTCGTCCTGGCCAGCGCCTGTGCGCCGAAGACCGCGCCGGCGCCGGTCGTGACTGCGCCGAAGTTTCCAGACTTCATGCGGCCCGTCGTTCCGCCGGCGCTGGCCAACGGTCCGGCGGCTGCCTCCGCATCGCGAGGATGGGCCTTCCTTCAGGCGGGTGACTTCCGGACCGCCGAGCGGGAATTTGCCGCGGCGCTGAAGACGACGCCGGCGTTCTATCCTGCCGAGACATCGCTCGGGTATCTCGAGCTCGCGCGCAAGGACGTGAAGGCGGCGCTGCCGCACTTCGACCGCGCAATCGAGCTCAACCCGCAGCACGACGATGTGGCGGCGTTTCTGGGACGAGGGCAGGCGCTGCTGGCGCTGAACCGCGAAGCCGAGGCGCTGTCGGCATTCGAATCGGCGCTGGCCGCGGATCCATCGCAGACGGAACTGGCCCGCCGCGTCGAGGTGTTGAGGTTCCGCAATGTCGAGCAGGGCGTGGCACGGGCGCGCGAGGCGGCACGCGGCGGCCGGCTCGACGAAGCAGCCCAGGCGTACGGGGCGGCGATCGCCAGCTCACCCGACAGCGCGTTTCTGTATCGCGAGCTGGCGGCCGTGGAACGTCAGAAGGGGAATGCCGAGGAGGCGCTCGAGCATTTCCGGAAAGCGGCATCGCTGGATCCGGGCGACGCGAAGACGTTCGCGCAGATCGGCGAGATCCTCGAAGCTGGCGGCGACTTCGACGGAGCCGCCAAGGCGTATGGCGACGCGATGGCGCTCGAACCGGGCGCGGAGCTGGAAGCGAAGCTCGAGGCCCTGCGCGCGAAGGCGGCGCTGGCGCGGCTGCCGGCGGAATATCGCGCGATCGATCAGGCGCCGCAGATCACCCGCGGGGATCTCGCCGCGCTCATCGGGATCCGGCTGCCCGGTGTGGTGGCGTCCGGCCGGCGAGCCGACGCCGCGCTGATCACAGACATCCGTAACCATTGGGCGGCGACCTGGATCATGACGGTCGCGCGCGCCGGCATCATGGAACCGTTTGCGAACCACGCCTTCCAACCGCGGACGGTCGTCCGCCGGACGGAGCTCGCGCAGGCGACCGCACGGCTGCTGGCGCGGATCGCCCCCCAGAATCCCGCGCGCGCCAGGGCCTGGGAGACGGCCCGGCTGAAGTTCAGCGACCTTTCGACGGGCCACCTGGCGTATCCGGCCGCGTCGATCGCGGTGGCCTCCGGGGTGATGAAGACGACGGCCGAGAAGGCCTTTCAGCCGTCGAAGGCGGTGACCGGCGCGGAGGCCATCGAGGCGATCGCGCAGATCGAGGCGCTCGCGAGGTCGCGGTAATGCTGACGGCGGCGAACCAGCTCACGCTGCTGCGCATGCTCTTGATTCCAGCGTTCGTGATCCTGGTGCTCTACGGGGAGCTGGGATGGGCGCTGATCGTATTCGTGACCGCCGGCGTGACCGACGGCCTGGACGGCGTGATCGCGCGGCGCTCAGGACAGTTCACCAGCCTCGGCGCCTGGCTCGATCCGATGGCCGACAAGCTGCTGCTCGTCACGACCTTCGTCGTGCTGTCACTGCCGGGCCTGAATCTCGCGAACCGGCTGCCGGTCTGGCTGACCGTCTGCATCATCAGCCGCGACGTCGTCATCATCCTGACGGTGGCGGTGGTGAACCTCGCGATCGGCCGGCGCACGTTCAAGCCGTCCGTCTTCGGCAAGATCGCGACGGCCACCTACATCGTGACCGCAGTCGCGGCGATGCTGTTCAACTATCTCGGGTATCACTCAGTGGTCGTCGACATCGGCATCTGGGTCTCGTTGGCGATTACGATCATCTCCAGCCTGCATTACATCTGGCACGCCCGCCGGATCATCGATGGTCCCGCAAACTGACAGGAGAGACGAAAAGATGGAACCGCGGAGTGCGCCGAGATCGCAAAGGATACTGTTTCTCTGCGTGCTTTGCGGTCTCTGCGGTTCCTTCTTATCCGTCGTCGGTGCGCAAACGCCGCCGAAGCAGGCGGTCGTCGACACGACGGCAGGGACTTTCGTCCTCGACCTCGATCCGTCGGCCGCGCCGAATCAGACCGCGCATTTCATGAAGCTCGCCGCCGACGGCGCGTACGAGGGGACGACATTCCATCGCGCAGTGAAGTACGGGATGGTGCAGGGCGGCGATCCCCTGACGAAAGATCCGGCCAAGCGGGCGTTGTATGGCACCGGCGGCCAGAACGCGGTGAAAGCCGAGGCGCGCGCCGCGAAGATGTTGCGCGGATCGGTGGCGGCGGTTCTGGTGCCGGGCAAGCCCGACAGCGCAGGCTCACAGTTTTTCATCGTCCTTGCCGATCAGCCGGCGCTCGACAACCAGTACACCGTGTTCGCTCACGTCGCCGACGGCATCGAGGTCCTGCAGAAGATCTCGGAGACGCCGGTGGA
>Ga0068858_100006389_pt1 | contig 11485 bp, 7 predicted proteins | sample KBSSwiS12_FD_66589 | JGI IMG/M metagenome (GOLD analysis project Ga0068858, IMG submission 66589) | Switchgrass rhizosphere microbial communities from Kellogg Biological Station, Michigan, USA - KBS Switchgrass S1-2 | ecosystem: Host-associated > Plants > Roots > Rhizosphere > Soil ... | reverse complement strand
GTGTCCCTGATGTGATCCGCGACGCGCAGCGCCTGCGCGGCGATCGTCAACCCGGGGTTCACGGCGGCAGACGACGGAAAAAACGAGGCATCGACGACGAACAGGTTGTCGATGTCGTGCGTCCGACAGAAGGGATCGAGCACGGATCGGTGCGGGTCGGTGCCAAAGCAGAGGGTCCCGCACTGATGGGTCGTGTTCTTTTCCTTGTGCGAGTGCGCCACAACGACCCAGAAACCGAGCCGGCGCAGAATGCGCTTCATTTCGACGACCAGCCTCTCGTGGCTCGACACGTTGTTGGGACGATAGTGAAGCTGGATACGGCCATCCGGTGCGACTGTGATGCGGTTCTCGTCGCGGGGCAGATCCTCGGAAATGGCGAGCCAGTCGACGCCGCGCGCGACCCACGCGTCGTACGCCCAGAGCGGAATCCAGGGTACGACCGTCTGCGCCATGACGCCGTGGGTCCGGCCCTGCGACTGAATCTGGCCGAGGGGATACGGCATGTCGTCGGTGCCCCGGAGGTAGTAGTCGTTGATGGCAACCGTCTTCTGGAACACCGTCTCGTTGCGCTTGAACGGATGAAACCCCTGCATCATCGTCGCGAGATGCGCCATGTAGCGCCGGCCGACGAGCCCTGATGAATTCGCCAGGCCATTGGGGTGCGCATCGTTTGCCGAGCGAAGCAGCAGCGCCGCCGAATTCACGGCACCGCATGCGACGACCACGACCGGCGCCTCGACGCGAACCGTCTCGCCATCCCGCTCCACTTCCACGGCCGTGACCCGGCGAACGCAACCGTTGGTCAGCAGCCGCCGCACGAACGCGCGCGTCCACAGCGTGACTGTCGGCTGCATGGTCGCATGGCGCAGGCAGCAGACCTCCGCATCGCTCTTTGCACCGACCTTGCACGGGAACGAATTGCAGGTGTTGCACAACATGCAGCCGTCGGCTTCTCCCGGCCGGAGCAGTCCGAGCGGCAGCGGCGACGGATGCAGGCCGAAGGAGCGCAGCTGGCCGACGATCTCGTCCATCGTCGCCGAGTGCGGCACGGCCTCGTAGGGGAACGGACCGCGTGGAACCTCGGTGGGATCCACGCCATGCAGGCCGCGCACGTGATAGAGCTGCTCGGCGCGCTGGTAGTACGGCTCCAGATCGTCGTACGCGATCGGCCACGCCGGCGACAGGCCATCGGCGTGCTCGACCTCCTCGAAGTCCTCGCGGCGGAGCCGATAGAGCACGCTCCCCCAGAACTTGGTATTGCCGCCAACGCAGTAGTGCGTGTACGGGCGGAACGCACGGCCCCGTTCGTCCAGCCACTGCTCGTTGATGCGGTAGCGGAGATGTTTCCACACCGCTTCCGGATCCCAGTTTTCCTCCTCGCGCGGGACGAAGTCGCCGCGCTCAATCACCAGGATGCGAGCCCCGGAATCAGCCAGCGCGTGCACGAGCGTGCCGCCGCCCGCGCCGGTGCCGATGATGATGATGTCGTAGCGGTGGATCACAGGCTCGGGATCCGGGATTCGGGGTTCGGGATTCGGAATTCGTCGTTGTCGGTTCGCAATGATGCGTAGATGTGATCCATCAGCCGTTGATCGTCCATCGCCGTTTCGAGGCTCATCTCCGGCGCGCGCGCCGCGCCGATGGCGCCCACGAAGTCCGCATACATCGCGCGGTAGCCCCGCATGTCCCGAAAACCCGGGAAGCGAAGCTGCGGCACGCCCTCACCGCGGACGAGCACGAATGCGCCATTGGATTCGAACGTAATCACCCGTCGGCGGCCGAACAGTTTCGACAGACGGAGTCCGCGAAGCAGCGACGGGATCTCGCGGGAATAGTAAAGCGATCCGACCGCTCCATTGTCATACGTGAAGGAGACCAGCATGCTTTTGACACGCCGGTCCGGTCCCGTGACGGAGACGGGTGGCCGATAGCCGTGCGCTTCGACGATCCGCGGCCCGAGACTGTTGGCCAGATGCAGCCAGTGGATGCCCTCTTCAAAGAAGGCATCGCCGCCCGCCATCTCCTCGTCGTTGCGCCAGTCGTCAGCCGTTTTGAGCTTGTGCGCGATGGTCGTGAAATGCGCAAACACCATGTCGCCGAGCGCGCCGCTCGACATCAGGCGACGGAGATAGACCGCGAGCGGCTTGTAATGATCGTTCTCGCCGACGAGGACGACGCGCTGTGCGCGATCCCGTGCGGCAATCACGTCGGCGTAGTCGTCGAGCCGCAGGTATGCCGGCTTCTCGACCAGCACGTGCTTGCGCGCGGCCAGCGCCGCAAGCGTCAGCATCAGGTGATAGCGCGGCGGCACCGCGATCACGACCGCATCGATGCGGGGATCTTCAATCGCCGCCGCGTAGTCGCCGTAAGAACCGGCGCCGCCGAACTCACGGCAGAAGGCTTCGGCCTTGTCACGCGATCGACTTGCGTAGCTGGCGAGGATATCGCTTCTCAGACTTCGGAGATGACGACTGTGGACACGTGTGATGAATCCGCAGCCGAGAAAAGCGATACGCAGGGGCGGCAATGGGATTCAGTTTACAGGGACTGGGGACTGGGGACTGGGGACTGGGGATTAGGGGCTGGCCGCTGGGGACTAGCTATCTAGGGACTGAGTCTTGCAGTTCTCATCGTTATAGTGATCAATTCGTACCGTGATCTTCAAGCTTGGCAACTTGGAATGACGCTGGCGGAGGAAGTGTACGCGCTGACGCGCGCATTTCCGAAAGAGGAATTGTTTGGCCTAACGTCACAACTGCGCCGCGCCGCGATGGGCATCCCCTCCCATGTTGCGGAAGGCCATCAACATGGAACGAATGCCTACCGACACTACGTCACGATTGCACTTGGGTCGCAGGCGGAATGTGAAACACAACTTGAACTTGCGTTGCGTCTAAAGTTCGCGCCCGTCGAGAAGATCACTAAAGTTAAGGAACGCGCGGCTGAAGTCGGGCGTGTGCTGCACGGCCTGTCGCGGAGTTTGGGCCGAATAACGCCACGCGGGTAGCCGCTACCCTTACCAAGTCCTCGTGTTCCCCACCTGTTTCCGCTTCCCCAGTCCCCAGTCCCCAATCCCCAGTCCCTAGTCCCGTCCCTAGTCCCTAATAAAAGTCGTGAGCATCCACCGAAGCTCCTCCATCGATCGCCTGCAGCCGCTCTGCCTTCACCGACAACACGCCGTCCTGATGCTGTAACACGCCTTCGACGAGCAGGAACGGCTGCCGGATGACCGTCATCCGCTCGCGATCGAAAAGGTCAGGACGGACGATCACGTTCGATATGCCGGTCTCGTCTTCAAGCGTCAGAAAGACAAAGCCTTTTGCCGTGCCTGGGCGCTGGCGCGTGATCACCATGCCGGCGACGCGCACACGCCGGCCGTCGCGTGCCTGCGGCAGATCCACCGCGCGCAGGACACCGCGAAGCGCCATATCGCCGCGGCGCAACGACATCGGATGCGGGCCAATCGTCAGCCCCATGCCTCCGTAATCGGCGTGAAGGCGTTCGCCGTCATTCATCGGTGGCAATGGTGATCGTTCGGATCGTTCGATTCGTTCGGGTCGGTCGCGTTCGTCCGAATCCCGATTCGCGACTCCCGCATCCCGGAACAATTCACCTGCTGGGCGAACAGCGCGTTCCACTTGCCATAACGCGCTGCGCCTCTCATTGGTGAACGCATTCAGCGCGCCGATGTCTGCCAGCGTCGTCAGCTCGTCGCGCCGGAGGCCGGTTCGCTGCACGAGCTGCTCGATCGACTGGAAGCGGCCAACGGGAGCAAGCGGCACGGTCCACTCGTGCGCGCAGGTGTTGCAGAAATATCGTCCTGCACACACTTCTTCGATCATCGACGGATCATCACAACCGCATTTAGGACATTCGGGCCGGCTGAAGCCGGCCCCTACGTTCCGGCCCTTCGGAATTTGCGCCATCGCCTGACCTGCTTCTTTCCGTAGACCGTTGACGTACATGAATCCGAGGCGGATTGCCCCGTCCGCCTCGACACGACAGAGCCAGTCGGACTCCTGCACGTCAATCGGATGAAACCGGACACCGCGCCGCTGCGCATCCTTGACGAGCGACGCGGGGTGATAGAACCCCATCGGCTGGTTGTTGAGGAGCGCCGTATAAAACGCCGCCGGGTAGTGCACCTTCAGATACGCACTCGCGTACGCCAGCAGCGCGAAGCTGGCGGCGTGCGACTCGGGAAAGCCGTACAACGCAAAGGATGTGATCGAATTGATAATCCGCTCCGCCGTCTCGCCCGTGATCCCGTTGCGCGCCATCCCCTCGCGCAGCTGCCCTTCGATCTGCTTCATGCGCTTCTCGGACCGCTTGAAGCCCATCGCGCGGCGCAGCTCCTCGGCCTGCCCGCCCGTAAACCCGGCTGCCACCATCGCCATCCGCAGCAGCTGCTCCTGAAAGAGCGGCACGCCGAGCGTCCGCGCAAGAATCGGCTCGAGGCACGGGTGCAGCGGCACGACCGGCTCGCGCCCCGCGCGGCGATTCAGATACGGATGCACCATGTCGCCAACGATCGGGCCGGGCCGGATGATGGCAACCTCCACAACAAGATCGTAGAAGTGCGTCGGCTTCAGCCGCGGCAGCGTCGCCATCTGCGCGCGCGATTCGACCTGGAACACGCCGATCGTCTCGGCCTTCTGCAGCATCTCGTAGACCTCGGCGTCATTCATTGGAATGTGAGCGAGATCGAAGCAGGGCCTGGGGGCTGGGGACTGGGGACTAGAAACTCCAGTCCCTAGTCCCGAGTCCCCAGTCCCGGTATTGACCAACTCAATCGCGTCCTGCAGAGCCGCCATCATCCCGAGGCCGAGCAGATCAACCTTGACGATGCCCATGTCGGCGCAGTCGTCCTTGTCCCATTGCACGACGACGCGGCCGGGCATCGTGGCGGGCTCAAGCGGAACGACGCCATCGAGCTCGCCCTGGCAGATCACCATGCCGCCTGAATGCTGGCCGAGGTGACGCGGCAGATCCTGGACGGCGAGCCACAGCTCCGCGAACGTCTTCATGCGCGGCATCGACAGCGACAGGCCGGCTTCGTTCACGTGACGCCCCAGGGTGTCGTTCGGATCCGTGAACTCGAAGTTGTTCATCACCTTCGCGAGGCGATCGATGTCGTCTTCGGCCAATGAGAGCGCCTTGCCGACTTCGCGCGCGGCGCTGCGGCTGCGATAGGTGATGACGTTGGCAGTCATCGCGGCGCCAAGCCGTCCGTATTTCTCGTAGACGTGCTGGATGACGCGCTCGCGGCGATCGCCGCTCGGCAGATCGAGGTCGATGTCAGGCCATTCGCCGCGCTCTTCCGACAGAAAGCGCTCGAACAGCAGATCCATGGCGATCGGATCGACGGCCGTAATGCCGAGGCTGTAGCACACGGCGCTGTTGGCCGCGGAACCGCGTCCCTGGACGAGGATGTCGTGCTGCCGGCAGTAATTGACGATGTCCCAGACGATGAGGAAGTAACCCGCGAGATCGAGTTTCTCGATGAGCGCCAGCTCGCGCGCGATCTGTGCGCGCGCCTTGTCGTGATACGGGCGATACCGCTCGCGCGCGCCAGCTTCGGTGATGTGGCGCAAAAACGACATTTCGGTTTCGCCGTCGGGCACCGGATAAGTAGGAAAGCGATAGCCGAGATCCGCCATCGTGTATTCGATGCGCTCGGCGAGCGCAATCGTGGCAGCCAGCGCCGTGGGTCGATCGGCAAACAGCTGCGCCATGGCTTCGGGCGATTTGAGGTAGCGCTCGGCGTTGCGCGCGAGCTTCCGTCCCGCAGCATCAAGCGTCGTTTTGTGGTGAACGCAGGTGAGCACGTCGAACAGCGGCCGATCGGACGACTCCGCAAAGCGCACGTCGTTGGTCGCGATGATCGGCACGCGGAACGCGCGCGCCAGCGAATCGAGTGTGACGTTGGCCGCTTCTTCATCACGCAGCAGGTGCCGCTGCAGCTCCACGTACACGTTGCCGCGCCCGAACAACCCGACGAGGCGATCGAGCAAGCCGCCGACGCCGTACTGCGCCGCGTCGAGGATGGGACGGCCGGCGAGCGCGATGAGTCCGGTCGAATAGCCTTCGATTTCCTCCAGTGCGAGCGCGCCTTCGCCTTTCGCCGCACGCATTTTCATGCGTGTCACGAGGCGACAAAGATTTCTATAACCTTCCTGCGCTTCCACAAGTACCGGCAAGCGCCACGTTGAGATTTGGGATTTGGGATTTGGGCTTTGGGGTTTAACCGTTAATTCCGCGCCGATGATTGCCTTGATGCCAGCCTGCTTCGCCGCCTTGTGAAATCGAGGCGCGCCGTACACGCCATCGGCGTCAAGTAGTGCGAGCGCAGGGTAGCCGAGCGCGGCGGCACGTTCGACGAGCGTCTCGGGCAGCGAGGCGCCCTGAAGAAAGCTGAAAGCCGATGCGGCGTGAAGCTCGATGTACATCCGGGAGTCGGAATTCGGGATTCGGGATTCGAATGTGGAGCCGAATCAATCGACCACGCCCTCGATGAACCATGCATCCGTGTCGCGCTCGCGGAAGACGCGATAGGTCGCGCCATCGCTGAGCGTGACGTCCCACTCGTCGCGCTCCCAACACTTTTTTATGTCCTCGACCCACCAGCCTCCAGACGTTCGCCATGGACCTGCATACGTTTCCACCTTGCCTCCGCTGATCCCACGCCGATCGCTCGTCACGCGAACCGGAATCCCGAGGTCGACACGCACGCGGGCTGGAATCGGGAAACGGAAACGGCGAATGGCGAGCCTCGGTGCAGACGCGGCGATATCACCGAGACAAGTTTTGTTCTCTGTGTCTCTGAGTCTCTGTGGCCCGTGACTGCGAACGTCGTGGGAATCGCGGGGGGCAAAAGGTTTCATGTCGAACACACCGGGCTCCCATGAATCAACCGTGATCGCGGACCCGCAGCGGCCTTCACCCATCAACGCGGTGAGCCGCGCCATGAGCGTTGACAACTGCTCCGGCGACGGCAGCGGCCGCGTCAGGAGCGAGAACTGGACGACGCGGCCTGGCGTCGGATCGACGGCGACGACGACGCGATCGATGGCGGCGGAGGGCGGATGCGATTCCAGATCGAGCAGCGCCAGCGTGCGCAGCGTTCGGGCGTCGCGCATCGGCGCTGGCAGCTGCAGCGAACGCTGGTGCACTTCGCGCGTGACGCCGTCTCTTTTTACTAAATGCAGCCGGACGTGCAGCACGGCAGCACCACGATCGCGGCGCTCGAGATGCGCCGACAACGGCTCCATCAATCGCGCCAGCACGAACGACAGCGGCTCGAGCCCGTCGATCGGCCACTCCAGATCCAGCGCCTGCTCGAAACGCTCTTCGGGAACGGACGGCACGAGCGGCGCCGGATCCTCGCCACGCGCGAGCCGCTGCCAGGCGACGCCGGTCTGCCCCAGCCGCGCAGCCACTTCATCGGCGGGCAACGCCGCGAGATCGCCGAGCGTGCGGAGACCCCATCGGCGGAGTGTTGTTAACAGGTCGTTCGAGTCGTTCGGATCGTTCGAGTCGTCCGGGTCGTTCGGATCGTTCCGGTGCGAAATCCGCGCGAGGAACGAGAGTGGCAGCACCGCGAGTGTTGCGGCGTCATTGCCGGATTCGACGATCGTGATGCCAGCGCGGTCGCGGACGAATAGCCGCGCGGCGGTCCGCGTGCCGGCAATCGCGATACGGATCCTCAGCCCGCGATCCGCAGCGGTCCGCCGTACCTCGTCCGCAATGCTCTTCGCGTCGCCGAATAACCGCGTCAGTCCGTCGAGATCGAGAACGACTTCCCGTGATCCGCACGTTTCGATACGTGGCGAGAAGTCACGCGCGACGCCGAGAAGCGTTTCAAACGAACTGCCTCTCGCAACGTATAAAGCGGCGAACACACCGGCCCCCTGCTACCTGCACGGATTACGAGCCGCAGAGACTAGAGGCACAGAGGTGAAAAAGTTGGTCTCTGTGTCTCCGTGTCTCTGTGGCTTGTCATCAGCGGCTGTCGTCGCGAATGCAGTAATGCTCACCTGCCCATCGACTCGTCGTCGTGGCGAAACGATGCGGACGTCGATATCGGCGCCGGTAAGATGACGACTCCGATCGGCATCGCTGGTCCAGCGCACGCGGCCGGCAAGCGACAGCGTCAACCCTCCCGCACTGCGGGCCAGCGGATACGGAGCAATCAGCACGCATGCGGTATCGCTCCCGTCGATAATCCGCTGGACACGCAGCCAGGTCGTAAACGGAATACGTCGCAGCGCAACCGGCGGGACGTCGGCAAAATCGAGCACGACGCAGCCGAAGCCGCCCGCCTGCAGCACGAGGTTCATGGCTTTCAGCGCGCGATTGACCGCGGCATCTTGCCCGTCTGAAGCACTCCTTGCCCCGAACGCAGTCGAGGGGTCGAGCGAACCGGCGATGCTTGTCCCGAGGGAAATCGAGGGACCTCGAACCCAGAGCAGGCGCTCCAGATCGATCCCCGCGGCCGCCGCGGATGCGACGTCGAGACGGTCGAACGTGTCGACCAGCGCGGCTATCTCTCCGCGCCGAGTTGACGCGGCGATGGTCTGCAGCACGAGCGCCGTACGGCCGGATGAGGCGGGACCGACGATTTCAGAGAGCTGACCGCGCGGAAGTCCGCCGCGGAGAGAGGCATCGAGTGCCGCGATGTCGATTGCGACGGCCGCGGAATCGTCTCGCCGCTCCCACGTTGGCAGCGCGGTGGTTAATGTCCGGTCGAGCTTGCGATCGCGGAGAGCGGATTCCAGCCGGGCCATTGCCACATTCGCCATATTTTCGCCTTACCGCGAAAATATAGCGAAGCTCTGGTTCCCACGTCAAGACCGCTAATATGGACCTCACCTCGTGACAACGGCGGCCGCTCCGAAATCCACTCCCACCCCGGACGCGGGCGAAGCTGCTGCGCCGGTCGCCCCCGCGGCCGCCGCGCGCCCGGCTTCGTTCGGCACCCGCGCGTTCATGCGGATGTTCGCGGCATTCACCTACCGCGATTTTCGTGTCCAGTGGTTCGGCGCCTGCACCTCGAGCATCGGCACCTGGATGCAGATCGTGGCGCAGAACTGGCTGGTGCTGTCGCTGACCCATTCCGCGTTCTTCCTCGGCCTCGATGCGTTCCTGCAGCAGCTGCCGATCATCCTCTTCTCGCTTGCGGGCGGCGTGCTCGCCGACCGACGCGATCGCCGGCGGACGCTGCTCGCGTCGCAGTACGTGCAGATGGCGACATCGGCGGTGCTCGCGGCGCTGATGTATTTCCAGGTCGTACAGATCTGGCACATCCTGACGCTGTCGTTCGTCACCGGTGTCGCGCAGTCGTTTGGCGGGCCCGCGTATCAGTCGCTCATCCCGTCGCTCGTGGACAAGAAAGATCTCCCGAACGCGGTAGCGCTCAATTCCATTCAGTTCAACCTGGCGCGCGTCCTCGGCCCGCTGCTGTTTGCGGCGACCTTGACCGCGTTCACCCGATGGGGCTACGCCGAGCCGCAGGCGATGAACGCCTGCTTCCTGCTCAACTCCCTCTCATTTCTCGTCGTCATCAACACGCTGATGGCGCTACATGTGAAACACATTCCACCGGCCAATGCCGGCGGGATGCGTGACGAGCTGCGCAACGGTCTCTCGTACGTGTGGCATCACGGAACGCTCGTCGGTCTGACCCTGCTTGCGGCGGCCACGACGTTCCTCGGCTTTGCGGTCCTCACGTTCCTGCCGCTGTTCGCGCAGCAGGTCTTTCAGCAGGGCGCGAGCACCTACAGTCACCTGATGGCATTCTCGGGAGCAGGATCGATTGCCGGCGCGTTGACGGTCGCGTGGCTTGGAAAGTTCAAGCGAATGGGATTGACGGCGCTGCTGATGCAGATCGTCTACGGAGGTCTCATCATCGCCTTCGCGATGTCACGCAGCCTGCCGCTCAGCGAAGCACTCCTGTTTCTCACCGGCTTCGCGCTGATGATTGTCTTCTCGACGGTGACGTCGCTCGTGCAGCTGATTGCGCCGAACGAAATGCGTGGCCGCGTAATGAGCATCTACATGCTGGCGTTCCGTGGTGGGATGCCGCTTGGCAGCCTCGTCTCCGGATGGCTCGCCACCGTCACCTCGGCTCCCACCGTCCTCATCGTCAACGGCGTGCTGCTGAGTATCGTGGCGGCATGGTTCCTGCTCAATAGGCCCGGCGTCCGCGAACTGTAGCTCGGGACTGCCGAAGATGTTGAAGCTGCTCCACACCCTTGGGGCGGTCGCCGTGTCGTTGTTGCTCTGTTCTCCCGCCAGGAGCCAGAACACCGCCGGAGATTCACCGCCAATTCCCTCACCGCAAACGACGGCGGAATCGAAGGCCGACCAGTCCGCGGATGGATCGGGGCAGACGACCGATCAACCGACCGCGGTTCGAAGGGTGCAGAGTTTCATCGAGAGCAACCCGATCGTCCAGCGATTGAAGGGCGACGGCGTCTATCCGCGCATCGGCGGCCTGTCGCCCGGCAGCGGTCTCGCCGGGGGCGCGGGTTATCGGCGGCACCTCAACTGGGCGTACATCGATGTGTCAGCAGCGATCTCCACGAAGGCGTACCGCGGCATCGACGTGCAGGCGCGCTGGATCGATACTCCGCGATTCCAGCTCGCGAACCTGCTGACCTTCCGGAACAACACTCAGGATGATTTCTATGGACTAGGCAACGACACGACCGACGCAACGCGTGTGGACTACGGCATTCGGTCGACCGACTTCGGGGCACGCGGATCGGTACGCGTGATCCGCAGACTGCGCCTCGGTGCGGATATCGGGTACTTCATTCCTGCCGTTCGCCACGGACGCGACGAGAGCCTGCGGTCGATCGCGCAGACATTCAACGACGTGACCGCGCCCGGTCTTGCGCGGCAGCCGAACTTCGAGCACCACAGCGTGTTTGCGGTCGTCGACGCACGGGATGCCGAAGGCTTTCCGCGGCGTGGTGGCCTGTATCGCGCGGCCTATGCGATTTGGAATGACCGCTCGTTTGACGAGTACAATTTTCGACGCTTCGATATCACCGGATCGCAGTTCTTCTCGGTCCCGACTGGCAGCGTCGTGGCCGTGCGTCTCGCGCTCAGCTACGCGAACAACGCGCCGGGCGATCGCGTGCCGTTCTATCTCCTGCCGTACGTCGGCGGCGGCGATACCGTGCGGTCGTTTCGCGAGTTCCGCTTCCGCGATGAGAACGCGGGCGTGTTCAACGTGGAGCTGCGCCACAAGATTCACTCGATGGCGTACGTCGCCGGCTTCGTGGACTTCGGCAAGGTCGCCCATGATTGGCAGGACATCACGCCGACCGATTTGAAGAAAGCGTACGGAGTCGGGCTGCGGGGCGGAACGGATGCGAAGACGTATTTCAGACTCGACGTCGCATATGGCGACGGCGGTACCCGCGTGTTCCTGAAGTTGACGCCGTCTTTCTAGGACTTCAGGCTGCGGGCTCCCGGA
>Ga0068858_100006384_pt1 | contig 11487 bp, 12 predicted proteins | sample KBSSwiS12_FD_66589 | JGI IMG/M metagenome (GOLD analysis project Ga0068858, IMG submission 66589) | Switchgrass rhizosphere microbial communities from Kellogg Biological Station, Michigan, USA - KBS Switchgrass S1-2 | ecosystem: Host-associated > Plants > Roots > Rhizosphere > Soil ... | reverse complement strand
CGGCGAGTCACAATCGGCGTGCGCCCAGGAGGCAATTCGTTGATGACACTGACATCAAGATCCCCGTACAGAGTGAGCGCTAAAGTACGCGGAATCGGCGTGGCCGTCATCACCAGCACATCCGGTTCAGCTTCCACATCCTTTTTCATGAGTTTGAACCGCTGCATCACTCCGAAGCGATGCTGCTCATCCACAATCACCAATCCCAGCTTGGCAAATCCAACGTTTTGTTCGATTAGCGCATGGGTCCCGATGACCAACTGCGCGTTCCCCTGATCGATATGCCGGCGAATTTCACGCTTGCGGTCGCTCTCTAGCGAACCGGTCAGCAAAACCACGCGATACCCAGCAGGCTCCAAAACCCTGCGTGCTGAAAAATAATGTTGCTGTGCCAGTATCTCCGTGGGAGCCATAAGCGCCACTTGATATCCGTTCTCAATTGCGATGATCGCCGCCTCAAAAGCCACGATCGTCTTACCGGATCCAACATCGCCCTGAAGCAGCCGCCGCATGGGAGAAGGCTTCTCCATATCAGCCGCAATCTCTTTCAAAACCTTTTTTTGCGCTTCGGTGGGATGAAACGGCAAAATCTTTTTGATCGCAGCGCGCACATTCTCGTTCAACTCAAAAGCAATACCAGTCTGCGCCTTCTGCTCGCGCCGCTTGAGCTCAAGCCCCAGCTCCACAAAAAATAATTCTTCAAATATCAGCCGGATATGCGCGGGCGTGTGTGCTGTCTGCAGATCTTCAAAACTCTCTCCCGCCTCCGGCCAATGTACCTTCCACAAAGCCTCGCGCGGAGGAATCAAACTCAAATGCTGTCGCACCAAAGCTGGGATTGGATCAGGTAACTCCGGCGGCAGATTCTCCAAAGCGGTTCGGATCACTCGCCGGAACCACCGGGCCGTCAACTTCCCCTGCCCAGCAGACTCGTAAATCGGAATAATGCGCCCGATCTCCAACGAGGACTCCAAATTCGGTTCACCGTCATCGCCCTCTGCGCCAGGCTCTGCCAGAATTTCAAATTGAGGCTGATGTAATTGCAAATCTCCACCGCGATCCTGTTCCACTTTGCCGTACAAAGCCACCATCTGCCCCGGCTTGAACTTGTCTCGCAAATATGTCGCGTTGAACCACAAACACTTCAGCCGCGTCGGTCCCTGCCCGGCAACCATCTGAAAAATCGGCATCCGCCTGGTGCGAAACAGGCCCGAATTTCTCACCTCGGCAATGACGGTCGCCATCTCCCCCGGCCTCAATTCGGCAATCGTCCGCGGATTCAGCCGGTCCTCATAGCGAAATGGAAGGTAGTGCACGAGGTCGTCAACAGTGTGTATCCCCTTGGTACTCAATACTTCAGCGAGTCGAGGGCCAATGCCTTTGACATACTGCACGGATGTAGACGGTTCGAGCACTCTGGCGATGTTAGCAGGAGAGGCGCAATCAGATTTAGCGGACAATCTTCGGGCCACCTTCATCCCCGGAACGGTGTCTAAAAGAGATAATGAAGAACTTCGCCCACTCCCTGGCGGCGGTCATTGTGGGTAACCTCATCTATTTCTTTGTGATGCCCGACCTTCCAGTGGCGGCCCGCCATATGTCCCGCAGTTTTGATCTGGGTATGGCTGTGGATTTCGGCTTCTGTCTGATCATTCTGGGGATTATCAAAGCCGTGGCCTGGCGAATGCAGGAATCCGATTCCAACAAGTCGGCAGACGCCCGCCACTAGTGACGATTCGCGCGGCTGATTACTTTCGGAACCTTCGGTAACCAACCCCGGACCGGTAAAATCCGGCCAGCCATGCAGAAAGTCGCCGTTCTCTACGACGCCAGCCAGGCGGTGCTCTCCGCGCCCGATCTGGAGGGGGTCCTTCGCCAGATTTTGATCATCGCGCGCGACTATTTCCACCTGCAAAACGTGGCTATCTTGCTATTGGACGAAGAAAAGCAAGAACTTCATGTGCGTTGCCAGACCGGGTGGGCGGACAGTTTGGCCCACATGCGTCTGCCACTGGGATCCGGCATTACTGGTGCAGCAGCCAAGCAAAAACGTCCAATTTATGTTCCCGATATCAGCAAAGACTCGCGGTATATCCCGTCTAGCTTTAAAACGAGCTCGGAATTCGCTGTGCCTTTGATCGTTCAAGGAGCGGTCGTAGGAGTTCTCGACTGCCAGAGCGACAAACTGGACTACTTCGATTCCGACACCATCGACTTGCTGACACTGTTTTCCACCCAGGCATCCATTGCCATTCAGAACGCACGTTTGAATGCGCTGGAACGGCGCCGTGCCCGCGAATTGAAGGCCATCAACGCCATCGCACAGCAATCGACGGCCGTGCTTGACGTTAACGAACTACTCTCCAAGGTATGCGCGCTGATTCAGGAACATTTTCAGTTACCTCAGATCTCTGTGCTCTTAAAGGATGAGGATGACCTGGTGCTCGCGGCCCACCACGGAATGTTCACGCCGCGCATCCCAGATGGCGGACGCATGCCTGCGGGAGCTCTTTGGGGAGCTGCGCTGGCCTGCGGTAAAACGCAAATCGAGCATGAGGTCGATCCGACAAAAGACAATCCCGTTTTCCACGAAGCTGCCTCGCAAATGTGTATCCCCCTGCTTTCCTCGGGGCAATCTTTAGGAGTGCTGCTCGTAGTCAGCAATAAGCAGGGAGCTTTCAAGCACTATGACACCCAGCCGTTGGAGTCCGCCGCCGACATTTGTGCGACCTCGATTCAGAACGCGCGCTATGTGGAGCGGGTCAAACAATTGGCATATCTCGATGGACTGACCGGCATTTTCAATCGCCGTTACTTTGAAATGCGTATCGCCGAGGAAATCGAGCGCGCCCGCCGTTTCGGCGCAGGTATGGCGGTAGTCATGGTGGATATCGACCAGTTCAAGAACTTGAACGACGAATTCGGACACCTGCTGGGAGACGAAGTTCTCCGCCAAGTGTCCTCGATCTTTCATCAGCAACTGCGCAAGATAGACGTGGTGTGCCGATACGGAGGCGAAGAGTTCGCCATCTTGCTGTCGCAGACCAATGCGCAACATAGCCAAAATGTAGCCGAGAAATTACGCCGTTTGGTGGATACCTGGCAATTCCCAGGAGTTCCCCGCGCAGTGACGATCAGCGCGGGAATTGCGACTTACCCCGAGCACGGAACCACGCGCGATGAATTAGTCAAGGCCGCCGATGCTGGACTTTACGCAGCGAAACAAGACGGAAGAAACCGGATTGTCATGGCACCGCAGGTTCGCAAAGCGACGAGTCCAGGGTAAAGCTGTTGCAGCTTAAATATCGGCTCCGCCGCCAGTTTGATGGATGAGTTCCTGATATTCCTTCTGCTGATCGTGCAGTTCTTCCTGTAGATTCTCCATCTCCTGCCGCAGATTTTTCTGTATCTCTTCCTGCTGGTCTTTCACTTCCTGGGCCATTTTTTCCATCTCGGGTTTCAAGCGTTTGATCTGTTCGGCATACTTCATCATGTCGGGCCGCAACTCGGCGACATGGACGCGGGCCTGGTCCAATTCCGACTTCACCTGAGCATTCATATCGGGGACATCGAGACTCTCCTCCCGCATTTCGGAACGCTTGCGCTCTGGCAATGTAAGGCTCAGCGTCTGCTCTTTTCTATCGCGGATGATACCCACATTAATCGTAGTTTCCTTGGTATCGTCCCTCTTCATGCGTAGAGTGTGGGTAAAGTCTCCGGTGTCGCTGATGCCTTCATTGTTGACCTTCACAATCACATCCCCCGCCCTAAAACCTGCCTTCTCGGCAAGACTTCCTTTCTCCACCGAACGCACCAGGATGCCCTGTCCATCTTTTGCGCCAAAGTAGGTGCCAAGCTGAGGTGTCAGATTTTCCACCATCAAGCCACTGCGCGCGGAGGAATGCACAACCACGACGGAAGCAGGTATGTCCATGTCTTGCAGGACTTGCACGTTTGGCATTTCAAACTTGAATGGCTTGATCTTCACATCAGGGACAACCGTAAAAGCTGTCTTGCGGTCGGCAAGCTGTGCTTTTAAGGTCAGCGGCTGTCCGTCGCGCATCAACCCGAGTGTCACCACACGGCCCGAAGGAATTTCGCGGATCATGCGCCGCAGCTGCTCGACACTCTGCACGTTTGAACCATTCACGCTCACGATCACATCACGCTCTTTGATCCCAGCTTTACCGGCAGGAGCGTCCTGGTCCACCATGGTGACTTCGACGCCGTTGTCATCCTTAAGCTTGAGTTCCGACAAACGGTCTTGCGTAAGATTGCGCGTGTCCACGCCGAGGTAGGAACTACCACCACCTCCCTCATCGCTCGAGTAACCGAACGAGTCGCCTCCCATCGGGAAATAGGTGAAGCAATCGGTAGCCGACTTCTGTGCCGCCAACATGGATACCGCCAGCGCCATACTCAGAATTTGACCCGTCATGATTGACCTCCGCGAAATTTACTGATTGGCCCGACGAAACCAGATGTTGCCACTTACTGTCTGAACTTTAATGGTTGGGCCGCCGCCGTTTAGATTTCCTTCAGCCGTGATCGTCTGGGGCCATTCCTCGTCGCCTTCCATCCGTACCGGGATCTCAGGAAAATCCGAATAAATCTTCTGCCCGTTGGCGGCTTCAATCGCTGCCCTCACCCGCGCTCGGAAATTCGCAGGCAGATAAACCACAATGTCGCCCATAGCGGTCTGCAACATGGAATCGTCGTGGTCGCCGGCCAGAGTCACGAAACGGACCGAAATAGCTCCCGACCCGGTTTCCGCACGTACCGCAGGAATGCCGTTCAATTCAATCCTGCCTGAACCAGTTTCCGCGCGTACCAGTCCTTTGGCGGAGCCAACGCGAATGCTGCCGCCGCCGGTTTCCATTTCAATTGGACCAGCTACACTCTCCACTTCAATATTTCCGCCGCCGGTGGTGATTTTGAGATCACCACCGCACTGCTTCACCTGGATGTCACCTCCGCCGGATTCCAGCACGGCACTGCGGCCTCCAGAGAGCAGCATTACATCACCGCCGCCGGTCGTAGCATTTACCAAACCTTTCACCGAGCCCAAATAAAGTTTCCCACCGCCGGTCTGCACATTCAGGTCGCCGCCGATCCGGTCGACTTCAATGCTGTCGCCGCCGGTTTCTGCGCTGGCATCACCGCCGATGTCTTCCAGATGAACTTTCCCCCCGCCGGTTTGTGCTTCCACTCGCCCGGAAATTCCTTTGGTCGTGACCGCACCGCCGTCGGTTTCGATCTTCACCAACTCCATGTCACGAGGAACGCTGATCGTGTATTCGCCGGAAAACCGGTGCGGACTGCCGCATTCAGCCACGATGAAGGCTATATCGCCATGCACGTAGGCATTGAGTTTGTAAGCGTCAAATTGGCGGCGAGCTTTTTCTTCGGAAGAGCTATGGACGCGCGTCACCATTTTGTAAGTAATTCCCGACTGCGATCCGCCTTCCACATGGACTGCGCCGGCTTCCACTCGGACATGAAGTTTCTTTACTCCGGCAAGCGAGCCGGAAACTTCCTGCACCCACGCTCCGCCATCCTGATAAATCTTCCCTTGTTGTGCCATGGCCGCTGCGCTGAGCATTAATGCGGCAATTGCAATCTTGAAATTTGTTTTTAGCATTGATCTTCCAATTCGACGCGCTTCATTCATTTTTGTGATCGAACACGCCGATAGCATTAATCAATCTCCGGTAACTGCGCCAACACAGTGCGCGCCTGTGACCGTATGTATTGATTGCGATCTCCATCCGCCAACTGCTGCATCACCGCGCGCACACTGCCGTCGGCGCGCACTGGGCCCAACAAATGTAATGCGTTGGTACGCAGCCCTTGATTTGCATCGTGCAACAAAACTTCCAGCACGCCATCGCGCACGCGCATATCGTCTTTCACATAACTGCCGAGTGCATCCAACGCCTTCAACCGCACTCCGGGATTAGAGTCGTAACGCAAGGCATACAACAACGCTTCCCGCGCACGCGTATCCTGCGGCTGCTGGCTGAGCAGACCGACCGAGTCCATGCGTACACCGGAGTTGTAGTTGTTACGTGCGGCAAACAGAAGCAACTGCTGGATACGCTGATCGTTCAAAGAACCATTGGCTTCCTGACTGGAAACGGAATCGTATTTAATGCGGACTTGATTGGTGCCGGGGTCTTGAACGACGGAGCGAATTCCACTGATCATTGAAGCTTCAACTGGAGGACCACCATTGGCTGGGACGGGGCCGCGATTCTTCATCACTTGGTAGGTGCCACCAATCCCACCAGCAAGCCCCACAATGAAAATCATCGCCGCTACGGCCGGGGCAAACCGAATCTCCCTCCACCAAGCCCAGGGATCAAACACCAACCGCCGCCAGAATCCAGATTGTTCTGCCGTCTCCAGAGAGTCCTGCAGCTTCAGCCGCGATGATGCCAGCAAATTCGGAGACGGCTCCTGCACCGGCATCCGCGACAACAGTGAATTCAACTCCCGAGCCGACTTCAGATCCTTCGCGCACTCGCCACAGCGAGCCACATGCTGCTCCAGCTCGTAGCGTGCGTCATCGGCCAGTTCGTCATAGATATACAACTGAATATTTTTGCTAACCCAATCACAGTTCATAAATTGTTCCCCACGTTTTCCCCTTCAAAATCTAGGCCGTGTAGAGGCGGTTCTATCCCGCGACCCCAGCCGTTCTATCTCATGTCTCCCAACGACCCACGTAACTTCTGCGTGGCCCGAAACAAAGTATTCTTCGCCGTGTCTTCGGTGGTATTCAAGATCTCTCCCACGGTCCGCAGCTTCAAACCATGAAAATGTTTCAGCTCAAACACCATCCGCTCACGTGGCGACAATTTGCCTAAAGCCTGCCCAATCCGATTCCCCAACTCGCGGCTCATCAAATCATGCTCAGGATTCGCCCCGGCCCGTGCATCCGCGACCTGGTCGAGCATGTCGTAAGTCTGCCCCTCGGCATCGACCGCCACCGGAGCGTCTTCCTTACGCACCTGCCGCTTGCGCAGATGGTCCAAACACAAATTGGTAACGATGCGATAAATCCAGGTATAGAACGAGCACTCAAAGCGGAAGCTCCCCATGCTCTTATAAGCTTTGAGGAACGCCTCCTGATAAATATCCTGCGCCTCGTGCTCGGAACCGGTGAGATGCATCGCCAGACGCAGCACCGCCTGGTCGTAGTGGCGCACAAGCTCCTCGAAGGCGGCGCGATTGCCGCGCTGCGCCTCCCGGACCAAAACCGTGTCGTCAATACGGCCTGAGTTCTGCCCAGTCATTTGCTGGGTGCTATTGTCTCGCACTCGGCTGGCGCGCCCCGCCTGCGAACGAGACTGCTCGCCAACCGGTAAAACTGCTGTCCAAGCATCGGCCGGCATCTGTTTTTCCCGCGTATCCAGAACTTAGAGCTTTTGGGAGAAAACGCTCTCCCGCTTGCATTGGTATGGACGTGTCAGGTTGAGATTTGTGAGCAAAGATCCGGAAAAGGAGTCAGAGGATTCGAGAATCTAACTTATTGTTACAAAAAGGTTTACAGAAAACACGAGAGGCGGGGCAAGCCCCGCCTCCACACAACCCTTTAGAAGCTCTTACTCGCCAGCTTCTTTTTCAATGACGACCTTCAAGTGCACAGTCACATCTCTGTGCAGTTTGATCGGCACGGAGAACTCGCCCAAAGTCTTCAGCGGCTCGTGCAGCTGAATTTTGCGGCGATCCACATCGTGGCCCTTCTTGGTGAGTGCCTCAGCGATATCGCCTGAGGTCACAGAACCGAACAGGTGATCGTTCTCGCCAGACTTGCGGGTAAAGGAAACCGAAAGTCCGTCGAACTGCTTCGCCAGCTCTTCCGCCTGGGCTTTTTCTTTCGCAGAGCGGCGCACGCCGGCAGCCTTCATCTGCTCGATGACGGCCTTGTTGCCCTTGTTGGCGAGGATCGCCAGCTTCTGCGGCAGCAGATAGTTCCGTCCAAATCCCTCGGCGACTTTCACCACATCGCCCTTTGAGCCCAATTTGGGCACATCTTCTTTCAGAATGAGTTCCATGTATGACTCCTGTAGTCGCTGGTCGCCATGCCGTCGGTCGTTGGCCTGAGACCAGCGACTAGAGGCCAGCGACAGATTCTTTACGATGCGCGTCCAGCAAAGGGCAGCAATGCGATATTGCGCGCAAGTTTGATCGCCGTGGACAAGCGCCGTTGATGCGGCGTGCACACGCCCGTCAACCGACGCGGCACAATCTTGCCGCTCTCTGCGACGAACTGTCCGAGCGTGCGATAGTCCTTGTAATCAATCGAGTCAATTTTCTCCACGCAAAACTTGCAGACCTTCTTGCGCCGGAAAAATTTGCGTCCGCCTTCACGTCCACCCGGTCCGCCCGGACCACCGGGACGCGGTCCGCGGCCGCCACGGTCTCCACCGCGATCACCGCCACGCTCCGACGCTGGTGCGCCTTCTTGCTTGGTTTCGTCAGCCATAATTCTCCTTAATCTCTTTTCAAGTTATGCCGTAGCCGCAGGCGCTTCTGCAGCAGCTTCCGCAGGAGCAGCCGCAGGCGAAGGCGAAGGCGACGTCGACGTCGACGTCTTGCGCCGCGCCTCGCGGATTTTCTTGATCTTGTCCAGACGCTTCTGCTCCTCGTCCACACGCACGGTGAGGAATTTGATCACCGGCTCAGTGACGCGCAGACGGCGCTCCAGCTCATGCACCAGGCCGCCGCTGCCTTCGACGATCAGCAGAATGTAGACGCCTTCATAAAAGCGGCGAACGGTATAAGCCAAGCGCCGCTTGCCCATGCGCTCGACCTTTCTCATCGCGCCGCCAGAAGAGGTCACCGCCGACTCCAGCGTGGAGATCAGCTTGTCCTGCTCTTCCTCCGGCATGTCGGGCCGGACGATAAACATCAGTTCATAAGTACGATTCATGTGTTTCTCCAAATTCTGGCCGCGGATTACGCTGAGGAACGCGGATTTCAAAATTTATCGGCGTTGATCCGCGAATCCGTGGCTAATCTTTTTTCTCCGCTTCATCCGGCTTCTGGTTAAACCGGTTCATAGCCGCCGCCCGGCCTTCCTTCAAAATCACTTCCACAGCTTCCGCCGCAGTAGCAATCATTTCATCTACTGTTTTGCGCTGCGCCTTGCGAAACGGCTTCAGAATCTTTGTCGCCGGCGCGATCCCCATGCGGATCCGCAAAAACTCCTGCGTGCCCAGAGACTGAATAATGGACTTCATCCCGTTGTGCCCCGCCGAACGTCCGCGTTCGCGGATGCGCAACGTACCCAACGGCAAATCCAGCTCGTCGTAAATCACGATGAGATCAGCCTCAGGCTTGATCTCCAATTTACCCATCAGCTCAACCACCGAGAGCCCGCTCAAATTCATGAACGTCTCTGGCTTGGCTAACAGTACCGGCTCAGAAGCAATCTCCGCGCGAGCAGTTAATGCTTTGCCCAGCCGGCTCCGGACTTCCACTCCGCACTCATTCGCTAGGCAATCAATCACTTCAAAGCCCAGATTATGCGGCGTGTACTGATACTCGATTCCGGGATTTCCCAAACCGACGATCAGTTTCACGCCGTATCACTATCCTCAAACTTAGTGGTAGTTCCGAGTTTGGCTCGGTGGACGGGCGTGATACCCGTCCCCACACAAACAAACCCCACCTATTTCTTCTCTTTCTTCTCCGCAGGAGCCTCGGCGCCGCCTTCTTCCTCAGTCTCCTGTTTACCCTTCTTAATGACTTCAGGCTCAGCCGGAGCAGCGGCAGCATCCGCAGCAACAGCTTCCGGAGTCGCGACCACTTCTTCTTTCACGGTTGTGATGTGAGCCACAGGCTGGTTTGCCTCAGTGACGTATTTGTACTTGTCACTCTGGGGCAAATCTTCCACACGGATGACTTTGCCAAATACCAAATCAGTGACGTCGGCTTCGATCGAAGCCGGAATGTCGCCAGGCAAGCACTCGAGCTCAACTTCACGCAGCATCTGTTCCAGAATGCCGCCCTCAGTCTTCACGCCCGCCGCTTCGCCCTTGAGCATGATCGGCACAGCGACGACAAGTTTCTTGTCCATGGCGATGCGCTTCAGATCGATGTGCAGCAGCGCGCCCTTGATGGGCTCATACTGCCAGTCCACGATCATGGCCTTGGTCTTCTCGCCATCGAGGGTTAGATCAAAAATAGTGTTGTGACCAGTCTTCGAGTGAAGAATGGACTTCACCTGCCGCGGATCAACCGAAACCGACAGCGCATCTTTGCCCGCACCGTAAACCACCGCAGGAACTTTGCCATCACGCCGCACACGCCGCGCCGCGTTCTTATTTCCAGGAGTGCGCGGTTGCGCCTCCAACACATTGCTAGGGGTTGCAGTAGCCATAATTTATTCCTCTACAAAAATAACTTGCTCACGGAAGTCTCTTCGTGGATGGACTGAATCGCCCGTCCAAGCAGACCCGCAATCGTAAGCTTCTCAATCTTCGGTTCCCGCACTGCCGCCTCGCTCAAAGGAATAGTGTTGGTCACTACAACTTTGGCAAGGCACGACTTCGAAATATTTTCTACCGCCGCGCCGGAAAATACCGGGTGCGAGCAACACGCATAAACCGCATCGGCACCATTTTCTTTCAACGCACTCGCCGTCTTTACCAGCGTTCCCGCCGTATCGATCAAATCGTCGATCACCAAACAGGTGCGCCCGCGAACATCGCCGATCACGTGCATCACTTCCGCCACATTCATTTCCACGCGGCGTTTATCCACAATGGCGAGAGCCGCATCCATCTTCTTGGCAAAGAAGCGAGCACGCTCCACGCCACCCGCATCAGGTGAAACTACCGTGAGATTCGGCAGATTCATCTTCTTGAAGTGGTCCACCAACACCGGCGAAGCAAACAGATGGTCCACCGGGATATTGAAAAAACCCTGCAACTGCGGCGCATGCAAATCAACAATCAGCGCCCGGTCCGCGCCGGCGGTCGTTAGCAGGTCCGCCACGAGCTTCGCGGAAATCGGCACTCGGGGCTTATCTTTCCGGTCCTGACGCGCGTAACCAAAATACGGAATCACCGCCGTGATCCGACGGGCTGACGCGCGCTTCAGCGCGTCAATCATCAGCAACAGCTCCATCAGGTGCTCATCCACCGGACGGCACGTGGGCTGAATCACAAAAACATCGGCGCCACGAACGTTCTCCTGGATCTGCAAGTACACCTCGCCGTCTTTAAAGCGAGTAATGTGTGCCTGCCCGCGCGCCATGCCGAGAAATGCACAAACTTCATCGGCCAACGCTTCGTTCGCCGTGCCGCAAAAAATCTTGAACCTATCGTCCACGCGTGGACGTTGCGGCTTGCGTTCTGGTTTCTCGTCAGCGTTCACGTGCGTCTTTTTTTCCGTCGTGGTCGCAAGAGTAGCCATTTTTAGCCCTCACCTATCAGGTTGATCTGAGAACCGACAACCAGGAACCGGGAACTGATT
>Ga0068858_100006378_pt1 | contig 11490 bp, 9 predicted proteins | sample KBSSwiS12_FD_66589 | JGI IMG/M metagenome (GOLD analysis project Ga0068858, IMG submission 66589) | Switchgrass rhizosphere microbial communities from Kellogg Biological Station, Michigan, USA - KBS Switchgrass S1-2 | ecosystem: Host-associated > Plants > Roots > Rhizosphere > Soil ... | reverse complement strand
GGCGATTCCGGCATGAACCAGCGCAGCGGGATGGTCAGCACGGAGGGAATCAGGCCGACGATAAACATCGCCCGCCAGCCGTAGACCGGTACCAGAAAGTATCCGGCGATGCCGGCGAACATCAGCCCGACCGGGAAGATCACCTCGTAGAGAAGGAAGAAGCGACCGCGCTTTTCCGCACCGATGAACTCGTTGATGTACGCGCTTGCGACCGGCACTTCCCCGCCCGTACCAACCCCCTGGAAGAAGCGGAACACAATCATCGACACGCCGCTCCAGGCGAACAGGCAGGCGACATCCATCGACACGAACAGCATGATGGTGATGAACAGAATCTTCAAGCGCCCAAATCTCTCCGCCAGCGATCCGAAGATCACGGCACCGAACAGCTGGCCGACATAGCCCGCGGAAAGGATCAAACCGACCTCGGTCGGCGTGAGCTTCCATTCGGACACCAGGCTCGGCATCGCGAAGGCGATTGCCAGCACTGTGTAACCGTCGAAAAAAGTAGCAATGCCGACGATGACGCGGATCAGCAAGAGCCTGGGCGTAACGGGAAGTCGCTCGAGGCGAGCGACCAATCCTGCATTGGCGGCGGCGTGCAGTGCAGCGCCCTCCGCAACGATTGCGGTCATGACGTGCTCCTCCGGGTTCAGCTTGTTTATTGCGGCGGAGCGGAATCGCGCTCCGCCGCTTGGCTGTCGCGCCTTGCTGATCTGGCGGTTAGCTCATCGCCGGGACGGCACGCGCACGCATGTTCACCGTTCCGGCAACCGCCTTGCCGAGCCCTGCTGCACGCATCGCGTGGGCAATCTCGACATCGGCACCCGGGTCGAGCGGAAGCAACGGAGAGCGCACCGTCGCATGCTCGAGGATGCCGCGCGCGACGAGCGCGTGCTTGAGCGCCACGGAGCCTTCCATGTGGGATCCGCGGTGGTAGACGCTCTTCGTCACCGGGAGCAGGCGATCGTGAATGGCGCGCGCCTTCGCATAGTCCTTGGCCTTGCCGGCCGCGATCAGCTCGATCAGCGGCTCCGGCGCAATGTTGCCGTATCCCACGAGTGCGCCGTCAACGTCGAACATCGTGTGCAGCAGGTATTCGTCGTGGCAGGTGAGGATCTGCAAGTCCGGACGTTCGCGTCGGACCACGGGGATCTCCGTGTCCCACCGCTTCATGTTGCGCACGCCGTTCTTCATCGCGAACACGCCTGGTTGCGCGGCGATCTCCAGCTGTGTCTCGAGGTTGTACGTCGCCTTCGTCGCATCGGGGTATTGGAACAGGATGAGCGGCAGGCCGCTTTCCTCGAAGATGGCGCGATAGCGATCCTGTGGCGCGCCGTTCTGGTAACCGAAGCGCAGCCAGCCGTGGGACGGATACACGAGACCGGCCGAGGCGCCTGCCTCGACGGCTCGCTTGGCTTCCTCGGCAGCCACCTGCGTGCCTTCGAGCGTGATGCCAGCGATGACCGGGATCGTGCCGTTGACCGACTTGACGAAGCCTTCAATGACAGCAGCCTGTTCGGACTGGCTCAGAAACGTGCCTTCGCCGGCGTGGCCGAGGACGACGAGGCCCTTGACGCCATCGATGCTGCCCAGCCAGGAGCCGAGCCGTTGAATGGCCGCGTGATCGACGGCGCCGTCGCGCGTGAAGGGGGTGATGGGGGCCGGGGTCAGGCCGCGAAGATCGAGCGCTTTCATTGTGTTTCCTCCAAGTCCGGTGGTGAGAGTGGCGGCGAGTGGTCGCCGCGAACGCCTGCGCCGCCTCCGCTCCAGGAACATTCGGCCAACGCATGGAGCCAAGTTTAGGAACCCTCAACCCATATCGGAAGACGCAAAGCGTACATTTCAGATATACTGAAACGTGCATGTCTGAGAGTGCGTGTCCATGGATTACGACGCTTGGAAGCTCTTTATCGATGCCGCGGAGATGGGCAGCTTGAGCAAGGTCGCGAGCGCCTACGGCACCAGTCAGCCGCACGTCAGCCGCCAAATCGGCGAACTGGAGCGGCAATGCGGTGGGCGCCTATTCCATCGCACAGGTCGCGGAGTTGCGCTGACGGAGCTTGGGCAGCGAGTAACGCCCCAAGTGCGCGCTTGGCTCGCCAGCACGCAGCAGCTCGCCAATGACGTTCGCACCTCGGCGGGGACCCCGATTGGGCGCGTGCGAATAGGGAGCCTGCCTTCGACCGCGCATCCGCTCGTAACGACCTTGTATTACCGGCTGAAGGAGCGGTACCCGCTCATACAGCTGTCGGTACACGAAGGCCAAGGCGCCCAGCTCGAGACCTGGCTGGAGGATGGCAGCGTCGATCTCGCCATCCTCTATCGATCGAGTTCGTCACCTAAGAACGGCGACACCTACCTTGTCGAAACATCAACCTATCTTGTTGGTGCTCACGGCGACAAGCTGACTTCCCGGCGAACGGTCCCATTCGCGGCACTTCACAATCTGCCGCTGGTGTATTTTTGTCGACCCAACAGCTGGCGCAATCATCTCGAACAGCTAGGTGCTCTGCATGGCATCTCGCTCAATATCGTGCTCGAAGCCGACTCTTTGAGCTTGCAAACACATGTCGTGGCCGACGGAAACATCTACGCGTTGTTGGGGCCTTATGCCATCGCCGCCGCTTCAAGAAACTATCGCCTGCAATCATCCAAGTTAGTCAATCCGTCGGTATCTCGCCACATTGCCCTGGCCTTGTCGCGTCACGGCGCGCTAACACTCGCGTGCCGAACTGTCATGAAAATAGCGCGAGAGATCGCGAAATCCGACGAGGCCGGTTTGACCGTCGCTTAGTCGCTGCTGTGCCTCGCCTACCACTCCAATGCGCCAGTGGAGGAGGTAGGTTCGCCATGGTGCCGAACGGCACTGCTTTGCGCCGGTGAGCGATCCCTGCGGAGGAGGGCTTCATCAACGTCCGCTTATCGTCGAACTAAGATGTTCCAGGTCTGGCCGTGTTGCCGGCAGGTACTCGCTCAGTTGCATTGCATCACCACTTCATTTCACCCTTGTTGACCTTGGCGCCGATCTCGAGCGCGACCATCAGGCCCGCCGCGGGATAGGCGGACCTCATCGCGTCGATCAGCGTCGCCGAGTTCGGCGCCTTGGCCAGTTCCGATTCAAAGCGGGTCAGGTAGGACTGGGTGTAGGAGAGCTGCGACGCGTCCTGCTTCTGGGCGGGCAGCATGTGGCCAGGAACGACGGTGCTCGGCTGAAGCGCTGCCATCGAGTCCAGTTTCCTGCTCCAGTCGGCACGCTCCTGCACGGTCTGCGTGTCGGCCGTCCAGACGTGCAGACCGGCGAAAACATTGACGCCGCCCACAATGGCCTTCAAAGAAGGAATCCAAACGTAGCTGCGGTGCGGGAGCGAATCATCCAGCCCCTTGATTTCGAGCGCCTGGCCTTCCAGCATGATCGTGTTCCCGGTCATGACTTCAGGCACCGGAACATCGGTCGGCGCATTGGCGCCCAGTCGCGGTCCCCACACCTGCAGCTTGGTGGGCAGCGTCGCCTGAATCTTCTTTACGGTCGGAGCACTCGCGATCAGCGTAGCTTGGGGAAACAACGTCGTTAGTACCCCCGCACCGAAGTAGAAGTCCGGGTCGGCCTGGCTGATATAAATGGTCTTCAGCGTCTTGCGGCTGTCGAGAACCATCGCGGCGATCCGGTGCGCATCTGCCTGAGTGAACCCGGTATCGATGAGGACGGCGTCTGTCTTGCCGGATACCAGGACCGCATTGACGTGAAAGCTGCCGGCGTCGGCGTTGTACACCTGAAGGGAGAGCGCCGCAGGACTCGCTTGGGCGGCGGCCTCGTTGGCGACGATGCCGAGGGTGAGGCTGGCAAACAGCGGAAGGAGGGGTTTGATCATGGAATCGCTCGCAGTGGTTGGGTGATCGCGCCACTATATTGACTACGAAAATGTCGATAAACAGTGGAATAATAGAAACACTGTCTACTGGATCGATCTAATCGATGGACCGAATCACCGCCATGCAGGTCTTCGCCGAAGTGGCCGACCGTGCCAGCCTGACCGAGGCGGCCCAGGCACTGGATATGTCACGGGCCATGGTCTCGCGCTATCTGGAGAGCATCGAGCGTTGGCTCGGAGTACGACTGCTGCACAGGACGACTAGGCGAGTGAGCCTCACCGATGCCGGCGAGGAAGCTCTGCAGCGCTGCCGCCAGATGCTCGAACTTTCGCGCGACGTGCAAAGCGTGGCCGGTGCGAGGCACGCGTCACCCGCAGGCAAGCTGCGCATCACGACCAGCACTTCCTTTGCTGCGGCCTACCTGGCCGATGTTGTGACGGATTTCCTTTCTCAATATCCGCAAACACAGCTCGAGCTGATCGCAACCGAGCGAACGGTCAACCTTGTGGAGGACCGCATTGACCTTGCAGTGAGGATCGGCAACGTCTTCGACGACTCGCTGGTTGCGCGGAAGCTGGGAGTGTGCCGGTCGGTTGTCTGCGCGTCGCCGGCGTACATCAAGGCAAGCGGCTACCCCAGCACACCGGACGACCTTCGAAACCACCGTTGCATCACCCACGCCTACGTTGGCCGCACCGAGTTCCGCCTCCGACGAAATGGCCAGACGCTCCGGATTCCCGTGAGAGGACAACTGCAGAGCAACGAGGCGGCCGTCACGCGCCGAGCCGCCCTCGCCGGCGCCGGGATTGCGATGTTGCCGACCTATTTTGTCAGCGCCGATCTTGCCTCAGGCAAACTCATCCGTCTGTTGCCCGACTGCGAGCCAGAGCCTCTTGGTATCCACGCGGTGTATTTGTCGCGCCAGCATCAGCCACGACTGCTGAGGATGCTGGTCGACTTTCTGGCAGATCGCATGAGAGGAGAAATAGCGCCATGGGACCGGGTCATCACCTCGGCAGCGAGGCAAGCAACTTCGATCGCCAAGTCCCGAGGCAGCGCCATTGGAAAAGTGCGGCGCAGACCAAAGGCGAGCTGACGACGGTCGCCGGCCGGCCAATGAAAATGCGCGGCGCGATGGCCACTTACTCGGGACCCGGGGGTTTATGCGTCAGCGACGTAGCCCATGAGGAGCGCCAGCCGCGCGGCGGACTCGCGGAGCATCTCCTTCACGGCTTCGATGGACGGCGTGACCTTCTTGTCGATGCGCTCTATGTACGGGACATTGAGCACTGCAACCGCATGTCCGGTGGGTCCCCGAATCGGAAAAGCGATATTCGTGACGCCACGGGTCTGGCGACTTTGGACTTCGGCGTAGCCCTTCCTCGCGACATCGCGAACGATTTTCGCGAGCTGCGTCGAATTGAGGTCGAGCTCGCCCTCGACCTCCTGGTGCGATTCGAGCATTGCGCGACGCGTATTGTCATCCTGGAACGCAAGCAGCACGTAGCCCGACGCTGTGTCGGTAAGGCCGACAAGCGCCCCGACCTTCATTCCGAACGCATAGCGCTCGGGGCTGTCGACCTCGCCGACGACCATCACGCGGCCCGCGTGAAAAACCGTCAGATGGCACGATTGCAGCGCACGATGCACGATGTCCAGCATCAGTGGCGCCGCGGCCGCGGTCAGCGACTTGATGGGCTTATGCCGATGCGCGAGCTCGAAAAGCCTGAGCGTCAGCACATAGCGATCGCCGTCGCGCTGCTCGATGTAACCGCGCCGCGCGAGCGCGACGACCATTCGAAACAACTCGCTCGACGTGCGGCCGAGCGCGCGCGCGATCTCGTTGAGCGACAGGCCTCCCGCTTCCCGCGCGAGCAGTTCGAGCACGTCGAGGCCTTTATCTAGCGCGGGCACCGCGTAGCGCGTCTCCGTCTGCGACGCGCGTCGCGCCGGCGGACGCGTGCTCCGCTTTCGCGGCGTGCCGCCGGGCGCGATTACCGTCCTCGCTCAGTTAATGTCGTGCACGTTCGGCACGTGACGTCGGTAGAAGAGCAACGCATTGCGGAACATTACCTTATCGCGGACGACTTCGCCAAACGGCGCCAGGTATTCTTCCGCAATCCGGATCTGGTCGGCAAACCCGCTGGAGAGATCGTTAGGGTTGGCACCGTGCAGCGAGATGACGGGCCAGTTGCTACCCCAAATCAGACGGTCCGCTCCGAACGCCGTCATCAGCACGTCGAAGTGCGCTTTGTAGGAGGCGAGGTCCGTCGGCGCGAGGAAGACGACGTCGCCGGGCGCGTACATGTCATAGAACGACGAGAACTTCATGTAGAGGTTCGGGCAGACGTCGGCGAGGCGGCGAATCTCCAGCTCCCAGGTGGGATCGACCGGCGGCGGTCCCTTCGCGCCGCCCAGGTGATCGATGATGATCCGCAAGTCCGGGACCGCCGTGCAAAGGGCCTGCACCTGGTCTTTGGGATTCTTGTCGCCGCGGCTGATGATGTCGAGCGTCATGCCGCGCCGCGCGAGATCCCGCAGGCTTGCGAGTTGGGCCGGGCTGAGCGTGATGCCTTCGGGCGGACCCGTGAGATAGCCACGGATTCCGACCCAGCGCCGGTCTTTCGAAAACCGCTCCAGATCATGAGCGAAGGTCGGCGCGCCGATGTCGAGGTTTCCGACGTAGGTCGAAAAAAAGCCGTCGCCCTTCAATAGATCGAGGATGAACTGGTTGTCTTCGACGATTCCGCTCGCCTCGACGACGCCTGCGGTGAGGATGCCGTTCGCCTTGGCGATGGGCAGGTAGTCGCCCGGAAGTACGTCGCGAAAAATGGGCCCTTCGGCCGGCGTCGGCCACGGTACGCCGCCGGGCCGCGTGACCTGCCAGAAGTGGATGTGCGTCTCGATGATCGGGCGCGAATGACCCGCCGCTTTCAGTTGTGTCAACACCTCGTCCAGCTTCTGATGGTAGCCGTCTTCTGCGGCGACGCTGATCGAAACGCTCTGTAGCAAACCACATGCCGCTGCTGCTGCGCAGCAGCGGATCAGATTGCGAACTTGCATTGCGTCCTCCTTGCGTTGTTTCGGTTCCCTGCCTCCTGCAGCAGTCCGGTTGACGCCTGCGTTTTATACATGAAACGCTATTTTGTCAACCAAATGGAACCGATCGGGGCCGCACGTGCGGCGCACAAGCAATGAACCCGGCCGCCGACGCGCGAGGCGCGAGCGGCCCCCTCTAACGGAGGTCTCGATCTTGCCCGCGGGATGGTTACCGGCCACGGGGACGCGGACGCCACCGAAGCTGGCGGCAACGCCGGAGTACCGCGCGCAATTCGCCGCGCGCCGGCGCGACAAGCACAAGCGCCGCTAAGGCCTAGCTGATCTCGGCCGCCGTGCCCGGCGCCGGCGTGAAGCCGAGATCACCGCGGGCCAGCGCCTTCTCACGGCCGCCGTACTGCGCGAGGAGCTCGGCCTGGCGACGCTTGGCGCGTGCGTCGGTCGCTTCCGGATCGAGCACCGCGCGCAACCGACGTTCGCCTTCGGCGAGTGCAGCCGCAAACTGCTGATCGCTGGCGAGGTCGGTCAGCTCTTCGGGATCGGCGGCCAGGTCGAACAGTTGTGGCGGCGCACCGACGTAATGGCAGTACTTCCACATGCCGAAGCGCAGCATGTACGCGCCGCCGGTGGAGGCCGTCGCGTGGTACTCGCTGATGACCGGCCGCTCGGAGGTAGCGCCGTTCGCCAAGTCGAACAGCGAAGCGCCTGGCAGTGCGCCTCCGCCAACCCGCGGCGGCAGGCCGGCGCCCGCGAGGATCGTCGGTGCGCAATCGATATGCGAGACCGGCGAGTCGATGACATGTCCCGCTGGAACGTCCGGACCGGCGACAATCAGCGGCACGCCGGCCGACTCTTCATACAGCGTGGACTTGCCCCACAGGCCGCGCGCGCCGACATTGTCGCCGTGATCACTCGTGTAGATGACGCGGGTATCCTGTTCGAGACCCGCGTCGCGCAGTGCGCGCAGCACGTAGCCGACGTTCTCGTCCATCGCCGACACGAGGCCGGAATAGCCGGCGATCGCGCGTTTGACATCAGCTTCGGACACGAAGTGCGCATCGTAGTCGACCGTGCGCGCGTAGGTATCGAGAAACGGGTGATGTGGACGCGCGTCGTTCGCGTACAGCTTCGGCATCGGCAGGTCCTGCTGCCAATAGCGGTAGAACCACTGCGGCGGCGCGGTGAGGGGAAAATGCGGGCTCACGAACGACACGAACAGCACCCACGGACGGTCTCGCCATTTCGGCGCCTCTTCGTGCAGCCAGACCTGCGCGCGCGACGCAATGTCACGGTCGTACACCGTATACGGCGACTCCCCGGGACCGGCACGCTTGGCCATCTTGTCGCCGCCCTTGCGCTTCGGAATGTTCTCGCGGATGAGACCTTTGACGTCGCCGATGCCGTCGACGATGTGCATCGGTACGATTTCTTCGGAGAAGCCGTGGTCGTCGCCCGGACGGCCGCGGAAATGCAGCTTGCCGATCGAGACGACGCGATGCCCGGCGTCGCGCAGCGCGTGGTGCCAGCTCGGGATCGCGCCATCGTAGCCATCCGCGTTGTCCCAGTAGCCTACGTCGTGAACGTAGCGGCCGACGGCAAATGCCGCGCGCGCCGGCACGCAGATCGGGCACGCCGTGTAGGCAGCGCCAAAGCGCGTGCCTCGGGCCGCCAGCGCGTCGAGGTTCGGCGTCGCAATGAACGGATGGCCGGCGACCCCGAGAAACTTCGGATTGTGCTCGTCTGACATCAGCACGAGCAGATTGGCGGCACGCATCCGGGCAAGTATCGCACAGCGAAACGCGCTGGGCGCGGTCGGCGCGTTCGCGTATTCTCGGCACCAAGGCGTTCCGGGAGGACTCATGAAGCGCGCGCATCGCAGTGCCTTGTTGCTGGTGGCGTTCGCACTCTGCGCGGTCGGCATCGGCGCCGGTGCGCAGACGTATCCGAGCCGCCCGATCAAGCTGATCGTCGCCGATTCCGCAGGAGGGGCACCCGACCAACTCGCCCGCCTCGTCGCGCAGAAGCTTTCGGACACCCTGGGCCAGCAAGTCGTCGTCGACAACCGCGCGGGCGCGGGTGGCGTGCTCGGTGCCGAAATGGTCGCCAAGTCGGCGCCGGACGGCTATACGCTGCTGCTGACGACGACCGCGATCTACGCGATCCTGCCCAACCTGCGCAAGAACCTGCCGTACGATCCGGTGAAGGACTTTGTGCCCATCTCGCGCATCGCCACCGCGTCGAACGTCCTGGTGGTGAGCAACGCGCTCCCGGCGAAGAATGTCGCCGAGCTCATCAAGCTTGCAAAGGAGAAGCCCGGCGCGCTCAACTACGCGTCGGCCGGCGTGGGGACGCCCGCGCATCTGGCGGGCGAAATGCTCAACCTGCTCGCCGACATCAAGGTCGTGCACGTTCCATACAAAGGCGCGGCGCCTGCGCTCACCGACGTCATCGCCGGTAACGCGCAGTACATCATCACGTTACCAATCGCTGCGGGTGCGCACATGACCGGTGGCCGCGTGCGCGCACTGGCCACCACCGGCGCCGAGCGCAACCCGAGCCTGCCCGACCTGCCGACAATCGCAGAAACGGTGCCGGGGTACGAGATCACGCAGACGTGGGGCATCGTGGTTCCGGCCGGCACGCCGCCGGAGGTCACGAAGCATTTGCACGCCGAGATCGTGAAAGTCATGAGCATGCCCGATGTGAGGGAACGCGTGCTGGCGACTGGCGCTATCCCGGCTGGCGATTCGCCCGCGGCGTTCGAGGCGTTTATGGCAAAGGAGCGGCAGCGCCTGGGGGAGGTGATCGTCAAGCGTGGCATCGTTTTGACTGACTAATTCCCAGGAATCCGGCGCCATTGGCGCGCGACGGCAATAGGAACATAAAGGCTTGTCTTCGGAGTCGAAATGCACGCAAACGAGCCAAGCGGCGCGTTCTATCGAACCTTGACGACGACTTTCCCTTTTGCACGTCCTCTTTCGACGTAAGCCATCGCTTCTTTGGTCGACTCGAAGGGAAAGACCCGATCCAGGACCGGGCGTATGGCGCCCGTCTCGATGAGAGAACCGATCTGTCGCAACTGGTCCCCGCTTGCTCTCATGAAGAGAAAGGAATAGTTGACCTGGCGACGCCTGGCTTGCCTTCTGATCCGGAAGCTCAAAATACGCATCACCAATTCAAGTATCCGGCTCAATCCGAGGTGCCGCGCAAACTCGGGATCAGGTGGGCCGGAGATCGAGATGAGAGTTCCCCCGGGCTTGAGTACTTGGAGAGACTTCTTGAGCGTCTCTCCGTCCAGACTGTTCAGAACCACATCGCAATCGCGCAGGACCTCTTCGAAACGATCCTTCTTGTAGTCGATCACGATGTCTGCACCTAGGCGCTTCACCAAGTCGATATTCGCCGTACTCGTGGTCGTGGCCACGGTTGCACCAACCTGCTTCGCAAGCTGAATGGCGAAAGTTCCCACGCCGCCCGAGCCCGCGTGGATCAGAACTTTCTGCCCTTTCTTCAATTTCGCCTTTTCGATGAGCGCTTGCCAAGCGGTCAAGCCGACCAAGGGGATGGAAGCCGCTTCCTCCATCGTTAGGCGCTTGGGTTTGATCGCCAAGTCATCTTCGCTCACTGCGATGAACTCCGCGAATGTCCCGATTCGGTTCTTGTCGGGTCGTGCATACACCTCGTCCCCGGGCTTGAACCGTCGAACGCGAGATCCCACGCGGGTCACGACTCCTGCGAACTCGTTGCCGAGAATGAGCGGCAATCGATAAGGCAGGAACAGTTTGAATTCCCCGTCTCTGATCTTGGAATCCAGCGGGTTCACACCTGCCGCGTGGATCTCAACGAGGACATCAGCCTCCCGGACTTCCGGCTCCGAAACTTCGCTGGCCCGTACGCGATCTGCGCTTCCATAGCGATCGACGATGAACGCTTTCATGCTGTCGGTGCGTCAAGCCGCAGATCCTTGCGAATGCCGGCGTCCACCATTCCGGCCGGCGCAAATCTGCGAAGCAACCTCAGGCGATTCGCGAGCCCGCCGGCTGCGTAGCGGAGTTTTGGGCGGTCGGCGATGGCCGCTTCCAGCACAACGTCGGCCACGACACTCGGCTCGTCGGCAGTTGCCATCACCTCCTCGAGCACCTTGTCCAGGAGCCCGCGAACCTCGCGATACTCATCGAGCTTCGAATCGGGGGCCAGGAAGTTCGCGTCGAATTGCGTCTTCGTGTAGGCGGGCTCGATGACCGAGACCCGGATGCCTCTCGTGCGCAACTCATGATCGAGCGACTCCGAATAGCCTTCAACCGCATGCTTGGTCGCGGCATAGAGGGCGCCGTAAGGCATCGGAAGGAAACCAAGCACCGAGCCGATGTTGATGATGCGGCCGTTCCCCTGGCGTCGCATGTGCGGCAGAACAGCACGCGTCATTCGAATGAGCCCGAAGAAGTTGGTCTCGAAAATTGCCTTTGCCTGGTCGATCGAACTCTCTTCTGCTCCGGCGGGCGCAACGCCGAAGCCGGCGTTGTTCACGAGCAGGTCGATGCGGCCTTCCTGGCGAATGAG